>Ga0210400_10000106_pt1 | contig 112214 bp, 93 predicted proteins | sample IncBWH26MmetaG_FD_155456 | JGI IMG/M metagenome (GOLD analysis project Ga0210400, IMG submission 155456) | Forest soil microbial communities from Barre Woods Harvard Forest LTER site, Petersham, Massachusetts, United States - Inc-BW-H-26-M | ecosystem: Environmental > Terrestrial > Soil >... | reverse complement strand
CTGGGCGGTGGGGGGGAGGCGGTGACCTACGTGGTGGCGGCGGCGGCCCTGGCGGCGGGGTGGAGGTGGCGGCGGTGAGCGGGGCGTCGTGGCGCGGGGCGCGGGGGTGGATGGCGGCGGCGGCGGTCGCGGCGCTGCTGGCGGCGCTGGTGCCGGCGTGGCTCGCGCCGGGGGACGTCACCGACGTGACCCTGGCGGTGACCCGCGGGGCGCTGGCGGCGGCGGCCTCGGTGGCGCTCGCGGTGGGGCGGCCGTCACTGGGGGTGGCCGCGGTGGGCGGGGTGGCGGGGTATGCGAGCGGCTATGCGGCGATGCACGGGTGGGCGGTGCCCCTGGCCATGCTGGGCGGCGTGGGGATGGCAGTGGCGGCGTCCGTGGCGCTGGGCGTGGTGGGGGCGCGGCTGAGTGCGGCGGCGTTCGTCGCCCTGACCTTGGTGGCGACGCTGGCGGGCGGGGCGCTCGTGGCGGCGCTGCCCGACCTGCTCGGCGGCGCCTCGGGGCTGCAGCCGGTGCCGATCCTGTCGGTGCCGCTGCCGGGGGGCGATTCGCTGGTGTTCGGGCCGGCGGGAATCCTGCATGTGACCCTGCTGCTGGTGGCGGCGGGGGTGGTGGTGTGCGGCACCGTGCTGCTGGCGCTGCCGGGGGCGCGCTGGCGGGCCATCGGCGGCGACCGCGCGCGCAGCCGGGATGCCGGGCTGCGGCCGCTCCGGGGGACGCTGGCGGCGCTGGCGGTGAGCGGGGCGCTGGCGGGGCTGGGCGGGGTGCTGGCGGTGCATGCGACCGGGGTGGCGTCGCCCTCGGCGTTCTCCGTGGACGCGGCGGTGCTGCCGCTGCTGGCGGCGCTGCTCGCGGGGCGCGGCGGTCCGGCGGCGGCGGCGCTGCTGGGGGCGGCGGTCGGGGCGCTCGGGCTGCGCGTGCTGCCCGCACTGGGGTGGACGGGGCCGCCCGGACCCGAGGCGCTGGCGACCGGGGTGCTGGCGGCACTGACGCTCCTGGTGCTGCCGGGGGCGGTGGGGTGGCGGCCGTGGTGGCGGCGCCGGGATGGCCGCGTGGCTGCCACCGCGCCGGAGGCGGAGGCCCGGGACGCCGGTGGAGCGGCCGCGCCATGGTCGGATGGCGACCGCGGGCTGGTCGCGGCCCGCGTCGAGGTGGTGTGGCCGTCGCTGCACCCACCCGGCGGACCTGTGGGGCTGGTGGTGCGTGGGCTCGACGTGGTGCCCGAGCCGGGCGCCGCGCCGCTGACGCGCCTCGACATGTCGGTGCCGCCCGGCACGGTGCACGGCCTGGTCGGTCCCAACGGGGCGGGCAAGAGCACCGCGCTGCGCCAGGTCGCCGAGGTGCTGCATGGACGCGGCGGTGGTGGCGCGGTCCGTCTCGAACCCACCGTCACCGGCGCGCGGGTCGCGGTGCTGCCGCAGCGGGGCGGGGGATGGCCAGGGACGACCGTCGCCGAGACGCTGCGGCTGGCTGCCCGGGCGGGAGGCCGTTCCCGTCGCGACGCGCGTGAGGCGGCCGCAGAGTGGTCCGAGCTGCTCGGGCTCGAGGACGTGGAGGCGGCCCTGTGCGAGTCGCTGTCCCACGGCGTGCGGCGGCGCGTGGAGCTGGCCCGGGTGCTGCTGCTGCGTCCCTCGGTGCTGCTCTGCGACGAGCCGCTCGCCGGGCTCGACGGCGCCGACCGCGAGCTGGCGCTCCAGGGCCTGCGCGCCGCCGCGGCCGCGGGCGTGACGCTGGTGGTCGCCGAGCACGACCGCGCCTCGCTGGCCCGCATCGCCACCGCGACCACCGAGCTGTACCGGCTCGACCCCGACGCCTCGACGGACCCGGCGTCCGGCACCGCGCCCGCATGACCGGCGACGGCCTGCGGATCCAGGGCCTGCGCGTCGAGCGCGACGGCCGCGTCCTGCTCGACGTCCCCGCGCTGGAGGCGCCCGCCGGCCGCTGCACCGTGCTGACCGGCGCCACCGACTCCGGCAAGACGATGCTCGCCTCCACACTCTCCGGTGCGCTCGATGGAACCCGCGGCGACGTGCGCCTGAACGGCCGCCTGCTCGACGGCCCCCCTTCAGCCCGTCTCCGCGCCGGCCTCGCCGCCGTCCCCAACGCCCCGCTGCGCCTGCGCGGCATCACCGTCAGCGAGGCCCTGGCCCTCGCCGCCGCCACAACACAGGACCGCACCCGCCGGGTTGCTGCCATCTTCGACCGTTTCCCCCTGCTCGCCGCCCGCCGCAACCTGCGCGCCGAGCGGCTCAGCGGCGGCGAGCACCAGGCCCTGCGCATCGCCTGCGCATGGATGCCGCAACCGCACGCCCTGGTCCTCGACAGTCCCACCACCGGCCTCGCCGCATCGGTGGTCGACGCCGTGCTCGCATTGGCACGAGACGAGGCCGCCCGCGGCGCCGCCGTGCTCTGGCTCGATCAGCCGGGAGCCCCGCTCCCCGCGCCCGCCGCGCTGCACCTCACCGGCGGCCGCCTCAGTGCGGCGGCGGAGTAGCGAACGGCGTCGCGGTCGGAATCGGCGTCTGCAGCGCGCCGTTGAGGTTGTTGTCGAGGATCTTGAAGGTGTAGCCGCCGCCCCTGCTCCAGGTCAGGTCCGCATGGCGGTCGTTCTCGCCGAAGAACACCGCCATGGTCACGTTCTGCAGCCCGGTGTAGCCCTGGGTGCGCAGCCCGTCGACGAGCTGCTGGCAGTACTGCTGCTGCCCCGCGTCGCCACCCGCCAGCAGCGCGCGCAAGGTCGGCAGTGACTCCGACGCGAGGATCACGAAGATGGTGCTGAACCGGCCGCGCGCGGCGGCGGTGGCGTTGGGGTCGCTCTCGTCGACGAAGCCCGCGGCGGCCGGGTCGGCGCGTAGCCCGACCTCCCAATACTCCTTCTGGGAGAACAGCTTTCGCTCCAGGGCGAAGGCGTCGGCGGCGGCCACCGGGTTGTTGCCGTAGCGGTGGTTGAAGCCGATCGGCGGCAGCGTGGCGAGCACGATCGGCGTCGCCGACGCCACCGGTGTCGTCCGGGCCACCTGGGCCTCGCTGCAGCCGCTCAGCAGTCCCGCCAGCGCGGCCAGCGCGGTGCAGAGCAGGGCACGCCGGCGCCGGTCAGTGGAAGTCGGCAAGGAGCTGGTCGGAGGTGGGCAGCGTCGCGGACAGCGCCTCGTCCTTCACCGGCGCGAACACCATGTCGTGGAAGCGCGCGATGTAGAAGTCGTCGTCGGCGACGCCCTCGTGGTTGTCGGGGTTGAAGCCGCGCGCGTCACCGTTGGCGCTGTGCGTGCGCGTTTGGGTCATCAGTGGCAGCAGCTTGGCGGAGGGCTGCAGCGAACCCAGCTTCTGCGCCGCCGCGGCGAGCAGGTCGACGGCGTCGTAGCTGAAGACCTCCACGTCGGCGGGCTGGCGGATCTCGCGGCCCTCGCGGTCCTTGACGCCCGCGTCGATGGGTCCGCCCTCGGCGGCGGCGAGGCGGTGCTCGAACTGGCCGAAGCTGGCCGAATCCACCTCGCTGGTCATCCGCGAGGCGACGAAGGCGACGCCGTCGGTGGCGTCGGCGCCGGCCAGGGCGCGCACCGCGGGGCTCTCCCCGCTCGGCCCGGTGAAGATGGGCAGCTCCGGTGCGGCGGCGTGGGCGGCGGCGATGACGCGGCCGGTGAAGGTGTCGGTGCCCCAGACGATCAGCGAATCCGCGTGGGCGTCGAGCACGGCGCGGACCTGGGCGTCGACGGCGGGCGCGTCGTGGGCCACCTCGCGCGACGCCACCGGGTGCACGCCCGCGGTGGGCAGCGCCTGCTGGAGCTGCTTGTCGCCGTCGCGGCCGTTGTCGGTGTCGTCGTGGAGCACGGCGGGCGCCTTGGAGGACTTGGCCACGTAGGCGCTGAGGATCGAGGCGGCGGCGTCGTTGGCGATGCCGACGCGGAACAGGCTGGGCCGCCCCTGCGGGTCGATGAGCGAGGCGCTGCCGTTCTGGATGACGATCTGCGGCACGCCCGCAGCGTCGCTGTCGGCGGCGGCGGCCATGGCGCCGTAGCCGTCGGTGACGATGCCGAAGGCGCCGTCGTGGATGGCGTTCTGCACCGCCGCGCGGGTGCGCTGCGGGTCGAGGGCATCGTCGTAGGTGCGGATCTGCACCATGTGGCGGGTGCCGTTGACGGTCACCCCTCCCGCGGCGTTGAGCTCGCGCATGGCCAGGTCGGCGCCGCGGTGGAGGGTCTGGGCGAGGTAGGGCGCAGCGGTGGTGGGGGCGACCACGGCGATCAGCAGCGGGGTTCCGGCGCTGCCGCCAGAGGTGCCGCCGCCGCATGCGGTCAGGGCGATACCCGCCACGGCGGCGGTCGCCAGGGCCGAGGAGTATTTGTGGGGCATGGTCGTGGAGACGCCCCGAGGCGGGCCGGTCTTGCGGGTCACGCCGGGCGGCGATGGTCTCAGCGCCGGCGCGCCCAGGCGTCGCGCAGCTCGGCGGAGACGGCCGCGGACTCCGCCGGAGACACCGCCACCTGGGCCGTCCCGCCACCCAGGCGGGTCACCCACTCCATGCGCAACGGGGTCGGCGGATGGCTGGCGTCGACCCGGCTGCCCTGCCGGGCGGCCACGCGGCGCAGCCGCTCCTGCTCGCGTGCGGGCAGCGCCTCGACGTGGGCGCGAACGATGCTCAGCGCGTCCTCCTCGCTGCCGCGGCTGCGTGCGCGCTGGACGGCGAAGCGGCACGAGTCGGCGAGCAGCAGCGCTCCCAGGGTCCGGGCCATTGCCTCGCCCCCGGCCACGCGCGCTGCCAGTGCGTCGGCCCGGTACTCGGCGCGCTGGTGGGGCCGTGCCAGCAGCAGCTCCATGCCTCGCCGCACTCCCCGCAGCAGTGCCGCGAACCCGCCGCGCACCAGCTCCGACAGCGCGGCGCCGATGCTGGCATGGTGGAACACCCGCGACGGGGCGAAGAGCAGCTGCAGCTCGACCAGCGTGCCCATGGCGCCACCGACCACCAGCGAGTGCGCGCTGTCACCGTTGCTCTGATGGGCCATCTCGTGGGCGAGCACGGCGATGCGCTCCGGGTCGTCGAGCACCGCCCAGAGCGGCATGCCGATGCGCAGCTCGACTCGGCGGCGCAGCCCGACGAAGCGCGTCGCCGCGTTGTAGTCACCATCGACCACAACGTACACGGGCACCCGCGCGGCGGTCGCCAAAGCGAGGCGGTCGAGCACGGCATAGAGCGCCGGCGCGGCGGCGCGGCCCACGGTCGCCTCACTCTTCGCAGGGCGGCGTCCGAAGCGCGGCCGTGCCACGATTGCGGTGGCGATGATGACCATGGCGAGCACGATGCCGACGACCGTGAAGCCGCTGGCCACCAGCAGCAGCACGCCGAGCCCGAACAGCGCCACGGGGATGGCCAGCACGATCACCGCCAGCCCGTAGGTGAGCACTCGACCCGCGTCGACGCCCGCCTCGTCTGTGCCGCGGCGCACCATCTCGTCGTGCAGCCGCTGCGCGCGCCGCAGTGCGCGCTCACGGCCGCGTCGCTGTCGCGGCTTCTCCTCCTCCTGCCGAGCACCGCGGGGCTCCAGGTTCCAGTCGCACGCCTCGCACCAGCTGACGAAACGCGGATCGGTGGGCAGCGCTGCGCCGCACTGCGGACAGGGAGCGCTCACGTGGCGGGCAGGTTCTCGATGTGCAGGGGCTCGACGGGGTCGGCGGGCTCGAAGCCGAAGACGCGCGCGTAGAAGGAGAGCTCGGCCTCCTGGGCGCGGACGATGCTCTCCGCCTTGCGGAAGCCGTGGTCCTCGCCCTCGAAGGCGAGGTAGGCGCAGGGCAGCCCCTTGGCGCGCACCGCCTCGAACATCGCCTCGGCCTGCTCGGGCGGGACGACGCGGTCGTCGAGGCCCTGGAAGAGGATGACCGGGCGGGCGAGGCGGTCGGTGTGGTGGATCGGGGAGCGCTCGCGGTAGAGGTCGCGGCGCTCCGGGTATGGACCGACCAGCCGGTCCATATAGCGGGACTCGAATTTGTGGGTGTGCAGGGCGAGCAGCTCGAGGTCGGCGACGCCGTAGTAGCTGGCGCCGGTGGCAAAGGTGTCGCGGAAGGTGAGCGCGGCCAGGGTGGTGTAGCCACCTGCGCTGCCGCCGTCGATGGCCAGCCGCGCCCCGTCGACGCGGCCGGCGCGGACCAGGTGGAGCGCGCCGTTGACGCAGTCCTCGACGTCGACCACACCCCAGGCGCCATCGAGGCGCGCGCGGTACTCGCGGCCGTAGCCGCTGCTGCCGCCGTAGTTGACGTCGAGCACCGCGAAGCCGCGCGTCGTCCAGTACTGCGTGTCGAGGCTGAACGCGGGCGCCTGCGCGGCGGTGGGGCCGCCGTGGGTGCGCACGAGCAGTGGCGGCAGCTCCCCGCCGGGCACGGTGCAGTCAGGGTTGCGTGGCGGATACAGGAACGCGTATGCGTCGCGTCCGCCCTCGGTGGGGAAGCGCAGTGTCTCCGGTACGGAGATCCATTCGCCGCCGAGGTCGACGGACTCGCTGGAGCGGATCACCCTGGTCGCGCCGGTGGCCAGCTCGACGCGGACCAGCGCACGCGGCTCCGTCGCGGTGGCCGCCACCATGTACGCTACCCCGCCGCGCACCTGCAACCACGGCGATATGTCGTTGTATGGCAAAGGGATCGGCGTCAGCGTGCGTTCGCCGGCGTCGACAATGCCGAGCCGCGACACGCCCGCGACGGTGTACGCGCAGACGATGCGCGACAGCCCGTCGAAGGCGTACTGCGACATGCCGAACACCCACTGCGGCCCGGCGAACTCCGCTTCCTCGACGGTGAGCGCCTCGACGCCCGCGGCGCCGTCGCGGTAGAGGTTCCACCACCCGCTGCGGTCGGAGACGAAGTGGAGCACGCCGTCCGGCGACCACGACGGCTGGGCGATCGACTCGCCGCGCCCGCCGGCGACCAGGCGCGCGCCGCTGAGCGAGCCGCCGCCGTCCACATCGGCGACGTACAGCTCGCAGCCGTCCCAGGGCATGTCCGGATGGTTCCAGCTCTGCCAGCACAGCCGCGCGCCGTCCGGCGACAGTCGCGGCGCCGCGTGGAAGTCGGCGCCCTCGACCAGCACGCGTTGCCGGCCCTCGCCGCGGGCGGGAAGCGCGACGATGGCGCTCACCGGCTCGGGCCCGCGATCGCCCGCGCCCGGCGTCGACGACGGCGCCAGGTTCTCGTGGTCCTCGCGCACGCAGACGATGCGGTCGCGGCGCGCGTCGTACACCATGTCGGCGTAGCGCAGCTCACCCTCGCGCGTGATCGGCCGCGGCTCAGCGCCGGGATCGACGCGGTGGATGCGGCCGTCGGCGATGTTGCTGTACCAGACCACCCGGTCAGCAACCAGGTACGCGCCGCCGCCGTATTCGTGGACGCGGCTGCGCACGTTGTGTGGCGCCGTGGTCACGTCCGCGACCCGGCCGTCCGCGGAGCGGCGCACCAGCACGTTGCGCCCCTGCTCGGCGGGGCGCAGCTCCAGCCAGTAGAGATCGTCGCCGTCGAGGGCGGGCGCGCCGATGCGGATGGTCTGCTCGGCGAGCATCGAGGCGCTGATCGGCGAGCGCCAGGACCCGCAGGGTGCAGGCGTGGGCATGGCCCGGCATGATGCCACGCCCGCACGGGCCGCGGGCTGCGGCGCGGGCTATCATCGCTCGGCGATGCCCACCCCCGACGACGACGCCGTGAGCGACGCGGAGCGGCGGCGCCTCGCCGAGGCCGACAGCGGCGCCCAGGCATGGCGGCGCTGGGGGCCGTACCTCAGCGAGCGCTGCTGGGGCAACGTGCGCGAGGACTACAGCGCCGATGGCACCGCCTGGGACTCCTTCCCCCACGACCACGCCCGCTCGCGCGCCTATCGCTGGGGCGAGGACGGGCTCGGCGGCATCAGCGACGACCGTCAGATCCTCTGCCTGGCGCTGGCCTTCTGGAACGGGCGCGACCCCATCCTCAAGGAGCGCGTCTTCGGCCTCGCCGGTCCCGAGGGGAACCACGGCGAGGACGCCAAGGAGTACTGGTGGTACCTCGACTCGACGCCGACGCATTCGTGGATGCGCTGGCGCTACGTCTATCCGCAGAACGTCTTCCCCTACGACGCGCTGGTGTCGGTCAACCACGCCCGCGGCCGCGATGATCCTGAATACGAGCTGCTCGACACCGACGTGCTCGACGCCGGCTACTGGGACGTCATCGCCGACTACGCCAAGGCGTCGCCCGAGGACATCTGCATCCGCGTCAGCGTGCACAACAGCGGCCCGGTGCGCGACACCCTGCACCTGCTGCCCACCCTGTGGTTCCGCAATCGCTGGTCATGGAATCCCACCGCGCGCAAGCCGCTGATCCGCACCGAGCCCGCGCGGATGACGGCGGCGGACGCCACCCTCGGCGAGTGGACCCTGGTCACCGCGCCGGCGCCACAGGACGCGTACGCCTGCGACAACGAGACCAACGCCCGCCGTCTGTGGGACTGCCCCGGCCCGCTGTACCCCAAGGACGGCATCAACGACCGCGTGGTCCACGACGTGCCCAGCGTCCGCCCCGACGGCACCGGCACCAAGGCCGCCTTCCACCACGTCCTCACCCTCGACCCCGGCGCCACCGCGGAGATCCGCCTGCGCCTGGGCCGCGGCGACGGCGACCTCGGCGCGGGCTTCGACGCCGTCATGCACGCGCGCCTCAGCGAGGCCGACGCGTTCCACGCCTCGCTGCAACCGCCAACGGCGAGCGACGACGAGAAGTCGATGCTCCGCCAGGCCCACGCCGGCATGCTGTGGGGCAAGCAGTTCTACCACTACGACGTGGCCCGCTGGCTCGACGGCGACGCCGGCCAGCCACCGCCACCGCCGCAGCGCGAGGACGGCCGCAACAGCCACTGGCGCCACTTCAACGCCCGCGACGTGCTCTCCATGCCCGACACCTGGGAGTACCCGTGGTTCGCCGCCTGGGACCTCGGCTTCCACTGTGTGGTCCTGGCGCGCGTCGACCCCGCCTTCGCCAAGCAGCAACTCATCACGCTGTGCCGCGAGTGGTACATGCACCCCAACGGCCAGCTCCCCGCCTACGAGTGGGCGTTCGACGACGTCAACCCGCCGGTGCACGCGTGGGCCGCGCTGCGCGTCTTCGAGATCGCCGGCGACGACGACTACCACTTCCTGGAGCGCATCTTCCACAAGTTGCTGATCAACTTCACCTGGTGGGTCAACCGCAAGGACCCTGACGGCAGCAACGTGTTCGAGGGCGGCTTCCTCGGCCTCGACAACGTCGGCCCCTTCGACCGCTCGCGGCTGCCGGTGATGAGCGCCCACCTCGACCAGGCCGACGGCACCGCATGGATGGCCATGTACTGCCTCAACATGCTGGAGCTGGCCCTGGTGCTGGCCGCGCATGACGACACCTACGAGGACGTCGCCACCAAGTTCTTCGAGCACTTCGTGCGCATCGCCGAGGCGATCAACGGCAGCGGCATGTGGGACGAGCAGGACGGCTACTACTACGACGTGCTCCACGAGGACAGCGGCAACACGCTGCCGGTGCACGGCCGCTCCATCGTCGGCCTGATCCCGCTCTGCGCCACGACCACACTGGGCCACGACACCATGCAGCGCCTGCCCCAGTTCACCGCGCGGCTGCAGTGGTTTCTCGCCGAGAACCCCGCCACCGCCGACGCCGTCTCGGTGTCACAGATGGGCATGCGCGAGAGCCGCCTGCTGGCCATCGTCGACCCCGATCGCCTGCGCCGCCTGCTCTCGCGCATGCTGGACGAGAACGAGCTGCTCTCGCCGCACGGGCTGCGCTCGCTGTCGCACTTCCACCGCGACAACCCGCTGGAGATGCGCGTCGACGGGCAGACGCTGCGCCTCGACTACGAGCCCGGCGAGTCGACCAGCGGGCTGTTCGGCGGAAACTCCAACTGGCGAGGCCCGGTGTGGTTCCCGGTCAACTTCCTGCTCGTCGAGTCGCTGCGGCGCTACCACGCGTTCCTCGGCGACGCGTTCACCGTCGAGCATCCCAGCGGCTCGGGCGTGCAGCGCACCCTGGCCCAGGTCGCCGACGACATCAGCGACCGTCTGATCGGCCTCTTTCGCCGCGGTGCCGGCGGGTGCCGTCCGGTGTTCAGCGGCTACCAGCGCTTCCAGCAGGACCCCGCGTTCCGCGACTGCCTGCTGTTCCACGAATACTTCCACGGCGACACCGGCATGGGCCTGGGTGCGTCGCACCAGACGGGCTGGACGGGACTGGTCGCGGAGCTGCTGCTGCGCCGCGGCTCGGTGCCGTCGCAGCCGCCACCGCCACCGCAGTGAGGACATCGCATGGCTGAGCGGGCCGACCTGGTGGTCATCGGCATGGGACCGGGTGGGGAGGAGGTGGCCGGCGCCTGCGCCGACGCGGGGCTGTCGGTGGTGGGCATCGACCAGCGGCTGCTCGGCGGCGAGTGTCCCTACTACGGCTGCGTGCCCACCAAGATGATGGTCCGCGCCACGGACGCCCTCGCCGAGGCGCGGCGCGTCCCACGATTGGCCGGTAGCGCAATCGTCACGCCGGACTGGGCGCCGGTGGCGCGGCGCATCCGCGACGAGGCCACCGACAACTGGAACGACGCCGCCGCGGTGGAGCGCTTCGAGAAGCGGGGCGGCCGATTCATCCGCGGCACCGGCAGGCTGCTCGGGCCGGGACGGGTCGCGGTGGGCGACGTCGAGATCGAGGCATCGCGCGGCGTGGTCGTCAACACCGGCACCGAGCCGCTGGTGCCGCCCGTCGAGGGCTTGCAGGGCACGCCGTTCTGGACCAATCGCGAGGCCGTGCGCATCGAATCGGTGCCCGAGTCCCTGGTGGTGCTCGGCGGCGGCGCCATCGGCGTCGAGCTGGCCCAGGTGTTCGCCCGCTTCGGCTCCCGGGTCACCGTGCTGGAGGGCATGGAGCGGCTCATCGCCATGGAGGAGCCCGAGGCCGGGGACATCCTCGGCGAGGTCTTTCGCGCCGACGGTATCGAGGTGCGTACCGGTGTCCATGCGGTACGGGTCACACACGACGGAAACTCGTTCACCGTCAGCCTCGACACCGGCGCGCCGGCCACCGGCGAGAAACTCCTCGTCGCCACCGGCCGCCGCGCCTGCCTGCAGGCCATCGGGCTGGAGACGGTCGGGCTCGACCCCGCCGCCAAGGCGATCGCCGTCGACACCAGGATGCGCGCCGGTGAGCGCCTCTGGGCGGTCGGCGACTGCACCGGCCACGGCGCCTACACCCACGTCTCCATGTACCAGGCGCGCATCGCCGCCAGGGACATCCTGGGCAGGCCCGGCAGCGAGGCGTCGTACCACGCGCTGCCCCGGGTCACCTTCACCGACCCCGAGGTCGGCGCCGTCGGCCTCACCGAGAAGCAGGCGCGCGACCGGGGAATCGAGGTGCGCACCGCCACGGCGCCGATGTCGGTGTCGGCGCGCGGCTGGATCCACGGCCCGGGCAACGAGGGCCTCTTCAAGCTGGTCGCCGATCCCGCCACCGGCACCCTGGTCGGCGCCACCGCCATGGCGCCGGACGGCGGCGAGGTGCTCGGCCTGCTCTCCCTGGCGGTGCACGCGCGCACCCCGGTTTCTGTCATGCGCGACATGATCTACGCCTATCCGACGCTGCACCGCGGCCTGGAGCCGGTGCTGGAGGCGCTGGGACTGTGAGCGTCACCGACGAGCTGCTCGACAACAACCGGCGCTACGCCGGCGGCTACGTCAACTACGGCAGCCCGACCGAGCCCAGCCGCCGGCTCTGCGTGGTCACCTGCATGGACTCGCGCATCGACGTGTTCGCGGTGCTGGGACTGGGCATCGGCGAGGCCCACATCCTCCGCAACGCGGGCGGCATCGTCACCGACGACGTGCTCCGCTCGCTGCTGATCTCGCAGCGCATGCTGGGCACGCGCGAGGTGATGCTGATCCACCATGCCGGCTGCGGGCTGCTCAGCTTCCGCGACGACGAGCTGGCCGACGCGGTGGAGCGCGACACCGGTGCGCGTCCGCCCATGCCGCTCGGCGGCATCACCGACCTCGACGCCTCGGTGCGGCGCTCTGTCGCCGCGGTGCGCGACTGCGCCTACCTGCCCCATCGCGACGCGGTGCGCGGCTTCGTCTATGAGCTGGCCACCGGCGCGCTCCGCGAGGTCCTGTAGGCAAAAAAGGAGGGAGACGGTCGCCGCAACCGTCTCCCCTGTGGGCTTTGAGATCAGGCGGCGGTTGCCGCGTCGTTCTCGGTGATGTCCTTGGCGCCGGTGCTCTGCATGATCTGGCGGGCGCGCGCCACCTCGTCGTTGCTGCCGTGCACCACCAGCAGGTAGCGTCCGGCGCGCAGGTGCGCCTCGAACTTGGGGATGTGCTGCTTGGCGAGGAAGTGGCCGAAGATGGCGCCGACGATGCCGGTGAACGTCGCCGTCTCGGCGGCGCCGAGCGCCGCGCCGGCCAGCGGCCCGAGCGCAACGATCGGCCCCACGCCGGGAACGAACAGCACCGCGACGCCGGTGAGCAGTCCGAAGATCCCGCCGACCCAGGCGCCGACCTTGGCGCCGGTCTTGGCGACGTCGCCCGTGGTGACGAATCCGTTGACACGCGCCTCGCTCTGCAGGCCCTGGCCGATCACCGAGACGTTGCCGCGGGCAAGACCTGCGTCGATGAGCTGCTGGATGGCCTTTTCGGCCTGCGCCATGTCGTCGTAGACGCCAACGACGCTGAGGTTCGAGGGCATCGTGACCGGCGTGGCGGCCACCCCGGCGGCGGTTCCCTGGGTCATGTTCGCACCTCCTGGAATCAGACTTCGCGGAAATCGGCGTCGACCACGTCGTCGCCGGACGTCTGTGCCCCACCGCCCGCAGCCGCCCCGGCGTGGGCCGCCTCCTTCTCCTTCTCGGCCTCCTTCTCCGCCTTGTACTTCTCCTGCTCCGCACGGTTGCGCGCCTCGATCTCCGCGGCGCGGCGCCGGTCCTCCTCGGCGTTGGCCTCGGCCTCGCGCACCATGCGCTCGACCTCCTCCGTGGACAGCGTGGTGCTGCCGGTGATGGTGACCCGGTTCTCCTTGCCGCTGCTGCGGTCGCGCGCGGTGACATGGAGGATGCCGTTGGCGTCCACCTCGAAGGTGACCTCGATCTGCGGTACCCCGCGCGGTGCGGGGGGGATGCCTTCGAGACGGAAACTGCCGAGCACACGGTTGTCGCGCGCCAGCGGGCGTTCGCCCTGCAGCACAACCACCTCCACCGACGTCTGGTCGTCGGCCGCGGTGGAGAAGACCTCGGTGCGGCTGGTCGGGATGGTGGTGTTGCGCTCGATCAGCCTGGTCATCACCCCGCCCTCGGTCTCGATGCCGAGCGACAACGGGATGACGTCGAGCAGCAGCACGTCCTTGACGTCGCCGGTGAGCACCCCGGCCTGGATGGCGGCGCCGATGGCGACCACCTCGTCGGGGTTGACGCCGCGGTGCGGCTCCTTGCCGCCGGTCAATTCCTTGACCAGTGCCTGGATCACCGGCATGCGCGTCGCGCCGCCGACCAGCACCACCTCGTCGAGGTCGCGCACGGTGATGCCCGCGTCGCGCAGGGCGGCTTCGAATGGTCCGCGTGTCCGGTTGGTGAGGTCCTCGGTGAGCTGCTCGAACCTGGCCCGCGTCAACGTGATCGACAGGTGCTTCGGACCCGACGCGTCGGCGGTGATGAAGGGCAGGTTGACCTCGGTCTCCAGCCGTTGCGACAGCTCGACCTTCGCCTTCTCCGCCGCCTCGGTGAGCCGCTGCAAGGCCTGGCGATCGGACCGCAGGTCGATGCCCTGGTCGCGCTTGAACTCGTCGGCCAGCCAGTCGACGATGCGCCGGTCGTAGTCGTCGCCGCCGAGGTGGGTGTCGCCGTTGGTGGCGCGCACCTCGATGACGCCCTCACCGATCTCCAGCACCGACACGTCGAAGGTGCCGCCGCCCAGGTCCCAGACCAGGATCTGCTCGTTCTCCTTCTTGTCGAGACCGTAGGCCAGCGCCGCCGCGGTGGGTTCGTTGATGATGCGCAGCACGTTGAGGCCGGCGATCTGTCCGGCATTGTGGGTGGCCTGGCGTTGTGCGTCGTTGAAGTAGGCGGGCACGGTGATCACCGCGTCGGTGACCGGCTGGCCCAGGTGCGCCTCGGCGTCCTGCTTCAGCTTCTGCATGATGATCGCCGAGATCTGCTCGGGCGTGTGGCGCTGGCCCTGCACCTCGATCTCGACGCGGCCGTCCTTGCCGGCGACCACCTTGTAGGGAACCTGGTGCGCCTCGACGTCGACCTCGCCGACGCGACGGCCCATGAACCGCTTGATCGAGTAGATGGTGTTCTCGGGATTGACCGCCGCCTGGCGGCGGGCGAGCTGACCGACCAGTCGCTCGCCGGTGCGCGTGAAGGCCACCACCGACGGGGTGGTGCGGCCCCCCTCCGCGTTGGGGATGACCGTGGCCTCGCCGCCCTCCATGGTGGCGATGACGCTGTTGGTCGTCCCCAGGTCGATGCCGACGGCCTTGCCCACGGTCAGCTCGCCGCGCCGGTGGCTGCGGGGGTGCGCTCCTGCTGCTTCTGGCCGTTGCTCGCCTGGACCTTGATGCGGCGCGGCTGGGGACGCTGCGTCAGCGGCACGCTGATGATCAGCTCCCCGTTCTCGAACCGCGCCTGGACCTTCTCGCTGTCGACGCCCTCGCCGAGCGCGATCTGGCGGTAGAGGCGGCCGGTGTAGCGCTCCCGGCGCACCACGTTCTTGCCTTCCTTGTCCTTTTCCTCGCGCTCCTCGTCGTGGCGCGCATCGATGGTGAGCACGCCGCCATCGACGGTGACGCTGACCTCCTCGGGCTTGAAGCCGGGCACCGAGGCGCGGATGGTGATCTCGCGCTCACCGCGCTCGACGTCGATGGGCAGGAATGCGGACATCGTCCGCCCGCCCTCCTGGCCGCGCACCGGGACCAGCCCCTCGGTGAGGTCGCCGAAGAGACGGTCGAGCTCGGAGTGGAGATTGAAGAGGTCGGAGGTGGGATTCCAGCGGACGATGGCCATGATCGGCGTCTCCATGGAATGTCGCTGCAAGGGACATCCCACACTGGGCGCGCGAGGCGAAGCCCGGCAAGGCCTTTAGCAGGTCAGAAATCGCGCGCCCAAGGCCCTGATTTCTCATCCGCAATCGCGCGATGGGGCGCCGTCATGCGGTGCTCTACTGAGACATCGTGGCCACCACCTACAAGGACTACTACGCAACCCTCGGTGTGCCTCGCGACGCTGACCAGAAGAAGGTCAAGTCGGCGTTCCGGCGCCTGGCGCGCAGGTACCATCCCGACCTCAATCCCAACGATCCCTCGGCCACCGAGCGCTTCCGCGAGATCAACGAGGCCTACGAGGTGCTCTCCGATCCCGAGAAGCGGCGCCGCTACGACGAGGTGGGCTCGCAGCCGTTCGGCGGCAACGGTCCATTCGGCGGCGGCGCCGGCCCGCAGGTCGAGTACCGCACCGGCACCGTCGAGGACTTCGAGGACCTGTTCGGTGGCGCCGATCCCTTCTCCGACTTCTTCCACGACATGTTCGGACGCAGCGCGCGCGGTCCGCGCACGGCGCGCCCGCGACGCGGCGAGGACGTCGAGGGCGAGGTCGAGATCAGCCTCGACGAGGCGTACGCAGGGACCGCGCGCACCGTCGAGCTGTCGACACCGTCAGGACTGCGCCGCATCGAGGTGCGCATCCCGCCGGGTATCGCCGATGGCGCCCGGGTGCGCGCCGCGGGACAGGGCGGCGAGGGCCGCGGCGGCGCCGAGCGGGGTGACCTCTTCGTGCGCGTCCACGTCCGGTCCCATCCCGTCTTCCGCCGCGAGGGCGAGACGCTCTACGTGCGCGTGCCGGTGCCGGTCGATGTCGCCGTCCTCGGCGGCGAGGTGACCGTGCCGACGCTGCGCGGCACCAGGGCCAGCCTGCGCATCCCACCGGGAACGCAGAACGGCGCGCGCCTTCGCCTGCACGGCTTGGGCATGCCGCGGCATCGCGGTGAGGGGCACGGCGACCTCATCGCCGAGGTGGAGCTGCGCATCCCCGAGGTGATCACCCCTGAGGTGCGCGCCCTCGCCGAGGCGCTGCGCCGTTCACGGGAGGGCGCCCCGGTTGGCTGAGACGCCCACGATCACCCGTCGCGAGCTGCTGGTGCTGCGCGCGCACGGGCTCGACGGCGAGCTGACCGAGCTGCGGGTGCGCCGCATCCGCCGTCTCCGTCGCGACCTCGGGCTGTCCTACGACGTCATCGCGCTGGTGCTCCCGCTGGTGGAGCGCGTCGAGGAACTGGAAATCCAGGCTGTGAAAGGGAGATAGAGAGATGCGACTCGACCGCTTCACCGAGCGTTCCCAGGAGGCGCTGCAGGCGGCGCAGCAGGCCGCCGAGGCGATGCAGCACGCCACCGTCGAGCCCGAGCACCTGCTGCTCGCCCTGCTCGAACAGCCCGACGGCCTGGTGCCCGCGCTGCTGCGCCGCATCGAGGTGCAGCCGGAGATGCTGACGGCGCGGCTGCACGCGTTGCTCGAATCGCGACCCAAGCAGGTCGGTGGCAGCGGTGAGGCGACCATCGGTCCGCAGCTCCGCCCGGTGCTGATGGCCGCCTTCGACGAGATGGGGCGGCTCAACGACGAATACGTGTCGACGGAACACCTTCTCCTCGCCATGGCCGCCCAGGAGCGCGGCGACGCGGCCCGCCTGCTGCGCGAGGCGGGCGTCACCCGGGACCGCGTCTACCAGGCGCTGCAACAGGTTCGCGGCTCGCAGCGGGTCACCGACGCCAACCCCGAGGCCAAGTACGAGGCCCTCCAGAAGTACGGACGCGACCTCACCGACGAGGCGCGCCGGGGCAAGCTCGACCCGGTGATCGGGCGCGACGAGGAGATCCGCCGGGTGATGCAGGTGCTGTCGCGGCGCACCAAGAACAACCCGGTGCTGATCGGCTACCCCGGGGTCGGCAAGACCGCCATCGTCGAGGGCCTGGCGCTGCGCATCAGCCGCGGCGACGTGCCCGAAGGCTTGCGCGACAAGCGCGTCGTCGCCCTCGACCTCGGCACCATGGTGGCCGGCACCAAGTACCGCGGCGAGTTCGAGGACCGGCTCAAGGCGGTGCTGCGCGAGGTGACCGAGAGCGACGGCGAGGTGATCCTGTTCATCGACGAGCTGCACACCATCGTCGGCGCCGGCGCAGCCGAGGGCGCCATGGACGCGGGCAACATGCTCAAGCCCGCGCTGGCCCGCGGCGAGCTGCGCTGCATCGGCGCCACCACCCTCGACGAGTACCGGAAGCACATCGAGAAGGACCCGGCGCTGGAACGGCGCTTCCAGCCCATCGTGGTCGACCAGCCCAGCGTCGAGGAGACGATCAGCATCCTGCGCGGGCTCAAGGAACGCTACGAGGTGCACCACGGCGTGCGCATCACCGACTCGGCGATCGTCGCCGCCGCGGTGCTGAGCAACCGCTACATCACCGAGCGCTTCCTGCCGGACAAGGCCATCGATCTCATCGACGAGGCCGCCTCGCGGCTGCGCATCCAGATCGACTCCATGCCCGAGGAGCTCGACACGGTGGAGCGCGACATCCGCCAGCGCGAGATCGAGCGCGAGGCGCTGCGCAAGGAGAGCGACCCGGCGTCGAAGCAGCGGCTCGAGGCCATCGAGCGGGAGCTGGCCGACATGCAGGAGCGCGCCTCCTCGATGCGCGAGCGCTGGCAGCAGGAGAAGGGCGCGCTGCAGGCGATCCGCGAGATCAAGGAGCAGATCGAGCAGGTGCGCCACGACGCCGAGCGCGCCGAGCAGGCGGCCGACTTCGGCCGCGCCGCCGAGCTCCGCTACGGCCGTCTCATCGAGCTGGAGCGCGCCCTCGACGCCGAGCAGGCGCGGCTGCGCGAGCTGCAGGGCGACCGCCCGCTGCTCAGGGAGGAGGTCACCGACGACGACATCGCCGCGGTGGTGTCGGCGTGGACCGGCGTGCCGGTGACCCGGCTGCTCGAAGGCGAGATGCAGAAATTGCTGCACATCGAAGAGCGGTTGCACGAGCGCGTGGTCGGCCAGGACGACGCCATCGACGCCGTCGCCGGCGCCATCCGCCGGGCCCGCGCCGGGCTCAGCGACCCCAACCGGCCGATCGGGTCCTTCATGTTCCTGGGCCCCACCGGGGTCGGCAAGACCGAGCTGGCCCGCGCCCTCGCCGAGTACCTCTTCGACGACGAGCACGCCCTGATCCGGCTCGACATGACCGAATACATGGAGCGGCACACCGTGGCCAGGCTGATCGGCGCCCCGCCCGGCTACGTCGGCTACGAGGAGGGCGGGCAGCTCACCGAGGCGGTGCGCCGCCGTCCCTACAGCGTCATCCTCTTCGACGAGATCGAGAAGGCCCACCCTGACGTGTTCAACATCCTGCTCCAGGTTCTCGACGACGGCCGGCTCACCGACGGCCAGGGCCGCACCGTCGACTTCCGCAACGCCGTCGTCATCATGACCAGCAACGTCGGCTCGCAACTCATCGCCGAGGCGGTGGAGCTCGACGACGCCGTGCGCATCCGCGTCCTCGACGCTCTGCGCGACGTCTTCCGTCCCGAATTCCTGAACAGGATTGACGACGTGGTGCTGTTCGCGCGGCTCGACCGCGAGCAGCTCCGGCGCATCGTCTCCATCCAGCTCCGCGCGTTGCGCAACCGGCTCAGCGAGCGTGGCCTGTCACTGGGGGTGGACGGCGCGGCGCTCGACCTGCTCGCCACCGAGGGCTACGACCCGGTGTACGGCGCGCGTCCCCTCAAGCGGGTGCTGCAGCGGCGCCTCCAGGACCCCATCGCCATGGCCATCCTCGAAGGCCGCTTCCGCGAGGGCGACACGGTGCGCGTCACCGTGCGCGACGGCGAGGTGACGATCGCGGCGGCTCAGTCGAGCGCGGCGATGGTCGCGGGAACGGCGGTGAGCCGGTAGCCGCAGTTGCGCACCGTCTCGATCAGCACCGGCCGGCGCGGCTGGCGCTCGACCTTGCGGCGCACCCGGAAGATGTAGAGGTCGATCTCGGCGCGGCGGCGCTCGAAACCGTCGCCCCAGGCGCCGCGGGCGAGCTGCTCGCGACCGAAGGTGCGATCGGGATGGGCCAGGAAGTAGGCGAACAGCTGCCACTCGGTGGGGCTGAGCACCTGCCGGCGCCCGCTGCGCTCCACGGTGTGGTTGGCGACGTGCACCACCAGGTCGCCCAGGGTGACACGGTGGTGCAGCACGGGAAGCAGCGGCCGCTGCTGCAGCATCGCGCCCACGGAGAGCATCAGCACCTCGGGGTCGCATGGCTTGCGCAGCGCCAGTGCAGCGCCGCGCCGCAGCGCCGCCTTGACGCCGTCGTCGTCGTCGGCCAGCGCCACCATGGGAACGTCGCTGGTGGCGAACAGATGGTCCACGTCGTCGCTGCGCCGCTGCACGTCCTCCCAGTTGAGCACCACCACGTCGACGCCGCCCAGGTCGAGGGCGGTGAGGACGCTGCCGGCGCGGTCGCAGGGCTGCGCCCGCCAGCCGTGCATGCCCGCGGCGGTGGAGATCGCGGTGCGTCGCACCTGCGAGGAGTCGAGGACGGCCACGTGCACCGGCCTGGCGCTCGGGGGGGTGACGGCAGTCGCAACAGACATAACGGGAATTCTGCCGCCGCGCAACCCCGCGCACCATCGGCCCAGCGGTGCAGGCGATGCACGCAAATCTCGTCCCTGCGGGCCGGTGTCGAGCACGTTCATGGGTGGCTTGCCTGCTGACCGATCCGTCAATCGCCGCTGCGCAGCAGCCGCCATGCCCGCGTGGCGACGTGCAGGTTGAAGCGCGCGTCGACGTCGTTGAGGTCGCGACCGGAGAGCTCGCGGATGCGGTGCAGCCGGTAGCGCAGCGTGCTGCGGTGGATGCCCAGGGTGTGCGCGGTGCGGTCGTAGTTGCCCGCCGACTCGCAGTATTCGGCGAGGGTCGGCACCATGTCGGTGGTGTGGGCGGCGTCGTAGTCGATGAGCTTGCCCAGCCACTCGGCGACGAATTGCTCGATGTCGTCGCGGCTCTCGCCGCGGGCGAGGATGCGGTAGACGCCGAGGTCGTCGAAGCGGGTTATCCCGTGCGGGTTGCGTGACGACGTGCGCACGGCCAGGGCCTGCATCGCCTCTCGATGGGCGCGGGGCAGCTGCGCGGGGCCCCGGGCCAGTCCGCCGACGCCCATGGCCAGCGAGGGTGCGCCGAGCAGCGCCGCGATCCTGGCGTGGAGGTCGTCCCAGCGCCCGTGGTCGCCCCACCACGCGGTGGCGTCGAGCATCGCCACCGCCGCGCCGTCGCGGCGGCTGAACAGGGCGTCGAGCCCCAGTCCCTCGGCCACCCGCTCCAGGGCGCGCTGCAGCGCGTCGCCGCGATCGTCCTGCCAGCGCGCCACCACCACGCAGCGCGTGCCGCTGACGTCGTGGCCCAGGCTGTCGCCGCGGGCGACGGCGGCCGCGTCGTCGAGGCCGGAGAGCAGGTCGTCGAGGAAGTCGCGCTCCATGGCCAGGTGGGCGTCGAGCACCCGCTGGCGGTGGGCCAGCTCGATGGCCAGCAGAGTTGCGGCCTGTTCCAGCGCAAACAGGTCGTATGCCGTCGCGCTGTGCTGGGCGTCGACCATGGCCAGGGCGCCGAGCACCTCGCCGTAGGGCGCGGCGGGCGCCACCAGCAGGTCGCCGTCGCGCACCGGCCGCCGGCCCTGCTCGATCTGCTCCGACCGCCAGGCGAGGCGGCTGGGACTGGGTTTGACATGAGCATCACCGGGGTCGGGGCCGGCCGCGGCGGTGCGCGCGCCGAGCCGGTCCTCGACGATGACCGACCGGCCGGTCAGCTCGTGGAGCGCCGCGGCGATGCCCTGGACGCCGCCGTCCTCGCTTCCGGTGCGGGCCAGCGTCTCGGAGACCCGGGCGAACCCGGCCAGCTCGGCGGTGGCCTCGTCGACCCGCTCGACCAGCCAGCGGATGCGCTCCCCGTCGTCCTGGGCGCGCCGCTGGGTCAGCGCCGCGCCAACCGCCAGGCCGGTGAGGGCGACCAGGCCGCGGAGCAGGAAACGCTGAGCCTCCCTGGGCTCCCGGTCGGCGGTGACGACGAGGTAGCCGGCCAGGCCGGCGGGGCTGCGCAGCGCGTGCGCCGTGAGCCGGCGGCCGCCCCCGGCCTTGACGGCGCCGGAGCGGCCGTGCAGCGCGGTCAATTGCGTGATCAGGGAAGTGTCGTCGGGCCGCTCCGCGCCCGCGGGCCAGCCCACCAGCAGCCGGTCACGCACCAGGAAGGCCCGCTCCAGGACCACCCCGCCGAGAGCGGGAAGGCGCTCGACGACCGCGGCGAGGATCCGCTGCTCGTCGTCCTGGACGAAGGCTGACGACCACGACAACTCGACGAGCTCTCGGAGCCCGGCCGTGCGACCCTCGGCCGCCTCGACCGTCCGGTCGCTCGATGGCAGCCTCATCGAGCCCCTCCGCGTCCCGCCGTAAACCCTCCAACGGATTCAGGGTAAATCGGGTGTACCGCTGATGCAACCAACGACGCAATAATCCTGCACAGTGTTTCAACGGCGGGGTCAGGCGCGGGTATCCTGGGAGGTGCCACCCGCGGGTTCGGGGACCGGTCAGCCGCCTCCCTCCGGGCTCCACGGCCTTGCTGTTCGCGGCGGCGCCGGGTCCCCACCGGGGCACGCTTGTCCTCCTGTATCGTTGCCCTGCAGAGATGACGGAGGACATCGACGACCACCAGCTCGCGCGGCGCGTCGCCGTCGAAGCCGGTGTCCTCCTCGTCGAGTTGCGCGACGCCATCGGCGCGGACACCGCGGCCGACGTGCTGCGCTCGCGCGGCGACCAGGAATCGCATCGCTTCATCGTCGACATGCTCGCCCGCCTGCGACCTGACGACGCCGTGCTCTCCGAGGAGGGCGTCGACGACCGCCGCCGGCTCGACAGCTCGCGCGTCTGGATCGTCGATCCGCTCGACGGGACAAGGGAATTCGGCGAGCTGGGGCGGAGCGACTGGGCCGTGCACGTGGCCCTGTGGAGCGACGGCGAGCTCGAGGCCGGCGCCGTCGCCATGCCCGCACACGACGCCGTCTACAGCACCGCGCAGCCGCCGCCCCAACAGCCGTTCGACGACGGCGTGCTGCGCATCGCGGTGAGCCGAACCCGCGCGCCGCGCATCGCGCGCGAGCTCGCCGCAGCGCTCGGTGCCGAGCTGGTGCCGATGGGGTCGGCGGGAGCCAAGGCGATGGCCGTGGTCACCGGCGACGTCGACATGTACGTGCATTCCGGTGGGCAGTACGAGTGGGACTCCGCCGCGCCCGTGGTGGTGGCGCGCAGCGCGGGCCTGCACGCCTCGCGCATCGACGGCGCGCCCTTGCAGTACAACCGCTCCGACGCCTGGCTGCCCGACCTGCTGCTCTGCAGGCCGGAGCTCAGCGACCGGGTTCTGGCGCTCGTCGCACAGCTGAGCTGAGCCCGGGCTCACGCACCGCCGAGACCGGCTGGTGCAGCTCATGGCTCAGCACGGGCTGCGTCTCCGGGTCCTCCGCTCCCGGGGCGCCGGCGAAGCGCACGGTGAACTTGCGCAGCGTCGGGGGCACCTGCATGGTGCTGCCCAGGAACACCGCACTCCTGCCGCCGGGCGACTGCGCGATGTGGAAGGTCACGGACTCCCCGCTGACGCGGAAGTCGACGCCGTCCTTGCCGGTGTCGTTCTTGAAGCGGAACCTGACCACGTCGGTCAGGTTGCTGACGCTGTCCCTGCCGGTCAGGCCGGTGCCGTTGACGGTGGTGAAGCGCCCGTCGTCGACGGTCACCGATCCGGCGGTGCCGTGGTCGACGGTGGGATCGGGGTCGAGGGAGCGCAGGTGCCAGCCGTAGCAGTCGTGCCAGATGTAGATGCCGGCGGGAAGGTTGGCCGGGAAAGGCGACGGCCGCCCGCTGATGTCGATGCTTCCCGGCCCCACCCAGTGCGCGCAGGGATTGGCGAGGTCGCCGGTGGCGCCTCCCGCGGCCAGGACACCGGCGGTCTGCACGCCGGCGAGCGCCATCAGTGCCGCGCTCGCCGCCGCGATCGTCCGATGTGCCATGTCAGGTTCCTCCTGGAGCATTGCGCCGCAGCGCACTGCTGCGCGCGGCGACGCTGACGACCGCGGCCGCCTCGGCCGTTTTCATGACCACGATTCCCGCGCACAGCAGCGGGTGGCGCGCCAGCAGGCGGCGCTGCCGCAGCGGCGCGGGGCGGAGCACGACGTTGCCCTGCCCGGCAACGTCCCGCCCGTGCTTGCGCAGGTAGCGCAGGTACCCCGGTGCGTAGTACGAGCGCTTGGCGAAGGTCTGGCGCAGGGTGATGCGCCCCTCGTCGTGCTCGATGACCGAGGCGATGCGCGGCAGCGCTCGCGCCCCGGCGACGCGTCGCGACAGGTCCCAGTCCTCGGCGCCGGTGAGCTGCTCGTCGAAGCCGCCCACGGCGACGAAGGCCTCGCGGCGGTAGAGCCGCGCCGCCTCGACGCTGTCGTCGCCGCTGTAGCAGTGGCGTTCCAGGGCGCGGCAGCGCGTCCAGAAGCCGTCCCCGAAGGACACCTCGGGGATGATCGCCGCCGGTGCACTGCACGAATCCATGACACGTACGCAGCCGGCGACGACACCGGGTGCCAGCACCATGTCGGCGTCGACGAAGAGCAGCAGCGCGCCGGTGGAGCGGCGCGCACCCTCGTTGCGCTGCGCGCTACGCTCAGGACCGAAGTCGAGGACGGTGCAGCCGAAGCGGCGGGCGATGGCCACGGTCTGGTCCGACGATGCGTTGTCGACCAGCACGCACTCGACGTGCGGGTAGGTCTGCGCGGCGATGCTGGACAGGCAGCGCTCCAGGGTGCGCGCGGCGTTGCGGGTGGTGACGATCACCGACACCGTGGTCACGCCGCGTCTCCCGCCGCCTGCAGCTCCTCGACCACGCGCGCCGCGCGCTGCACCTCGACCAGCGGCTCGAAGGGATGCAGGTCGCAGAGCACGTCGGCGAAGCGGCGCGCGCTGTCGTCCCAGGAGTGCACCGCGGCCCAGGCCCGTCCTGCCTCGCCCATGCGGCTGCACAGCTCGGGATCGGCGAGGAAGCGGACGACGGCACCGGCCAGCGCACCGGGGTCGCCGTGCGGCACCAGCAGGCCGGTCTGCTCGTCGAGCACCGAGTCCCACAGGCCGCGCACCCGCGACGCAACAACGGGAAGCCCGCGCGCGCCCGCCTCGACGCAGGTGATCCCGTAGCCCTCGAACGAGGACGGCGCCACGGCGACGGTGGCCCGCGCGGCGAGCATGTCGCGTTCGGCGTTGGGCAGGTAGCCGTGGAAGCGCACCCGCTCGGCGAGGCCGAGACTCCACGCCAGCCGCTCCAGTCGGGGACGGTCGGGCCCCTGGCCGACGATGTGCAGCTTTGCCTCGGGCGCGAAGCGCAGCACCGACGGCAGCGCCTGGATGAGCACGTCGACGCCCTTGTAGCGCTTCAGCCGGCCCATGTAGAGAATCGACGCGCTGTCACGCGCGACAGCGGGCAGCACGGCAGGAAGGTCGACGCCGTTGCGCACCACGCTGATGCGCCGCGCGTCGAAGCCGAGCTCGACCAGGTCGGCGCGGGTGCTCTCCGACACCGCCAGCACCGTCCTGCGCCGGTAGACGCGCGGCACCAGCCATCCCTCCAGCCACAGCGCGAGCGCGCGCAGCGGCAGGGGGAGCTGGGTGCGGAACACCTCCTGGTGGACGTGGTGCACCACCAGCACGACCGGCTTGCGAGCGAACAGCGGAGTGAAGAAGGGGATGCCGTTCTCGCAGTCGACGATGACGTCGTAGCGCGAGCGCAGGCGCAGCAGGTAGGCCAACGCGGCCAGCGGGTAGCCGGTGAAGTGGCCGCCGACGCGGTGGATGCGCATGCCGTCGATGACCTCGGTGCGCTGCGTCGAGGCATGGCGCTGGGTCAGCCAGCCGACCTCCCAGCCGGCGCGCACCCAGCGGCGGCCGATCTCGTGCATGTACGCCTCGGCGCCGCCCGCCCAGGGATGGGCGACGTCGCGCCAGTTGAAGATGAGCACGCGCGGCGCGCGGCGGGCGCGGCGGCGCGGCGACACCTCGGACAGGCTCGGCCCCATGTACCCGCGCACGAATCCCGACGCGTACACCACCGGCAGCAGCGGCAGCGAGACCGCGGCGAGCAACCGCGCCCGCAGCGACTCGCGGCTGATCAGCACCTCGGCGACGAGCAGCAGATAGAGCGCGCCGAGCGCGATCAGCGTTCCCGCGCGCACCCGCGGCATGCGCGACAGCAGCGCGGCGATCGGCACCAGCGCGGCGACGGCGAGCGCGGGCAGCGCGTACACCGCCAGCGGTGACATGTCGCGCAGGCGGCGCCCCATGTCGCCGCGCACCCTGCCATGCGCGACAACCCTGCCCAGCAATTCCGCGGGGAAGTCGGGCGGCGAGGCGGCGGCGCTGAGCGCGGCGTCGGCGACCACGCGCAGGCCGAGCAGGGCGCGCACCTTGTAGCAGAGCCGCGTCGACTCGCTTCCCTGGGCTGGACTCTGGAAGCCGCCGACGGCGCGGAACACGTCGCGGCGCACCACCATGTTGCCCGCCGGCACCTCGGCGACGCCGCGACAGCCGCCGCGCCACGCACCGTGGTTGGCGAGCACGCGGGCGACGCGCGAGCGCAGCAGTGCGGCGGTGACGCGCTGCCGTCCCGAGGTGCTGCGCGGGCGCACCGGTCCGCCGACCACACCCACCGCGGGATCGGCGAAGTGGCGCAGCACGCGGTCGACCCAGCCGTCCTGGAGGCGCACGCGCTGGTCGAGGAAGGCGATGTACCTCCCGTGCGCGCACTCGGCGGCGCCTGCGAGCAGGTCGCCGCGCGACGCGGCGCGGGCGTGCACCACGGTGACGTCGCCCGGCGGGTCGCGCCACGGCGTCTCCGACGCGACCACCACCTCGACCGGCATGGGCGCGGCGGCCCTGCGCATGGCGGCGATGGAACGGCCCAGGCCCTCGCCCGGCGCATGGGCCAGGACCACCAGGCTGACCACCGGCTCGCCCACGCGTCCTCCTCGGGAAAAAGCGGACGTGTTCGATCGCTCCCTGCCGCCGACGGCCCCTGCCCTCGACCGGTTTCGACCCTGCGTCGCGGCGAAGTCTGGGAGGCTCGGCGTGCTTGCGCATCGTCAAATCTGACGACCTCGCAGGGGGCGTGCAGGGGGCACATCAGTTGCTCGTCAGCCGTTCACCTGGCGGCCGGATTGACGTTCACCTGCCGTTCACCGGGCCTGGCTAAGGTTCGCCGCGATGTCCAGCAACGCAGTGCCCGACGCCCCCCGCCGCATCGTCAGCGGACGGGTGCGCGCCGACCGCTTCTACCGGCGCCTGGCCACCGGCGCGGGCCTCTCTACGCTGGCCATCCTCGGCATCATCGGCTTCTTCCTGCTGGTCAAGGCCTGGCCGGCGCTGCACTCGGCGGGCCTCAAATTCCTCACCACCCAGAGCTGGCAGCCCGACGGGCTCAGGCACACCTTCGGCATCGCCGCGGTGATGTACTGGACGGTGGTCATCGCGGTGATCGCCCTGGTCGTCGCCGTGCCGCTGTCGATCGGCGGCGCGCTGTTCATCAACGAGTACGCGCCGCGGCGCATCCGCAACGGCCTGACCTCGCTGGTCGACCTGCTCGCCGCCATCCCCAGCGTCATCTACGGCATCTGGGGCCTCGCCTTCCTGGAGCCGCAGCTGGTCGGCGTCTCGTCGTGGCTGACCAGCAACCTCAGCGGCGTCCCCGTTTTCCAGACCAATGGCACCAACTACGCGGGCTCGGCGTTCGTCGCCGGCGTGGTGGTGTCGCTGATGATCCTGCCCATCTGCACCTCGGTGATGCGCGAGGTGTTCTCCCAGGCGCCGCCCGGCGAGAAGGAGGCGGCCCTGGCGCTCGGCGCCAGCCGCTGGGGGATGATCCGCACCGTGGTGCTGCCATTCGGGCGCGGCGGCATCATCGGCGGCGCCATGCTCGGGCTGGGGCGCGCCCTCGGCGAGACCATCGCGGTGGCGCTGATCATCTCGCCGGTCTTCTTCGTCTCCGGGCACATCCTGCAGTCGGGCGCCAACTCGGTGGCGGCGATGATCGCCCTGCAGTTCGGCGAGGCCAGCCAGCAGCGGGGCATTCCCGCGCTGATGGCCGCCGGTGTGGCGCTGTTCGCGGTCACCCTGCTGGTCAACTTCGGGGCCTCGCTGATCGTGGCCCGTTCGCGTTCCGGCAAGGGCGTCGAGATCTGATGGCGGTCATGGCCCTCGACATCCCTAGGCGGCCGCGCTCGGTCCATCGCGACGACCTGCTCGTCCTCGCCGCCACCGCGGTGTCGTCGTTCTGCGTGGTGTGGCTTGTCTACGGCCGGCTCAGCCTGCTCTCCAACTCGGTCGGCTACGGCTTCTGGTGGGCGGTGACATTCCTGGCCATGTATTGGCTGGCCAACCGCGCCCTGCACGGCAGCCTGATGGCCAGGGACCGGCTGATGTCGGCGGTGATGTGCAGCGCCGCGCTGTTCATGCTGGTGCCGCTGCTGACCATCATCGGCTACCTGATCTACCAGGGCATCGGCGTCATCCGGCCGGCCTTCCTCACCGACACCGTGCAGTTCTGCGGCCAGCTCGACGGCACCAACTGCGGCGGCGTCGGCCACGCCATCATCGGCACCCTGGAGGAGGTCGGCATCGCCATGGTCATGGCCGTGCCCCTGGCGGTGCTCTGCGCGGTGTTCCTCAACGAGATCGGCGGCCGCATGAAGCGCCCGGTGCGCCTCTTCGTCGACGCCATGAGCGGCGTGCCCTCGATCGTCGCCGGCCTGTTCATCTACGCCATCTGGGTGGTGTCGATGGGCCGCGGCTTCTCCGGCTTCGCCGCCGCGCTGGCCCTGGCCATCCTGATGCTGCCAACCGTGACCAGAACGGCCGAGGAGGTGCTCCGCCTGGTCCCCGACGGCCTGCGCGAGGGCGCCCTGGCTCTGGGCGCGTCGGAGTGGCGCACGGTGTGGGGCGTGGTGCTGCCCACGGCGCGCAGCGGGCTGATCACCGCGGTGATCCTCGGCGTCGCCCGAGCGGTGGGCGAGACGGCGCCGCTGATCTTCACCTCCTTCGGCGCCTCGGTGATGAACGTCAACCCGCTGGCCGGCGACCAGGAGGCGCTGCCCCACTTCGTCTACCAGTACATCCAGTACCAGCCCAACACCGGCCCCTACCAGCGCGCCTGGGGCGCAGCGCTGGTGCTCACCTTCCTGGTGCTGGCGCTGTTCACCATGGCCCGAATCGCCGGGCGCGGCCTGCCCAGGCGGGTGTGGAACCGCATGACCTCGCATTTCGCACAGGGACCGACCAATTGAGCACCTCCGCCGACGTCCTGGGCGGCTCCCTGGCCGCCGCTCCCGCCGGGGCGCGCACCACCACCGCCGCCTCGCTCGAGTCGCGCGCGGTTTCGGCCTGGTTCGGCACCAACAAGGTGCTGGAGAACGTCTCCCTGGAGATGCGCGCCCGCGAGGTCACCGCGCTCATCGGCCCCTCGGGCTGCGGCAAGTCGACCTTCATCCGCATCCTCAACCGCATGCACGAGCTGGTCCCCAGCGCGGCGCTCTCCGGCGAGGTGCTGCTCGACGGCGCCGACATCTACGACGTCGAGCAGCGGCCCATCGAGACGCGGCGGCGCATCGGCATGGTGTTCCAGAAGCCGAATCCCTTCCCGGCCATGAGCATCCACGACAACGTGCTGTCGGGGCTCAAACTCTCCGGCCGGCGCATCCACGACGGCGACGCCATCGTCGAGGAGAGCCTGACTCGCGCGGGATTGTGGCGCGAGGTGCGCAACCGGCTCAACGCGCCGGGCGGCAGCCTCAGCGGCGGCCAGCAGCAGCGGCTCTGCATCGCCCGCTCGCTGGCGGTGCGGCCCCAGGTGCTGCTGATGGACGAGCCCTGCTCGGCCCTCGACCCCGCCTCGACGCGGCGCATCGAGGAGACCATCAGGGAGATCGTCAACGACGTCACCGTGGTGATCGTCACCCACAACATGCAGCAGGCCCAGCGCGTCTCCAACCGCTGCGCCTTCTTCATGGTGGAGGAGGGCTTTCCCGGCGGCATCGTCGAGACCGGGCCCACCGAGAAGATCTTCCGCAACCCCGACGACGCGCGCACCGCCGATTACGTGCAGGGACGCTTCGGATGAGACGCCGTTGCTGGGCGATGCTCGCCGCCGCGGCGATGGGCATCGGTGGCGGCGTCACCACCGCGCACGCCACCGGACCGACCGTCAACGGCGCCGGCTCGACGTGGGTGCAGATCGCCCTCGACCAGTGGCGCGCCGACATCGCGCGGCAGGGCTACTCGATCAACTTCCAGGGCGTCGGCTCCAGTGCCGGACGCGAGTTCTACATCATAAACCAGGTCGACTTCGCGGCCAGCGAGATCCCCTTCCAGCCCGACGAGGTCGCCCAATTGCAGGGCGAGCACAAGTCGTACCAGTACGTTCCCGACGTCGCCGGCGGCACCTCGATGATGTACAACCTGCACTCGCCCAGCGGCGCGCGCATCACCACCCTGCGCCTCGACGCGCCCACGGCGGCGAGGATCTTCACCGGCGGCATCACCTCCTGGCAGGACGGCGCCATCCAGGCGCTCAACCCGGGCCTGGCCATCGCCGAGACCACGGTGATCCCGGTGATCCGCTCCGACGGCTCGGGCACCTCGGCGCAGTTCTCGCTGTACCTCGCCGACCAGGCGTCGAGCGTCTGGAACGCCTTCGTGTCCAGCCAGGGCTGCCCAGCGCCGTGCTCGCAGTGGCCGCCGTTCCCTGGCAGCACGCAGCAGAAGGGCTCGGACGGCGTGGCCAACTTCGTCTCCAACGACGCCATCGGCAAGGGCGCCATCGGCTACGTCGAGGCGGGCTACGCGTACCAGCGCTACTTCCCCGTGGTCAACCTGCACAACGCCAGCGGCAACTTCGTGCAGCCGACCTCGGCGAACGTGGCCACCGCGCTGGTGCACGCGCAGCTCAACGCCGACCTCACCCAGAACCTGACAAACGTGTACCGCGCCCCCGAGCCGACCGCGTACCCGATGTCGAGCTACAGCTACCTGATCACCCAGACCACGGGCTTCGACCCTGCGAAGGGCGCGGTCCTGGGCGCCTGGATGATCTACATCGCCTGCTCGGGACAGCGCGAGGCGGCGCCGCTGGGCTATTCGCCGTTGCCGCCCAACCTGATCGGGGCCGTCTTCGACGCCGTCCGGCGCATCCCGGGCGCGCCGGCGCCGCCGCCGGTCGATGCCGCGCACTGCCCCAACCCGACGCTCACCGGCGCGCCGATCACCGGTCCAGGCGAGAACAACGCCGGCGCCAGCGCGGGCAGCACGGCGTCGAGCGGCGGCGGCTCGGGCAACACCCGCAGCGGTGGCGGCGCCGCGCAGACGGGAACGTCCGGAGGCGGCGCGGTGTCGAGCGGCGGCGCGGCGGCGGCCACCGGCGCGGCGGCGCAGACCGCGGCGCCGGGCACGTCCGGCACCGACGACAGCTCGCCGGCGGCCGGCGACTCGAACGCCGCCGCCACCGCCGCGATCCCTGTGCTCGACGCCAATGCCAGGCAGGCGTCCTTCCTGCTCGCCGAGCAGGCCGCCAGGGCGGCGGCGTCCTCGCCGGTCACCTGGTTCGTGGTCGCCGCGCTGCTGGTGCTGATCGTCATGTTCGGGCCACTGCTGGCCGGAACTCTGACGGCCAGGGCGCGGCGGCGGAGTGGGGAGCACGTCGATGCGCCGTAGGCGGACGGGCGCCGATCGGCTCGGCGGCCTGCTGGTCGTGGCGCTGCTCGCCGCCGCGGTGTGGACGGTGTCCACCGTGGCGCCGCGCGCCGGGGCCACCGGCGGACCGACGCTCACCGCGACGCCGGCCACCAGCCTGGTCGACGGGCAGTTCGTCAAGCTGGCCTTCAGCGGCCTGGCGCCGTCGTCGGGCATCGTCTTCCGCGAGTGCATCGCGTCGCCGACCATCATCGCCACCGACTGCACCCCGGTGAACACCCAGGTCACCGGCATCGGCGACGCCACCGGCGCCGGCACCACCTACCTCCCGGTGTACGCCAACGGCGACCAGGCGCTGCAGAACTCGGGCAAGAGCGGCTCGATCGTCTGCGACCAGGGGCATCCCTGCGTCATCGCCGGCATGTTCAGCGCCACCGACCTGACCACCGCGATGCTCACCCCGGTCGCCTTCGCGCCGTCGCCCGACGCGTGCCCGGCGCCGGGACCGGGCGCCCTGCTCGGCGGCGGCGGCTCGGCGGCCTATCGCGCCATCTACGGGTGGTCGTCGCAGGTGTGCACGCCGCCGCAGAGCCTGTCGGTGGGCTACGCGGTCAACAACTCGGTCGACGGCGTCAACAGCATGTTCACCGGGCTCACCGACTTCGCCGTCACCGGGCCGCTGCCACCGCCGCCCAACCAGCCGCCCAACGTGAGCTACAAGCTGGCCCCGGTAACTGAGTCGGCGCTGGTGCTCGCCTACCGCATGTACGACCGGCGCGGCCCGCAGATCACCACGCTGACCATGACCCCCGACCTGATCGCCAAGACGTTCCTGGGCGTCATCCCCAACTGGAACGCCACCGCGGCGATCCGGCGTCTCAACCCGGGCGTCGAGTTCCCGCCGCGGGTGGTGCCGTTCGTGCGCGCCGATCACGAGGCCGAGTCCTACGTGTTCACGTCATGGCTGGCCGCAACCGATCCGCTCGCGTGGACCTTCGGGCCGCAGCAGATCTTCCCCATCCCCGGGGTCGGCGTCACCGGGGTGACCGGCAGCGCCAACCTGGGCCTGGCCGTCGTCGATCCCACCACCGACTTCTCCGGCCAGGGCAACATCGGCTTCATGGACGCCAGCACCGCGGCGTTCTACGGGCTGCCCACGGTGCAGATCAAGCTGGGCGCCGGCAAGGTGGTGGCGGCGACGCCGCAGACGGTGGCCAGGGCGGTGGCCGGCGCCGCGCTCAACAGCGACGGCACCATCACCCCCAACTACGCGAGCACCGACCCCACCGCGTACCCCATGCCGCTGGTGTCGTACATGCTGGCCCCGACCAACGTGATCACCCCGGACCGGGGGGTGGCGCTGGCCGCATTCCTCAAGTACGCAGTGCAGGCGGGGCAGTCGGCGATGCCCCCCGGGTACGCGCCGCTCGACCCGCGGCTGTCGGCCGAGGCGCTGCAGGTCGCGGGACTGATCCCGACCAGCGCGCCGCCCACCCCGGCGCCGACGCCCGCGCCCGCTCCGGTGGCCACCCCCGCGCCGACCGCGGCGCCGGTCTTCAGCATCCCGCCCCCGGCCATCGCCGCGCAGCCGCTGGCCATCCTGCCGGTGACCAGCGGGCCGTTGGCAGCCGGGCCGGTGGCGACGCCGACCCCCGCGCCGCGGCGGGCCGCGACCACGCCCAGGGCCGCCGCGCCGCTGCCCTCCGGCCCGCCACCGGGTGACCAGGCCGAGCGCCTGCTGCTGCTCGCCCAGCCCGCCGCCTCGCGGCTGGTGCTGCCGGGCATCGCCGGGCTGGCCGTGCTCGCCCTGGTGGCCGGGGCGGCCACCCAGGTGATCGCCCGGCGGGGGAGGCGGGTGCCGTGAGCGAGATGACCCCGGTCACCCAGGCCGAGGCGACGCCGAGCGCGCTGGCCTCGATCCGCGCCGGGCTCGGCGCCCTGGAGAACCGCCTGCTCGACGGCGAGGACGACGTCCCCGCCGGCGACCGGGTGGTGATGGTGACCCTGCTGCTCTCGCTGCGCGACGCGCTGCGGGAGGTGGAGCAGACCGGCGTTGGTGAGCCGGGCCTCGCGGAGCTGCGCCGGCGGGTGGAGGCGATGGGGGAGCGGCTCGAGCTGTTCCCGCCGCGCCGGATGCCGCTGCGCAGTGGCGGGCGGCTGCTGCAGCGCCTGCCCCAGCGGCGGCCGCGGGAGATCGCGGTGGCGGGGACGCCGGTCGAGGCGAGGGGGCAGGAGCCTGCCGTGGCTGCGCCCGAGCCGCCGGCGCCCCCGCCGCCCGCGCCCGCGCCCGCGCCGGTGGCGCCGGTGGCCACCGAACCCGCGGCGCCCGCCGTCCCGCGCCCGTCCGCCGGCAGGGTCGCGCTGCGCGCCGGCCGCTGGCTGACCGCCGCCGGCCTGCTCGCCGCCGTCTTCGTCGGCTACGAGCTGGCCGGGACCGGCCTCGACCACGACCGCAGCCAGGCCGCCCTGCTCACCGCCTTCAAGGCGCAGCTCCCCACCACCTCGCTCGACGCCCCCACCGCGGCGATCGCCGAGGGCAGCCCGGTGGCCCTGGTCGACATCCCCGGCATCGGCGTGCACCAGGTGGTGGTCGAGGGCACCAGCCCCGACGACCTCGCCGCCGGCCCCGGCCACCTGCGCTCCTCGCCGCTGCCCGGCGAGTACGGCATCAGCGTCCTCGCCGGCCGCCGCATGACCTACGGCGGACCCTTCCGCAGCCTCGACGCGCTGCACCGGGGCGACACCATCACCACCACCACCGGCCAGGGTTCCTTCACCTACACGGTGAGCGACGTCCGCCACGTCTCCGCGGGCGACCCGGGTGCGACGGCGAGCGACGGGAAGAGCCGCCTCGAGCTGGTCACCTCCGACCCGCTGTTGCTGGCCACCGGCCGGCTGATGGTCACCGCGACACTGCAGGGCGACCCGGTCGCCGTCGCCGCCCGGCCGCCCGCCACCGTCGGCGGCACCGACCTCGGCCTCGACGGCGAGGCCACCGGCTTCGCCCTCGCCCTGTTCTGGGCGCTGCTCGTCGCGGCGACGCTGTGGGCGGTGCGCCACATGCATCCGCGCTGGCCGCGCGCGGTCACCTACACCTTCGCCGCACCGGTGCTGCTCACGCTCGCCGTGCTCGTCTTTTCCAGCCTGGACCGGGTGCTTCCCGGCACGTTGTGATGGGGATTGCCGCCATGAACCGAGCACCGCTGGGCGCCGCCCTCGCGCTCGCCGCCCTGCTGCTGGCCGGGTGTGGCAGCGCCGCACCGCAGAGCACCGCCGTCACCACCGCGCCGCCCAGCGCGGCGCCGACCCGGGCGGTTCCCACGCCCCACGTGTACACCACGCCGCCGCAGTTCGAGCAAGAAGCGGCCAAGCCTGACCCGAACTTCGACATGGGCTACGCGGTGCACATCACTGCGCAGGGATTCGAGCCCAAGATCCTGGTCAGCCCCTGCTGCCAACCGGTGACCTTCAGCAACCTGTCCGGCAAGCCCATGGACGTCGTCTTCGACGTGTCCGGGCTGGACTCCGGGGTGATCGCTCCCGGCGCGACGTGGACCTGGAGTCCGCAGAACGTGGAGAGCGTCGCCTACCACAGCAAGGCCGACCCCAACCTGTCCGGTGGCATGCAGGTCAACCAGGTCAACGAATAGATCTGCGCCCACTCTTAACCCGATGTGCATGTTGCGTTCCATGCGGGGCCACGGGCGGGAAACGTCGCCCCACTAGCCTTCCATCGGGGCCGGATCCCGGCTCAGACAAAGGGCATTGGAGGCGCATTGACAGATGACTTGCGACAGGACTTCCCGATGAAGCGGGGAACCATTGCACTTCGCGCAGGCGTGGGTCTCGGGGCGGCGCTGATGGCGCTGTCCGCCGTCTCCGGCGCCGGCGCGACCACCGGTGTCGGTGGTGGCCCGGTTGCCGAGTCGGTGCTCGGCAGCGGGTCGGACACCACCCAGTTCATGATGGGCGCACTCGACAACCTGTACCAGTTCAGCCCGGGCTGCGCGCAGATCCCGACCGGCGCGACCCCGCCCAACGGCGGCGCCGCGTGGTTCGACTTCTCGTGCCAGGCGCCCGATCCCGCGGGCACGGTGACCACCGAGAACTACCAGCACGACCAGGTGGCGCAGGCCTACTTCCTGGGCTCCTCGAACGGCATCAAGCAGCTCTGCACCCAGGGCCAGACCAACGTCGCCCACATCGACTACGCGCGCTCGTCGCGTGCCCCCAAGACCACCGACTGCTCGGGCCTGCACTTCGTCGCCTACGCCCGTGACGCCATCTCCTGGGAGGCGTACAACGTCACCGGTTCGGGCATCGCCACGATGAACAACACCAGTGGCGTGTGCGCGGGCACCGGCGGCACCACCAAGAAGTTCTGCCTCACCCAGCAGCAGCTCAAGTACATCTTCCTGGGTGGCGATCCCGCCGACAGCGGCAACCCCGGCGGCTGCCCGCTGAACTGGAGCGAGTTCGGTGGCGCCAGCGTGGCCATCGACCCGTACACCCCGCAGCCCGGCTCGGGCACCCGCAGCACCTGGGACGGCTTCCTGGGCGGCTCGTCGGACGCCTGCATCAACGCTCGCGGCACCACCTACGCGACCAGCCACATCGTGCCGGAGAACAGCAACACGGCGGTCGTCGCCAACGCCGACCAGGCCGGCGCGATCTTCCCGTTCTCCTACGGCGTGTGGTCGACCCAGGTCAAGGGCAAGAACGGTGCGGTGCTCGGGCTGGTGGACAAGATCGCCCCGACGGCGACCACCATCGGCAACCTCACCTTCCCCTACGGCCGCTTCCTGTTCAACGTCTTCAACGCGGCGACGGCCTCGGACGGCACCTCGCGCTACGTCGGTGAGGAGGGCTGGCTCTGCAAGACGGCCGCCAACCACGGCACCAACCCGCAGACCGGCAACAACTACAGCACCGACATCCAGGCCGCCATCAAGGCATCCGGCTTCGTGCCGATGCCCAGTGGCACCATCGGTGGCGGTGACAACAACCAGGACTACTGCCGGTTGACCGTCACCCCCTAGGGCTTCTCGAAGTTCCGCAGTTGCAGAAGGGGCCCGGCAGTGCGCCGGGCCTCTTCACTGTTTTAAACCGGGTTCGCCTGCATGAGCAAATGCGGGCGAACATTGATCAGAGTTTTCCACGCCAATTCCACAAGCCGCCGGATCCTAATTCGACCTTAAGCAGTTCGTCCACCAAGCCACTCCGGGCGACCCGGACAATACAGGCGACCGGCATGTCATGCAGCGCGGCCGGTTTTATGGGGCTTTGTGGGGAACCTATGACAGTCGAACCTGCGCGCGTGCGCGGATCCGCGGCGTCTCCGGTGATTCTCGTCGTCGAGGACGACGAGCGGCTGGCGGAGCTGATGGGCATCGCGCTGGGGCGCGAGGGATACGAGGTGCTGGTGGCACGCGACGGCGTGCGCGGGCTGGAGCGCTTCCGCACCGAGCACCCCGACCTGGTGATCCTCGACCTGATGCTGCCGCGACTCAGCGGCCTCGACGTGTGCCGCATCCTGCGCGCCGAATCCGCGGTGCCCATCCTCATGGTCACCGGCAAGGACGGCGAGGCCGACAAGGTCAGCGGATTGGAGGTCGGCGCCGACGACTACGTCACCAAGCCGTTCTCGCTTCCCGAACTGGTCTCGCGGGTGCGCGCCCATCTCCGCCGCAGCCGCATGGGCCAGCCGCAGCCGCCGGCACACGACGTGCTCGCCGGCGGACCCGTGGAGTTGGACAGCAGCCGTCACGAGGTCCGCGTGCGCGGCAAGCACGTCGCCTTCACCCCCAAGGAGTTCCAGCTCCTGGTGTCCTTCCTCGAAGGCCGCGGACGCCTGCGCACCCGCGAATTCCTGATCAGCGAGGTGTGGGGCCCGGAGTACTTCGGCGACACCAAGACGCTCGACGTGCACGTCAAGCGGCTGCGCCAGAAGATCGAGCGCGACCCGCAGAATCCCGAGCACCTGGTCACGGTGCGCGGCCTCGGCTACCGCTTCCTCGACGAGCCGCTGCCGTCGCCGGGCAGCGGTGGCATGCGCCTGTCGGTGTTCGAGGCGCGGGCGACGGCGCGGCAGTGAACGTCATGGTGGTGGTGGTCTGCGGCGACGACGGTGCCCGCACCGGCGCGCGACTCGCCGCCCAGCTGCGGGCGATGAGCCTCGACGTGTCGGTGGTCGACGGGCCCGCCAGCGCCGAGAACGTGACCCGGCGCATCCGCGAGCGCACCGGCGCGCCGCGGCAGCGCACCGTCGCCGCGCTGGCCCAGCTCACCCGCACCGAGCGGCGCACCCTGCGCGCGCTGGTGGACGGCTGGTCGGCGGAACGCGTCGCCATGGAGAGCGGCACCGCGATCACCACCGTGCGCACCCACATCCGCAACATCCTGGGCAAGCTCGGCGTGCACTCGCAGCGCGAGGCCATCGCACTGGCGACGCGCAGCGGCTGGGCGGATCGCTGGGACGACGCGCACGCCGGCGCTGCGGCGGCCGTGGTATGAGGCGCCGCAAGGTCCAGTTCCGCACCGCGGTGCTGCTCGCCGTGGTCGCGCTCTGCGCCGCGGTGGCGCCGCGCGCGCTGGCCGTGCTGGGCAAGCCGGCGCCGCTGCCGCAGCTCGCCACCGTGGCGCAGCGCAGCTTTCCCGTCGTCGTCGCCGCCGCCGGCACGGTGGTGCCCGCGTCGCAGGTGCCGCTCGACTTCGCGGCGTCGGGTCGCGTCGCCGAGATCGACGTGTCGCCGGGACAGCACGTCAACGCCGGCCAGGTGGTGGCCCGGCTCGACGATTCGGCGCAGCGCGCCGCACTCGCCGAGGCGCAGGCGGTGCTGACCGGGGCGACCTCGGTGCTGGCCGCGGCCACCCAGCCGGTGGGCAGCGCGCAGCAGCAGGCGCTGAAGCGCGCGGTGAGCAACGCGCAGGCGACCCTGGACACGGTGCGCACCGACGTGCTCGTCCTCAACCAGCAGGACTCGGATCGGGTCACCGCTGACCAGAACCGGCTCACCGACGCGCGCGCCAAGCAGGTCGGCGACGGGTGCGGCGGAGGTCAACCGGTGACGACGCCAGGGCCGACGCCGAACCCGTCGACGTGCCAGGCCGACCAGGCCGCGGTGGACGACGCCACCCGCGTCCTCCAGGCCGACCAGCTCCGCCAGCTCCAGGACGCGCAGAACGGCCAGTCGCGCATCGACCAGGCCAGCCAGCAGCTCAGCGACGCGCACGCCAACCTCGACGCCGCCACCGCGCCCGACGCCAACCGCGTCGCCCAGGCCCAGGCGAGCCTCGCCGCCGCCCGGGCCCAGGTGGACCACGCCCAGGCGACGCTCACCCAGACAACCCTGCTGGCGCCGGTCAGCGGTGTGGTGTCGTCGGTCAACGGGCAGGTTGGTGCCACCACCGGCAACAACACGGGGAGCGCCGCGCCGGTGGCGCCGGGCAGCACGGCGCCGCTGCCACTGACCGGGGCGTCAGGAGCGGTGGGCGCGCCGAGCCGGGCCTTCCTGGTGCTCTCCACCGGCACCGACTTCGACGTCGCCGCGCCCTTCGCCGAGGTCGACGCCGCCCGCCTCGCCGCCGGCCAGTCCTGCACGGTCGCCGTCGACGCCGTGCCCGGACTCTCCCTGCCCTGCAAGGTGATCGGCGTGGCCTCGAGCGCCACCGTGATGTCCGGAGTGGTCTCCTACTACGCCACCGTGGTGCCTGACAGCGGCGACCCACGCCTCAAGGACGGCATGACCGCGAGCGTCAGCGTCACCGTCGCCCGCGCCGACAACGTCGTCGCGGTGCCCAGCCAGGCGGTGTACAGCGTCGGCGGCGACATGCTGGTCGACGTCTGGTACGAGGCGCGCGCCGTGGCCACGCCGGTGAAGATCGGCCACGTCGGCGACACGCTCACCGAGATCACCGAGGGGCTCGCCGACGGCCAGCAGGTGGTCATCGGCAGCCATGTCGCGCTGCGGACGCCCGCGCCATGATCAGACTGGAGTCGGTCTGCAAGATCTTCCCCATCGACGACGGGCACAGCGTGACCGCGCTGGCCGGCGTCGACCTGACCATCAAGCAGGGCGAGTTCGTCGCGGTGATGGGCGCGTCGGGCTCGGGCAAGTCGACACTGCTCAACCTGATGGGCTGCCTCGACCGTCCCAGCGGCGGCCGCTGCGTCGTCATGGGCGTCGACACCGCCGAGCTGGACGACCGCCGCCTGTCGCGGCTGCGCGGGCGCAGCATCGGCTTCGTCTTCCAGGCCTTCCACCTCATCCCCGGGCTCACCGTGGTCGAGAACGTCGAGGTGCCGCTGCTCTACTCGCACCGCTCGCGGCGCGAGCGTCGCAGGCGGGCGCTCGGCCTGCTCGACGAGGTGGGCCTCGCCGACCGCGCCGAGCACCGCGTGGCCACCCTGTCGGGCGGCGAGCAGCAGCGCGCCGCGATCGCGCGCGCGGTGGCCAACGACCCGGCGGTGGTGCTCGCGGACGAGCCCACCGGCAGCGTCGACGCCCAGGCCGCCAACGCCATCGTCGCCCTGCTGCGCGGCATGAACCGCACCGGCCGCACCGTCGTCGTGGTCACCCACAACCCCGGCGTGGCCGCCCAGGCGCGCCGGCTGGTGCGCATCAGCAACGGCCGCGTGCTCGCCGTCGAGGCGGCATGAGCCCCTTCGAGGTCGCCTCGCTGACCATGCGCGGGCTGCGCGCCCACCGGGTGCGCGCCCTGCTCAACCTCTTCGGCGTGGTCGTCGGAGTTGCGGCCACAGTTGTCGTGATCGGCCTGGTCCGCGCCGTCTCCACGCAGACCCGGCACGACGTGGACGGCCTCGGCGCCGACGTGCTGGCCGTGTATCCCGCGGCGGCGTCGGCTTCGGGTGTGCAGCAGGGTTTCGGCACCGGCGACACGCTGACCAGCAACGACGTCGCCGCCCTCGGCGACGCCGCCACGCTGCCCGACGTGGTCGCCGCCGTGCCCACCGCGGGGTTGCGCGGCCAGCTCAGCTACTACGATCGCAACTGGCGCACCGACGTGGTCGGCAGCACCGAGCAGTTCGCCACCGTGCGCGGCTACAAGCTGGCCGGCGGACGCTTCCTCGACGCCACCGACCAGGCCACCGCCGCGCCGGTGGCGGTGATCGGGCAGACCGTCGCCGACAACCTCTTCTTCCGTGACAGCCCGCTCGGCCAGATGATCCGCATCGACGGGCAGCCGTATCGCGTCGTCGGCGTCTTCGCGGCGCGCGGCGCGACGGGCACCGTCAATGCCGACGACGTCACCGTGGTGCCGCTGAGCAGCGCGTGGTCGCGCCTGCTCCCCCAGGGAAGCCCGCGCATCCAGCAGATCTCCGTGCAGGCGCAGTCGGCGAGCGCGGTCGGCGCGGCCGAGCAGGAGGTGCAGCGCCGCCTCATGCAGCAGCACCACATCACCAACCCCGCCAACGTCGACTTCCAGGTGCGCTCGCAGCAGGACCTGGTCGACGGTACCCAGCGCGTCGACACATTGCTCGCCTGGATGCTGCTGGTGGTGGCCGCGGTGTCGCTCACCGCGGGCGCGCTCGGCGTCGCCAACGTGATGCTGGCCAGCGTCCACGAGCGCACCTACGAGATCGGCGTGCGCCGCGCCTTCGGCGCCACCCGGCGCAACATCGGCGCCCAGTTCCTCCTCGAGGCGCTGGCCCTGGTCGCCTCGGGCGGGGTGCTCGGCGCACTGCTCGGCGGCGGCGCCGCGCACCTGCTGCCCAACCTGGTCAGCGGCGTCCCCGCCATCGGCACGCCGCTGCTGGCCATGGGCGGCGCACTCGCCATCTCGCTGCTGGTCGGCGTGGTCGCCGGCATGGTGCCCAGCCTGCGCGCCGCGACCCTCCAGCCCGTCGACGCCATCCGCACCTGAGTTCGAAAAGGACAGCACAGACAATGAGGATCGTCTTCGCGGGAACGCCGCGCAGCGGGTCGACGTGGGCGGCCAACGTGCTCGGCCAGGCGGCCGGGGTGCGCACCGTCTACGAGCCGGACGGACCCTTCTCCGACGTGCTCGGCGCCATGGTTGCCGCCAAGCTTGGCGATTACCCGGCGGTCCCCGCGGGACTGGCGCCGCAGCGCTACCGGGCCACCTGGGACCTCGCCTTCGCCGGCGGCTGGCCCTGGGACCACGTCGAGGCCGCGCGTGCTGCGGGACGGCGCATGGTCAAGCTGCCGCCCGCCGCGCGCGACTGGGCGATCCTGGCATTGGCCCGGGCAACCGCGATGACGCGCAAGCGTCCTGAGCACGTCCTGGTCAAGACGGTCAACGCCTCGCTGGCCCTGGAGTGGTTGTCGGCCACCTACCGGCCGCGCGTCGTGGTGCTGCACCGCAACCCGCTCAACGTGGTGTCGAGCTGGATGCAGCTCGACATGCTGCCCCGGCGCCCGCTCTGGGACGACCCCGAGGTGCGCCGCAGCCTGATGGTCCGGCTCGACGTCGCCCCGCCGCCGTCCGATGCGTCGGAGGCGGCGCGCGTCGCCTGGACGGTCGGCCTGCTCTACGCCGGCATGCGCCAGGCGGTGCGCCGTCATCCCGAGTGGATCGTGCTGTCGCACGACGAGCTGTGTCGCGAGCCGCGCGCGGGCTTCACCGAGCTGTACGGCCGCCTCGGCCTGGACTGGACCGAGGGCACCGACGCCTATCTCACCGCGTCCGAGGACCCGAGCTTCACCGCCCACGGCGGCAACGCCAAGGCGCATCCCAACGCGGTCACCACCACCGTCGAGGGCGAGAGCCGCCGCCTGGTGCAGGCGACCCAGTACCGCCGCCGGCTCAGCCCCGAGCAGGTCGCCGAGGTGACCGGCGTGCTGCGCCGCTTCGACCTCGGCGACTGGGGAGTGAAGGACTGAATCGTGGTGGCGACGACTCCCGCGCGCGCCCAGCGTTTGCTGCTGGTCACCTTCGGCTCGCTCGCCGAACCGCACGGCGGCCTGCAGGTGCGCTCGCGCGTGCTCCTCGAAACGCTCAGCGGTCTCGGTGTCGACGTGGCGGTGGCGAGCACGCGTGAGCCGGTGGGTGCGGGGGCGGCGCTGCCCTGGGCGTCGCGGGTGGTGGCCCCGTCGCGCAAGCCGTTCCGCGGCTTTTCCCTCGACTGGGCAAGGGTGATCCGCGAGGCGGCGCGCTCGGCCGACGCCCTGATCGTGGCCAACGCCATGCTCGTCCCCGCCGTGTACGTGGCGCGCACCGGCAAGCCGGTGGTGTGGGACACCAACGAGTGCCAGTCGCTCCACTACCGCCGTCTCGCGCCGACGCCGCGCAACCGGTTGATGCTGCTGGTCTGGACGCTGCTGGAACGCCTGGCGGCGCGGCGCTGCGCGGTCGCGGTGTCGATCGGCGACGTCGAGGCGGAGGCGTGGCGGCGTTTGCACCCGCGCCTGCGCGGCAAGCTGGCCACCGTCGACCATGCACCACTGGCGCGCGCGGTGGATCAAGTCGCGGCGCGCGCCGCGCTGGTCGCGCGCATCGGCGTCGAGCCGCAGCGCGTGCTGCTCTTCCTCGGCACCATGACCGCGAAGCACAACGCGGCGGCGGCGCGATGGCTGCTGCGCGAGCTGGCGCCGCGGCTGCCGGTGGGGACGGCGCTGGTGATGTGCGGCCCGGGCAGTGAGCAGCTCTCGGTCGACGCTGCGCTGCACGACACGGTTTTCTGCCTCGGCGCTGTTGCCGACGTCGACAGCGTGGTCGCCGCCGCCGACCTCTGCCTGGCGCCACTGGCCTCGGGCGCGGGGGTGAAGACCAAGGTTCTGCATTACCTGTGGCACGGCCGTCCCGTCGCGGGAACGCCGGTCGCCTTCGAGGGCCTGAGCGGCGCGCCCGGCCTGCACGTCGCCTCGCTCGACCAGCTCTGCGGCCTGGTCTTGCACCTTCTCGACGCACCACCGCCCGCGCGCGCGCCGGCACGCGAGTGGGTCGAACAACACCATGGGCGCGAGCGCGTCCGCGAGCAATGGAGGCACGTCCTGCAGTGGATTCCCCGACCGTGACCGAGACGCTCCCCGGCCGCCAAGACCGCATCCTCATCGTCGGCACCGCGCGCTCGGGCACGTCGTGGTGCGGCAAGGTGATGAGCCGCGCCGAGGGCGTGCGCTACTACCACGAGCCGGACAACGTCGACGCCGACACCGAGCGTCCCGAGGTCGCCGGCCGTCGCGGCTTCGGCCCCTACCCGTTCGTCGACGCCACCAACGAGGGCGCGCTCACGCCGCTGTGGGACGCGGTGTGGTCCGGCCGCCTGCCGCGCATGCGGGGATGGAAGCTGCATGCGGGACGCGTGGCGCTGCGCCTGCCCCGCTCGCTGCGCGATCCGCTGACCCGGCAGTATGCGAGTGTCGCGTCGCGGCTGCCGGGCGGGCCGCAATGCACGGTGGTCAAGTCGATCTACGCGCCGTTCTCGGTCGAATGGCTGGTGGCGCGCTACCAGCCGCGCGTGGTCGCCATCCAGCGCAACCCGCTCAACGTGGTGTCGAGCTGGCGGCAGCTCGGCATGCACGGCTTCGACCTCGGCTCGCGCGAGGCGGTGCGCGAGCGGGTGCTCGACCGCCTGGGCGTCGCGCCGCCGTCGCCGCGGCTGTCGGCGCTCGGTGGCATCGCCTGGACGGTGGGGCTGCTCACCACCGTGCTCGGCGAGTCGCTGGCGCGGCATCCCGAGTGGCTGTTCCTCACCCACGAGGACCTGTGCACCGATCCGCCCGCGCGGTTCCGCTCTGTTTTTGACTGTGTTGGCCTGAACTGGTCGCCGCGGGTGGAGCAGTTCCTGGCCGAGAGCAACCGGCCGGGCGAGGGCTTTGTGGAGATGCGCATCGCCCAGGAGCAGCCCACCCGCTGGCGCAAGCGGCTCACCGACGCCGAGGTGGACGAGGTCGCCGAGGTGCTGGGCGCCTTCCCGCAGCGCGGCTGGCTGCGTGCCCCGGCGCCCCTGCCGGCGTGAGACGCCTCGGCCGCGGAGAGGGGCGGGCCTTCGTCGCCCACAACCTCGTCGCCGCGGTGGGGACGGGGCTGGCGGGCGTCTTCAGCCTGCTGCTCCAGGCGGTGCTCACCCACCGGCTCAACGTGCGGCCGTACGGGCAGATGCTGGCGGTGTTCACGTTCTTCACGCTGATCACCCAGCCGGCGCAGGCCTTCGGTCGGCTGGTTGCGTGGCGGACCAGCCGCGAGCTGGCCACCGCGCCGGGAGTGGTGCCGGGCGGCGCGTTGCTGCGCAGCGTCAACCGGCGGCTGCTCGTCTTCGGGACGGTGCTCGGTGGCCTGCTGGCGCTGTTCTCGCCTGCTGTGGCTTCGTTTTTACAGGTTCCTGCCGACTTTGTCGTGATCGCTGCGGTGAGCGTGCCGTTCACCCTGGCGGGCCCGGCGCTGCTCGGCGCGGTGCAGGGGGAGCAGCGCTTCGGCACCTGGGGCGTGCTGGTGGCGGCGACGGCGGGGAGCCGGATCGTGTGCGCGGCGGCGCTGGTGGTGCCCTTCGGGGTGCGCGGGGCGCTGGCGGGGATCTCGCTGGCCTCGGTGCTGGTGTACGCGTGGACGCTGTGGACGGTGCGCGCGCAGCTGCGCCAGCCGGGGGGCGTCGCCGACTGGCGTGCGGTGCGACGCTTCCTCGTGGTGGCCATCGCCTCGACGCTGACCATCGCCACGCTGCTGTCCTGCGACGTGGTCATGGTGTCGCACTACTTCAGCGCTCGCCAGGCGGGGCAGTACGGCGCCATGGCGGTGGCGGCGCGGGCGATGTTCTTCGCCATGGGCAGCGTCAGCAGCGTGCTGTTTCCCAAGGTGGCGGCGCGGCATGCGGTGGGTCGCGGCACATTGGGGTTGGTGGCGACGTCGCTGGGTGTGTCGCTGCTCGGCGGGCTTGCCGGGTGGGCGGTTTTCTCCGCGTTTGCGGACGTGATCCTGCGCGTGTTCGCGGGGCACATGTACACCGGCGCCTCGGGGTCGATCGGGTTGTACGCGCTGGGCACCGCGCTGCTCGCCGGGGCGGCGATGCTGAGCAACACGCAGCAGTCGCTGGACCGGCTGCGGCTGCTCTGGGTGCTGGTGCCCGGAGCGTTCCTGGAGCCGGTGCTGATCGTGCTGTTCCACGGCTCTTTGCAGCAGGTGGTGGCGATGGGCGACATCGCCGTGGGCGTGGTGCTGGTGGCCCTGGCGGTGCTGTACTTGGTGGAGGAGGGGCACCTTGCGCGCGTGGGTGCGAGGGCGCGCGCGCGAGTTTCGTCGTTGCGCGCGGGGTCGTGGCTGGACCGGCCGTGGAAGGTGGGCGCCGGGCTGGCGGCTGTCGGCCTGCTGGTGCGCCATGCATGGCTGACCGGCACGCCACTGAGCGCGGGCGATTGGAGCTGGCCGGACACGCAGCGGCTGGTGTCGTTCTGGCCCTTCGGCTCGCCGTGGGACAGCACCCAGGGGCTGGGCGGGCAGAACCGTTTTCTCGACGTGTTCCGGCTGCCGGTGCAGGCGTTCGCGGGATTGCTGGCGCAGCTCGGCATCGGTTGGAGCTGGTCGGAGAAGGTGCTCTACTTCGTGCCCTTCGCGGTGCTGCTGCCGCTGTCCGGGTGGCTGCTGGCGCGCGAGGTGATGGGGCGGACGCGCTGGGCGCTGCTCACGCCATTGCTGATGCTGGGCAACACGTACATGCTGCTGGTCGGCAACGGCGAGGTGCCGCTGGCGCTGGCGGAGGTGTGCGCGATCCTGGCGCTGGTGGCGTTCCTGCGCTGCATGCGGATGCGCTCGGTGGGCTGGGCGCTGCTGTTCGGGCTGGCGCTGGGGGCGTGCGCGGTCTTCGACGTGCGCGGCGCGTACCTCGGCGCTGTTCTGGCGTTGGTGTACCTGGCGGTGCTGTTGCTTGCGGAGCGCTCGCTTGCCTTGCTGGTGCGGCGCTGCGGGCTGTTCGCGCTGGCGCTGGCGACGTTCGCGGGGACGCAGGCGTTCTGGCTGCTGCCACTGCTGACCTATCACGGCAACCCCGGCTTTCCCACGCCGCAGGCGCCGGACTTCAACATCCTGACCCTGGGCCACGGCATCGCCGGAGTTGGCACGGCGTGGACGGGTGGGCAGCCGTCGAGCCTGGTGCAGGCGTCGTTGAATCCGCTGTTCATGCTGATCCCCCTGCTGGCGCTGGCGCCCCTGCTGGCCTCGCGGCTGCGCGTCGAGGTGGTGTGGCTGGCGGTGGTGGCGGTGCTCTTCGCCTTCTTCGCCAAGACCGACACGCCGCCGCTGGGTGGGCTCTACGACTGGATGTACCTGCACGTTCCGGGGTGGAAGCTGTTCCGCGAGGGGTCGAAGTTCCTCTTCTGCGTGGCCATGGCGGAGGCGGTGCTGGTGCCGGTGGCGCTGCGCATGGCGGTGGCGCGCGGGCGGGAGTTGGGTGCTGTGCGGCTGGGGCGGGCGCTGCGCTACGGCGCGGTGGCGTGTGCATGGTGCGTTGCCCTGCTGGCCCTGTGGCCGGTAGGCGTTCTGCAGACCGGCGCACTGCTGTCGACCACCCAGCCGACGCCGGTGCCGTCCTCGTTCGCGGCGCTGTCCGCGCTGGTGGCCGCCGATTCGCGGCCGGGGGCGATCGCCTACGTCGGCCAGCCGGTTGTGGCCGCGAATGACGCCAACCACCGCTTCCTGGTGGCCTCGCAGCTCCATCCCGCCGTCAACCTGACCGGCAGCTTCACCGACACCCGGGCCAACCGCCGCGACCCCTTCCAGTCCTTCTGCGCCAACGCGTCGCAGCCGTACTGCTACCTGGATGCGGCGTTGTTCCCGTACCTGGCAGAAACCTCACAGCTCGACTGGGTGGTGGCGCCGGGCGGCGCCGCGGCGGGGACGCTGCCCGCGGGGGTGACGCGCGCATGGCTGCGCGATGCCCTGACATCCCTGTACGGCGCGCCGTCGGTGCTCGGCAGCGGCGACACGTCGCTGCTGGCGTGGCACGTCGCCTCGCCGGTGTCCGCGGTGGCGGCATCGCCCGCGGTGGCGGTGGTCGACTCGGGGCCGTGGGCGCTGCGGTCGGTGCTGCCTGCGCTGCAGGCGCTCCAGGTGCCGGCGGTGTACCGGCAGAGCTTCGACTCCCGTGGCCATCCCGGTGTGGCCGGTTCACTGCCGGACAGCGTTGCGGTGTCGCCGCTGGTCGATGGGAGTTGCGTTCCAGCGCAATCGACACCGGTCGCGGTGATGGCGCGGGGCGGCGGCGCGTCGTTGTCTGCTGTGGTCGGCGGCCGCGCCGTGTCGCTGCCGCTGCTGGCCGCTGCGGCGGCCGCACCGGGATGGGGTTTCTATGGCCCGGTGACCGCCGGTGCAGGCTCACTGACCACTGGCGCAAAACGTATCGCGGCGCCGGGACCAACGCCGGCCACCGGGACCACGCCAGGCTCCGCGCCGCCGGACTCCCTGCTAGGTCCTTGCGTCGAATGGTCACCCCTCACCACCACCCTGCTCGCACCCCACGCAATCCCCACCCAAGCGGTGCACACCACCTCCAACGGCGAACAGCTCTCCACAACCCTGCCCGCCGCCCGCGCCCCCTGGGTCGAACTCCGCCGCCCCTATGACCCCGGCTGGCGCCTCCACGGCGCCGCCCCAACCGCCCTCGCCGACGGCCTCTTCACCCTCTACCACCCCCCCGGCGGCGCCGCCCAAACCCTCTCCTTCCAATTCTCCACCCTCCCCTGGGAACGCCTCGGCCTCGCCGCCACCCTGCTGGTGACCGCGATCGCCGCCGCCACGGCACTCTTCGCCCTGCGGCGCCACACCAAGCGCGCCGAGCTCCCCGACCTGCCCGTCATGCACAGCCCCGTCGCGGCTCCCGTCGCCGCCGCAGGGCTTCTGCTCCTCACCATCACCGCCCTCGCCGTCACCATCGAATGGCTCGGCCTCCCCTCCGCCGCCGCCGGCCTCGACCTCGCCACCGACCCCTACGCCCTCGACGTCGGCTTCGGCGCCGCCGCACTGGGCCTCCTCGCCGTCTCACTGGTGGTCCGCTGCCTCGCCCCCCTGGCCGCCAGCGGCCTGCGCATCCCGGTCATCGGCCGAGCCACATCGCGCACCACCACCACAGCGCGCAAGACCGGCATCCCCATCGCCCTGTCCTGCATCTGCATCGCCGCCGCTCTGCTCGTCTCCGCCTGCGGCACCTCCACCACCGACGCGGTCACCCTGCTCAACGACGCCCAGCAGGCCGGCGAAATCTCCACCACGCTGACCGCCGGCGAATCCCTCGACGACGCCCGCCTGCAGCGCGCCGTCCGCGACCCGCAGCGCTGTATCGCCGACTACACGCGCGCATTGCCGTCATTCACCGACCTCGCCTCCGCATACGCCGGCCGCGCCGTCTGCTACACCGGTGGCGGCGCCAACGCCCCCGCCGCCGTGCACGACTACACGCAGGCGATCGCCCTGTCGCCCGACGACGCCGCGCTGCTCCTCGGTCGCGCCGCCGCCCAACGCGCGGCCGGCGACCTCACCGCCGCCGCCACCGACTACCGCGCCGCCGCAGCGCATCCCGCCGCCACCGCCGCGCAGATCCTCGCCGCCGTCGACGGCCTGCTGGTCATCGGCCAGGACTCCGACGCCGCCGCAGCGCAACGCATCGGCGCCGCGCGCTTCGCCAAAGCGGTGGCGCCAACCCTGGCCGCCGCCGACATCGCCCAGGCCGCCGGCGACGACCCACGAGTCACCTCCGCATTGCTCGCCGCGCAACACCTCGCCACCACCGACCCCGAGCACGCCGCCGTCCTCGCCCGCCTCTGCCACGTCGACGTGCTCCGCCACCAGACCGACGCCGCACTCACCGACTGCGCCAGCGCCGCCCAGCTCGGCAACGACCGCGCCGGGGCCTACGACGACCTGGCCACCGCCGACCTCGCCATCGGCAACCCGACCCAGGCCCTCGCCGACATGGACCGCGCCGTCAGCGCCTTCACCGGCAAGGTCGGCCCCGACGCGCAGCCCACCGGCGTCCACGGCTTCGGCATTGCACTGCTCGACGAGGCACGCGGCTGGATCCTCGTCGAGATGGGCCGCAAGCACGACGCCGTCGTCGCCTTCCAGCACGCCCAGCGCATGCTGCCCCCAACCGCGGCATCACTGCGCGCCCGCCTCAGCGCCGACCTCGACACCGCGCGCGCCAACCCCTAGGACGTGGCGACGTCCACCTGCGCCCCCGCCGCCGGGTTGCGCCGGATGCTCCCGTAGCGGCTGCCCACCACGCGCATCCTGGCCACTTGCTGCGGACGCACCACGATGTTGTTGCCGCCCAGGTCACAGTTCTCCAGGACCAGGTTGGTGACATCGCCGACCGCAAGTGTCGTGCCGCTGCCGGTCATGCGCTCGTTGCGGATGGTGATGTCCGACCCAACGCGTCCGGCCGCGCCACTGGCGATGACCGCGACCTTGCCGCCCTCGCCGCTGCTGGTGAAGCCGTCGATCGTGATGTTGGAGGAGGGCGGCGTGATCCAGAAGGCGTTGCGCGCGCCGCACTGCTGCGGTCCCGGCGTGTACGTGTAGTCGGTGACCTGCGTGCTGCGCACGATGTAGAGCGCCAGCCGCGAGCCGGTGTGGGTCACGCCGGTGATGCTGCTGTCCTGCTGGAAGCTCCAGGAGAAGCCGTCGTCGCAGAGCAGGTCGTTGAGGTCGAGGTCGCGCACCGTGTTGCCGCTGTTGTACTGCGGCGCGTCGGGTTTGGCGCCCTGCGGACCGGCGTAGTAGAGCGCGAAGTGGTGCGCGCCGCCGAGCACGCGCGCGCTGAGCAGCGTGGTGTGGTTGGCGACCACGAAGATGGCGGCGCCGCCGTCGTTGCTCTGGGTGTCGAGGGTCAGCGCCTCGACCACGGTGCCGTCGACGCGCACGCTGAGCAGCCCCTTGTCCTTGTTGCTCTCGACCAGCGTGGTCTGATCGCGGCCCGCGCCGATGACGACGATGGGTGTGCTGCCCTCGACGACGACCGACGCCGGACGTGGCGTCTGCTTCTGGGTGAACAGAAAGTGACCGGCAGGGATACGGACGGTGCCGCCACCGGAAACGTTCTGCGCCGCGGCGATCGCCTGCGCGAACGCATTGGTGTTGTCGGTGCTGCCGTCGCCCCTGGCGCCGTACGCGGTGACGTCGAAGATGGGGCCGCGCGGTGGGATCAGCGCCGTTGCGGGTGGCTGCGACGCCGCGCTGCTCGGGCTCGGGCTCGCGCTCGCGGTTGCGGTGCCGCTCTGCACGGGTGGCGAGTTGTGCGTGTCATTGCACGCGCTGAGTGTGATCGCGACCACGAACCCGGCGGCGAGAGCGCGCACCTTCACGAGCACGCATTGTCGCAGGCGCGTGCGCGCTTCGCCTGAGACGCCGCTGAAATGCGCGGCTCAGCAGGGATACCCGGTCATGGTGTTGGCACCGGCGAACACGGGAGCGGTGCTGTTGCTGAACCACGCCTTGCTCGGGCAGTTCAGATACGTGCCACCGGCGAACACGACGGCCACGGGCACGTTCTTGACGTCGCTGAAGGTGACCGCGCGCGGGTTGGGCACGGTGAAGGTGTCACCGGCGAAGCTGAGCCCGGCGAGCAGCGCGTTCGCCGTCGAGGCGAGGTGCACCATGGCCAGGCTGCAGTTGCGCACGGCGACCAGCGTGCCCGGCGCCGACGGGTTGATGCGCAGGACATTGTCCCCCATGTCGCAGGTGCCCGACTGCTGCTGAATCGTGAGGCCGACCACGTCGCCGACCTCGAGGGTGCCGCCGCTGCCGGTGAGGCGGTAGTCGTTGAGCACGATGTTGGCGCTCGGCGGTGTGCTCTGGCCGATCACGCCGCCCGCGCCCGAGCTGGTGAAGCCGTTGATGGTGACGTTGCTCGACGGCGAGGTGATGTAGAAGCCCTGCTTCTTGGCGCCGCAGCCCTGCGGGCCGGGCGTGTAGCGGTAATTGGTGACGGTCACGTCGTGAACGAAGTAGAGCGCCAGCCGCGAGCCGGTGTGCTGCACGTTGCTGATGCTGCCCGCGGCCTGGAAGGAGTAGGAGAGGCTGTCGTCGCAGATCGAGTCGGTGAGGATGAGGTCGTCGATGGTGTTGCCGGTGTTGAAGGTCGGCGTGGTGCGGGTGGCTCCGGCCGGTCCCGCGAAGTACACCGAGAAGAAGCCGCCCGCCAGGCTGCCGTGGGTGACGCGCAGGCGCAGGTAGGTGCCGTTGTTGGCGACGGTCCCCAGCGCGGTGCCCGCGTTGTAGGTCGCGGTGTCGAGGGTCATGTCCTCGACGGTGCTGCCGTCCACGGCGACGCCGAGCAGGCTGCGCACCGGGCACGCCGGACCGGGAGTGGTGCCGCCGCCGGGGCACGTCGTGGTGTTGGCGACGCCCGCGTACTCGACCAGCTTGGTCGAGTCGCGGCCCGCCCCCTGCAGGATCACCGGGTTGGGACCGGCGAGCTTCAGTGTGGGGTTGGCGATGCCGGTGTCCTTGAGCGCGTACGTCCCTGCGGGGAAGTACACGGTGTTGGGACCTGCGCCGGCCGCGCACGCGGTGATCGCATTGCGGATGGCGATGGTGGAGTCCTTGACGCCGGTCGCGTCGGCACCGTACGCGGTGACCTTGCACGTCATCGTCGCGGCGACGACCGCACCGGTGACCGGCAGCGCCGGTCCACCCGCGGCCTGGGCGCCCGCGCAGCCCAGCACCGTTGTGGCGATCAGTGTGGCCAGCGCGGCGCGCCGCCATGGATGCGAATGCAATGCAACCCTCCGGGTGGTGCTCCGGCGTTGTCGCCGGCGCGAAACCATGCTCCCGCGTCCCCCGGGTCGCGGCCCCCGATGAACCTGCTCGTCATCGGTGACGATGAGATGACGGCGCGTCACACCCGAAACTTGCGCACCCGCGCTTCTTCGCCCACGCGAACCCGTTGTACACTGGCCCCGCACGGAGCGATGCCGGAGTGGTTGATCGGAGTGGTCTTGAAAACCACAAGGGCCGCCAAGCCCTCGGGGGTTCGAATCCCTCTCGCTCCGCGGCCAGCCTACGGCCGGTTACGTGTGGCCGTGGCGAACCGGGCCTGCATCACGCGGTCGGCTCGTTCGTCTCGAGCCACACGCAGCCCTGGACGCCGAACCGGTACCGCCCACCGGCGTGCACGACGACCATGAGCACATTGGCGCAGCTCCGGCAGCGGAGAACCGCCCCCGGCGAACGGGGATACATGTAGAGATGCTGGGCGCCAAGCTCGGCGACCTTCCCGCAGGATGCACACTCGCCCCGCATCGTCGTCGTCTCGCCGACGAACAACTCCTGGAGCAGCCCCGCGGCGGCATTGCCGTCCAGCCTGAGCTGGGTCTCATCCATGGTCATCAATCTCAGCCTCCCGTCGGTCCGAAGCGCTCCGTCCTGATCCGTGCCGCGTCGTGGCCGAGCCCGACCAGCGCCTCCGCGACGGACTCCACCAGCGGCGTCGGCCCGCACACGTAGACCAGCGGCGCATCGTCGGGGGGCCACGCGACCTCGGCAAGCATCGCCCCGTCGATGCGCCTGCCGTAGCCGGACCAGCCCGCCGGGCGGGCGCGAGTCAGGGTGTGGACCACCTCCAGCCCATCGCGCATCTCCGCGAGGCGGTCGAGCTCGGCGCGGTAGATGACGTCGTCGAGCGAGCGCGACGAGTAGATGAGCCGCGCCGGCACCGTGCTTTCGGCGCGGGCGCGGTGGCGCACCATGGCCATGAGCGGGCAGATGCCCGAGCCGCCGGCGACGAGCAGCAGCGGTCCTCCCAATGGCACATCCCACACGAAGTAGCCGCCGACAGGTCCGCGCAGCTCGATCTCGTCGCCGGCGCGGAGCTCGTCCGCCAGGTACGGCGAAACCTCGCCGTCGTCGAGACGTTCGACGGTGAGCTCCACACGATCGTCGTCGCTGGGCGCGGAGGAGATCGAGTAGCTGCGCTCCGTCTGGTAGCCGTCGTCCGCGGTCAAACGCACGTCGACGTGTTGCCCGGCAAGGTGCCCTGGCCATTCCGGCAGTGCCAGCACCAGGCTGCGAACCCGCGGCGTCTCCTCGATGCGCTCCACCACCGTGCCGGGCTGCCAGCTCAATCGCCCGTGTAGCGCTGCTCGCGCCATGGGTCACCGTACATGTGGTAGCCGTACGTCTCCCAGAAGCCGGGTGCGTCGTCGTTCATCAGGCGCAGGCCGCGCACCCACTTGGCGCTCTTCCAGAAGTAGAGGTGGGGGACGAGCAGCCGCGCCGGACCGCCATGCACCGGTTCGAGTGGCTCCCCGTCGAAGGCGAAGGCCACCCAGGCCCTGCCGTCCACCACGTCTTCGAGCGGCAGGTTGGTGGTGTAGCCGCCGTCGCAGAACGCCATCACGTACTCGGCCGCCGTGTCGACGCCGTCGAGGAGCGTGTCGACGGCGACGCCCTCCCACGTCGTGTCGAGTTTGGACCACTTGGTGACGCAGTGGATGTCTCGCGTGACCGTCTCGGTGGGCAGGGCGCGGAACTCGTCCCACGTCCAGCGCTTGACCGCGTCGACCTCGCCGGTGACGGAGAAGGTCCAGTCGGAGAGTGGCGTGTGCGGTGTCGGCCCGGCGGACAGCACCGGGAAGTCGCGCACCTGGTATTGGCCCGGTGGCAGGCGGTCGCCGGCGGCTCGGTCGCGCGGCCGCCCCCGGAATCCGCGGCTCAGAAGACTCATCGGTCACCTCCCGACGGCATGGTCGCGATCGATTGCTGTTGCCGGCGAGCGTAGGCGCCGGCCACGTTGCTCGCATCCGTGACTCACGGGTGAGCCTCCCCCTTGCGACGGTTCGGTGCCGGAGCGTCGAGCAGCACCAGGCGGGCCGCGTTCCACGCCGTTCGCATCGCCGCCGCGACCGCCGCCGAGGTGGGGCCCAGCACCCTGATGGCGGCACCGCACTCACGCGGCAGCTCACTGACCCCCGTCAGCACGTCGGTGCACCCGGCGACGGCGGTGCGGAGATGCGCGACCATGGTGGCGGGGTCGATCTGCGTCGTCACCACGTACAGCGCGGCGACGACGTCGTGACCGCCGAGCAGCACCGCCGACCGCGGATCGCAGGCTCGCTCACCCCTGCCCGGACGGAGGCGGAGCATGTCGGCGAAGAGCAACTCCCCATCCGGTCTGCGCACCTCGGTCTCCGACCAGTACAGATCGTAGACGTGCGCTTCGCCGCGCGCGACGCGGCCGGGCAGGACCGTTTCGCCGAGGATCAATGTTGCGTGGCGATGCACGGTCACGCAGGTTCGCTGGAAGAGACGCGACCCGCGAAACGGGACCACCGGATCGGGCAGGTACTCCAGCACCGCACCCGCATGGGCGCGCAGGTTGACCAGCTGGGTCGCGAAGTTCTGGTGGGCGGCGAAGACGTTGGTCGCCGTCTGGGTGGTGAGGTGCACGGCGGCGCCGGGGCCGCACTCGACGTCGATGCGGTAGCGGTCGCCCTGGACCAGTCCGTCACCGGACTGCAGCACGTAGACGAACGCCATGTCCGGGCGGCAGGGGTCGAGATGGATCGGCCGGTAGATGTGCAGCGGCGCGCGCTGGTACTGGTGCTGCACGCGGGTGACCCGCCCATAGGTGCCGAAGGTCAGGTCGAGCAGGCCGACCTTTCCCGGTGAGCCGACCGGCAGCCCGCCCTGGACCGGCACGTCGAACACGCTCAGCTCAGCGGGTAGGTCGGCGGGTGTGTACCAGGCGGGATCGTCGCGCAACGCGTCCGCGTGGATCACGGTGCGCTCATGGCGCAGCGGCGAGCCGGGTGTTGGCCACCTGCCCGATGCGAACGACCACCTCGTCCACGCCCTCGCCGGTGAAGCAGTTGGTGAAGACGAACGGCCGACCCTCGCGCACTGCACGCGCGTCGCGGTCCATGACACCCAGGTCGGAGCGGACGTACGCGGCGAGGTCGACCTTGTTGATGACCAGCAGGTCGGAAGCGGTGACTCCGGGACCTCGCTTGCGCGGGATCTTGTCGCCCTGGGCCACGTCGATGACGAAGATGAAGCAGTCGGCCAGGACGCGGCTGAAGGTCAGGGTCAGGTTGTCGCCGCCCGATTCGACCAGGACGACGTCCGCGTCGGGAAAGCGCCCGGTGAGCGCTGCGACGGCGGCGAGGTTCATGCTGGGGTCGTCGCGGACGGCGGTGTGCGGGCACGACCCGGTCTCGACGCCGACGATGCGCTCGGGGTCCAGCACTCCGGCGAGGGTGGCGCGGACGTGCTCGGCATCCTCCCGCGTGAAGATGTCGTTGGTGACCACCAGCGGGTGGTGCCCGGCCGCCAGCAGCTTCGGGACCAGCGCCTCGATCAGCGCCGTCTTGCCGGACCCGACCGGTCCGCCGATGCCGATGCGCACGGCGCGGTGGGCGTGGTCTCCGCGAGGAGTCATCCCGAAAACCTCTTTCCTCAGCTTGCAAAAAGGCGCAGCTCGGCCTGCTCGTGGCGCATCGCCATCACGTCCAGCAGTGGTGTGCAACCATGGATGTCCATGACATCCCCGTCGACCGCCGCCAGCGCAGCCACGGCCGTCACGGGGCGAACCTCGTGCAGCAGGCGCTGCGCCGTGCAGTGATCGGTGAGCGCCAGCCGCACGGCCGCAGACGCCCACCCCGCACTGAACGCGTACAACTCGCCGGCCACGGCGTCGACACGCGGGACACCGAGGAATGCGCACAGGAGGCCGAGGACCACGGCGTGGTTGCCGGGCGTCCGTCGCGCGGCGACCAGGTCGGCATAGTCCCGCATCGCGGCACCGTCCATCGCGGCAATGGCGGTGCCGAGCAGCGCGCGGCCGGTGCGCGTCGACGCCTCGCGCGGCTCCCGCGCCAGCCTGACCGCGCTCAACCGCTCGTCGGCGCGCATCACCAGGTCCAGGTCGACGATGCCGTCCGGTCCCGCTGCGCGGTGTGCGCAGGCGAGGGCGACTCCGTCCGACGGCGCCACCCCGAAGCGTATCGAGTCACCGAGCAACTCGAGCAGCAGCGATGCGTCACCCGGCACCCCCAGCAGGCCGCTCTGCGCGTAGGCCTCCAGCCCATGGGACAGCGTGTACCGCCCGCTGGGAAAGGCGGAATCGCTGAGCTGCAGCAACGACAGGACGCCGGCCAGAGCTGCCATCAGACGATGTGGTAGAGCTGCGACATCGACACCGAGTCGGCGGGACCAACGGTCGCCGGCCGGCCGTCGACGTGCACCTGGTACGTCTCCGGGTCCACGGTGATCTCCGGCGTGGCGTCGTTGCGCAGCATCTGCGCCTTGCCGATGACGCGGCAGCCCCGCACGGGCTCGACCCACCGGTCCAGGCCGAGGCGCTCGGCCACTCCCGCATCCGCGGCGGCCTGGGAGACGAAGGTGATCGAGGTGCGCCCGGCGGCGCGTCCCTCGCCGCCGAACATGCGCCGCATCAGCACCGGCTCCGGGGTGGGGATGGAGGCGTTCGGATCCCCCATCAGGCCCCAGTTGATGAGCCCACCCTTGATCACGTACTTCGGCTTGACGCCGAACGTGTTGGTCGGCCAGAGCACGATGTCCGCGACCCTGCCGGGTTGCAACGAGCCGACCAGGTGGGCGATGCCATGGGTCACCGCCGGATTGATGGTCAGCTTTGCCAGGTAGCGCAGGATCCGCTGGTTGTCGTGCTCCGGCGGCTCGCCGTTGAGACTGCCGGTCATCCGCTTCATCTTGTCGGCGGTCCGCCAGCAGGTGGTCACCGTGTCGCCGATCCGGCCCATCGCCTGCGAGTCGGACGAGTACATGCTCAGCACGCCCATGTCGTGCAGCACGTCCTCGGCGGCCTCGGTCTCCGCGCGGATGCGCGACTGGGCAAAGGCGATGTCCTCGGGATTGCCGGGATTGAGGTGGTGGGTGACAACCGTCATGTAGAAGAGGTTGTCGACCGTGTCGGTCGTGTACGGGCGCGTCGGGTTGGTCGACGACGGCAGCACGTTGGGCAGCGAGGCGATCGCCATCATGTCCGGGGCGTGGCCGCCGCCGGCGCCCTCGGTGTGATAGCTGTGGATCGTCCGCCCGTCGATCGCCGCGATGGTGTCGGCGAGGTAACCGGATTCGTTGAGCGTGTCGGCGTGCAGCGCCACCTGCACGTCGAATTCGTCGGCCACGCGGAGCGCACAGTCGATGGCCGCGGGCGTGGCGCCCCAGTCCTCGTGCACCTTGAGGCCGCAGGCGCCGCCGCGCACCTGCTCCGCCAGCGACTCGGGCCGGCTGCTGTTGCCCTTGCCCAGCAGGCCGACGTTGACCGGCAGGATGGCGGTGGCTTCGAGCATCCGGGCGATGTTCCACGGCCCGGGCGTGCAGGTGGTTCCCTTGGATCCGTCCGCGGGACCGGTGCCTCCGCCGATCAACGTGGTCACACCGTTGGAGAGCGCGTGCACCACCTGCTCGGGCGTGAGGAAGTGCACGTGTGTGTCGACCGCGCCCGGCGTGGCCACCAGGCCCTCACCGGAGATCACCTCGGTCCCCGCGCCGATGACCATGTGCGGGTCGACGCCGTCCTGCACATAGGGGTTGCCCGACTGCCCGATTCCGGCGATGCGCCCGTCCCTGATGCCGATGTCGGCCTTGAGGATGCCCAGCACCGGATCCATCACGACCACCGAGGTGATCACCGTGTCGAGCACCCCATCGGCGTTGCGCCGTCCCGGTATCTGCGCCATGCCGTCGCGCACCGACTTGCCGCCGCCGTAGACGGCCTCCTCGCCGGGGAGCAGCAGGCTCTGCTCCACCTGCGCGATCAGTGCGCTGTCGGCAAGACGGAATCGATCACCGGTGGTCGGGCCGTAGAGCGAGACGTACTGCTGGCGCGGCACCACGCCCATCAGCGCACCAGGCCGTTGAAGCCGATGATCCGCTGCATGCCGCCGAAGGCGACCAGGTCCACGGTGCGCTGGTCACCTGCTTCGAATCGGATCGACTGCCCCGACGGGATGTCGAGGCGCATTCCCATGGTTGCGGGACGGTCGAAGTCAAGGGCACGGTTGACCTCGTAGAAGTGGAAATGGGAGCCGACCTGGATCGGTCGATCGCCGGTGTTGCGCACCGCGATGCGCAGCGTTCGCCTGCCGGCGTTGATCTCGATCGGCTCGTCGCACAGCAACCATTCGCCGGGAATCACCGCGTCCACCTCGGCCGCCACATGTCCTACGGGATCGGGTTGGCGACCGACACGAGCTGCGTGCCGGTGCGAAAGGTGGCCTCGACCTGGACCAGCGTCACCATCTCCGCGACCCCCTCCATGACCTCGCTGCGCGTCAGGATCTGCGTGCCCAGCTCGATGACCTCGGCGACCGACCTGCCGTCGCGCGCCGCCTCGAGCAGCGCCTCGGTGATCAGGGCGATCGCCTCGGGAAAGTTGAGCTTGACGCCACGCTGCCTGCGCCGCCGAGCCAGCTCGGCCACCTGGTAGATGACCAGCTTGTCGACCTCGCGCGGGGTGAGCATCAGCGACGACACCCACGTCTCGATGCGCGCACCCTCTGCGCTGCCCTGCATCAGAACCCCGCCAAGCCCTGCGGGCTGTTGTAGGGGATCGTCGCGCTGGTGACCTCGGTCAGCGATCCGTCCGGCTGAGTCGCGTAGCCCACCAGCTTCGAGGCGTTCCCGTAGATCTGGTAGAGATAGGCGCCATCCGGCGAGACCCAGTTGTCGCTCGGGCCGCTGCTGATGTCTCCGCAGAGCGCCCTGAAGGTGCCGTCTCCTGGAACCTTGGGGCAGGCCGGGTCCTTGGCGACCTCCAGGCCCTTGCCGTCGATGTGAAAGGTCGTGACGTTGCTGTAGCCGAAGTTGGTGGCGAACACCAGTCGATCGTCCGGGGAAACCGACAGCCAGCACACCTCCGAGGGCTTGCCGGCGCTGGTGTCGAGCTGCACGAGCGGGCCGATGTCGATCCTGCCGTGCTCGTCGACGTGGCCCATGACCAGACCGTCGCCCACGGTGCAGGCGAGCACGAAGGTGTCGGGCCGCGCGTGCAGAAACGCGATGTACCACGGAGAGGCGCCGCCGCCGTCGTGGAACGAGGCCTGCCCGAGCGAGCCATCCTCGCCCACGCCGAAGAGGGCGAGCCCGTCGGGATCCGGCGCGTTGGAGGCGATCAAGTGCGGAGCGCCATGCTTCTCCACCCAGAGGATCGGCGAGCCGTCCGGGTTGGTCGCGGGCGGCTGGTCGAACGTGGTGCCGACGAAGAGGAACTTGCCGTCAGGCGAGAGCGTGGCCATGGTGGCCACTCGATCGGGCTTGTCGTGCGTGTTCACCGAATGTCGCTCGGGGCGCGAGATGAGCTTGCCCGTCTCGGTGACCGACATCAACCGGAGATGGTCCGGGCCGAAGGAGTGCAACACGATGAGCGTGCTGCTCGAGGGGACGTACACCAGCGACTTGGCGGTGCCGCTCCGTCCCTCCACGGCGTTCCCCGTCGGCTCCACGTCCAGCAGCGTGAGCCGGCCGTCGTCGCCGACGGCGAAGCTGGACACGGAGTTGTCGCCGCCGTTGGTCGCGAACAGGAAGTGGCGATCCGGCGAGAGGATGACGCTGCCCGCGCCTTCGAAGGCGTTCGGAGCGCTCTCCTGGCCGCTGATCGGCTTGAACACGCCGGAGCCCGCGCCCTCCGTGGAGGTGCGCTCCATCTCGGTGATCTCGCCGCTCGGCGAGCGGCGATAGTGCACGACCGCGTTGTGGATCTCGTTCGTCTGCGTGTAGAGATGTCCACCATGCGGCATGTCACCGTGCGGGGCCATCTGCATCGTGGGGTCATTCATCGACATGCCGGTCTCCTCCAGTGCTCTGACTGCTGCCGAGAATGGCCACCGCGCGAACCCGGCCGCATCCGTGAGTCACTGGTGCGATGCCCCAGTCCTGGCGGCGCTGCCCAAACCGCGACCCGCTCAGTGCAGCTCGGCGACCCGCTGCTCGCGTTCGAGCACCGCGTCGAGCTCGTTGCGGGCGCTGATGTCGAGCTTGGTGAAGACCTTGTGCAGGTGGTACTCGACGGTGCGCGCGCTGATGAAGAGCCGCACCGCGATCTCGGGGTTGGACAGGCCGCGGCGGGCCAGGCGGGCCACCTGATCCTCCTGCGGGGTGAGCTGCCGGCTGGTCTCGACGTTTCGCCGGCGCGCCCGCTCGCCGGTCGCCAGCAGCTCACCCGCGGCGCGCTCGGCGAACGCCTCCATGCCCATCTCGGTGAACATCGTGTGCGCCGAGCGCAGCTGTTCGCGGGCCTCCTGGCGGCGGCGCCCGCGTCGCAACCACTCCCCGAAGAGCAGGCGAGTGCGGGCGAGTGCCGTGGAGACGCGCGTGCGCCGCAGTCGCTCGATCGCCTCGCGGTAGAGGTCCTCGGCGGCGCCGCCGTCACTGAGCAGCGCGCGCGACTGCGCCTCGATGCCGAGTCCCCAGTCGGTGCCGCCGGCGTGGGCTGTCGCGGACAGTCTCGCCAGGGCTTGGGCACCATGGCTCGGCTTGCCGCTGCGACACGCCGCCTCGATGAGCTCTGGCACAGCACCCACGACGATGTCCTGCCAGTGCTGGTTGGCCTGTGCGGCCGCGGCGAGGGCGGCGTCGTAGCGGCCCAGGCCGTTGTTCAGCACCGCCTGCGCGTACTGGATGACGGAGAGCCCCATGCCCTCACCGCGCTGCACCACCCCGTCGACGGTGGCCTCGGTCAGTGCTGAGAACTCGGCTTCACGGCCGCGGAAAGCAGCCAGCCCGAGGGCGCCCAGGGGCAGGAAATGATTGCCTGTCGCTGCGCCGATGGCCTGCGCCTGCTCGCTCAGCGACGCCGCGGCCGCGAGGTCGCCGCTGAACATGTGGCACACCAGGCGTGTGTTGACGGCGCCGGGTACTTCGGTGAGCATCCCCGCTTCACGAGTCAGCTGGACGTATCGCGCGGACAGCGTGTCGAAGGTGTCGAAGTCCCACAGGTTCAGGGCAACCCTGCAGGCCAGCCAGAACCAGCGCAGCTCGGGACCCGCCGTCATGGGCTCGCCACTGAACGCGCTGAGTGCACGCCTGAGGATGGGACCGCCTGCGGCGTAGCCCTCGGTGAACACGCGCGCCAGGCCGTCGAGCAGGAGGTCCGACGCCGTCGCAGGCTGCAGGGCTGGGGCTGGGGGTGCCGCCAGGGCCGCCCGTGCCACCTCCACGACGCCGATGCCGCGTGAGAGGTGGCCGGTGAACGACGCCGCGGACAGGGCGTCCAGGTATGTCTGGCGCGCCAGCGCAGGGTCGAGCGGCTCGAGCTGCCGGGCGGCCGCGAGCAGCAGCGGCGGGGCTTCCCAACACCGCGTCGACGCGAACGCGATCTGGGCGCGCAGCAGGTTGGCGCGGGCGCGTCCGAGGTCGTCCAGTGGCCCCGCCTCCGCCGTGGCCACCAGAGCGAGCGCGGCTTCGGGCGCGGCGGCCTGGAGCTTCGCCAGTGCTGCGCCCAGGGCGCGCTCGCCGCGGCGTGACGGGTCCGGCGTCAGTCGCACCGCCAGCTCGAGGAAGGCGCCCGCGGCGGCGAGCCCGCCACGCGCCTGGGCACGACCGGCCGAGCGTTCCAGCTCGGCGCCCACCTCCTCGTCCACACCGATGGTCGCCTGGGCCCGGTGCCAGGCACGGCGGTCGGGATCGAGGTCGGGGTCGGTCGCCGCCGCCAGCGCCGCGTGCACCTTGCGCCGGTGGCTGAGCGACGCCGAGTGATAGACGGCCGACCGCACCAGCGGATGGCGGAAGGTCACCCGGTCGCCGATCACCAGCAGATCGGCCGACTCCGCTCGGGTGGCGGCCTCGCCGGTGAGACCCAACCGGGCCGCGGCGCGCCAGAGCAGCGCCGGGTCGCCGACCGGGTCGGCGGCGGCCAGCAGCAGGAGGAGCTGCGTCTTCACCGGCAGGCGCGCCACCCGCTGCCGGAAGCTCTCCTGGATGCGCCCGGACAGCGGCTGGACGCCCGGCAGCCCGAAGCCACCGGCGAGCTGGGCACGCGCCGAGGGTCGGGAGAGCTCGAGGATCGCCAGCGGGTTGCCGTGCGTCTCCGCGATGATCCGATCGGCGACGCGGACGTCCAGCGGCCCGGGGATCACCGAGCTGAGCAGGTCGCGGGCGTCGGTGGCGTCGAGCCCCTCGCAGAGCAGCTCGGGGAGTCCGGTCAGCTCGTCCGGCTCGCTCGCCGTGCGCGTTGCGAAGACCAGGCCGACGCGGTCCGCGTGCAGACGGCGGGCGACGAATGCAAGCACCTGGGCCGACGCACTGTCGAGCCACTGCGCATCGTCGACGAGAGAGAGAAGCGGTTGTCTCTCGGCGATTCCCGACAGCAGGTTGAGCACCGCCAGGCCCACGAAGAAGCGATCCGCGGGAGCCCCGTCGCTGAGTCCGAAGGCCGTCTCCAGCGCGTTCCGTTGCGGGCCCGGCAGCCGCCCGATCTCATCCAGCAGCGGTGCGCAGAGCTGGTGCACACCGGCGAAGGCGAGCTCCATCTCCGACTCGACTCCGGCACCCCGGACGACCCGAAATCCGGACGCGATTCCGAGCGCGTACTCCAGCAACGCCGACTTGCCGATCCCCGGCTCCCCGCGCAACACCAGGACCGCACTCCGGCCTCCGCGAACTGCGTCGAGCAAGCCGTTGATCGCCCGGCGCTCCGTACGGCGACCGCGCAACACAGGTCATCCCGCCGCGGTGTCCGAGCGACGCACAATCGATCCAGGATAGAGCAGCGCAGCAGCGCATACGTGGCAGCCGTGCGGCCGCCCGCGAAAGATTCCAAAGGCGAACAACAACCGCAGCGCTTCGCCCCGCGCGGCACGATGTATGGGAGAGGCGCGCCCGGTTGCCTCACGACGGGGTCCGTCGTGGCCCGAAGGAGACACCCATGCCCTACGTGACCGTTGGCGAGGAGAACTCCGGACGCATCGAGCTCTACTACGAGGACCATGGTTCGGGAGCGCCGGTGGTGCTCATCCACGGCTACCCGTTGAGCACCCGCGCGTGGGACAGGCAGGTGCCCGCATTGCTCGACGCGGGATATCGCGTCATCGCTTACGACCGCCGCGGCTTCGGCAACTCCAGCCGCCCGGCCACCGGCTACGACTACGACACCTTCGCCGCCGACCTGGCAAGGCTGATGGACGACCTCGACCTGCGCGACGCGACCCTGGTCGGCCACTCGATGGGAACCGGCGAGGTGACGCGGTACCTGGCCAGGTACGGGTCGGCGCGGGTGGCGCGAGGAGTGCTGGTGTCGCCAATCCCGCCCTTCCTGCTGCAGACCAGCGACAACCCCGAGGGCCTGCCCCAGAGCGTCTTCGACGGATTCATGCAGGCCGCAATCGCCGACACGCCGGCGTGGATGAAGGGATTCCTGGACAGCTTCTACAACATGGACATGCTCCGGGGAAAGCTGGTCAGTGAGCAGGCCTTCCAGGCCAGCTGGAACCTCGCCGTGTCCGCGTCGGCGACGGCGGCGGTGGCGTGTGTCCCAACCTGGGAGACGGATTTCCGCGCCGACCTGGCCAAACTCGACGTGCCCATCCTGGTCATCGACGGCAACGCCGACTGGGTGCTGCCCTTCGAGAAGACCGGCCAGCGGCTGCCGGGGCTGATCACCGACGTGCGGTTGGTCGTCATCGAGGGCGGTCCGCACGCCATCTGCTGGACGCACGCCGACGAGGTCAACCGCGCACTGCTGGACTTCTTCCAGGCCACATCCCTGGTCGGCTCGCGGTCGCGGAACTCCGCGAGGCGGTGACGGAGGTGGCCGGGGAGGCGCACCGCGGGCTGAAAGAGCCTAAGGTGGAACAAACGCCTCTCGGGCCACCGGCCCGGCGTCATCCCGTGGGTGCACAGAAGCAATGGAAGCAGCCGTGAAGTCCTACTCCGAATTGCAGCGGCAGCTCATCGGCAACGAGCTGGGACGGCGTCAGGCGGCTCGTCGCCAGGCTGCCGAGGCTGCGTGGCACAGCACGCGCGACGACCTGGCCACGGCGCCCTCCCTGGCCACGGTGCTCAGCACCGGTCGCTGACCGCGACGGCGCGGTTGGCGCCGACCCAGCCGGTCAGGTCGGGTCCTGACATCGGCCGGGCGAAGAGGAATCCCTGGCCCACCCGGTAGCCGAGGTCGCGCAGCACGGCCGCCTCCTGCTCGGTCTCGATGCCCTCGGCGACGATGTCGGCGCCGATCGCCTCGCTGAGCTGGAGGATCGCCCTGGCCATTCGCGATCCCTGGCGGCGCTCGTCGAGGCCGGTGACGAAGGCGCGATCCAGCTTGATGATGTCGACGGGCAGGTCCTGCAGCCGGGCCAGCGACGAATAGCCGGTGCCGAAGTCGTCGACGGCGACACGCACCCCGGCGGCGCGGAGCCGGTCGAAGGCGAGCCGGATGGGGCGCAGGTCGTCCATCAGCACGCTCTCGGTCACCTCGAGGACCAGCCTGGCCGGCAGCAGGCCGGTGCGCGCCAGCACCTCGTTCACCGCCGCGGGAAAGTCGCTGCCGAGAAGCTGCCGCCCCGACACGTTGATCGACATGTACATGCCGTGGTGCTGCTGCCACGGCGTCCCGTCGGCACAGGCGGTCTCCAGCACCCACTGCCCGATGGGCAGGATCAGGCCACTCTGCTCGGCGACGGGAACGAACTCGACCGGAGGGATCGATCCGCGTTGCGGATGATCCCAGCGCAGCAACGCCTCGGCGCCGACCACCTGCCCATCCACCAGGCTGATGATGGGCTGGTAGTCGAGGTGGAGCTCGCCACCGCTCAGCGCGCGGCCCAGACCGCCCTGGATCATCAGGTGGTCCTCGACCTGGCGGCGCATCGCGGTGTCGTACAGCCGGTACTCGCCCGCGCCGGCGAGCTTTGCCCGGGACAGCGCCGAGTCGGCATTGCCGATCAGCGTCGACGACGAGCCACGTCCATGCTTGATGGCCACGCCGACGCACGCCGTCACCCGCAGCCGGTGCGTACCGACCACCAGGTCGGTATCCAGCGCGGCGTGGACCAGCTGCGCCGCCGCCGTCGCCGCCGACCGGTCGGTGTCCACGGCGACCACGACGGCGAAGTCGTCACCGCCGTTGCGGGCGACCATCAATCCCGGAAAGGCCTCGGACAGCCGCCTGGCCACTTCGAGGAGCACCGCGTCGCCGATCTCGTGTCCGAGGCCCGCGTTGATCAGCTTGAAGCCGTCCAGGTCGAGCAGCAGCAGTGCGCCCGGGCCGCCCTGGGTGTGGGCCACCCGGTTGAGGTGCTCGAAGAGCGCCGACCGCCCCGGCAGACCGGTCAGCGGATCGTGGTTGGCGACGTACAGCCTGAGCTCCTCGGCCTGCTTGCGCACCGCCTCCGCGGTGACCTCGGTGGTGACGTTGGTGGACACCGCGACAACGCCCACGACCACGCCGGCGTCGTCGCACATCGGCCCGTGCAGCGTCAGATAGGTCTGTCCCTTGACCAGGGTGCGTGTCGTCGACTCGACACCGGCGAGCGCGCGTCGCAGCGCCTGCAGCGTCGGCGCGTCGGTGGTGTAGTCGGTGACCGACCGGCCGAGGAAGTCATCCTGCCGGCCACCCTGGCTGAGTCCACCGGCGACGTAGGTGAACCGCAGGTCGCAGTCGAACGCGGTGAAGGTCATGGGCAGGGTGGCGATGGCCGCGTCGATCAGCGCCTGGCTGCGCCGCTGCACCTCCTCGGCGCGGCGTTCCTCGGTGCGGTCCTGGAGCAGGATGAGGAGCTGGATCGGCTCGCCCTCGTCGTCGCGCACCACCGAGACGGTGGACAGCGCAGAGAACAGAGTCCCGTCGCGGCGCTGCAGCAACCGCCGCGCGGAGTATGCCTCGGTCTCGCCACTGGCGATGCGCTCGACGATGTCGGCGATGGGGCTCTGCCCCGGCGGGTAGACCAGGTCCATGTGCCTGCCGACCAGCTCGCTGACGGTGTATCCGGTCATCGCGCAGAAGGCGCGGTTGACGATGTCGATGTGGAAGGAGGGGACGTCGACGATCAGCTGTCCCAGCGAGCTGCGCTCGAACATCGTCTGGTAGAGGCGCAGTCCCTCGCGCAGCGCCGCCTCGTGGGCGGCCAGCCGCCGAATGGTGACGTTGCGCCGCCGCGCGAACGCCAGCGTGCCGGCGCCGGACAGGTACGCACCCCCGGTGTCCACGCTACGCGCGGCGATGGTGAGTGCGGACGCGCACGCCCATGCGTATCGCGCCGGCGCCGGCGAGGAGAGCGGCGACGGCGACCAGGACCCAGCGCGGAATGTCGCTCTGCGACGGACCACCGCCGGCAACCGGCGGACCCGTGATCGCGGTCGTGGACGTCGGCGTGCTCGCCGCGGACCTGGGTGTGGCGAGCGTTGTCGGCCCCGCCACGGCGGCGGCGTTGCAGGTGGCCGGCACCGTGATGCGGTTGTTGATCATCGACACCTGGCCGGTCTGCGCCAGCGCTCGACCGTCGATGCTCGCGCCGTTGTTGAGACTGATGCTGGCCAGGGCCATGATCGTTCCCACGAAGGTGGTGGTGGTGTCGAGTGTGGCGGAGCTGCCCACCTGCCAGAAGACGTTGCACGGCTGCGCGCCGTTGACGAAGCGGACGGTCGCGCCGGGCGCGGTGACCAGCGTGCTGCCGATCTGGAAGATGAACACGCCGTTGCCGCTGAGGGTGAGGGTGCCGGTGAGCGTCGGTGCGGTGGTCTGGCAGTAGGTGCCCGGCGTCAGCGTCTGGCCGCCGAGATTCGCGCCGGTCTGGTTGAAGTTGCAGGGTGACGACGCGGCGACCCCGTACGCGGTGGTGAGGTCGTTCTTGGCGGACACCGCCAGCGCGTCGGTCCCGGTGTGCTGCGTCCCGTGGAGCGTTCCCGCGCCCGAGCCGAATCCGGTGACGGCGGTGCCCGGGCTCACCCCGAGATCACCGGTGACGATGGTGCTGCCGGTGTTGGTCACCGTGGTGCCGGCGAGGACCGCGAAGCTGGTCGCGGTTCCCAGTCCCGGCGCGGTCGATGCCGCCGCCGTCATCGTCGTCGCCGCCGCGAAAACCACCACGACGGAGGTGGCGAGGAGATGTCGTCGAGTTCTTGTCATTGGGGATCCTGTGGTTGTGACCATGCGAGTGGAAGGTTGAAGACAAAGGTGACGCCAGGCCCGGGCCGCTCGTCCAACCAGATGGTGCCGCCATGCCGCTCGACGATCTCACGGCAGACGGAGAGGCCGATGCCCGACCCGGGGAACTCGTCCGAGGAGTGGAGGCGCTGGAACATGCCGAAGATGCGCTCGCGATGGCGCGCGTCGACGCCGATGCCGTTGTCGGCCACGGTGAACTCGCAGCGCCCGCGGACCTGGCGCGCGCTGATGGTGACCCGCGGTTCGACGTCGGGGCGGTGGAACTTGAGTGCGTTGGACACCAGGTTCTGGAAGAGCTGGCGGAGCTGGACGTGGTCGCCCCACACCGCCGGCAGGGGGTCGACGTGAACGGCCCCGCCGCACTCGCTCAGCCGGTGCTCGAAGTCGTCGAGCACCCGGGCCACCAGCGCGCCGGAACCGACCTCGGCGAACGAGATGTCCGAGCCACCGACGCGCGCGTAGCTGAGCAGGTCGTCGATGAGCGATTGCATGCGAGCGCAACCGTCGAGGACGAAGTCCAGCCAGCGGCCGGCCTCGGGGTCGAGCGAGCCGCGGTGGCGATCGGCGAGGAGCTGCGCGTAGCCGGCGACGGCGCGCAGCGGGGTGGCCAGGTCGTGCGAGGCGACGTAGGCGAACTGCGCCAGCTCGTGGTTGGAGCGCTCGTACTCACCGGCGAAGTCGTCCTGCACCAGCGCGCTCATGCGGGAATCCCCCGCAGCAGCATCAGGTCGGTGACCAGGCGGTCGTAGGGGACCGACTTGGCGAAGCATTCCGCCGCGCCCTCGGCGAGCGCCGACTTGCGCAGACCCTCGGAGATGAATCCCGAACGGACCACGATGCAGGCCCTGGGAGCCGCCTGGTTGAGCGCCGCGGTGACGGCGATGCCGTCGGTGGTGGGAAGGGCGAGGTCGACGATGACCAGTTCAGGGTTGAGAGCGGTGGCCATGGCAATCCCGGACTCGCCGTCACCGGCCTCACCGACGACGGCGAAGCGGCCCGTCGCCTCGAGCTGGATGCGCAGCATCTCCCGGTCGGGGACGTCGTCGTCGATGAGCACGACGTGGTCTCGCGCAGCGTTGGCGGACGGCGGCTGCACGCGGCCCGCAGGACGCGGCTGCTGGATCCCGGCCAGCGTGATCGCCGGCTGCCACGGCGGACCGGCGGCGAGCCATTCGCGGAAGTCCGCCGCGGCCAGTGCTCGGGACCAGAGGAACCCCTGGGCGAGCCCGCAGCCGAGCTCGGCGAGCTGCTCACGCTGTTCGCGTGTCTCCGTGCCCTCGGCGACGGTGGTCAGCTCCAGCTCGGCCGCGAGACGGATGATGCTGCGGACGATGGCCGTGTCGTCGGCGCTCCGGCCCAGCCCGTTGACGAAGAAGCGGTCGATCTTCAGTGTGTCGACGGCGAACTGGCGCAGGTAGAGAAGCGACGAGTACCCGGTGCCGAAGTCGTCGATGGCCAGCCGCACGCCGAGATGGCGAAGCTGGGCAAGCATCCGCGCGCTGGCCCGCGCGTCGGCCATGACCGCGCTCTCGGTGATCTCCAGGACGACGTTGCCCGGGTCCACGCCGGCCGTCTCGATGGCCCGCGCCACCAGGTCGGGAAGGTGCGGGTCGTTGAGCTGGATGGCGGAGATGTTCACCGCGACGTGCAGCGGCGCGCCACTGCCGGCGACCGGCCAGGTGGCCGCCTCCTTCAGCGCCGTCTCCAGCACCCAGGCGCCGATGGGGACGACGAGCCCCACCTTCTCGGCCAGTGGGATGAAGTCGTCGGGTGCGACCAGGCCGCGAGTCGGGTGCTGCCAGCGCACCAGCGCCTCGGCGCCGGCGACGGTGTCGCCGCCGATGTCCAGCACCGGCTGGTAGTGGACGACGAGCTCGCCGGCGTCGACGGCCCGGCGCAGCTCGACCTCCTCGAGCTGCCGTGCCTGGGCACGGTTTCGCGTTCCCGCGTCGAAGATCTCGCAGCGCGCCCGCCCCCGGTCCTTGGCGCGGTACATGGCGGCGTCGGCGTCGCGGATCAGCGACTCGGGTTCGACGGCCGCGCGGGGCGCGAGGGCAACCCCGATGCTGGCGGTCACCACGGTGCCCTGCGCGCCCATGTGAACGGGCAGGGCGATGATGCTGCCGAGACGGTCGGCGAGGGCGAGCACCGCCTCCGAGCCCATGTCCTCGCAGAGGATGACGAACTCGTCGCCGCCGAAGCGGGCCACCGTGTCGCCGGGCCGGACCGCCCCGCGGAGGCGTTCCGCGATCGTCTTCAGCACCCGGTCGCCGGTGGCATGTCCGAGGGAGTCGTTGACGCTCTTGAAATGGTCGAGGTCGATGAAGAAGACGGCCAGCTCCTGGTTGCTGCGACCGCGGCGCGCCAGCGCGCTGGCCAGACGGTCGACGAGCAGCGCGCGCGTCGGCAGCGCGGTGAGCGGATCCTCGAGCGCCAGCTTGCGCAGCTGGTCGGCGGCCGCGACGCGCTCGGTGATGTCGCGGACGAAGCCCATGAAGGCGAAGCGACCGCGCACGTTGACCGCCGAGATGCTCAGCTCCGCGGGGAACTTGTGGCCGTCGCGGTGCAGGCCGGAGAGCTCGCGAGGGGGACCGAGCGTCGAGTGCCCGTCCGGGTCGGCGAGAAAGCGCGCCACCCCGCGGCGATGCGCGCTGCGATGTTGCTTGGGGATGATGGTGTCGACCAGCGACCGTCCCTCGACCTCGGCGCTCGTCCAGCCGAACATCCTCTCGGCGGCGGGATTCCACGCCGTGATCAGGCCCGCCTCGTCCATGCCGATGAAGGCGTCGGTGGCGAGCACGATGGTGCTGCGCAGCGCGTCCTCGACGTCGTCGCGCTGTCGCTGCGCCGCCATCCGGCTGGTGATGTCGACGGCGACGCCCAGCACGCTGACCGAATTCCCCGCGGGGTCGCGGATGGTCCGCGCCCGGCTGTGCAGCCAGCGCGTGTCGCCGGTCGGCGTGATCACCCGGTATTCGACGTCGATGGTCGGCTCCTGCAGCGCCCTGAGCATGGCCGGGCGGTCACCCGGGTGAACCATGTCCATGAATGCGTGCAGCGTCCTCGGCAGGCGGCCCGACCCGAGCCCGAGCAATTCCGTGCCGTTGTCGGAGAGCCGGAGTCGCGCCGACATCAGGTCGAGGTCCCAGGTCATGGTCTGCGAGGCGTCCAGGCTGATGCGCAGCCGCTCCTGGTTCTCGCGAAGCTGTTCGGTGATGTGCAGCCGCTCGCTGATGTCGGTGAAGGTGACCACCGCTCCGATCACCTCGTCGCCCTCCAGCATCGGGCTCGCCGAGTAGGCGACTGGGAGAGCGGTGCCGTCGCTGCGCCAGAACACGTCCTCGTCGACGCGCACGGTGCCGGCGCGGCGCAAGGCGCGGTGGATGGCGCAGCCGTCGTTGGCGCGCAGGCTTCCGTCCGACCGGGTGTGATGCATGCGCGCGTGCATCTGCGTCCCGATCAGCTCTCCGGGCTCTGCTCCGAGCAGCTGCTCCGCGCTCTTGTTGACGAAACGGCAGATGCCTGCGCGGTCGATGCCGTATATGCCCTCACCGGAGGAGTCGAGGAGCAGCCTGCCCAGGCCTTCCCATCGCGTATCGAAGCCGTCGGGTCGCACGGCATTGCGCGACGCCACACGACCGCTGACGATGACCGGCTCGTCGCCCCCTGGTGCGTGCATCTGCGTCCTGCGCGAGCCGCCAATAACCGTCCTTCCAATCGAGGACGGAGGTCAACGGATATTTATTCGACGCAAGCATGGAAGGTTGTGACCAGGGATGTCATCATCCCAATGGACGGTTCGCGCCTCGTACATCGGGGTGACTGATGTCGTCGATCAGGCCCAGGGCGTGGGCGATGGCCACCGCCTCCAGCTTGGAGTGCGCCCCCAGCTTCTGCACCACGTTGCGCACGTGGGTGCGCGCGGTGGTGAAGGCCACGCCGAGGTCGACGGCGATCGACCGGTTGTTGCGGCCCGCGGCCATCAGCGCCAGGGTCTGCCGCTCCCGGTCGGTCATCGCGGCGCGATGACTCTCCAGCGACGCGCGCGCCCGCGCCCGCTCGTGCACCAGCGCGAGCAGGCGTCGCATGTTCTCCGGCGGGACGACGATGTCGCCGTCGGCGGCGCGGCGCACCGCCGCGACCAGGTGCTCGGGAGGGTCCGACTTCATGACGTAGCCCACGGCGCCGGCGTCGACGGTGGCGAGGAGGGCGTCGGCGGCGTCGTCAGCGGTGAGGAAGACGATGGCCGCGTCACAGATCGCCGTCAACCGCCGGGCGGCGTCCGCGCCGCTGCCGTCGGGGAGCTCGTAGTCCATGAGCACCACGTCAGGCTGCGTCTCCCGCACCAGCGCGCTGGCGCCCTCGACCGACGCGGCGACACCGACGACGACCATCTCGGGATCGTCCTCGAGCAGGCCCTGCAGGCCGCGCGCCATCAGGTGGTGATCCTCGACGATGGCGACGCGGACGGAGGTCGGCGCCTCCCCTGCCACCCCCTCATGATGGCTCACCGCCATGCGTCTCCTCGGCGTTGATTCGCAGCCTGTGTCCGATTATGGCGCGATGTACGCGTTCTTGTCACCCGCGGCAATATCCCGGGCAATCTATGGCGACAGAATGCCGATGAATCCGCGACAAAACGTCTAGCTGTCCGACCTGCGGTCAGTGGTCGCCGACGGGGCTCAGTCCGAGGGGCTGCCGGCCACGTCGCGGGCGAGCAGGACGAAGCCGCCGGCGACGAAGAGCAGGAGCAGGCCGATGCCTAGTCCCAGCGCCCAGTCCGCGCCGGCGAAGACGGTGAGCACCGCGCCGCCGGCGAGGAGCAGCAGCAGCAGCGTCGCGGACCGGCGCCGCTGAGCGTGACTCGCGCGCGCGGGCACGATCCGCTCATGAGGAATCACGCGTTCGAAGGCGCCGCGCAGCTTCAGGCTGAAGAGCAGCGCCAGCGAGGGCACCAGCACCAGCGCCCCGATGCCGGCGCTGAGCAGCACCGCGATCAGCACGTTGCGGCTGGACGCCGCCGCGTGGATGGTCAGGCCGGGGAGGATGTACGGCTGCTGCGCGGCGGCCCAGCCGGCGATGACCGCCGCGACGGCCAGCGCCCCCGCAACCCGCGCGGGCTGATAGCACCCGTCGAGGACCAGCACCAACGTGACCAGACCGGACACGGCGGAGATCACCACCGCGACCAGTCCGGCGCCGCCCGTCAGCCCGCTGAACAACTGCGGCGCATCGCCGTGCACCACGAAGAGACCGCCGATGGCCAGCGCCCCGGCGGCGACGCCGGAGACCAGCGCGCGATCGCGGAACGCCTTCATCAGCCCGACGCGCCCCGCGTGCGCCGCGTCGGCGGCGAGGTAGACGGCGGCGAGATGCGCCGCGGCGGCGACGGCGATCGCGCCGACCACGAGCGAGGTGGGGTTGACCCAGCTGGTCAGCAGGTCGCCCGCGGCGTTGCCCACGGGCACGCGTCCGGAGGCGATGCCGCCGATCGCCGCGCCGAGGAAGAACGGCGTCAGGATGGAGGAGAGGGAGAACACGCTGTCGATCACGCCCTGCTCGCGGCGGGTGATCGCCGCGGCGCGCAGCGCGTACGACGAGCCCCTGAGGATGATGCCCACCACCGCGAAGAAGAACGGGATGGACAGCGTCGAGAAGATCGAGGCGAAGGCCGTCGGATACGCGGTCCAGCAGACCACCAGCAGCAGGATCAGCCAGACGTGGTTCGCCTCCCACACCGGGCCCATGGCGTCGTGGATGTCGTCGCGCATGACCATTCCCCGCGCGGTTCGCGGAGCGGTCAGCTCCCAGACGCCGGTGCCGAAGTCGGCGCCCGCAAGCGCCATGTAGGCCGCCAGGCCGAGCAGGATGACGATCGCGGGGACGTCAGAAAGCTGCACTGGCGACACCCGCGGCGGCACCCGCGCCGACGTCGAGCGGCGCGCGCGCCAGCCGGCGCAGCACCCACACGACACCGGCGATCATCAGCAGGTACACCAGGGCGAGCAGGCCGAAGCCGACCGGGACGCCGCCGGCACCGGTGACCGCCTCTGCCGTGCGCATGTAGCCGTACACCACCCACGGCTGGCGACCGACCTCGGTGGTGACCCAGCCGCAGATCACCGCCACCACCGACAGCGGACCCGCCAGCACCAGGGCGCGGTAGAACCAGGTGCTGCGCGGCAATCGCCGCCGCCGCATCCACACCACGACGAACACGACGCCGATCAGCGCCAGCAGCGTGCCGATGCCGACCATCGCCTGGAACGCGAAGCGCACCGTGTTGATGGCGTTGTTGGGCGGCAGGTCGGAAGCGGGAACGGAGTTGAGCCCGATGACCTGTGCGTTCGGGTCATGAAAGGCCAGAATCGAGAGCAGGTCGGGAATGGGGATGCCGTCGACGACGGTCTTGCCGTCGAACCAGCCCAGCAGGTGCTCCGGCGCGCCGCGCGTGGTCGCGGGCAGTCCCTCGATCTCCGCGAGCTTGACGGGCTGCTGCTGGGCGACGGTGCGCGCCGCCCAGTCGCCGACCACCACCTGCACCGGCGAGGCCAGCGAGGCGACGCACAGGGGGATGACCAGCGCGGCGCGCGAGTACGCGCCGCGACGACCGCGCATCCACCCCCACGCATACACCGAGGCGAGGACGAAGCCGGTGACGATGAACCCGGCCAGGTACATGTGGATCAGCTCGTGCCAGAAGAACGAGTTGCCGAACAGCGCGGTGAAGGGCTGCACGTCGCTCACCACGCCGTTGCGCAATGTGAAACCGCCCGGATGGTTCATCCAGCCGTTCACGGAGATGACGAACAGCGCGCCGGCGAACCCGGCGATGACCACCGGGATGCCGGAGAGCAGGTGCATCCGCGGCGACATGCGGTCCCAGCCGTACACGTAGATGGCGATGAAGATGGCCTCGACGAAGAAGGAGAAGCCCTCGCAGAGGAAGGCAAGACCGAAGACGCCAGAGAAGGTGGCCATGAAATTGGGCCACAGCAAACCCAGCTCGAAGCTCAGCACCGTGCCGGTCACCACACCGACGGCGAACAGCGTGATCATCACCTTCGACCAGCGCTTGGCCAGGGTGCGGTACACGGGGTTGCCGGTGCGCCGGTGCATCCACTCCGTGAACACCACCAGCGATGGCAGGGCGATGGCGAAGCAGACCAGGGGGATGTGCACGGCGAACGACATCGCCTGCATCTGCCTGGCCTGGAACAGGTAGTCCTGCTGAGGGGTGGTGAAGCCCGCCGCCATCAGGAGGTGCACCACCCCATCATCACGCCGGGGGACGCCGGGCCGCAAATCGCCCGCCCCGGGCTAGGCGGCGACGAGCTTTCCCCGCGCCGCCCTGTCTGCGGGCACCATGGTCGGGGCAGCGTCGCGATCGCGGATGCGCAGCGCGGCGCCCACGGCGAGAACCGCGATCCCGGCCGCGGCCAGGAAGGCGGCGTGATACGCGCCGAGGTTGGGCACCACGCTCCCCCCGGTGAGGCGCGTCGGGCCGACGATGGAGAGCACGCTGGTCACCACCGAGATGCCCACCGCGCTGCCGAGCTGGCGCACCGCGTTGAACAGCGTCGAGGCGCGGCCGGTGGCGGCGGGGGAGATGGTGGCGAAGGCGGCGGCCTGCGACGGCACGAAAACGTGCGCCACCGCAAGGCCGAGGAAGAACATCAGCACCCGCATCACCCACAGCGAGCTGCTGCCGGCGCCGACCAGCGACATCAACCCGACGATGACGGCGACGCCGCCCGCCCCGCCGGCGATGAGGCGGCGCGGCCCGATGTGCGGGTACAGCCTTCCCGCGCTCTGGGCGCCGATCATGATGCCGATCGCCTCGGGAAAGGTGCTCAGTCCCGAGGTCAGCGGCGAGGCGCCGAGCCCGTCCTGGAAGAACAGCGAGACCGCGTAGAGCACGCCGAGAAAGGCCATGGTGCTGAGGAAGATCACCACCAGGGTGCTGCCGAACAGGTGATCGCGGACCAGGCGCAGCGCCACCATCGGCTGCGGCGTGCGCAGCTCGACGAACACCATCGCCGTGACCAGGGCCAGGCCGATGAACCCGGTGGACAGGACCAGCGCCGACGACCAGCCCGTGGTTGGCCCCTCGGTCACCGCGTACATCAGCGACGCGAAGCCGATGCCCGCCAGGGCGAAGCCGCGCAGGTCGAAGCGCCCCGGGTCGGGCTCGCGGTGCTCCTGCAGCGAGTGCAGCCCGAAGATGAAGGCGGCGATGCCGATGGGCAGGTTGACCCAGAAGACCCAGCGCCACGACAGATCTGTGATCAGCAATCCGCCGAGCACCGGACCCAGCGCCGGCGCGAAGGCGGTGGGCACGGTGAGGATGCGCGAGGCGCGCACCCGCTCCTGTGGCGGATACGCACGGTAGAGCATGGCCATGCCCACCGGGGTGAGCATGCCGCCGCCGACGCCCTGGAGGATGCGGAAGAAGACCAGCTCGGTGAGGTTCTGGGCCAGCCCGCACAGCCCCGACGCCACCGTGAAGATGGCGATGGCGGTGAGCAGCACGCGCTTGGTCCCGAGCCGGTCGCCGAGCCAGCCCGACGCCGGGATGAACACCGCCAGGCTGACCAGGAAGCCGACGCTGACCACGCCCACGTCGGCGGCGGCGACGCCGAAGTCGCGCCCCAGGGTGGGCAGCGCGACATTGACGATGGTGATGTCCATGATCGCCATGAACATCGCCAGCACGAAGACGACGCTGACGACGACCTTCTGGCTCATCTCGCATTCCCTTTGCTGCCGCTGTGATGCCGCCAAGCATCAACGCACCGCGAGTCATTTGACAGAAGTCGGCGGCCCTCCGCGACCCTCAGAGTGGGCTTCGCCATGAGAGATATCGACATCGACACCATTCGCGACGACGCGCTGCTGGGCATGGCCGACGGGCCGGTCCCGGCCGCGGCGAGGCGGCGCGATGCTTCACCGACGCCCCCTCGCGAGAGGTCTGCGCTGGTCACGGCGCTGCTCCTGCGATCGCTCCGGCCGTGCCTGGACGATACGCCGGACCTGCAGTCATCTGACTGATGGCCCCGGACCGCAAGTGCGTCCAGACTATGCATCACCCTCTCACTCAATCGATGATGCGGAGAAGCCGATCATGGAGCACGCAGAGATCGTCCACCTCGCCGTCGAGGCCGAGGAGTCCGGCAAGGCCTCGCTGGGCAGCGCGTCCACCAACACGCCTCCCGACCCGGGACCGCGTTCGCGCCAGATCCTGCGCTGGCTGATGGGCCGGGGGCCGTATCCGCGGCGGCGCCCCCGGCAGACCGAGGGGTTGCAGGGATGAAAGCAATCTCTGGCTATGAATTCCTGGGCCCGATGGGCGCCGCGTGCAGGGACATCCGGTCCGCGGGCGAACGGTTCGCGGCCGCGCGGGCGGCGGAGCGCGGCGCCGTTTCGCTGCTCCGGCGCAGCGACTCGGTGCTGGCGACGCTGGAGGAGCTGAACGTGCGGGGCGTCAAGCTGGTGCCGGATCTGCTGCTGTCGCGGCTCGCCGCGCTGATGGCCGACCTGCCGTTCCCCTACCCTTGGCGGATGGGAAGCAGGCTGTCGGCGACGGCGGCGATCGAGGTGGTCTTCGACATCCAGGACGGGCTGCTGCGCTCGATGCGCGGGGCACAGCCGGACGACGACGTCGAGCTGGACCTGGCGAGTTGACGTGGCCCCCGCGGTGGGAGTTGGATAGCCTGCGATGACGGGTGTCGTTCCGGTCCTGATCACCACCTTCCTGGCCGCCATGGTCGAGGCCATCGAGATGGTCGTCATCGTCCTGGGCGTCGGGGAGACGCGCGGCTGGCGGTCGACGGCGCTCGGTGCTGTGGCGGGATTCGGAGTGCTGGCGGTGATCGTCGCGGCGCTCGGCGTCGCGCTGAGCGCCATCCCCATCAGCCCGCTGCGTCTGGTGGTCGGCTCGCTGCTGCTGGTCTTCGGGCTGCAGTGGTTCCGCAAAGGCGTGGTGCGCGTTGCCGCGCGCGGGCTGGCGGGAATGCAGATGGCCGGCGACGACACGGCCGAGCGCTGGACCGGCGACGGCGTGGACTGGACGGCGTTCGTGCTGTCCTTCAAAGGAGTCGTCCTGGAAGGATTGGAGGTGGCCTTCATCGTCGTTTCATTCGGCGCCAACGCCAACCAGCTCGGCGCCTCGGTGGTCGCCGGCGCCGCCGCTCTGCTCGTGGTGGGCGCGGCCGGAGCGGTGTTGCGGCCGCTGGTGACCAGAATTCCGCGCAGCCTGCTGCAGCTCGTGGTCGGCGTCCTGCTCACCACCTTCGGCTCGTTCTGGGCGCTGGAGGGGCTGGGCGTCACCTGGCCCGGCCAGGACGCCGCCATCCTCGGCCTGCTCGCCCTCTACGCGCTGACCGCGCTGGCCAACATCGCGATCGAGCGCCGCCGCGACGCGCTGGTCGTCACTCCCGCGAGGACATGATGCGCCGCCCGCTGTCGTGGATCGTCGCCTTCGGCCGCTTCTGGTACTCGTTCATCATCGGCGACGACTGGACCATTGCGGCGACGGTCGCCGCCGGCCTCATCGTCACCGCGGCGCTCAACGCGCGTGGCGTCGCCGCGTGGTGGCTGATCCCGCTGATCGTCGTGGTGCTGGTGCGCGTGAGCGTGCAGCGGTCCAAGCGCGAGCCCGTCGCTCCGCGTCGTTAAGGCGGGCTTAAGCTCTCGCGATCGTCTCGCGGCGCGCTTGACGCCGGTGGAGCCGCGTTCGACATACTGCACGGGCGGCGGTTTGCAGGCCTGCCAGGGAAGAGGTTCGGGAATTTTGAACGTGCAGCCGACGATCTCGCGTCGCGCCCTGCTCCGCGGTGGGCTGGCGCTCGGCGCCGGTCTCGCCCTGCCCGCGCGCACCTTTCAGGCGCTCGCGCCCGCGCTGATCACCACGCGGCCGTCGCTGCGTCCCGGCGGACCGCCGCGCATCGGGCCGTACCGGTTGCTCGCCGGCAGCCTGCACGACCACACCACCGACTCCGACGGCGACACCGCCAGCGAGAGTGTGGCCCAGTTCCTGCACACGTACCGCGCCGACCTCGGCCTCGACTACTGCTCGCTCACCGACCACTCCGACTTCTTCCCCACGCCCTACCAGCGCATCGCCAACGACGCCCAGGCGGGCAACCTCGCCGCGGTGCCGGTGCCCGATCTGTGGCACCGCCAGGCCGCCCTGGCCGACCAGTACCGCGGCGAGGAGTTCTCGCTGCTGCGCGGCTTCGAGTGGACCAACGACCAGGAGAACCACCTCAACGTCCTGCTCAGCCAGAACTGGACCAGCCGCGCCGTCACCGGCGACGCATCCCTGCACATGAACCCGTTCTGGACGTGGCTGGCCGCAACGCCGGAGCCCGACCCCACCGGCACCGGCCTCGGCTTCGGCGGTGGCGACGGCATCGGCATGTTCAACCACCCCGGCGACAAGGGCGCGCTCAACTGGGACGACTACGGGTTCAACCCGCAGGCGGCCGAGCGCATGGCGCTGATCGAGATCCACGGGTCCTACGGCCGCAGCGGCCGCCTCGACAGCGACGCCGGCTGCTACTGGTTCGCCCTGTCCAAGGGCTGGCACGTCAGCCCGGTGATGGACTGGGACTGGCACCAGTGGTCGGCCGACGGCATCCTCGCCAACGCGACGCCGGGCGCGAGCTACGACGACGGCAACACCTACCTGCCCGGACAGCGCTCCCTGGTGCTCGCCACCAACGCGCTGCCCGACTCGATCAAGCAGGCGCTCGCCGCCCGCCGCACCACGGCCACCGAGATCCCCGACCTGTGGGCCACCCTGCGCGGGCCGGAGGGCGAGTGGCAGGGCTCGATCATCGCCGCCGAGCCGGGCGAGAAGCTGCGCCTGCGCGTCGACGCGGGCAGCCCCACCGAGCCGCTGATCGGCGTGCAGATCGTCGGTGACAACGGTCTCGACGGCCGCTCCTACTACTACGGCGACAACCCCAACTGGAGCACCTTCCAGAGCCAGCTCACGCTGTCCTACCTGGAGCAGCACCGCCGCTACCTGATGAACGGCACGGCCACCCTGAAGCGCCTCGCCGGCGGCCGCCGCTTCGACGGTCCCCCGCCCGGCGCGGTGGTCGCCTCTGCCCCGCTCTCCGGCGCGCGCGGGCACGCCACCGTCGACGTCCCCGTGCCCACCACGCCCAGCCCCCGCCCGGACGGGCGGCACTTCTTCTACGCCATCGTCTACGCGGGCAAGCCCAGCTTCCCCGCCCGGGCCTGGACCGGGCCGCTGCTGGTCACCAGGGGCTCAGGGGACGGCGAGCGCGAGGGGGGTGGCCACGGCCAGGACGCCGCCACCCGCAGCGCCGCGCCCTCCCATGACGCCGCCACGCGGGAGTGGCACGCCATCCGCACCGCCTCCCTGGCCGCCTCCGGCCCCCTGCTCGCCTCCGCCCCCCGCCCCGGCTGCGGCTGCCGCGCCTGACCATTCACCGCGCGGCGGCCTGGGTATACTCGACAGCCTCCGCGGGGAGGTGGCTGAGTGGCCGAAAGCGCCCGCCTGCTAAGCGGGTGAGGGGTATCAAACGCTCCTCCGAGGGTTCGAATCCCTCCCTTCCCGCCAGCGCCGCCACCATCATGCGCGCTCACGCGATGCCAGGCCGTCGAGCTGCGCCGCGTGCTGTTCGAGATGCCCGACCATGAACTCGTCGACGATGTGGGGCAGGGTCATCACGCCGAGCGTCTGGTGCGCGCCGCGCGCCGGCCACGCCGCCTCGGGCAGGTCGCTGAGAAACGTGCGCAGGCTTGCAATGTCGCGGTGCGTGCGCTGCCACAGCGAATCGATCGGCGCCTGACGGTCGCGCGCGATGGCGGCGACGCGCACCGGGTCGGACTTGACCCGGCCGAAGGCGACCGGCTCGCCGGTGTGGCCGTCGATGACGATGCGGGTCTGCTCGATCCAGTAGGGGAGGAACTCCGCGAGGTGCGCCCACACCTGACCCCATTCCCACCGCTCGCCGGTGCCCGGGTCGGCGTCGGTGCGCTGCCCCACAACGGTCGCGGCGTCGTGGGCGGCATGGGCGGCGAGCCGCTGCTCGACGGCGTCGAGGCGCGACAGGAACCCCTCTCCGGTGTCGCTCACCGTCCCACCACCTTGTTGCGCAGCACGCCGAGCTGCTCGACCTCGAGCTCGACCACGTCGCCCGGTTGCAGCCACGGGTACCTGTCGCTTCCGTGCACCAGCGACAGCTCCAGGATGCACCCCGTCCCGCACGTTCCGGAGCCGATCACGTCACCGGGCTCGACGCGCGTCGCCTGCGAGGCCCAGGCGATCATGTCGCCGAAGCTCCAGTGGATGTCCGCCAGCGAGGCGCGCGACCATTCCTTGCCATTCACGCGTGCGGTCATCTGCAGGTCGAACGCCTTGCCCTTGCGGTACGGCTCGATCTCGTCAGCAGTGACCAGAACCGGTCCCAGCGAGGTGGCGAAGTCCTTGCCCTTGACCGGTCCCATGGACAGCTTCATCTCGCGGCGCTGGATGTCGCGCGCGCTCCAGTCGTTCATGACCATGTAGCCGGCGATGTGCTTCTCGGCGGTGGCGGCGTCGAGATCGGCGCCCGCCCTGCCGACCACCGCGGCGACCTCCAGCTCGTAGTCCATCTCGTTGCTGCCGGGCGGGATGCGCACCTCGTCGTCGGGCCCGCAGGTCGCGTAGGGATTGCTGAAGTAGAAGACGGGGAACTCGTACCACTCCGGGATCATCTCCAGCCCGCGCCGCTGCCGCGCGGTGCGGACGTGCTGCTCGAAGGCGTAGAAGTCGCGGATCGTCGGCGGCTTGGGCAGTGGCGCGCGCAGCCTCACGTCATGCAGCGCCACGACCTCGGACGGCTCGCGCACTGCGATGTCGCCCATGGTGTGCAGCCGGTCGCCGCCGTCGCCGAGCAGGTCGAGCAGCGCTGTGCCCTGGGGCAGGCCGTGCACGTCGTCGCCGTGGAGCACGCCGCAGCGGTCGTGTTCGGTGTCCGGGTGGCGGTAGGTGACGAATCGCAATGTTGCGGCGCTCCTCGCTGTGCGTTGTCGAAGCGGGGCAGGGTCCATGCGACGGGTGCGCAGGGCTGCGCGCACCCGCCGCGTTCACCTCACGCGGTCAACTCGACCGCGCTGACCTCGGCGATTCGCGCCACGGCCGTCTCCAGCGCGTCCCGTCGCGCTGTGAAGCAGAGCCGGAAGCGGTCCTGCATCCCGAAGGCGATCCCCGGGGCGACGATGACCAGCTTCTCCGCGAGCGCCTGAGCAAATGCCAGCCCGTCGTCCCACGGGCTGCGAACCCAGAGGTAGAGACCGCCCTGCGGCGCGTCGACGTCGAGCCCGGCGTCGTGCGCACAGCGCACCGCGTGGTCGCGGCGCTCCTGGAACGGCCGCAGGTCGACCTCCCAGGAGTCGAGGTGGAACAGCATCCGCTGCATGGTGGCCGGCGCGTTGACGAAGCCTAGTGCGCGCTGGCACAGCTCAAGTCCGCGCTGCACCTGGGTGTCGCCCAGCTCGGGGTGGACGGCGAGATAGCCGATGCGTTCGCCGGCCAGGCCGAGGTCCTTGGAGAAGGAGCGCGCCAGGACGGTGGCGTCGTAGTAGCGCATGGCGTTGAGGTGGCGGTGCGGCGGGTAGACGAGGCGGCGGTACACGGCGTCGACGATCAGGACCACGCGCCTGCCGTGGCGGCTGCGGTGGGCGTCGAGCAGTGCGGCGAGCTGTTGCATCTCCGCGTCGGTGACGACGTGGCCGCTCGGGTTGTTGGGGGTGTTGAGGATCAGCGCCGCGGTCTGTGCGGTGAGCGCGCCGTCGATCGCCTGCATGTCGAGGGACATGTCGGCGCGCGAGGGCACAGCGACGAAGCGCGCGCCGACCGCGGCGCAGTAGGCGCGGTACTCGCCGAAGTACGGGGTGATGCCGACGACCTCGTCGCCGGGGTCGACGAAGGTGCGCAGCGCCAGCGACATCGCGGCGCCGGCGCCGCCGGTCATGGCGACGTGGTCGGCGGTGACGCCGGGGAAGCCGACGTCGTGCGCGGCGCGCTCGCGAACCTCGGGGTAGCCGAGGCTGGGCATGTACGCAAAGCGGGCCGCGCCGCGCTCGGCTGCCGCGCGCTGCAGCGCCTCGCGCACCTGCGCAGACGGCTCGCCGAGCGGCTGGCCGAGGGCGAGGTCGGCGACCGCGTCGTCGCCGTGCAGGGCGCGCAGGCGCCTGCCCTCGGCGAACATGCGGCGCACCCACGAACCGGCCTCGATCTGCGCCGCCGCCCACCGCGACACCCGCCGCTCGCTCATGCGCCCGCCTCGACGTGCCGCTTCTCGCGCGCGCAGCGCGCAACTTCGCGCGCGCAGCGCGCAACTTCCCGCTCGCTCACGAGCTCCCCTCAACATGCCACGAATACGGATACGTCGTATCCAGAACACTCCGCGCCGCCGACGTCCGATGCAGCGGCCGGAATGTGTCCACCATGACCGCAACCTCGTCGGTCTCGCGCGGCCGCTCGAACGACGCCTCCAGCGCCCCCGGCTGCGGCCCGTGCGGCACCCCGCCGACATGATGCGTGATCGACCCCTCGCTGATCCCCCGCCGCGCCGCATAGGTCCCGCCCGCGTAGTACAGCACCTCGTCCGAGTCGAGATTGCTGTGGTGGTACGGCAGGATCACCGCCTCCGGATCCCAGTCCACCTTGCGCGGCACGAACGAGCAGATCACCACGTTGCGCGCCTGGAACGTCTGGTGGATCGGCGGCGGCACGTGGAAGCGACCCGCGCGCGGCTCGAAGTCGTTGATGGAGAAGGCGACGGGATACACGGTGCCATCCCAGCCCACCACGTCGAAGGGATGGTGGTCGAGGCAGTAGCGCGTGATCCGCCCGCCGCGCTTCAACCACACCTCGGCCGGTCCCTCGCCCTGCTCCAGCTCCTCCGGACCGCGGAAGTCGCGCTCGCTGTAGGGCGCGATCTCGGTGAGCTGGCCGTTGCGCGCCCGGTAGCGGTCGGGCGAGTCGACCATGCCGCTGCACTCGATGACCAGGATGCGGGCGCGGCTCACGTCGTCGAGCTGCAGGCGGTAGATGGTCCCGCGCGGCACCACCACGTAGTCGCCGGTGTTCACCGGCAGGCGGCCGAACTGCGAGAGCAGCACGCCGCTGCCCTTGTGCACGTAGAGCACCTCGTCGGCGCTGCCGTTGACGTACAGCGTCTCCTGCTGATGCGCGGGGACGGCGAGGCCGATGCGCACGTCGTCGTTGACCAGCAGGAACTGGCGGCCGCTGATCACGTCGCCGTCGGCGCCGAGGCGCCAGGCTTCGAGATGTGCGTGGTCGTGCACGGGCTGCTCCTGCAGCGGCTCCATGTCGGTGGGGCCCGGCGCCACGTCGTGCGCCGCCTCGGGCATGTGGCGGTGGTAGAGCAGCGACGACGGACCGCTGAACCCCTCGCGCCCGAAGAGCTCCTCGAAGATCGGCCGGCCCTCGCGCTCCATGCGCATGTGCCGCTTGCGCGGCAGGTCACCGACGCGCCGGTAGGGACGCATCTACAGGTTGCCCCGGGCGGCCTGCTCGCGCTCGATGGCTTCGAAGAGCGCCTTGAAGTTGCCCTTGCCGAAGCCGCGCGCGCCGTTGCGCCGCTGGATCACCTCGTAGAACAGGGTGGGCCGGTCGGCGACCGGCCTGGTGAAGATCTGCAGCAGGTAGCCCTGGTTCTCGAAGTCGACCAGGATGTGGTTGCGCTGCAGCTGCTCGACGTCCTCGGTGACGCCGTGCTCGCGCACCCGAGCGCCGACGCCGTCGTAGTACGCGCCGGGAGCCTCCAGGAACTCGACGCCGCGCCCGCGCATCGCCGCCACCGTGCTGACGATGTCGTCGGTGTGCATGGCGATGTGCTGCACGCCGGGGCCGCGGTAGTAGTCGAGGTACTCCTGGATCTGCGACGCCTTCAAACCCTGCGCAGGTTCGTTGATGGGAAAGGTGATCATGGTCTGCGGGTCGCGGACCACCTTGGAGCGCAGCGCGCTGTACTGCGTGGCGATGTCCTTCTCGTCGAACTCCTGGAAGATGTCGAAGTCGAACACCGAGTGGTACCACTCCACCCAGGTGTCCATGCGCCCCACCTCGACGTTGCCGACGCTGTGGTCGACGTGGCGCAGCCCGACGCCGCCGCCGGAAACGTGCTGGGCGCGGTAGCCGGGCAGGTGCGCGCCGTCGTACTCGTCGCGCTCGACGAAGCGGTGCACGGTGTCGCCGAAGGTGCGGATGGCGGCGACGCGCACCGCCCCGCGCTCGTCGCTGACCAGGTGCGGCTCCTCCACGCCGGTTGCGCCGCGGCGCAGTGCCGCCTGGTATGCGCCGGCGGCGTCGTGGACGCGCAGGGCGATCGACTTCACACCGTCGCCGTGCAGGCGCACGTGGTCGGCGACCTCGCCGTCGGGCGACAGCGCCGCGGTGACCACCAGGCGCACCTTGCCCTGCTCCAGCACGTAGGAGGCACGGTCGCGCACGCCGGTCTCGGGGCCGCTGTAGGCGACCACGTCGAAGCCGAAGGCGCTGCGGTAGAACTGCGCGGCCTGCCGCGCGTTGCCGACGTACAGCTCGATGTGGTCGGTGCCGAGCAGCACGGGCACGTCGGTGCGCGCCGGCGACTGGAGGACGTCAGCCACGCGCGGCTCCGTCCGCCTGGTGCTGCGCCATGCGGCGCCGCGTCGCGTCGAGACCTTCCCAGAAGACCTTGACGCCGTCGAGCATCTCGTGGGCGCCGTGGAGGAACTTCTCCTCGTCGAAGCCGGGGCGGCGGTAGGCGTCGATCAGTTCAGCCATGGTGTGGGCGGCGTGCTGGTCCTCGACGCGGTCGTGCCAGGTGAAGAAGGCGAGCCGCAGCTCGGGACACTCACGATCACGATACGCGTCGAGCCCCTTGATGAGCTGCTTCCAGAACCCCGCCGCGGCCCAGTGCTCGACGGCGAAGGACGCGCCCTCGGCGACGTCGGGATCCTCGCTGCCGTAGAGGCGGGCCAGCTCGTCGCAGAAGAAGATGGTGCTCGGCGTGCCGTGCTTGCGCTTGCCCAGCTCGTCGAAACCGAGGTCGAGCGGCTTGGCGAAGTGGAGCAGCCACTCGAAGTGCGCGGCGCTGAACTTGAAGGTGCCGCCGTCGACGGTGCCTTCCGTGCTCACCAATTCGGGGTCGCCCATGCGGTCGACGGCGTCGTCGTCGACGGGCTTGTCCTGCACCGGCGAGGTGCGCCCACCGTGGAAGACCACGCCCAATTCGTTGGCCAGGATCTCTTTCGACTCGCGCGCCTGCTCCAGGGTCGGCGCGTTGATGGTCTTGAGCAGCTGCGCGACGATGAACAGGTTGCTGAAGACGGAGAACTGCTGGCACAGGTCGCGCACCTGCTGGCGCGACGCCCCGCCCTGCTCGAACCAGTCGCAGTAGGCGTTGCTGGTGACCACGGGGTGCTCGAAGACGGTTCGCTGGACCCGCGCGAAGAAGCGCTCCCACTCCGGGCTGCTGGGCGGGGCGGTCGGCGCGTGCGTGACGGCGGTGGCCATGGAGTGCGTCCCTCCAACAGGGTGTGACTCAGGCGGTATCGGCGAGATGATACGAGACGAATTCTCCGCTCTGCGCGCACGTCTGTCGAGCATGGGTGGCAATTTGTGGACTTTTTGTGTTTGAATATCCGCGCTGGCCGACGGAATGTCGGCGGGCCCGTCGGGCGCCACCGCCCGGCTGGACGGACTGCCGCGGCCGGCATCGGGGACGGTCGCCCCACGGAGGCTGCCTGACGCCATGAGTCGCCGAGACCAGGCCGACGAGGACGAGCTGGAGGTCGAGGCGGGGGAGGACGGCGAGGCTGCGGCCGGAGCTCCGGCGGGGCGCCGGCGCCGCGGCGGGGGTGGCGACGGCGAGGGCGCGGCCCACCCGCCGGTGGCCATCGACCGCACCGACCGGCGCATCCTCGAGCTGCTCCGCGACGACGGCCGGCTGCCCGTCGCGGCGCTGGCCGAGCGCGTCGGCATCTCGCGGGCCAACGCCTACACCCGGCTGGAGCGGCTGCGCAGCGAGGGCGTGATCCGCGGCTTCGCGGCGTCGGTGGATTCGGAGCGGCTGGGCCTGGGCATCTCGGCGCTGGTGCTCATCGCCGGGCGGCAGCCCGCGTGGCGGGCGTTGCGCGACCAGCTCCTGCACATGCCCGAGATCGAGTACTGCGCGTTCACCACCGGGGAGTACGACGCCCTGGTGCTGGTGCGCGTGCCCGACGTCGAGACGCTGCGCGACGTGATCCTGGAGCGGCTGCAGTCGTCGCCCGCGGTCCGCGCGACGCAGACCATCTTCGTGCTCGACGAGGTGGTGCGCCGGCCCTTCGTGCTGCCCAAGGGGGAGTAGCCGCCCGGCACTCGCTACCCTTGCGCGCATGGCCTCGCCGGTTCGCGTCACTCCCGAGGCGCCGGCGGCGCCCGTTGCGCTGATCTCTTCGCGGCGGCTCGGCGCCGTGGTGTTCGTCGCCGGGGCGGGGTCGCTGGCCATCGAGATCGCCGCGTCGCGACTGCTGGCGCCGTACTTCGGCAATTCGACGGTGGTGTGGGCCAACGTCATCGGGCTGATCCTCATCTACCTGTCGGTGGGGTACTGGGTGGGTGGGCGCGTCGCCGACCGGCATGCGTCGCCGCGACTGCTGGGACGGCTGCTGCTCGTCGCCGCCGCGGTCATCGCGGTGCTGCCGTTCGTCGCCAAGCCGGTGCTCGACCTCGCCGTCCGCGGCTTCGACGCGGTGTCGGCCGGCGCGGTGGTGGGGTCGTTCTTCGCCACCGTGGCGCTGTTCTCGGTGCCGGTGACATTGCTGGGCATGGTTTCGCCGTTCGCCATCCGGCTCGCCCTGCGCGAGGTGGAGCAGGCGGGGGCGGTGTCGGGCCGCCTGTATGCGCTGTCGACCGGCGGCAGCATCGTGGGCACCTTCGTGCCGGCGCTGATCACCATTCCTTCGATCGGGACCCAGCGAACCATGCTGGGGGCGGCGGCGCTGCTGGGCTTTGCGGGTGCGGCGCTGCGGGGATGGCGGTCGCTCGGCATCGCGGTGGTGGCGATCGGGCTGATCTTCGTGCCGCCGGGCGCGATCAAGGGGGGCAGCGGGCTCCTCTTCGAGACGGAGTCGACGTACCAGTACGTGCGCGTCGTGCAGACCGACGACGGCAAGCGCGAGCTGGAGCTGAACGAGGGGGTGAGCCAGCAGTCGGTGTGGCGTCCGGACACGGTGCTGACCGGCGGGGAGTGGGACATGTTCCTGGTGGTACCGCCGCTGCTGTCGCGGCCGGTGCACAACGTCTTGGTGATCGGCAGCGCGGGCGGGACGATCCCGCGTGCGTACGCCAAGTTCTATCCCGATGCGCAGGTGGACGGCGTCGAGATCGACCCGGCGGTGACGCTTGCGGCGCGGCGCTTCATGGGGCTCGACGGCATCCCCAATCTGCACACGTACACCGAGGACGGCCGCGGCTACCTGCGCGCCACCTCGAAGATGTACGACGTGATCATCGTCGACGCCTACCGCGAGGAGTACGTGCCCTTCTACCTGGCGACGCAGCAGTTCTTCCAGCTCGTCCACGCGCACCTCAACAGCGGTGGCGCCGTGGCTCTCAACGTGGCGCAGACTCCGGAGGACCACCGTTTGCCCGAGGCGGTGAGCGGCACGCTGGCGACGGTGATGCCGCAGGTGTGGAGCTGGCCCGCGCTGCGCTTCAACCAGCTCGTCGTCGGGCTCGACGCGCCCGCGTCCGCGGCCTCGGTGCGGCAGCGGCTGAACGATGGTCTGGCGCCGGACATCGCCTCGCTCGGCGGGCTGTTCTCGTCGTCTGCGCAGGTCTCGGCGCCGTCGCCGGACCCGATGACCGACGACCGCGCGCCCATCGAGTGGATCACCGACCGCATGATCATCGAGCACATCGCCCGCGGGCAGGGTCTCGACGAGCGGCTGCTGCCGACCGCGCCGTGAGCGCGGTGACGTGGCGCGGGCGCGCCGCTAGTAGTCCTGCAGGTACTCGGCGTTGTCGGGGAAGCTGAGCGGCTCGAAGCCGAACTGGCGTTGCACCGCCTGGGGATGGGTGGTGTTGCGGCGCTCCAGCATCTTGAGCTGGTTGGGCGTCACCGGCGGGTTGGAGAGCAGCTTGTCGAAGATGATCGCGGCGGGCAGCAGGGCCATCACCGGCACGTGCACGTTGCGGCGGTGGCTGCCCATCACGCCCTTGATGACGTCGATGATCTCGTCGAGAGTGAGCCACTCGGGGCCGCCGACCTCGGCGACCAGCCGGCGCGGGCCGCGCTCGACGCACTGCACCACGATCTGGGCGAGGTCGACGACGGCGAAGGGCTGGAAGGTGGCGGTGCCGTCGCCGGGGACGGGGGTCACCGGGTTCCAGCGGATCAGCTTGACCAGCTTGGTGAAGAAGCCGTCGCCGGGGCCGAACATCAGGCTGGGGCGGAGCACGTCGACGGGCACGCCGGCGGCGAGCATGGCCGCCTCGCCGGCCCACTTGCTGGCCAGGTAGGGGTAGTCGGGGTCGGGGTCGGCGCCCAGCGCGCTGAGGTGGACGATGTGGCCGACCCCGGCCTGGCGCGCCGCCTTGCCGACGTTCTCCGCGCCGAGGCGGTTGACGTTGTCGAAGGTCTGCGCGCCGCGCTCGCGGATCACCGCCGCCAGGTGGACCACCGCGTCGCACCCGGCAAGCGCCTCGACCAGCCCGGTGCCGGTGACCACGTCGGCCCGGGCGAACTGCACGCCGTCACGCCTGGGCACCCCGCGCCTGCCGCGGGATACCAGGCGAAGCTCGTGGCCGGCGGCGGTGAGCGCCCGTGCCGTGTGGAGCCCGACGAAGCCGGTTCCACCGGTGATCGCGATGCGGGCCAAAGGTCTTCTCCTGTGGGGGCGGGTCGGGCTGCGGAGAGCGCCGCACAGGGTACGGAATCACGCGCCCACACCGCCCAGCGCGGAGGTGTTCGGGCCGACCCGGCGGAGGCGGCGCCCGGCATTGCCCATCGAACGTCTGTTCGCTACACTATGACCCCAGCCTCGAACTCTCCCGTCGAGTCCCACTCCGAGGCCGGACGTGGACAAGTCGAGAGGACCGCCGCGAGCGCGCGCGTCGAACGCGGGCGGCGGGAGAGATGAATGGCTACCTCCAGCTCCCTGGCGGAGGCGATCTCCGCACTGCAGCGCCGCTACGGTGCGGCGGCCGTGCGGCGCGGCGGCGACCCGGTGCCCGCCGGCGTCTGGGCCACCGGGCTGCCGGTGCTCGACCGGCTGCTCGACGGTGGCGGCCTGCCGCTCGGCCGCGTCGCGGTGCTCGCCGGGCAGGGCGCGGCATCCCGGGGCGCGGACGGGGCGGCGCTGGCCGCCAGCGGCCGGCTCACCCTGCTCCAGGCGCTGCTGGCCATCGCCAGCCGCTCCATGCAGGTGGCCTACGTCGACCTGCCCGGCACCCTCGACGCCGGCTACCTCGCCGACCTGGGCGCCGACCTGCACTCCTGCCTGGTGGTGCGCCCGCCGCGCGGCGCCGCGGGGCCGGGCCTGGCCCTGGCCCGCACCCTGGTCCGCGCCGGGGTGCCCTGGGTGGGCATCGCCCTGGGGCCGCGGCCCGCCCGGGCGCAGACCTGGGAGCACCCGCTCACCGCGCTCGCCGAGGCGGCCTGGTCGACCCGGGCGGTGGTCTGCTTCTCCGCGCCGGCGCCGCTGGCCGCCCCGCTCGCCTACGCCTCCTCGCTGACCCTGGGCTGCGCCCCGCTGGCCTGGCAGGAGGCGCACGGCGACGTGGTCGGCCTGCGCGTCCGCCTCGACGTGCTCAAGAGCAAGGTGGGCGCGCCGGGGGCGAGCAGCGCCGCGCTGCTGCGCTACCCGCGGCCCCACGCGGTGGGCGACGTGGTCGGCCTGCCCATGCTCCTGCCGGAGGCGCGCCCGGCGGCCCTGCCTCAGCCCGCGACGGGCCGGGGAGCTCAACTCCCCGCCCTCGCCGGGTAGGCGTGGCGAGGCGACGACGGCGTGCCCCGCGTCCTCTGTGCCCGCTTCCCCCACCTCGGCCTGCTCGCCGCCTGGCGCCGCCACCCCGAGCTGCGCGCCGAGCCGGTGGTGATCGGCGGCGCCCCCGAGCTGCGCCTGCCGGTGGTCGCCGCCTCCGCCGCGGCCGAGGCCGCCGGGGTGCGCGCCGGCCAGCCGCTCCGGGAGGCGCAGCAGCGCTGCCCGGCCGCGGTCTTCGTCGCCCTCGACGAGGAGGCGGTGGACCAGCTCCGCCAGGCGGCGATCACCGCGCTCTGCGGGGTGGCGCCGGCCGTCGAGGTGGGTGACGACGAGGCCTTCGCCGACCTCAGCGGCAGCCACGCCGGGCACCCCGGTGAGACCGCCTGGGCGGTGGCCGCCGCCCGCGCCCTGGCCGTCGCGCTGGGCGAGGCGCCCGCCGCCGGGGTGGCCGGGTCGCGCTTCGTCGCCCGCGTCGCGGCGCGCACCGGGACGCCGGGACACGTGCGCCGGGTCAAGGACGGGGAGGAGGCGGCCTTCCTCGCCCCGCTGCCGCTCCACCTGCTCCCCGGCGACCGCGCCGTGCTCTCCCGGCTGGCCGCGCTCGGGCTCGACTGCGCCGGCGCGGTGGCCGGCCTGGCGCTGGCCGACATGCAGCGGCAGTTCGGCCCCGCCGGGCTGGCCGTCCACCGCCTGGCGCGCGGCCAGGACGGCGAGGGCGTCCACCCCTGGGCGCCGCCGCGCACCATGGCCGAGCGGCTCGCCTTCGAGGGCCCCGCGGTCGAAGACCTCGAAGCGCTGCGCCACGGCGCCCATCGCCTCACCGATTCGCTGGGCGCGCGGCTCCACGCCGCCGCCCTGGCTGCGGGCGCCCTCGACCTGCACATGGAAGAGGAGGGAGGAGGCGCCGTCGCGGCCGCCCGCGTGCTGCCCGCGGCGGCGGGCAACGCCGAGGAGCTGTGGCCGGCGGTGCTCGGCCTGCTCGGCGAGGCGCGGCCGGGCGCGCCGGTGGTGGCGCTGTGGCTCCAGGCGGGGCAGCTCCAGAGCGGCGGCGGCCGCCAGCTCGACATGTGGAGCGGTGGCGACGCCCGGCGCGACGCGGTGCTCCGCGGCGTGATGCGCCTCCAGGACCGCTTCGGCAGGGACAGCGTGCTCCAGCCGCGCCAGGCCCTCGACCCCGGCGACCTGCCGGAGCGGCGCGGTGCGTGGGACGCGGCGGGGGCGCGGCCGTGACCGAGCTGTTCGACCTCCCCGTGGAGGTGCGCCTGGGTGGGGACGGGCGGGTCGAGGCCCTGCGCCTGCCCGAGGGGTGGCGGGTGGTGACCCGCACCCTCAACCGCTGGCTGGTGGAGATCGACTGGTGGCGCGAGCCGGTGCGCCGCGACTACCGGCGCTGCCTGGTGCGCAGCGGCGACTGCGTCGAGCTGTACCACGACCTGGAGACGGACGCGTGGCACCTGGCCCGCCGCTATGACTGAGCCCAGGATGGAGCCGGCGAGGTGCGCCGCCCCCGCCGTGAGCCGGCGGCGGATTCCCCCGCCATGGGAGGGGGCCGGCGGAGGGCCGCCGGCGGGCGGGACGGGAGCGGCGCTGGGAAGGATGGGTATTTCCTCGTCTGAGCAGGATATCTGCGGTGGCTGATACGCACGGAAGACTACTACACAAGGTAGTGGTGATGTCAAGCGGGTGGGCGGAGCTGGCCGCCCGCTCGCATTGCTCCTTCCTGGAGGGCGCCTCCTCGCCCGCCGAGCTGGTGCGCACCGCCGCCGCCCTGGGCATGCCCGCCCTCGGCCTCTGCGACCGCAACGGCCTCTACGGCGCCGTCGAGCTGATCCAGGCGGCCAGGCAGGAGGGCGTCCACCCCGTCGTCGGCGCCGAGCTCGACCTCCCCGACGGCGATCGCCTCCGCCTGCTCGCCGCCGGCATCGAGGGCTACCGCAACCTCTCGCGCGCCATCAGCGCCGCCCAGCTCGCCGGCGACAAGGCCCACCCGCTGCTCGACCTCTTCGGAGATGCGGACAACCCTGACCCGAACCTGAAGCTGCCGCACCGCCGCAGGCAGTTCGAACCGCCGCCGGCACGGCCGCTCTCACTGCGCCCCACCGCCGGCCCGTTCCCCGAGGGCTGGCCCGGGCTGCCGTCCACGAGAGAGCTGCCCCAGGGCCCACCCGCGCGCGTCGACCCCCAGGAGCTGCGGGGCTGCCTGGTCCTCGCCGGCGGCCGCCAGAGCGCCATCACCGACGCCCTGCTCGCCGGCGAGGACCGGGTCGCCCGGCGCCACCTCGACCGCCTGCGCGAGGCGTTCGGCGCCGGCAACGTCGGCCTGCTGCTCAGCCACCACCTCCACCCGGCCGACACCTGGCTGGCCGGCGAGACCGCGCTGCTCGCCGAGCGCTGCGGGGTGCGCCTGGTGGCCACCAACCTGCCGGTTCATGCCACACCTGGCAGCAAGTCGCTGCTCGACGTGCTCACCGCCATCAGGCACCGCACCACCCTCGACGGCGCCAGCGCGCACGGCCTGCTCCTGGCCAACACCCAGCACCGTATCAAGTCGGAACACGAGCTGCGCGAGCTGCTCGACAGGTACCCGCACGCCTTCGAGGGCGCCGCCGAGATGGCCGCGCGATGCCACGTGTCGCTCGACTTCAGCGACGTGCGCTTCCCCGGATTCCCCGTGCCACCAGGGGAAACCCCGTTCTCGCTGCTCTACAAGCTGTGCCACGACGCGGTGCCGCGCCGGTACCACCCGGTCACCCGCGAGGTCGCCGCGCGGCTGCAGCGCGAGCTGGAGGTGATCGAGAAGACCGGCCTCGCCGAGTTCTTCCTGATCACCTGGGACATCATGCGATTCGCCCGCGAGCAGGGCATCCCCGGGCAGGGGAGGGGCAGCGCCGCCGACAGCATCGTCGCCTACCTGCTGGGCGTCACCCGTGTCGACCCCGTCGAGCACAACCTGCTCTTCGAGCGCTTCCTCCACGAGGAGTACACGGGCACGCCCGACATCGACATCGACTTCAGCACCGACCACCGCGAGCAGGTGCTGCGCTACGTCTACGACAAGTACGGCGAGGAGCGCACCGGCATGGTCGCCAACGTGGTCACCTACCGGCCGCGCATGGCGATCCGCCAGGTCGGCGCGGCGATGGGCTTTCCCGAGACCATCGTCGACCGGCTGGCCAAGTCGGTCAACGGCTGGTACGAGGGCACCGTCGACGACGCGCTCACCGCCGCCGGACTGGACAGGGCGACGCACCGGCACGCGCTGCCGTGGGAGCAGTTCAAGGAGGTGCTGCACGCCATCGAGGGCACACCGCGGCATCTCGGCATCCACGTCGGCGGCATGCTGGTCACCGGGCGCCCGCTGGTCGAGGTGGCGCCGGTGGAGCGCGCCACCATGCCCGGCCGCGTCGTGGTGCAGTTCGACAAGGACGACGTCGAGGACCTCGGGCTGATCAAGATGGACCTGCTCGGGCTGCGCACGCTCAGCGTCATCCACGAATGCCTGGAGCTGGTCGAGCAGACCCACGGCGTCAGGCCCGACCTCGACGCGCTGCCGCTCGACGACGCGCGCGTCTACGACATGATCTGCGCGCCCGACACCATCGGGCTGTTCCAGATCGAGTCACGGGCGCAGCAGCAGTCGCTGTACCAGTCGCAGCCACGCGAGTTCAACGACCTCATCGTCCAGGTGGCGATCATCCGGCCGGGGCCGATCCAGGGCAACGCGGTGAACCCGTACCTGCGGCGGCGGCAGGGGCTGGAGCCGGTGACCTACGCGCACCCGTCGTTGGAGCCGATATTGGCGGAAACTCGCGGGGTCATCCTCTACCAGGAGCAGATCCTGCGCATCGTCATGGAGGTGGCCGGGTACACGCCCGGCGAGGCGGACCGCTTCCGGCGGGCGATGAACCGGCACCGGTCGCGCGTGGAGATGCAGTCGCTGCACGACGAGTTCGTGCAGCGCTGCATGGGCCCGGGGCTCGACGAGGCGACCGCGGAGCAGATCTTCAGCGCGGCGGCGGGGTTCGCCCAGTTCGGGTTCTGCAAGAGCCACGCGGCGGCGTTCGCGCGCACGGCGTACGAGACGGCGTGGTTGAAGCTGGAGCATCCGGCGCACTGGCTCTGCGCGCTGCTCAATGCGCAGCCGATGGGGTTCTACCATCCCTCCGTGCTGGTGGAGGACGGCAAGCGGCACGGGGTGCGGACGCTGCCGGTGGACGTGACGCGGAGTCGTGCGCGCTGCACGTTGGAGCCGGCCGGCGACCGGTCGCGAACGGTGGGGGAGCGGGCGGCGCAGCGGGCGGTGGTTGGGGGGAGGGAGCAGGCGCATGCGGTGCGGCTGGGGTTCAACTACGTGCGGGGGTTGGGGCCGACGGGGCGGGCGGTGTGTGAGGAGGCGGTGCTGGCGGGGGCGAATGGGTCCACCGCGGAGTTCTGGAGGGCGACGCGGTTGCAGCGGCCGGCGATGGAGAACCTGGTGATGGTGGGGGCGTTCGATGCGGTGGCTGGGGGGAAGACCAGGAGGGAGCTGTTGTGGGAGTTGCGGGAGGTGGAGGATTCATTGCCGCCGCGGGCAGCCCGGGCTTCGTTGGGTGCGGGGCTTCGCGCTGGTCCGCAGTCTGCCCCGCCCCGGGGCCGCGGTCTGGCAAAGCCCCGCGGCACCAAGCTGCCCGAGGAGCGGCAGCCCACACTGCTCGACGCCCCCGCGCCCGCGCCGCCGCTGCCCGAGCTGGACGAGCGCGAGCGCGTCGCCGCGGAGTACCGGCTCAGCGAGCTGAGCACCGGGCCGCACCTGCTCGCCTTCCTCCGCCACCGCCTCGACGAGCTCGGCTGCACTCCGCTGGCCAGGGCGCACGACCTCCAGGACAAGCAGCGCACCCGCGTCGCGGGGCTGGTGATCGTCCGCCAGGCGCCGTCATCGGCGAGCGGGTTCCGCTTCTTCACCCTCGCCGACGAGGGCGGCCACCTCGACCTGGTGCTGCGTCCCAAGGTGTATCAGCGGGTGCGCAACGTGGCCAACTTCCACCCGCTGCTGCTGGTCGACGGGGTCATCGAGGCCGAGGGGGGACGGCTCAACCTGCTGGTCGAGCAGGTCAGGGCCCTCGACGGCGACGGCCACGTCACCCCGCCGGTCGACGAGCTCCCCGGCTCCCACGACTACCGCTAGAAACCCGCTCAGCGCCCCGCCAGCGTCGCCCGCACCACGACCACCATCAGCGCCACCGCCAGGGCCACGGTGGCCACGGCGGTCAGCACCACGCCCGCCCGCGCCCACGCAGCGGCGGGCGCGTCAGGCTCCTCGATCTCGTTGTGCACCAGCCGCATGCCCCCAGGGTAGGCATCGCACGGTTAGGAAGCCCACCTGAACGTCGCACGGTTCCCCGCCGAGACGCTCACGGTCCGGTCACGGCGAGGCGAACCGCGCCGCTACGATGCCCGACACGACCGCCATGCCTGACGACGACCACAAGAACCTGACCCAACGCGCCGCCGCCCTGCTCGACCGCCGCCGCATCGCGGTCATCCCGCTGCGCGGCGTGATCGGCGGCGCGATGAAGACCGGCGACGTGGTCAAGTCCCTCGACCGCGCCCGCGAGGACGGCCACATCCGCGCCGTGCTCCTCGACATCGCCTCGCCCGGTGGCGACGCGGTGGCCAGCGAGACCCTCTACCGCGCCGTCGCCCGCCTCGCCGAGCGCAAGCCGGTGGTCGCCTGGATCCGCAGCGTCGGCGCCTCGGGCAGCTACTTCGCCGCCTGCGGGGCCACCCGCATCCTCGCCTTCCCCGCCGCCATCGTGGGCTCGATCGGGGTGATCAGCGTCCGGCCGGTGGTCAGCGGCCTGCTCCGCCGCCTCGGCGCCCACGTCGTGGTCACCAAGACCGGCCAGTTCAAGGACCTCGGCGCCCCCTGGCGCGAGCCCACCGACGAGGACCGGGCCAAGGAGCGCGAGCTGGTCGACGGCATGTTCCGGCACTTCACCGACGCCGTCCGCCAGGCCCGCGGCTTCGACGACCAGGGCCTGCAAAGGGTCACCACCGGGGAGGTCTGGCTCGCCGACCGCGCCGTCGAGCTCAACCTGGTCGACGCCCTCGCGGACGAGGAGGAGGCGCTCAAGGAGGCCCAGCAGCTCGCCGGCCTGCCGCACCGCCGCATCGTCCGCCTCGGCCCCAAGCGCTCCCTGCTGCAGCGTCTCGGCATGCCCGGCGCGGGCATGGGGCCGCCGTCCAGCCGCTGGCTCGCCGAGCTGGAGGGCCAGAGCCGCCACCCGCGCCTCTACACCTGAGCCGGCGCCACCGCCCCCACGACCGAGGGCTCGGCGACCAGCTGCGAGGCCAGCGCATCGACCGCCCGGGTCGCCGTCTCCAGCGCCTCGGGCAGGAACCCGCGCGGTGCCCGCCGCTCGCAGACCACCACCGCCACCGCCTTGCCGTCGCGCACCGCGGGGACCAGCAGCAATGAGGTCGACTCGATGTTGGTCCGCCGCTGGGGACGGTGCGACGGCGCCTCGGTCCAGGCCGCAGGCCGGGCCAGCCTGACCACCCGGTCGAGCAGCTCCGCGGGCACGCCCGCCGGCGAGGGGCCGCCGCGCTCCGCCGGGAGCAGGTACGCCCGATCCGCGCCGACCTGCTCGGCCAGCCGCGCCAGCGAGGCCTGCACCCCGCGGTCCATGGCCAGCCGTCCCCACACCGCGGGCGCGCTGCGCACGTTGGCGTTGTTGACCACGAAGTTGGCCACCATGCCGACCAGCGTGGCCAGCACCGCGGCGACCATCTCGTGCAGCCCGCGCACGAAGAGCAGGGTGAACGTGGAGTACACCAGCAGGCCGGACAGCAACGTGCCGCGCAGGTAGCGCCAGGGGCCCTCGCCCGCCGCGCGGCGGCGCCGGTCGGCGAAGGTCCACATCCGGTTGAGCGTGGTGTTCCAGGCCACCGAGAGCACGAACGCGGGCACGAAGGCGACCAGCGGGCGGATCCCGGCGTACACCGTCAGCAGCCACAGCAGCGGCAGGAACACGGCCATGCCGCTCAGGCCGACCAGGGCGAACTTCCACGGCCGCGCCGAGCCGCGCACGTCGACGAACAGCGAGCGCAGGTGGCGCAGATAGAGGAGTCCCTGGCCCATCGACGCCTTGCTCTCTCCCGCCGAACGCGGCTGGAAGCGCAGCGGCACGTCGCGCACCTCGATCCCCGGCACGCAGACCAGCAACTCCAGCAGGATCTTGAAGCCCACCGGCCGGAACTCGATGCCGTCGAGCAGGGCGCGGCGGCAGAGGAAGAAGCCGGACAGGGGATCGGCGGTCTGCCGCGCCTCGCTGAACAGCACCTGGGCCACCCGGGTCGCCCCGCGCGACACCACCCGCCGCGCCGTCCCGTCGAGCCCGCCCGTCGAGCCGCCGGCCACGTAGCGCGAGCCGACCACCAGGTCGGCGCCCCGCTGGGCCTCGTCGAGCATGTCGCGGATGGTCTCGGGGGGGTGCTGCAGATCGGCGTCCATGACGCACACGTAGCGCCCGGCCGCCATGCGCAGCCCCGCCACCACGGCGGTACTCAGCCCCCCGGCGCGCTCGTCGCCGCTGCGGAACCTGCAGCGCACCCGTCCCGGATGCGCCGCCATCAGGCGCTCCAGCAGGGCCGGGGTCTCGTCGTCGCTGTCGTCGACGAAGCAGAGCTCGGCGTCGACACCCTGGAGCACGCCGAACAGGCGGTCGACCAGGGGGCCGACGTTGCCCGCCTCGTTGCGCGTGGGGACCACGACGCTGAGCAGGACGGCATCGGGCATCTCGCGCCCAAGGATACGGGGCCGTCGAGCCCGGGGCTGACCCGCCGCGGTGCCCGCGTCTTGACGACCGTGTGACGACCGCGCTCAGAGCAAGCCGGAGCGGCGGTATAACCTTTTTTCGTCGATGTGGCCCTATACTCCGGGGCCTCGCGGGGCCCGGGATTGGCCGGCTGCAAGATTCGGAGCGATCTGATCGTCTAACGGGAGAGACGGGGGAGGCGGGTGTCCTCCCAACCCTCGCCGGGCCCCCGAACCATTGTCGAACGCGCCGGACCAGAAGCTGCCCACCTCCGCGGGGTGGGCTTGGTTGGAGGAGATACGGAGCGGTGGTAGCCCGTGCCAGACGCAGTCTGACCACGCTGGGCGACCAGTCGATCCTCTTCGTCGCGGCCGCGCGCGGGGTCTTCTCCCGGCCCTTCTACCTCGCCGAGTTCCTCGAGCAGTGCCGGTTCATCATGACCGCCTGCTTCGTGCCCCTCATGCTCACCGGCCTCGGCTGGGGCACCATCGTCGCCCTCGAAGCCGGCAACTTCTTCAAGCTGGCCTCGGCGGAGTGGCGCATCGGCGGCTTCATGGTGCTGGCCAACGTCCGTGAGTTCGCCCCGGTGGCCACCGGCCTGATGGTCGCCGCCGTGGCCGGCACCGCGGTCACCGCCGACCTCGGGGCCCGCAAGGTGCGCGACGAGCTGGAAGCGCTGAGCGTCATGGGCATCAGCAACATCCTCTTCATCGTGGTGCCGCGCTTCGCCGCCATGGCGGTGATGACCGCGCTCTACAACATCCCCATGATCGCCTTCACCTGCCTGAGCGGGTACCTGGCCTCGATCGCCCTGGTTGGTGTCAACAGTGGCGCGTTCATCTCCACCTTCTACACGCAGGGCACGCTGCAGGACCTCTACGGCGGGGAGATCAAGTGCATCATCTTCGGAATGCTTGTGGCGACCATCTGTTGCTACAAGGGGATCACCGCCAAGGGTGGGGCCGAGGGGGTGGCCCGAGCCGTCCACCAGGCGGTGGTCGCCTGCTTCGTGTCGATCCAGATCTTCGAGTACTTATACACGCCGACCGTGCTCGCCTTGTTCCACTCCAACAACGTGCTGAGGTGATGTAGTGGCGAGCATTGCGACCGGCATGCAGAACCGGCTGCGCACCCTGGGCGAGATCGTCAGCTTCGCCGGCAAGGGCGTGGTGCAGATCCCCCAGTCGACGCGCTACATGCGCGAGGTGTGGTGGTACGCCGCCTTCCTGGCCATCGGCTCGACGCCGATCGCCCTGGTGCTGACCTACTTCACCGGCAGCGAGTGCAGCGTCGAGGCGTACTACTCGCTGTCGCAGATCGGCGCGCAGTCGCTGGCCGGCGTCTTCAACGCCATCTGCGACACGCGGGAGATCACCCCGCTGTTCTTCGGCTTCGCGGTCGGCGCCAAGGTGGGCTGCGGACTGGTCGCCGAGCTGGGCACGATGCGCGTCAACGAGGAGATCGACGCGCTGCAGGTGATGGGCATGCCGACGCGCGTGTACCTGGTCAGCACCCGCCTCCTGGCCTCGTTCATCGTGCTGCCGTTCATGTACATCCTGGCCCTGGCGATCAGCTACCTCGGCTCCTACGTGGTGCAGCGCTACCAGATCGGCCAGATCAGCACCGGCATCTACGCCGACTACTTCTACCGCTTCATCAACGTCCAGGACCTGCTCTTCTCGATGATCAAGGCGGTCACCTTCGCCGTGCTCATCGTCTGCGTGGCGGTCTACTACGGCTACAACGTGACCGGAGGGGCGGTGGGAATCGGGCGCGCGGTGGCCAAGACCATGGCCACAGCGCTGGTTCTGACCGTCGTGGTCAACGCCCTGCTCACGCAAATCTTTTGGGGCAACAACCCCAACCTGCCCATCCAGGTGTGAACGCCATGCATAACGTGAACGAAATGAGGGGGGGCTCGGGGGGGAACGCCCCGCGGTGTCCCCGATGAGCGAGATGTACCCCGCAACCGGAACCGAAGGCCTCGGCCTCGAAGACCCCGAATTGACCGTCTCCGCCCCGACGGCAACAAAAAACGGCCAGGGCCGCGAGAACCAGCCCGGCACCAACCAATCGGTCTCCACGTGGAACAAGGAAGCCGTCATCGAGCTGGACGACGTCAGCAAGGCATTCGGCTCCTTCAAGGTCCTCGACGGCGTCACCTGCCGCATCCCCAAGGGCGAGATCACCGTGCTGATGGGCCCGTCCGGCACCGGCAAGTCGGTCACCCTGCGCCACGTCGTCGGCCTGCTCAACCCCGACCGGGGCGACATCGTCGTGGAGGGCAAGCACGTCCCCCAGCTCAACGAGAAGCAGCTCCTCGAGCTGCGCCGATCGATCGGCATGCTGTTCCAGGACGGCGCGCTCTTCTCCTCGATGAACCTCTATGACAACGTCGCCTTCCCGCTCCGCCAGCACACCAAGCTGTCCGAGCCGAAGGTGCGCGAGATCGTCATGCAGCGGCTCAACGAGGTCGGCCTGGCCGGCGCCGAGAAGCGCATGCCCAACGAGCTCTCCGGCGGCATGCGCAAGCGCGCCGGGTTCGCCCGCGCGCTGGTCATGGAGCCCAAGATCCTGCTCTTCGACGAGCCCGACTCCGGCCTCGACCCGGTGCGCACCACCCTGCTCTGCGACCTCATCCGCGAGATCAACAGCAAGTACAAGGCCACCTCGATCGTGGTCTCGCACGACGTCGGCGCGGTGCGCCGCTTCGCCGACAACATCGGCATCCTCTACAAGGGCAAGATGCGCCACTTCGGCACCAAGGCCGAGATCGAGGATTCCCCCGACGAGTTCGTCAAGCAGTTCTTCAACGCGGCCTCCGAAGGGCCGCTCGGGATGGACTGAGCACCAGCATGAACCGCTCGCTCGCCGTCGGCGCCACCGTCGCCACCCTGCTCGTCGCAGGTGCTGTCGTCGCCGTGGCCGCCCCCGGCAGGATGTCCGGCTCGCCGCACTCGTTCACCATCACCTTCCCAACCGCGTCGGGCCTGGTGTCGGGGAGCGACGTGCTCGAGGCCGGCGCCAAGGTGGGCGTGATCTCCGACATCAAGCCGCTGCAGGGCGACCGGGCCAGCCTCACGGTGACCATCGACGACGACCACTGGCCGCTGCACCAGGGCCTGCAGGCCGACATCCGCCCCAAGTCGCTGCTCGGCGAGAAGTACGTCGACCTCCACGACGGCGCCCCCAAGAACCCCGTCTACGACGTCAACACCACGCTCAACGCGCCGGGTGACAGCGTTCCTGTCGAGCTCGACCAGTTCATCAACTCGCTCGACACCGACACCCGCTCCGCGCTTCGTGTGCTGCTCAACGACCTCGGCGCCGGCATCGCCGGCCGGGGCATCGACCTCAACCAGGCCATCCAGACCGGCCGCGACGATCTCGCCCATCTCGCGGTGACGGGGCAGACCCTCAACCAGCGCGACCCGGATCTCGACCGCATCCTGGTCGGGCTCGACGGACTCTTCGCCAAGCTGACCCAGGACGACCAGCTCAACCAGATGAGCCAGCTGATCGACAACGGGAAGGCCACGCTCGACGCCGTCGAGGCGGAGCAGCAGGCCTTCAGCCGGTCATTCAGCGACGCCGAGCGCGCCCTGGCCGAGGCGAACATGTCGTTCGACTCGGTGATCAGCAACCTGCGCGGCACGCTGGATGTCGCACCCCACCTGCTGGCCAACGTGCACGACGAGGCGCTGCTGCTGACAGACGCCGCCGCCGCCACCCTGGCCCCGGGCGTCAACGGCACGCCGTACAGCTGCGGCTACACCGGATGCCAGGTCGACATGCTGAGGAACGGCATCATCGCCGGGCCGTTCACCACCGGAGGCGCCCAGGAGTGGAAGCTGGGGCCCAACGGAACCACCGTGCTGCCCATCTTCCGCGTCTGCCTGGGCACGCCCGTGGGTGTCAACCCAGGGCCGCCCCCGTCGCAGACCAACAGCTGCACGGGCACGCCGACGGCGCCGTCGCAGAAGAACCAGACCACCGCCATGCCCTACCAGGGTGGCGGCGGAGGCGAGATGGCCATGCTCGCCGGATTCCTGGGGGTCTAGCGGGATGCGCAGCCGCTGGAACTTCCCGATCTACGTCGCCTACCTTGGCCTGTGCATCACGGCGCTCGGCTTCATCGTGCTGCAGATGGGCGTGACCCTGCCCTGGTCGCACCCCTATCGGGTGACGGCCAGCTTCCGCGACGCGGCCGGGGTCATCGCCAACAACGAGGTGCTGATGAACGGCACCAAGATCGGCCGCATCGACACCGTCTCCGCCGCGGGCGGCCAGGCCAAGGTGGACATGGTCATCGAGGCGAGCAACGGCCTGCCCATCTACAACGACGCGTCGGCGATGGTGCGCATCAAGAACCTGCTCGGCGAGACCTACGTCGAGATCAACCGGGGCACGCCCAGCACGGGAAGGATGCCCGACGGTGGCAGCATCCCCGTCGACCGCACCCTGACGCCGGTGCAGATCGACGAGGTGCTCGCCGTGCTCGACCCGCAGAGCCGCCAGCGCCTCCAGCTGCTCATCGACGGAGCGGGCGACTCGCTGGCCGGACAGGGCAGCAACCTCAACGACCAGGCGCACATCGTCAACAACCTGCTCACCTCGCTGAACGGTCCGGCGATGGAGCTCAAGGTCCGGCAGGGCCAGCTCGAGAACATCGTGCTGGAGCTGCAGCGGTTCTACGACATGCTCGCCAAGCAGCGCGACACGGTGCGCCAGGAGTTCGGCACCTGGGCCACGGTGATGGCGCAGGAGGCGGCGCAGGAGACGGCGATCAAGGGCACGATCACCCAGGCCGACACGCTGCTGCAGCACCTCGACGTGCTGGTGAGCGGTGAGGTTCCCAACATCCGGGCGCTCTTCGACAACCTGCCGGGGACGCTGACGGCGCTGAGCTCGTTCCTCGGGCAGAGCAACCAGATCCTCACCCCGAACCGGCCCGCACCGCCGGGCGGCGGCTCGACTCTCGGCCTGACCAGCACCACGGTGCTCAAGGCCGTCGACGCCATCTTCATGAACCTGGGCACGTCCTTCCAGGACACCGACCCGACCAACGGCCAGCACCTCTGGTCGGTCTACGGCGTGGCCTGCCACAGCAACTGCTCGGGCGGCAACACCACCGGCTACACGCCCTCGATGCCCAACAGCACCTGGGCGGCGGCGCTGAGCGGAGGTGGCGGATGAACACCACGCGCATCGTCCGCAACGCCATCTTCGTCAGCCTCTTCGCCATCGTCTGCGTGGTCGGCATGGAGTTCCTGGCGGTCAACATCGGCCAGCCCAACCCGCTGAGCGCCGACTACCAGGTGCACGCCGTGTTCACCGACGCCGACGGTGTGCCCACCGCGGCCGACGTGCGCGTCGCCGGGGTGCAGGTGGGCAAGGTGACCGCGGTGTCGCACGACCCCAAGAACCCCGGGTTCTCGGTGGTCACCATCCAGATCTCCAACTCCAACGCGGTGCCCGTGTACAGCAACGGCTTCGCCAAGGTGCGTCCCAAGACGCTGCTCGGCGAGAAGTACGTCGACCTCACCGTCGGCGACCGGGCTGCGGGCGAGGCGATCCCGCCGCAGGGCTACCTGCCCCAGGCGCGCACCGCCAAGGACGTCTCCAACGACGAGATCTTCAACGCCTTCGACGCCAAGACCCGTGACCAGCAGAAGGTGGTGCTGCAGGAGCTCGACAAGGCGACCCAGAACCGCGCCGGCGACATCCAGGCGATCCTGCCGCAGCTCAACCAGATCGTCCAGGACCTGAGCCCCGTGGCCAAGGTCTACGAGAAGGACAACACCCAGGTCGACAACGTCTTCGTGAACTTCAACACGCTGATGGCCACCCTGGCCGACGAGCACCAGCAGCTCGCCGGGTTCCTGGCCAACGGCAACGCCGCCCTCGGCGCCATCGCCCAGCGCGACGACGCGCTGATCGGCACCCTGCGCGGCTACTCCGACGTGGCCAACGAGTTCAACACCGCGATGGCGCCGACGGTCAACGAGCAGCGCAGCGCCCTGGCCAAGCTGGCGCCGACCTTCGACAAGCTGAACACCATGTTCTCGCTGATCAGCGATCCGCAGCAGGCCTGCGCGGTCGGCGGCGTGGCCAAGCGCTGCGGCGTCGACGAGGTGTTCACCGGCACCCTGCTGGGCAACATCAACTACCCGAACGACCAGCTCACCGTGACCAGCCCGGCCGGTGGGGCGACCACCACGTTCTGGGACTCGATGTTCAGCAACCCCACGTCGAGGTGGGCAGCCAACGGCGCCAACGGCTGCACCTTCAACGCCCAGGACACCAAGGCGAGCCCGCCGGCCTGCAGCCACACGGCGCAGAACATCGTGCTCTCCTTCCACTGCGACGAGGCCAGCGCGATGATCGCCGGCGTGCTGGGCAGCATCCCGCTTGACACCTCGCAGGTGAACTCCATCCTCAGCACCATCACCGCGCAGTGCAAGGCCAGCAACACTGGCGCGGCGTCGCCGAACACGCACTCCGACTTCCCCGCTCTCACCGGCCCTGTGGCAACGGAAGCGGACTGGCTCTCGGGGTACACGACATGAGCAGAACCGGACGGATCACCGCGGTGCTGCTCTCCTCGCGCACGCTGATGCTGCTCGCCCTGGGCGCGGCCGCCGCCGCGGGCGTGGCCTTCCTCGGCGGCGGGTCCGGCCACCAGGTGGTGGCGCAGTTCACCGACGCCGACGGACTGGTCGCGGGCAACGAGATCCGCGTGGCCGGGCTGCAGACCGGCGGCACCGTCGACTCGGTGGCGGTGCAGGTGCTCGACGGCAAGCAGGTCGCTGTCGCGGTGCTCAACATCGACGACTCGCACTGGCCGCTGCACCAGGGGACCACCATGGCGGTGCGTCCCAAGGGCGTGCTCAGCAACGTGTACGTCGCCATGGCGCCGGGCAGCTCCAGCGCGCCGGTGCTCGACGCGTCGCACGTCTTCACCACCAAGGAGACCTCGAGCCCGATCCAGCTCGACGCCTTCTCCAACCTGTTCACCCAGGATGTCCGGGAGTCGATCCGCACCCAGATCCAGGAGGGCGTGGTCGCCTTCGGTGGCGCGGGCGCGGACAACACCAACGGCCTGCTGCAGAACCTCAACCCGCTGACCGCATCCCTCAGCCCGTTCACCGCAGTGCTGGCGCAGCGCTCCCCGGAGCTCGACAGGCTCAACGGCGAGTTCGACACCATCACCGCAGAACTGGCCAGGGAGGACGGAAACCTCCGCGGCCTGATCGAGAACGGCAACACCTTCCTGCACGCCATCGCCGTCAACGCGACCTCGCTGCAGGGCACCCTGGTGCACGCCTCGGGCACGCTGGGCAGTCTCGACGCGGCGCTCAAGGGTGAGGAGTCCAACCTCGCCGCCATCTTCCGCAAGGGTCCGAGCCAGCTCGACGCGTCGGCCAACCTGGCCGACAACACCAACCCGGTGGTCAGCTTCATCAACCCGCGGGTCAAGGACCTCGACGCGCTGCTCAACTACTTCCTCAGCGCCACCGGCTACCAGACGCCGGTCAACCCGCAGCAGCAGAGCGGTCCGGTCGTGCTCAACAGCCGCATCGACGCCTCGCTCTACTTCGGCAACAAGGTCAACGCGGTGGCCTGCGGCGGCCAGCAGTGGTCGACCACCGGCGGCGGCCCCAACAACAGCTGCGCCGCCGCCAAGCAGCTCACCGCACCGGACGCGGGCGCGTCGACGGGATCCTCGGCCGCGCCCAGCGTCGGCTCGTCGTCGGGTGCCTCCAGCTCGGCCGCGGGCGCGCAGGCCGCGCACCAGCAGTCGCTGCTGCAGTTCTGGGGAGGGCTGTTCCAGTGAGCGATCGCGGACGCCGCATCAGCCCCATGGTCGCCGGCCTCGCCGCCGGTGTGATCATCGGCCTGATCGTCGCCGTGATGGCGAAGATCAACCTCGACTTCGCCGCGCCGTGGTCGGCGACGCACACCGTGGCCATGCGCGTCGTCGACGCCGACGGCATCTCGGTGAGCAGCGACGTGCGCATCGCCGGACGCCTGGTCGGCCAGGTCACCGGCGTGCGCTCCGACGGGCAGTACGCGACGGTCACCTTCCACGTCGACGACAGCGAGTGGCCGCTGCCCGCGGACACCACCGCGTCGATCCGCCTGGCCACGCTGCTCGGCCAGAAGTACGTCGAGCTGCAGCCCGGCAGCGATGCCAGGAACCACCTCGCCGACAACAGCACCATCGACCTGCCGCGCACCAAGCCGGTGGTCGACTTCGACCAGATCCTCAGCACCTTCGACACGCCGACCCGCACCTCGCTGACCAACATCATCAAGACGCTGGGTGGTGCGGTGAACGGGCAGGAGGGCACCATCCAGCAGTTGCTGCCCTCGCTGCACGACCTGTCGGTGCACTCGGTCACCCCGACCGGCGAGCTGGTCACCCGCGACTCCGAGCTGAACGGCATCCTGGTCAACCTCGGCACCACCGCCGACCAGCTCAACAGCAGCCGCAACGACCTCGCCGGGGTGATCGACAACCTCAACTCCGTGACCGGCGCGCTGGCCGCCAACACCGACGCGCTGCGGGGCTTCATCCGCAACGCCGACCAGTGGAACCAGACCACCGACCTCGTCCTGGGCAACGGAGGCGCGCAGCAGTTCGCCGCCGGCCTGTCGCGGCTCGACTCTCTGGCCAACCACATCAACAACACCTTCACGGTGCTGCTGCCCCAGACCAGGGCGTTCAACACCGTGCCGCTCTATGGCGGGAAGACGCCGATGCAGTCGGCCGTCGAGCTCATCTACGGCATCGGCGACGCGGCCTCGCAGGGTGACGCCAACGGCAACTGGCTGCGCCAGAACGTCACCAGCGTCGACCTCAGCGGCCTGGTTCCTGCGGTGCCCGGTGGAGCGGCAGGCGCCAACAAGGGCAACGGTACGGGCACCCCCACGGTGCCCCCGGTCCCGATCCCGCCCCTGCCGATCCCGCTGCCCACCCTTCCCGGCCTGCCCGGCGGCGGCGGCAGTGGTGGCGGTGGCGGCATCCCGCTGCCCAGCCTCAACCCCGGCGGCATCGGCCTGCTGAGCTACAACTACAGCGCCGGTGACGCGTGGCTCGCCGACTACGGCGCATGGGGGAACGCGTGATGCCGCGCAAGCCACGCTTCAACCCGCTGCGCCTCGGCATCGCCGTGTCGGTGGTGATGCTGCTGGTGGTCGCCGTCATCGTGCTCAGCGGCATCCCGGGTGGACCCACCGTCGGACTGCCGTGGAACAAGGCGTTCACCGTCAAGGCCGTGCTCAGCGACGCCGACTCGCTGTCGCCCAAGGCGGGCGTGCAGATCGCCGGCGTGAAGATCGGCGAGGTGCACACCGTCGACCTCCAGAACGGCACGGCCGTGGTCAGCATGGACATCCAGCCGCAGTACTCGGACATCCACACCGACGCGCACGTGCTGCTGCGTCCGCACGGGCTGTTCGGTCCCAAGTACATCGAGCTGACCCCGGGCACCAGCGCCGCGCCGCTGCTCCACGACGGCGACACCATCCCCGGCTCGCAGGCCGTGCTGCCCGTCGACCTCGACCAGGTGCTCCAGGAGCTGCAGGCCAACGAGCAGCACCAGCTCACCACCGCCATCGTCGAGTTCGGCAAGGCGGCGGCGGGACGCGGCAGCGACTTCAACCAGCTCGTCGCCGCGGGCAACACGCTGAGCCAGGTGCTGGTCTCGCCGCTGAAGTCACTGGACAGCGTGTCCACCAACCTCAGCGACATGTTCGTGCAGGACGAGGCCTTCAACTCCAGCTTCGCGCAGGTCCCGCTCGACAAGCTGGTGGAGGCGTCCAACGTCAGCCTCAAGGCCTTCGCCGACACCTCGGCGCAGCTCGGCGACCTGCTGCGCCACGCGGACACGACGCTGAGCAACCTCGACGCGGCACTCAACGGCGAAGCCGGCAACATCCGCAAGACGCTGGAGCAGGCGCCCGGCGTCATCGACCAGCTCAACCAGTTCAGCGGCTACCTGGCCACCTTCACCAGCGCACTCAACGGAAGCAACCCGGCAGTGCTGCCCAGGAGCCTGCTCACCGACCCCGCCAACGACCCGCTCAGCCTCGGTTCGGCGATCGAGAACCCGCTCTCCGCGCTGAGCAGCTCGGACGGCAAGTGCAACCCGCCGCGGATCGGCCATCCCGAGGACTTCGTCACCCCTCCCAACGGCACCAGCTTCTGCTCCTTCGACGGCACCTACCACTACATCCGGGTGCAGAACCTGGGCAACAACAACAACCCGCAATCCGGGGCCGCCTACCTCCCCGGATCTCCGGACACTGCAAGCCAGGCAGCGCTGCAGTCCAACGGGACCGCCAACGCCGGCGACCTGATCTCGTTCGGAGCTCTGATAGGCTTCTGACGCTCACCGGCCGTCCCGCCTCACGGGTTTCCGGGGTTGGACGCAACGGAGGTACCCACCATCCTGCGACGGTTCCACCCCGTCCGCCTCGCCCGTCCCATGGCGCGCCGCCCGGGACGCATCGCGATCCTTGCGGCGCTGCTCTGCGCACTCACCGGAGTGGGCTTCGCGCGCTTCGCCGTCGACGCCGGTCCTGACCTGCTGGTCGGTCAGTCCTCCGACGCCAAGCAGGTCTACGACCGCTTCGCCGCGCAGTTCGGCGCCGACCCCATCGTCATCGTGATGTCGGCGCAGAACCCGACCGCGTTGTACCTGGAGCGCAACCTGCTCCGCCTGGCGACGCTGGAGAACGACCTGGCCGGCGACTCGCGGGTGGCCACGGTGCTCGGCCCCGGCACCATCGCCGCCAGCGCCCAGCACGCGGCCGCCGGCGAGGTCACCCGGGTGCGCTCCGAGTATCCGTACTTCGTGGCAGAAACTGCCCTGGCCAGCGCGGTGCAGGCGGGGGAGAAGGACCCCACCAAGCTGAGCAGCATCGAGTCCAACGCCTACAGCGCGGCGCAGATCGCCATGGCCGCCGACGTGGTCAAGGCCACCCAGGACGCCGACCAGGCCCGCGCCGACTACACCAAGCACATCGACCAGCACCCCACCGACGCGGTGCTGCGCGGCCGCGAGCAGGCCGCCGAGACGGCGGCGTCGCAGACCCAGCCGCCGCCGCTGTTCGCCCAGTACCTGGCCGGCCCCACCGGTACGGCCGACGCCACCGCCGCGCAGCAGACCTTCGACCACCTCAGCGCCGGCTTCGGCGACTGCAGCGACGAGATCGCCCAGGTGCTGCACATCAGCGCCACCTGCCAGGTCTTCCTGGAACGCCTGCTGCTCGACCTGCCCAACTGCCCCTCGGCCACCACCCACCAGTTCTGCACGCCCAAGCAGCAGTGGGCGGCGGTGCTGCCCAAGCCGCAGAGCGGCGGCCCCTCCTACGCGGTGGTCACGGTGCGCCTCAAGCCCGAGGTCATCGGCCACGCCGACCAGGTCAACGGCCTGCTCACCAAGATCAGGAACGACCTGCAGCACGGGCGCCCCAGCGACCAGAACCAGGTGGTCAAGAGCCTGGGCGCCTTCGACCCCACCGAGTGCGGCTCGCCCGACGCGTCGAGCGCGACCCAGCCGAGCGCCTGCATGCAGAAGTACAAGGACGTGCCGCTCTCGTACACCATCGCGGGCGCGCCGCTGCTGGTGCAGGGCGTGGCGACGACCATGACCCACCTGCTGCTGGCGCTGCTGCCGGTGGCCTTCCTGGTGATGCTGCTGCTCCTGCTGGGCAGCTTCCGGGCGCGCGGGCGGCTGTGGCCGCTGGTCGGCGCGGCGGCGGCGACGCTGGTCACCGTGGGCGGCTCGCTGCTGCTCGGTGTGCCGATCAGTCCCGCGGTGCTGGCGGGCGTGCCGGTGCTGGTGGGCCTCGGCGTCGACTACGCGGTGCAGCTCCTGGCGCGCTTCAACGAGGAGCGCGCGCGGGGGCTGGGGCTGGAGGCCGCCCTGCGGGTGACCCTGGCCAACACCGGGCCCGCGACGCTGGTGGCTGGGACGGCGACGCTCGCCGGTGTGGCCGCCCTGGCGGTGCTGACCGGCGTCGACCTGGGGCCGCTGGTGGCGGTGCCGCTGGTCGCCGAGTTCGCTTTGGTGCTGCTGGCGGGCGTGGTGTTCTCCTGGCTGGCCGCGTTGTTCGTGGCCCTGCCCGCGGCGGCGTGGCAGGAGCGGCGGCGCGAGCGCGCGGGGGTGCTGCCCGCCGCCGCTGTGGCTGCGGACGAAGCCCCGGAGCCCGCCGTACGCACCGCGGCACTGGCCACCCGCTGGCGCGCGGTGCTCGTGCCCACGCTGGTGCTCGGCCTACTCGGTTGGGCGCTGATGCCCCGGGTGCCGATCGAGACCGGCGTGGAGACGCTGCTCGCCCCCTCGCTCACCGAGCTGGCCGACATCAACCAGGTGCGCGCCGAGCTGGGCTACGACAACGAGATCGACTTCGCCGCCGAGGGCAACCTGGCGGGCAGCTCGGCGGCCGACAAGGCGCCCGCGTCGGTGACCTGGATGGCCACGGCGGGCCGCGATGCGCGGTGCAACCATCCCGACGACATCGCCCTGGCGGTGACCATCGGCGACGTCTTCACGGCGCAGAGCGACACCTCGGCCGGGGGCTGCACGGCGACCACGCCGGTGCCGGTGCCGTCGCCCTCGCCGGGCGCCAGCCCGTCGGGGTCGCCCGCGGCCTCGCCTGCCGCTTCGCCCGCCGCCAGTCCCTCGCCCTCGGCGCTCCGGCCGGCCGCCTCGCCGTCGCCGGGCGCGCGCGTCGACGGCGACATCGTCCGCGCCGGCAACGCGGTGGCCCAGGCGGCGACGCCGTCCGGCGCGCCCAGCGCTTCCGCCGCTCCGTCCGGGGCGCCCAGCGCGACCCCCGCGCCCGCCGGGCAGCCGACCCCGGCCGCCACGCCCACCGTCACCAGCCCCTCGGCGAGCGGCACCGTGCAGTCGCAGTTCATCTGCAGCACCCGCCTGCTCGCCCCGCTGGCCCGCACCCTGATCGCGCCGGTGCCGATCACCGCCCAGCCCTGCCCCGTCCTCGACCTCTACCGCAACGTCTTCCTCGGCCAGGACCCCAGCCCGATCTCGCCCTCGATCAGCCGCCTCGCCCTCGGCGTCAGGCTCACCTCGGTCGCCGCCTCGGCCAAGCTGATCGACCAGCTCACCGGCGAGCTCAACAGCTCGCCGACCAAGCCCAAGGACCTCAAGGTCACCGCCACCGGCCTCACCGCCCTGGCCGCCAAGGCCTACGACAACCTCTCCAGCCGCATCCTCATCTTCAACCTGGTGCCGCTGGTGGTGGTCGCCCTGGTGCTCCTGTCGATCTACCGCGACGTGCGCCGCGCCTTCCTGCCGGTCCTGCCCGCGGCGGTGGCGGCGGGGTGGTCGACGCTGGTGATGCTCGCCTTCGGGCGGCTGCCGGGCTCGGCGGCCGGCGCGCTCGGCACCCTCAACCCGCTGACCGTGGTGCTCGGGGCGCTGGTGATCGCTCTTGGGACGGAGTTCGGTGTGGTGCTGCTGCAGCGCTTCTACGAGGAGCGCGGTCGCGGGCTGGAGCCCGACGAGGCGGCAGGCGCGGCGCTGCGCGGTGTGGGGCGGGCCATCGTGGTGTCGGCGGTCACCCTCGGGGCCGGATTCGCGGTGCTGGCGTTGAGCGGCCCGCTCCCCGGCGGGTTGCCGCTGATCGCCGACTTCGGCCTCGCGGTGCTCGTCGATCTCGCCCTGGCGGTGGGCGCCGTCTTCCTGGTGATGCTGCCGCTGGCGGTGGCGCTGGAGCGGAGCAAGCCGCTCCCGGTTCCCGCCCCGGTGCGCGGCGGCTTCGAGCGCCGCGCCGACCTGCCGCCCGCGCGGCGCGAGGGTGAGCTCAGCAACCGCGCCGCCAAGCGAGCCCGCGACGCCGAGCGCGCCGCCTCCCGCCTCTCCGGGGCCGCGGTCGCCGAGCCCGAGGTCGAGGCCCCCGCCCCCTTCGGCGACAACCCCTGGGGCCGCCCCCGCCCCCAAGTCACCGAGCGGGAAACCCTCCCCGAACCCGCAACCCCCGGCGCCCCCCCAGCCGCCCTTACAAATCCATCCCCACTTAAAAATCAATCCGTCGTTCCGACAGCCCCCCCAACCACCGGCGACGACGCTATGCGCGGGGACTCCGGCCCACAGCGCTTCCCCGGCGTCTCCGGCCGCCGCCGCCCGCCCGCTCCGCCGACTCCACAATCCCCACCTCCCCATCGCATCCCCGGTGTCTCCGGGCGGCGACGCGCCACGTCGTCCCTCACGCCCGAGACGGCTCCCACGCCGCCGGGAGGGACTGCTGCGCCGTCGGGAGGGACCGCTGCGCCGTCGGGAGCGACCGCTGCACCGCCGGAGGCGATCCCGCGCCGCGGCATGCCCGGTGGCATCACCCGCCGCCGCACGTCCACCCCGTCGGCCGACGAAACCGCACCGCCGGACGCCGCCGCCCCGCAGGACGTCGCACCACCTCGCGCGCCCATCGACCCCCCGCGCTCAAAGCGCCGCCGCCCACCCCCCTGGGTCCGCCACAACCAACCCCCGCCCCGCGACGACTGACCCTCAGCGCCCCCCCAACCCGTACACCGCAC
>Ga0210400_10000105_pt1 | contig 112514 bp, 110 predicted proteins | sample IncBWH26MmetaG_FD_155456 | JGI IMG/M metagenome (GOLD analysis project Ga0210400, IMG submission 155456) | Forest soil microbial communities from Barre Woods Harvard Forest LTER site, Petersham, Massachusetts, United States - Inc-BW-H-26-M | ecosystem: Environmental > Terrestrial > Soil >... | reverse complement strand
AAAACGGTGGACATCCCTTCGACTCGGCGCCATGCTCTTTGATACTCCAGCTTATTTCCTGTTCCTAATACCAGTCGTGCTGCTGTACTGGCGTCTCAGTCATCGCGCCCAAAACATTTTCCTCCTACTCGCTAGCTACTTTTTCTACGGCTGGTGGGACTGGCGTTTCCTCGCGCTCATGATTGGCAGCACCAGCGTGGATTTTCTGATCGCGCAGAAAATTGGCCCCGCCCGTTCGGACCTTAACAGAAAAAAGTGGTTTGTTTTTTCGCTTGTCCTGAATTTCACGATTCTTGGGATTTTCAAATACTTCGATTTCTTCGCAGGGTCTTTCTTGGGCGCTCTGGACAGGTTAGGTATTCACAATATTCCGTTGCCGTTGATTCGCATTCTTCTTCCACCGGGCATTTCGTTTTACACCTTCCAGGAAGTCGCCTATATCGTGGACGTATATAAAGGCAGGATTGAGGCTTCCAGATCTTTCTTGGATTATGGTCTCTTCATCAGTTTGTTCCCTCACTTGATTGCCGGTCCGATTCAAAGGCCAGCGCATCTGCTTCCGCAGGTGCAGAAGGAGCGCACCTTCAACGCGGATCGATTTTTCGACGGCATAATGCTGATTTTCTCGGGTCTCGTCCGCAAGTGCGTGATCGCGGACAATTGTGCGGTTTTGGCAAACGCAGTTTTTGGCGGGCAATTCGGTCCCTCAAACTTCTGGCTTGTACTTCTGGGGACATACGCATTCACTTGGCAAGTCTATGGAGATTTCAGCGGTTACAGCGATATCGCGCGCGGGAGCGCCCAATTGCTGGGTTTCCATTTTATGGTCAATTTTCGCCAGCCGTTCCTCGCCGATCGTCTTCAGGATTTCTGGCGCCGCTGGCACATCAGCCTGAGCACCTGGCTCCGCGATTACTTGTACATTCCCCTTGGCGGAAGCGCGCATGGCCAATGGAAAACCGCGCGTAATCTTTTCATCACCATGGTTCTCGCCGGTCTGTGGCACGGCGCAAATTGGACTTTTGTCGTCTTTGGCGCCATCCATGGTGTGGTGTTGGCTCTCGAGCGGTACTTTTTCCCATCCAAGTCTAGATTGGGAGGCGTGGATCTTCCCCAGCGCTCCGTCGGTTTCTTCTCCCTTTGGGCGCAGAGAATTCTCACTTTCAACGTTCTTTGCCTAAGCCTCGCCTTTTTCCGGGCGACCTCACTCACTGCTGCGGTGCAGCTACTCGCGGGGTTGTCCAATTTCTCCTGGCGGAGTGAGTACGCTTCAGCGTTCTTCATGCTCTGCCTTTTCTCTATCCCTCTGTTCGTTGTGGACCTGTTGCTGGAAGCCGGCAACCTCGAATATCCATTCGCAACGTCGCCTTACGCCGTTCGGACCGCTCTCGCTGCCGCCGCACTTCTCGTGCTGACATTTTTTTCGGGGAGCAATCTAAATGCCTTCGTCTACTTCCAGTTCTAAGCCTGGCGCCTTCTTCCACGCCAAACTCCTGGTCGGGATCTGTGCTCTGCTCATCGTTGCTTTCGAATTCTTTAGTGATTTTCTGCTCAAACACCACTCCGAAACCTATGCTCGCGTTTCCCGCCAATATGCCGAAGCCGTCAAAATGGGCCCCGCGAAGCCCGGTGAGCCGACCTCGGTTCTAATGATAGGCAACTCTCTGCTGCTAGAGGGAGTCGACGTGGACCGTTTGAAGAAATTGACCTCCAGTCAAATGCACGTCTATCCCATCTTCCTTGAAGCTACTGGGTACTATGATTGGTTCTATGCGTTGCAGCGCCTCTTTCGGGAGGGAGCGAAACCCCAGGTCGTGGTTCTCGGTGTTGGAGTAAATAGCTTCCTCGCAGACAGCGTGCGCCAGGACTATGTTCCATTGATGTTATTTGATATGCGAGATTCCCTCGCAGTGGCGTCCGATCTTAAGATGGATCGGACAGCGACCAGTAACCTTTTACTGGCTCATTCGAGTGTCTTCTGGGATACACGAACTGTCCTTCGAACGGAGGTTCTCCGTCACGCTGTTCCCCATTACACAGACCTCGTCTTGCTCCTGAAGCCGCAGCCTGCCATTCCGCCACCCCACCAATTCCAGACCACAGCGAATTCCCGGTTGGAGCGCCTCCGTGAATTATGCGAAGCCCATGGCACCAAGCTAATCATTCTGGTCCCGCCGACTCCATCATCCGAAGACGCCGTCCGGCAAATGACGCTCGCTTCGCGGAAGGCCGGCGTGGATACATTAGTGCCGATTGATCCCACAGCTCTCTCTTTCAAGTATTACCAATCCGACGAACTTCATCTCAACTCTGAAGGCGCCCAGCTCTTCACATCAGCATTGGCAACTTTCCTTCCCAAGACCCTGGATCATGAACAGGTGGTTTCGCCGAATCAATGAGCCGGAAGTTAAACTCTTCTCATGCCTCGAATGATTTGCTCACTCGGCTTTCAGGGCGTACAAGTCTTTGGTAGAGGCAGGTTCTAAACTGCGTCTGGCGAAACCCAGTTTGCCCGTGGCTACTACCACATGGTCCACTGTCGCCACTGCTTCCACCAACGCCAAATCTTCAATGAACTTGAGGACCTGCAGTTCAATTTCCAATCTGTCTCCTGGAACCACTGGAGCCAGGAATCTCATGTTATTGATGGAGCCAAGCACGAGGAACTCGCCTGGTCGTGTTCCCGTTCCGGTCGTCTTTGAGAAGAGAATGGAAGCCGATTGGCCGATTGCCTCCACAATCAGCGTTCCAGGCATTACCGCGCGCTCGGGGAAATGACCCAGAAACTGGATTTCGTTTCCCGTCACGTTCTTTATTGTTCGGATGCTCTTCCCCGGCTCCAGCGAGGTGACACTGTCGACCATTATCATGGGAAACCGCTGCTTCAGAGCCGCTCGTACTTCCTCAAAATTCATCAAAGCCGCGCCCATCTCTTAATTATCCTTCCACGCGAACCTGCTCGGCGAACATGCCCAACACATCTCACGCACATTTGCGTGCCAGCCGCGCTGAACAATTCCCAAGCGGGATTCGATTCGAGCGATTGTGACGGCAAAGCTCTCGATCGCATACGCCCTTAACGCGACCGCAGAATCATTGCTGTAGCGCGCGGCAGAAACCGTGTGCCAGGACGCGTTACGCCGGCATCAGAGACGAGTCGTGTCACCCGCAGGCCAGCAGCTTCCGCCATTTGGAGTGGCTGGCTCTCTTGGTTGTATTCAAAGACGTGATCTCTCTGTGGAGACTCAATGGCCGTGCTGAAGAACACGAGTCCATCTTGTGGTGAAGTCCGGTGAGAAATCGCCTTGAAAAGCGGTACCGGATCAGGCAAGTGCTCGGCAAGCATCGCGGATATGATCCCTTGGTATTTTCCGTTGGTACCGGGACCCTCGGTTTTCAACGCATCTTTGACCGCGAAGCTAACGCGACCTCCATGTCCGGAGGCGGCTAGCAGGCGATTTGCTACGGCTATCGCTGGGGGGCTAATATCAAAGCCCTCAATTCGAAGGTCCGGTCGCTCCTCCGCAGCCAGAAGGCTCAAGACGCCGTGTCCTGCAGCCAGCTCAAGGAGAGACGCGTCTCGAGCCAACCGCCTCAAGAACTCATCTCGGAACATCGCGATATGCTTGATCATGGATGGCCAAAGAGCATAGATGAGAATGGCAGCCCACATGTAAGGCACTGCATAGCCCTCATCCTCGTAGACCCCAGACATGATTTCCGGCATGGCTTCAGGAGTGTATCTGCCAGCGCGCTCGTAAACCTTCTGGGCCTGCGCAACTCCGAAGCAATACCTCGCATACCCGCAGGCGGCATCATCGAATACCTTCTCGCCGTAGGCTGCCTCCGCCCAGCGTGCCAGCGGATTCAACAACCACGAACATAGTTCCTCGTTCGCTTCGAAAGTCGCCCGTGCACTGGCCGCTAGAGGCTTCGCTTTCCGATCCAGGGCCTTCAGAAATAATTCCGCATGTTCCATGTTGGCACCTCCGCTTGTTTTCATTCCTGTGAAGGTACATGACGAACGAGACGAACCATGGGACGAATCAGATCGACTCCATCCCAAGGAGAATTGAAAAGATGCATCCGGCCCAACTTCACCACCCTATCCACTCCGTTGCGTCCTGCAGCTTGTGCGAGCAGCTCCTCCCTCTGGGCGGATCTCATCGCCAGCCCCAGAGTCTGTACCGTTCCGTCAAACTTCGATATGACTTCTGAGAGGTCATCCACCAGAAGCACGTTGAGCGTGCGACCCTGCGTCGGCTTAGGTATTGCGGTGCCTTTCCCCAACAGGATGGTCCAATCTGGTGAAGCAGGAAACACGGCACGGTTCGCAGCATCTTCAAGAAGCCATTGCGCACGGGCCAGACAAATCCCCGAAGTCAACGACGGTTCGATTTGCCAGCGCGGATGTGCGCGGTTCTCCTCTTGAAGAGCCTGCCTCAGTTCGTCCATGAACTCATCGGGATCGCATCCTGCACCTTGCTCGAGAAATAATGCTTGAGGCGAAGAACAGGCTCGTTGCTCAAACTGCCACACGTCCCGTGCAATGCGTCGGCACCAGGACGACCGTTCCGCCCGATCGCCCCACGTCTCGGCGTCCATCGCCGCGACGGAAAGCCGTGGGCCAAAGACCACCACACGCGCCCAATGAGGAAACGACAGCTCACGCACTTGTGAGACCGCCTCCGCACCGCCCCAAATCATGGCGCCGTCCACGGCCTGCGCCATGGTCTCGTGCAAATCCGAGCGCGAATGATCGAAACTCACCATGACAGTGCGTTCCGTCAACAAACCGCTGCGATCAACTTCCTGCAACTTCTCCATGATCTGCTGTGTTGTCTCGATCAAGCCGCTTGGTATACGGACCAGGCAAGCATTGCCGCCGAGCAGGGCGCACGTAAGAGACAGAACCGGCTGGATTTCGACATTCCCAGCTGGCCAATGCCCGACTACTCCCAGCGGAAATGCCCGCAGCCTTGCACGTCCATCTTCCCGCCAACCGCCATTCAGAAAATCCGGCCCCAACTCGCGGAGAAGAATCGGTTCTAAGGTGCCCCGGCGAAGCCAAAGCCGGAGAAACGCCAGCCCCGGAACTTCGCGCAACTCGCGGCCATCCAGTGCCGCAGCCCACTTCTCAAAAACCTCAAGGACTGTCTGAGGGGCAATCTCCTTTTCCCGAGCAATCTCCCGAACTTGCTGCGCCGCACAGGTAATCTCCTGTGGAGAATGCACTGCCGGGTTCAGCATCAGGTCATTCATGCCAGCCGTTGCCCTGCCCCTGTTTGTAGCGGGTGGTTTCCAGGTTGCCGCATCCCCGAACCTCGGCCTTTGGCACCCTTCCCGCGAAGCGGAAGCTAGTGCCGCGCCTTCCACATGGACACTCGTTGTAGTCGATGATTTCGGCCATATCATCTGTCAGCACTAGAAACCCGGGGAAACTTGTCGGCAGCACGCTGCAGACCTGCACTAGGCCCTGCTCTCCGACTGCCACGGGCTCGAGCGTCAGTGGATTCCTTACGACGACCTCTGCGAAGGCCGGCACGTGCTTGTTGCCGCGCTCACAATCCGGATAGACGACGCCGACATTCTCGACCATGCCGTAAAAGTCGATGACACGATCGGGCGAACAGCCAAACACCGACGCCACCCCTTCGATGAATACTTCTTTGGTGACCGCTTCCCGCTCCAATCGCTTCCACCCGCCGCTATGCAAAACACGTGCGTTGGGAATGTCGAGGGTGATGCCCTGGCGCTGCAGAGGCTGAACAAGCTGGGTCCAGATTACGTAGGTAAAGCCATATGCCAAGACCTCGGCCTCTCTCCACTTTGCAGCACAATGCAAAACCTTCTCCAGATCGAGAGAGGTATTTCCCTTCTGGTCAACGCGCAAACAGCAGATCACCTCTGTCGCAAATGACCCTAGTCCTTGAATGGCGGCCCCACGCGCTCCCAGTTCACCCTGTGTATTTAGGTTTTCTGGTGTGTCGATCACCAAGTAAGGCCTGCGTGCAGGTCCGATGAAATCCCTTATGATCGTGGTGACACCTTTTGTCATCCGTTTGGCAGTTTCGGCATCGAGAATTACACGGCTTGGCACCTGGCCAGTAGTGGCACTGGAGGTGAGAGTGCGTTTGATCTCATTTGCGCCAACCAAAGCCAGCGGTGGATTCGCCTTAAAGGCCCCGACGGGCAGGTATGGCAGATCGGCCAGTCTCTCCGCCGCGTGAAAATGCACAGGCCAGTGTTCCACGTAGTTGCGAAACCCCGGATTCCGGTCGCAGGCGTAAGCAAGTTCCCTCTTCAGCAGCCCGAGCAGGGAGTCTTGTCGTTCGTTCGGACCCAGCCCATAAAGCGGCGCCATCAGTTGACTCTCGATACCTTGCGCGAGTTCCACCGGTGCGCTCATGCCATCATCCGTAACTGAGATCGGGCAATCTTGCCGTTTTCCGTTTTCGGCAATTCAGGGACCACTCTCACTGAGACGCAGGTCCATTGGGGAGGAAGTGCGCGCCGAACTCTTTCGGCAACAATGCCGGCACCGTCGTCTGCAACGATGAAGAGCTCGAGCGCTTCTCCAGCTTCTGGATGCTGTGTCGCCGTGGCAGCGCACTCGTAAACGCCGGGGACGGCCGCCACTTTCGTCTCAACTTCCCCAAAGCTGATTCGGACGCCGCGAATTTTGAGGAACTCGGTCGTGCGTCCTTTGATCCATAGGTACCCTTCGTCGTCAAGGCAGGCGAAGTCACCCGTCTTCAGCCAGCCGTCGCCGAACCTGCGCTCCGTGGCTTCGGGGTCGTCAAAGTACCCGGAGCAAACCGACGGACCGCTCACCTGGATTTCGCCCGTTTGCCCCACTGCGAGTTCGTGTCCTTCGTTATCAACGATGCGGATCACCAGATTGTCCAATGGCAGACCAACACTGCCGAGCCTTTCGCCCAAGCGATCCGGCGGCAGAGAGGAGATCCGGGCTGTGGCCTCCGTCTGGCCATACATGACAAAGAAGTCCGCGGTCGGCACGATACTGCGTATCTGCCGGATACTCTCTGGGGCAAGAGCGCCCCCTGCTTGAAGGAAACGCCGCAGTTCGGGCAACCGGATGGACCTGAAGTTGGAGCGCCGAAGGAGAATATCGTAGACGGTTGGCACACCTGCGAACGTAGTACAACCATATGTATTGATCGCGTGCAGGACCTTGTCAGGGAACATGAACCTCGAGTCGAACACAATTCCACCCCCCTGATACAGATGGGAGTGCATCACGCTTGCGCCAAAGCAGTAACTCACTGGCATGACCAGCATGGCCTTTTCGTCCGGCCCCAGACGTTGGCTTCGGACAATTGCCTCGGTGTTCGCTCTCAAGTTGCCATGGGTGACCATCACCAACCGCGGCACACCCGTAGATCCTGAAGTGGGCATTAAGGCCGCAAGGTCTTCTTCCGCACACGGTGCCGGCGGTAGGGAGTGTGCAAGGCGAGCGTCGAAATTCCCCTCGATTTGCGTAACGCCGTTCTTTCTAGCCCAATCACAGCGGACCCCCTTGCCAATCCACACGGCTTTTGCGCGCGCTCTCGCGAGGATCGATTCCCCGGAAGTTGCGAGTGCGCGCTCATCCACTAGCACGGGTACCAGACCCGCGTACATGGCCCCTACGTACGCCAGCGTACTTGCGGGACTCAAACCACAACTGATCAGCACTCGGTCGCCCGCTTGCAGACCGGCCGACAGAAACCCGGCCGCGAAGCCGACGATCAGACCGGGAACTTCCTTGCCAGAAAGCGTTTGCCCGGTCGCCGCGTCAATCAGATGAGAATTCTCCCCCAGTCGCCGGAGCAAGCGACCCGCGAAGTTCGAATTATTAGACCCGCACACCTTGGACCTTGCCGAGCTTGGATTGAACGACTCTGCAGATCTGTTTCACGTTTTCCATCGCCATCAAGTCATCTACGTCGAAACTCAGCCCGAATGCGCGCTCGAGGCCGCTGGCCAGTTCCACATGCCCCATGGAGTCCCACGCGGGAATGTCGTCCGGCGTCGAGTCGAGGGTGATAGTTTGCGGGTCGATGTCGAACGTGGAGCTAAATGCGGCTTTCACTTTCGCCAACAGTTCTTCCATAATTAAATTCCTTTTTATCTCCTATCGGTATGTTATTCAGCCAAGACGGTTCCTTGAGGCTCTTGAGCGGCTTGATCGTTACAGATAGGTACGGCCCTCTTGAACATGAGGCAGCGGCTTACGTTGAACGCCCGCACCTCCTTCCACTTATTGGTCACTCGAGTGCACCACTGGGCTGGAATATTGTCAGCCCAGTAAAAACCATAAGCTTTTGTGTAGCCTTTCGAACGAAGAGCCAGCATCGCGCTATTCTGGAAAGCCGCGGATATGCCGCCTTTTCTTTCAGAGGGTGCCACAAATATGTCGAAGGTATATACGTGGTCCTTCGACCAACCCGTAAACCCAAACCGTTGGAGATCCTCATGCAAACCACGCGCGTCGTCTGCAGCTTCCGAAACGTAGTGCCAAGTGTCGCCAACAACTACGTTGTCTCGTGCCAGGGCGTATCCGCCACACCCCTGCTTCAGGTAATTCAAGGCCTTTAGATACCTGCTGTTGACAGCAAAGCGATAGACACCAGACGAAAGCATGTCTTTGTCAATTTCAATCAGTTTCAGCTTTGCGCTCGCAAGCGGCTTCGGACGCTCCGTCAGCTCCGACAAGTCCTTCTCAACAACTATGGCTGTCCTCTTAAAAAACAATACTTCCTTAAAAAGGGAACTCCACCCATTTGAACTGACAAGCTCACCGACTTGAGCTATGCGCATTCTGACGTCGTTCAGCATGACAGAGCCTCGGCGAGTCCACGCTGCGGAAAGACGCCCTGCCCATCAAAGGGGACGACACCCATAGGTGGCTCCAGTCGCCCGCCCGCATCGTCATACAGCATGCTGCGGACGCCGAACTGCTTCGTGCGTGAGAGGTCAACAGCCTCAGACAACCTGCCTCATCCGAGGCCTCAATTCCCCTTCTAACGACCGCATCTTGATCTGTTCCCCCATAGGTATCAAGGCGGGCTAGACCGTAATCCTTCGTAAGGTAAGAACCCCATGAGCGCAATATCGTGGCAGCCGTCTCTCATAAGCACCATGGTTTGTCTACGAGTCCCCATTCCGGAACCGGCCTGGAAATGGAGCGAGCGTTCGCCTCTGTGTAACCTGTCCCCGATTCGCGCAAGAGATCATCCGAAATCCACTGATCTTCAATCAAGTTCAACTTAGCCGAAGTGAGACTGCCAAGAAGGGAGTTTTGCACGCACCACCGTCAGTTATCTTGGCTTGCTTGAACCGTTCACAAACCTTTGAAAGCAGCGCGCATTCCCAGCATATATTTTCTTAATGTTTCTTTGCCCTTCTGTACTAGGCGTGGCAAATTCTTGCCTCGGACCTGCACAAAATGTCCAGGATTTTGCCCAATCCTCAAAACACTCAAAGCTAGAGGGGACCGTCCCCCCGGACACTTAAGTTGTTTCCTATGGTTAAGATAGCTCTACTACCAGATCGTTGGGGTGCCAGTGGGCTGCAAATTGCACGCAGACTGTTAGTATTGCCACTCCAAGTCCGTCCCCCACATGGCAGCACGTCAACAAGAAGGGTTGGGTACCAGTACGGCAAAAGATCTTCGCGTACTTTGCTACCAGCATCATAACGAGATGCTTCTAAGGCTCCCAAGTGAGCCTGCGGAGGAAGTGCTCTACGCCTGCCGAGAGCCCGGCTGTTTGGTCCGGTACGATACGTCGCATGGATACTTCATCGACACAAAGGACGCAGAGACTATCGAACAAGAAACCACGCCTCGGGTCAGCTGTTCCAATGATGGGCAACTGATGTATCTCGCTGAAGTGATTCCCCAAAGAAGCGACTTTCGCCTGTGGAAATGCCCGGAATGTAACGGGAGCCGTACCAACGAGGAGACTTCGGGCGGGCTCGAAAAAAAAATGGGAGCGTAAGCTCTATGTACCACCTTCTTGTCAGATTGCTAAGAACAGTGGCCTCTCGCGGTTAGTAAGGCTTTGCCCACTGCTCCACCCTGTTGGACAATTCCAGGCCTACAGCAAACCTTCCCTCGGACACGCGCTGGCAGTAGATGATCCGCGCCTGTAAGCGCATGCCCTCCTTTGTCGAGTTAACCAGCACTCGCTCCCCGGGCTGCAACTTCTGCTCCATGAGAACACGTGCGCCGTGGGCACTGACGTTTTCGGTCAACGTCCTTTCATTAAGCTTTGCTTCATCCTGCAGACAGACTTCCACGCTCACTATCCTCGCGACCCGTTTCTCGGATCGGCCACTCGACATAGTCCTCCTGGTTCCAGAGACCTTGCGGGCCCTAGGCAGCATGTTCACTGTCAGGCCGCGCTCCTTGCCAATAGCCACTTTTGGACGCGCACGTGGCGTGATCCGCCATAGCTACAAGTTCTTTCGCTGAAACATGCCTCGACACAGCTTCGCATCGAAGAATTCAGTCCCGACGCTGGAGCACTACCTCCCTGTCGCCTGTCAACGCTTGGCTACCATCATCAAGCTTCGAATTCAAGCGGAGGGAAACTGCAATTTCTCAGCAGGTGATCTCCTTAGGGCGCTCTAGTACTCGGCTTATTTGCTGTTTCCGGCAATTCGCGTCTTGGCGAAAGTTACTTGTGCAGCCCGGCCGCCGGCTCCAGCGGCTTTGCGCGCCTGAGTTGCGACTAGCTGTGGCTGTGCCACTGTCGACTGCGTCCCTTCGTCTTCTTTCCAAAACGCCAAGCCCCCCACGCGCGGGTCCCAGTCAATGCAGAGCATGTCGCCGGCCCTCACCTGTCCGGTGGCCAGCAGGTTTGCCATCGGGAAAACTACCCGTCGTTCAATGGCGCGTTTCAAATGGCGAGCGCCGTAGCGCTGATCCGTGCCTTCGTGCAACAGAAATTCACGGCCCGCATCGGTTACGAGGAACAGGAACTGCCCGTTCGCTGTTTCAAAAACCCGCTTCTGTACTTGCCTTAGCTCGATCTCCAGCACTTCCGCGAGTTGGTCACGATTCAACGGATGAAACACCACTATCTTGTCGAGGCGGTTCATGAATTCCGGTGAGAAATTCTTCCGCGCCGCTTCAACCGCAGTGCGCTCCACCTTCGCGTCAAGTCCGGTCATTGGCATATCCTCCGGCTGGACGAAACCCATCCTTCCGTGCATCAACTCCGTGATTTCCGCACTGCCCAAGTTTGAAGTCATGAAGATCACGGTCTGCGACAGGTCCACACGGCGATTGTCACCCAGCGTTAAGGTCGCCCTGTCCAGAATGCCCAGAAGAAGTTGCCACAGAGCGTCATTAGCCTTCTCAATTTCGTCGAGCAGCAGGAAGCTGAGCTTCAGCTTCTCCGTATGGCTCGCGGCCAATGCTTCCTGGGTGATCAGTGGATGCGTTTCGCGGTGGCCCAGGTACCCCGGGGGGGACCCGATCAGCTTCGAGATCTCATGCGAATGTTGAAACTCACCACAATCAACCTTGATTACCGCGCGGCGATCCCCAAACAAAATTTCAGCGGCGGCTTCCACGATGCGCGTCTTTCCGGACCCCGTGGGACCGAGGAACAACAGACTCCCTATCGGGCGCCCTGGCGAGTTCAAGCCGGCACAGAAGACTTGGTACAGGTCCACCATCGCCTGCACCGCTTCCTCCTGCCCGACGATGTTCGCACGCAGCGCTTCCCCAAACTCCCCCGCTTCCGAACTGCGCAGCGTCGAATCAAGAACCAAAGGTTCAGTACACACAGTGAACTCCTAGTGAACCCCCTGCCCGGGGACGGTCAGGGCGAATGAGAAGTGATTAATTTTGTGCAGCTTCAACTCGACGTAAAAAAAGTTGTGCCTGCCGAGAGCTGACCGTATCTGCGCCCCGCGATCGCGCGGTTGGCCTTCCAGACGCACCGCTTGGAATTGCTCTGCGTTCTTTGGCTGGTAAATCTCATTCTGTTCAATTCGTGGCCACATGTTCTTGAACCAACTTCGGCGGGACAGAGCAGCGAAGGAGGGTACGGCCAAACTTGCGAGTCTTGCGGTCTACACCGCGGGCCGATAATCCTGCATTCGTGGCCCTTCTCACCTGACGCTAAACTATCTTTAGAAAGTGAAGGAAGCAATCCGGCCAAGCCACGCATCGAGCGGTTGAAAATACCCGCTTTTCATCGATACCGGTACCGCATTTTTGAGGCAGGTTAATCCCTGACGCCTCAAGATTCAGATAACTGGAAAGGTTCTGGCAACCGCGTTTTTCAGGTCAAGTCACGGTAGTTGGCGCAAAGACTGTCACCGAAAGTCATCGGACATATCGCCAACCGCAACGCGACTCACGATAACTGACGAGCGATTCGCCGGCCAACGTCCGCCTGGAACATTGCGAGCGGATCCTTAACGTGAACGTGCTGTGGTTTCAAGTCGGCCAAGAGGTAGGTCCAGACGCGCGCTTTCGGGTCGCGCGTGTTGGGCAACGCGCCGGCCTCGAAAAGGAGCCACTCTGCCGTGAGATTTTCGGGAGTAAGGCAGAGGACCCCGACCTTCATGGTGTCAAGGGCCGCTGCGACTTCTTCGCGCCATCGTGTGCCCTTGTCGATGTCGGTGGCTGACATCTATGGGCTGGCGGTAGGGACTACGAACGGCAGCCATTGTTTAATAGCTTCGGCTGCGCGGCCCGGACCAACTGATGAAAACGTTGTTTGCTTCTGCCATCTCCTAAACTTGCACCAACCTTGCACCACTTCCGAACGAAAGAGCCAAGTCGACCGGAAATGCCCGTGGATTCTAAAGAGAATATTTGGAGCCGAGAGTGGGAGTTGAACCCACGACCTGCCGATTGTTCCAGAAAATGCATGTAGTTGATTCTACTGGCTCTTTCTTGCGTCCTGTATCACGGTTTTGCATCGAATTTGGGGCTTGTTGTTCCCTTGCTGTTCCCTCGCGAATGGGGTGAACCCTCTTTAGTGAGACAAATTCTCTGAGCAGAATTCGCTCGTCAGGACTCGTAGCTGCAATCGGTCTGGGTTGGCGAGTGAAACTTAAACAAAATTGCCAAAACGTGATCCAGCGGAATGTTGTTCTGTCGGGGAATGCACCGGGTTGGCCCTAGTCTGCCCAATGGATCTTGTCGGGCGGTTACCACGCTAACCCGAATCGCGTTACTTCTCCGGATCGCTTCGCCGAGCGGCCCCCGTACTCCCCCGAATTATGAACTCGGGTTGGACAATGATTTCTTTGGGGTAGGGTTGCTTTACCGGGGCGTTGATGCGCTGCAAAAGGGTCTCAGCCGCAAGGACACCCATTTGACGGAGCGGCTGCTTGACCGTCGTGAGGCCGGGGTTCTGAAACGCGGCGCTTTGAATGTCGTCGAAGCCGACGACAGAAACGTCCTCTGGTATGCGTCGGCCTGCTTCACGCAAGGCCTGAGTAGCGCCGATCGCCGAGATGTCATTAAACGCAAACAGAGCCGTGAATGGCTCGCCCGAGGCGAGGAGTTTCTTGGTAACCAGGTATCCGAGTTCAGGTGAGGACGATTCGCCTTCAAGTTGCGCCACTAACCGATTCTTGATCTGGATGTCAAGTTCTCCGGCGGCCCTGCATACTGAATCCCAACGCACAGCGGTATCAGAGCTGAATTCCTGCCCTTTGATGAAGGCCATCTGCCGGTGTCCCAGCTTCGTAAGATGCTCCAGCGCAAGCGTTGCGGCGCGTGCATGGTCGACGACAATGTTTGTTACGCCGGGTACATCCCGGTGGCCAGAGACGGCCACGAGCGGAACCTGCACCCCCTCAGAAAGGGCAGTATCCACTGCGATCAGACCTTCCACCGCTCGTTGCTGCAACAGGAGAGGATATTCTTCGATGAGTTCATTTCGATGACGGTGGCTGACCACGAAGTAGAAATAGTCTTCCTGGAGCAGATGATCCTCAATTCCGGACATGACTAAGGCCGCGTACCCTTCGCTGATTTCCGGCACAAGCACGCCGATCGTGTAACTCCGTTGTTGCCGAAGAGACCGAGCCAGATGATTGGGCCTGTAATTCAATTCCCGGGCAGTCTTGCGGATCAATTCCTGGGTGCGCTGAGGAATCGATTTTGCCCTAGGAGAGCGGTTGATCACGAAAGAGACAGCTGTCTTCGAGAGTCCCAGATGTTCTGCGAGAGACTTCAAACTCACGCTTTCTCTCGCGGGTTTTCGCGCCTTAGGAGCCAACGTTGATTTCCAATGAGGCATAGGGTGTCTTGCTGGGTAGTCTCGCACAAGGGGCCAAACCGGGACAAGCCCAAGGTGGCCTTAAACAAAACTGAAGGACGCTTGTTTCAATCCCTTGAAGTGTGACCTAAATCGGTTTAGTATTCTAAGCCCGAAGTCGAGGTCGGAGACCTTAAGGTACCCCCTGGATCAGCTTGAAGGTCATTGCCCTGGGGAAGGGGTTCTAATTTTTGCAACGCTACTTGCGGCCAGAATCTCGACTGGGCGTGTCTGACCTTTGCTGAGATCGACCTGACCGTTTACGATTCAAGGCTTTCGAAAGCGGTTGGTCTTGGGTGCCGCTAGAAACACTGGAGAGTCTAAATTGTGAATACCCCGCTACTTCGTTCTGCGCTTGTGGCCTCTACTTTGATGTCATGTCAGCCGCTCCCGGCGCAAACCGCATTTCCTGCCTTGATTCCCGGCACCGCCGCCGTTCGTTCGACTTTGGGCGATGCAAGCTCTGAGAAAAAGCTTGAAGCACTGCTGCAAAAGATGACGCTGGACGAAAAAGTCGGACAATTGGTGCAGTATTCCGCTGGACAGCCGACTGGGCCTGGCACGGGTCGTACAGATTACGACGACATGATCCGGAAGGGAGAGGTCGGAGCACTGTTCAACATTACTACAGCGCATAACATCAATGCCTACCAACGGATCGCCGTGGAGCAGTCGCGGTTACACATTCCCCTTCTCTTTGGTCTCGACGTAATTCACGGATTTCGAACGGAGTTTCCTATTCCGTTAGGTCTGGCATCCAGCTGGGATCCGGAATTGATTGAACAAACGGCGCGAGTAGCTGCGCGCGAGGCTTCCGCAAGTGGCATCCGTTGGACATTTTCCCCGATGGTCGACATCGCGCGGGATGCGCGCTGGGGAAGGATAACGGAAGGATCCGGTGAAGATACTTATCTCGGCGCGGCAATGGCTCGCGCATACGTCCGCGGTTACCAGGGCGCACGGCTGGAGGCCATCGACAGCATCGCAGCATGCGCGAAACATTATGTGGGTTACGGCGCCGCGGAAGGCGGTCGCGATTACAATGCAGTGGAACTTTCCGAACACACTTTGCGGCAATTCTACTTGCCACCGTTTCACGCAGCCGTCGATGCCGGCACGGCTACCCTCATGAGTGCGTTCAATTCGCTCAACGGAGTTCCGGCCTCCGCAAATCCTTTCACGCTGAAACAAATTCTGCGGAAGGAGTGGGGATTTCAAGGACTCGTCGATAGCGATTATACGGCCGTCGCCGAGCTGGTCGCCCATGGCGTCGCCAACGACGGCTCTACGGCGGCCCGCAAGGCTTTCCTTGCAGGCGTGGACATGGATATGGTCAGCAGTCTCTACCATGAAAACCTGGCATCCTTGGTGCGTTCGGGAGAAGTGCCGGAGGCGGCTCTAGACGAAGCCGTTCGCCGCGTATTGCGAGTAAAGTTCGCCCTGGGCCTCTTTGAACATCCCTATACGGACGAGACACGAGAAGCAGCTGCGATGCTTCAGCCGGAGAGTCTTTCCTTGGCACGCACTGCTGCTGAGCAGTCCTTCGTGCTTCTGAAGAATGCAAGCTTCCGGGGCGGACCGTCCATCTTGCCGCTCTCTAGCGAGACGAGAACTATTGCGCTGGTAGGGCCGCTGGCCGATGATCCCTACGACATGCCGGGATCCTCGTCCGCTCAGGGCCGGCCCGAAGATGTCCTCACGCTCCGAATGGCTCTTACGCAACGGGTTGGCGCAGAGCGGGTTCTTTACGCAAAGGGAACCGATATCCTCGGTGGATCGGAAGAACAATTGGCCGAGGCTCTGAAGGCAGCAGAGCAATCCGATGTCGTGATACTCGCCTTGGGAGAAAATGCTCCCGAGATGAGTGGTGAGGCCGCGTCGCGAGCTCATCTCGACCTGCCGGGGCGGCAACAGCAACTTCTGGAGAAAATCGTGACCACGGGGAAACCGGTTGTTCTGCTGTTGTTCAGCGGGCGGCCGCTGACACTTCCATGGGCATTTGATCATGTGCCCGCGGTGCTGGCTGCGTGGTTTCCAGGCGTGCAAGCCGGGCCGGCCCTGGTGCGCACTATCTTTGGCGAGGCCAATCCGAGCGGGAAGCTGGTGGTGAGCTGGCCACGGAGCGTTGGACAGGAACCCTTGTACTACAATGCGTTGAGCACCGGTCGTCCCGCAGGTGAGATTGACCTGACCCATCCACCAAGAAATAGTGATGAAAAATACACCTCACGGTACATCGATGAGCAGAATACCCCGCAGTTCCCGTTCGGGTATGGATTGTCGTACACGGAATATCGTTACGGAAATCTCCAGATGGATAAGACGCAACTGAGTGCGAAGGCGCTGAACGATGAACTCCACGGCGGCGTGCGAACCGCGGGCAAAGTCATGACTATCAGCGCGGAGATCACAAACACGGGAACACGAGCGGGAACGGACACGGTCCAGCTTTACGTGCGATTGCGCGGTACAAGCGTCGCGCAACCGGTTCGGGCACTGCGCGGGTTTCAGCGGATTGCGCTTGCTCCAGGTGAGACGAGAAAAGTGACGTTTGCGCTGGGAGCTGAAGCCTTTGCCTTTTGGAATGATCAAAACAGCTTCAGTGTCGAACCCGCGCGTGTCACTCTCTGGGTAAGCCCGGACTCGAGCCGTGGCTCCGAAGCGGCAATTCAAATCACGAAGTAAGCGGGGATCCGCAAGTGACTGACGACCGTTTTCTATCCCGAAGAGAAATCATGAAAATCTGCGGGATGGGTGTGTTCGCCTCGCCCCTAGCGACACTGGCTGGCTGTGGAAAGCGTGCTGCAAAGTCTTTCGTAGAACCCGCAGGCGCGCCCTACGAGGGGACCGATGAGCAGCTTCTCGATGAGATTCAGCGCGCTGCCTTCAGCTTCTTCTGGAACGAAGCGAGCCAAAACACGGGCCAGGTAAAAGATCGCGCCCTAGCCAATGGGAACGATTCGCGAATGATGTCCAGCATCGCCGCAACAGGATTTGGCTTGACCAGCTTGTGCATCGGCGACCAGCGCGGCTACAGGAAGTCTCCTGAGATTCTCGCACGTGTGCGGAGAACGCTGCGGTTTCTCGCCAACGATTTGGCGAACGAACATGGGTTCTTCTTTCACTTCATTCACATGGAGACCGGTCAACGTTGGGAGAAGTGCGAGCTTTCCTCGATTGACTCTTCTCTTCTGTATTGCGGCGTGCTGACGGCGCGGCAATATTTTGCCGACCAGGAGATCAAAGACCTTGCCACGAAAATATGTGAACGCGTGGATTGGCCGTGGATGTTGGATGGCGGCAAAACCTTGTCGATGGGCTGGCAGCCCGAATCGGGTTTTCTGGACGCTCGCTGGGAACACTACTGCGAGCTGATGATGATCTACCTGCTGGCGATCGGTTCGCCAACTCACCCGGTGCCGCCGAGTTCGTGGAATGCCTGGACGCGCCCGAAGATCAAGTACCAGGGAATCGAATATATTTCGGGGAATGATCCCATCTTCACGCATCAGTATTCACAGGCATGGTTCGATTTCCGGAGCAGGCGCGACGGCTACACGGACTATTTTGACAATTCCGTGAAGGCAACCAAGGCTCATAAACTTTTCTGCTTGTCCTTGCGCGACCGTTTTCCTGATTATGGCGAGAATTTCTGGGGGATCAGCGCTTCTGATTATGTCAATGGCTACACGGCATGGGGTGGTCCGCCGCCGCAGGGACCGATCGATGGAAGCATCGTCCCTTGCGCGACAGGAGGTTCTGTTCCGTTTCTTCCGGACGACTGCATGCGAGTCCTGAGAAATCTCCGCGGCCGTTACAGGGATAAGGTCTGGATGAAATACGGTTTTGTAGACGCTTTTAATCCGCTCACAGGATGGTACGACACGGACGTGCTTGGCATCGATCTCGGCATCACCATGCTGATGGCGGAAAATCACCGCACTGGTTTCGTATGGGAGCAGTTCATGAAAAACGAGGACGCCAAGCGCGGGATGGAGCGCGCAGGCTTCCATGCAACAGACTCTCTGGCGGCACCGGTGTCAGGTACACACCGAAATGAATTTCCATCGTGATGAGGAGCATGACGACGGAGTGAAGCCCGGACTGACGAGGCGCGAACTCCTTGCTAGACTGGCGAAAGTTGCCGGGGCGTCTTCTTTGGGAGGCCTTGCGCATCGACGTTGGGATATCGGTGTTGATGGCGGAGAGCTAGCGCGGGCAGTTTGTGTGGAACACCTTCATGACAAATCCGGGAGCGCAATCCGCGCTGCGAATGGCTGGATTTCACTAAATCCACATGATTAGTCTTTCTTCCCGGCACAAGAAGATCTCGTTATTTGATCCCGGACCCTTCGACGATGGTGACGTAGCGGTCGATGGGAAGCTCAGTGAAGGTTTCCACTTTTCCACTGGGCTGCGGCCAACGGATTTCGAGACTTTCAATTTTTGTGCGTGAGCCGATTCCCAGAACCTCACGCGGATCGTGCGAGGACAGAAAGCTCCCTCCTCCGGTTTTCAAACGGCTGCGCTTTTGGTCTCCGGCCTGCCAAATAATCCGAGCACCAATACCGTCAGGATTCGCTTTCTTGCCTACCAATCGCACGCCGAGCCAGTGATTTCCTTGCGCAGCAACATTTTTCAGAAGGACAGGGGCTCCGTCGTTCACCGCGACTAGCACATCCACAGCACCGTCGTTATTGAAGTCCCCAACCGCCAAACCGCGCGCGGCAAAAGGTTCTGAGAAGACCGAACCGGCCGAAGCGCTGACATTTTCAAACGTTTTCCCGGCGTTGCGGAACACCAGAAGCGGTTCCTTGTAGGTCACACGGTTCGAATGAACTTCGATCTTGTCGTCGGGGTGGCCGTTGGCGATAAACAAATCCACGTTGCCATCGTTATCGAAATCAAAGAACTTTACACCCCAGCCGCTCATCAGGCGAGTGGTAGCGCCGATTCCCAACGGTCCCGCAAGATCGTCGAAAGATCCATCGTGACGATTATGGTAAATCGAGTACATCTCTTGATCGACGTTGGTGACGAAAAGATCTTGCCAGCCGTCCTGATCGAAGTCAGCGGAGTCCACACCCATGCCGGAACGCGCTTGGCCGTCCTGACTGAATGCGACCCCGGATTCCAGCCCAATCTCTTCGAATTTTCCATGTCCTCGATTCAGGAACAGAAAATTGGGCAGGGTATCGTTAGCGACAAAAAGATCCATCAGACCGTCATTATTGATATCCGTTGCGACCACGCCCCATGCTTTTCCCAAAACCTTGGCAATACCGGATTCTTGGGAGACGTCGGTGAAAGTGCCGTCGCCGTTGTTGTGAAGGAGCCAGCTTCTAGCGGGATGATAGACGCGTGGGATGCAGTAAAATCGTTCACCCGCTTGTTCGTTGCCGCACAACTTGTTTTTGGATTTATCAAAGTCGACGAATCTGCACACGAAGAGGTCAAGTTTTCCGTCGTTATCATAGTCGAACCAGACGGCGCTGGAGGCCCAACCGACTACGGCAATCCCGGCTTTCTCCGTGATATCGGTAAAGGTACCGTTGCCGTTGTTGTGATAAAGGATACTTCGGCCATATTGGCTGAGGAACAAGTCCGGATAACCGTCGCCGTCGTAGTCGCCGACCGCAGCACCCATTCCGTAGCCACCGCCCCGGACACCCGCCTTTTCCGTTACGTCAGCAAAGGTTCCGTCCCGATTATTTCGATAGAGAGCGTTGCGAAGCGGCGGGTTGGGTTCGTAGAAGTCGCACCGGCCGCTGTTGACCAGATAGATGTCCATCCAGCCGTCATTGTCAAAGTCCAGGAACGCACAGCCCGCTCCCGTGGTTTCGGGGAGGTAGTAACTTGGAGAGCGCCCATTCACATGCTTCCAGGAAATGCCGCTGATTGCAGGAGGGACCTGCTCAAACAAGGCCTGGGCGCGCTCTTCGAACGGCGAAAGGCCGGACGGAGCGGCCCACGGAAACCAGCGCGAGCGGAGAGCGCCAACTCCCCGAGGGAGAGGAAACGAAATGCCGAGTGCTTTCAGGAAGTCACGTCGGGTAAACGCGGTCATCGATTGTCATCTCCCGAATTCCGGGTGCACAAGCCAGCGTTCCTAAACTCGGTTGAATGCAAGAAAGAAATGACGAAAAGCTTACAGACCTCACTCGGGCGGCTTCCCAGGCTTATCGGAATCAACCCTTTGCTCTGATAACCCGGATGATTTTTCTCCGTAATACATGGCCTTGGATTCCCTCTCGTTTTTCGCGTTCAAGCGCGCAAATATCGCGCGGGCCCGCACTGCTTCGGCCTTTCGCCCGGCGCGCGCGTAGGCGTTTCCGAGGGCGAAATAGAGTTGTGGAAGGTTTGAGTAGGAGCGTTTGGCAGTTTCGAGCTCGGAGATGGCGACTGCGAAGTTCTGGGTATCTAAGTAGAGCAGGCCAAGCAGGTAGTGTCCGAACGCGCGGCGTGGCTCGAGTTTGACCGCCTCCTGCGCATACTCCAAGGCGCCTGCGGAATTGACGCGGTACCAGGCAGCGGCAATCTGAAGGCGCGCGGGAACGTGATCGGGGCTGGCCTGAATCTGCCGCCTGAATGCGGCGACAGCTTGATCGACTTCGCCGAGGGAGAGCAGGAACCTCCCAAAAGCGAAGTGAATATTTGCGGTTTGAGGAAATTCATCCGCTACGCTCGAGTATTCGCGGCGCGCTTCATCGAATTTCTTTGTGGCCGCGAGGAATTCCGCCTTCCCGACACGCATCACGACCTCGCGCGCCGTGGAGCCCTCCGGCGGCAGTTTTGTCGGAAAAATGTACAAAGCCGACATTCCCAGCGCAAGCATCAATTCTTCACCATCGCCGCCATTGCGGCTCAAGGCAGACAGTGCCTGCTGCGCGTCCTCGAATCTTCCTTTGCGCAGGAGCAGGAGGCCCTCGTGATATAACATCACGCGCGCGAGCTGCGGGTCTTTGAGAATGCCCAGCTTCCTGCCCCTCTGCAGATGGGCCAGCGCGGAGTTGTCCTGACCGAGTTCAAATTCACACAAGCCCAGCATGACGTTGGCGCTGCCATGGTCAGGGTGCAAGGAGACAACACGCTGGAACGCGCGCGAAGCTTCCGCATATTTGTCCTGCTCATACAAAATGGTTCCGAGCGACCACCATCCTTCGGCCCATCCTGGCCGCATCCCCAACGCTCTGCGATAGAGCACGAGTGCTTTCTCCAGATCGTTTGCGTCGCGAGCCTGGTCCGCTTGTGACGCAATGCGCTCGAATGGATTCGGCGCGGGAGTTTTTTCCTGTGGCGAGGCAGCGGCGAGACAGAAAAAAATAAGTACGCAGGGCGCTACGGTGCGGAACAACCATGCATGGCGGGTCCACCGACGGGGGCGAGATGGCTCACGAAGGAGCATCAGCTAAGGAGACTCTCGCATGATATGGTAACTTCCTAGCTTCAACCCCGACAAATTCTGGGTCTCTCCATTTGGCCACAGGATCTGCAAATCAACGGATTCCGGCGCCTGTTTGCCAAGTCCGAATACAACCCGCTTGTCATGAGACGAAAGATAGCTCGATCCGCTCGTGATCCAACGCACCAGCTTGCGGTTGCCTGCCCGTAGAGTGAGTTTTGCTCCAATCGCGTCACGGTTGCTCCTCGTTCCAACCAATTGGAAGCCAATCCATGAGTTTTTCGCACCCAAATTGTTATGCAGCAAGACAGGCCGCGAATTCAAACAAGTGAAAATCAAATCCGTGGCGCCATCGTTATCGTAATCGCCGACGGCAAGGCCGCGCCCGCTATAGCCTTTCTGAAATGCCTCGCCCGCGGCTGCGCCGACGTTTTCAAAAACGCCCTGTCCATTGTTCCGGAGCAACAGCAAAGGTTGCTTGTATTTCACGTCACCCCGAGACATCTCGATAACTTGATTCAAGTGACCGTTGATGATGGCCAGATCGAGGTTTCCGTCATTATCATAGTCGAGCCAATGAGTGCCCCAGCCGACGTAGGACTTCGTGAGGGACGCCAAATGAGAGCGCGTCGTCCAATCCTCAAAAGGATATTTCCCCTGACTGATAAACAAAGAATGAAATTCGTCGTTGAAATTTGTCACCACGAAGCCAGGATGGCCGCTTCCGAGCACGTCACCAGCATCCACACCCATGCCCGCCTTGGCGACACCATTTTCATCGAAGGAGATCTCCGCTTCGTCACCGCGATCCACGAACGTGCCATCGTGTTTGTTGATGAGAAGCAGGTTCGGTGAGGCGTCTCGAGCCACAAAGAGGTCAGGCCATCCGTCGTCATCAACGTCGATGGCCACCGCGCCCAGAGCGCGGCCAACGAACTTGTCGACTCCTGAAGAATGGCTCACGTCGGTGAACGTGCCGTTGCCGTTGTTGTGATACAGCGTCAGTGGCATTCCCGCATAAACCTTTTGATCGCAGTACGTCCGCACGCCGTTAAATTCACATACTCTCGGGTTGTCGAGGTCGATTTGCGTGTAGTTGCAAACCAGCAAATCGAGATAGCCATCCCGGTCGTAGTCAAACCAAACCGCGCACGCAGACCACTTTCCTTCATTTTTCACACCAGCTTTTTCGGTGACATCCGTAAAAGTACCGTCGCCGTTGTTGTGGAAGAGCGCCGCTCTCGGAGTCCCGGTGATGTAAAGATCTGCGTGGCCGTCATTGTCATAGTCTCCTGCAGCGACTCCCATGCCGTAAAACGGTAAGCGGTCAATCCCCGCCTTCGACGCGACGTCTTCGAATTTTCCGTTACCCAGATTGTGATAGAGGGCGTTCCTTACCGGACTTGGGCTCTTTCCTTTGGGCGTTTCTCCGCCGTTGACAAGAAATATGTCCAATAGCCCGTCGCCATCGTAGTCGACAAAGGCTACGCCACCACCCGCGGCTTCAATCATGAAGCGATCCGGGGACTCGCCACTGAACTGCTTCCAGGTAATTCCGGCCGCCTCCGTGACATCCGTGAAAATCTCTCCTGAATTCACGGCCGCCATCGGGAGAAGGCAGAGCAGAAAGACAAGGCACACCCCGAATTGCTTCTTCACCACGATGGAGCGGCTCCTGTGCCTAGAAAGAAATTTCATCCTGAGTTCTCTCACGGGTGACGCGTTCCGATTGCAGTGTTAACGTCCGCATTCTGCTCTTCGCTCGCCTTCAGCTTTCTGTGGAGCCCCGTTTCTTTTTCGGCTTCTTCCGTGCGTCCTGCCCTCCGATAGACACGAGCGAGAGCAAGATGGGCCTTTGAAAGGTCCGGCTCGAGCTTTGCCGCGGTTTGCAGTTCGTCCACCGCCTCATCGTAGTTGTTCTCTCTCATAGCTAGGTTGCCGAGTTGAAAATGAGTCTCTGCCATTGAGCCATCCAATTCCTCGGATTTTTTCAGCAGGTTTCTGACTCTCGCCACCTGCGCCGCGTCGCGTTCCCCGGGTGCATTCAAAAGGAACAAAGCATATTTCAGGAGGAAAAATCCATCGCGCGGAAACTTGCGGGCGCCTTCCTCGAAAGTCCTTGCGGCATCGTCACTTCGATCCATGTTCCATTGTGTCAAGGCTAGGCCGAGAACCGCGCGAGGATTATTGGGATCGAGTTCGACGGCTTTGGAGTACGATTTCAACGCCTCCGTAAGCAGGTACATCTTCAATTCCACGGAGCCCTTCATACTGTAAACTCCTGACGAAGAGGGGAATCTTTTCGCTGCTTCTTTGGCGACTTCTATCGCGGTCGCGTAATTCTTTTTTTCGGCCAGTCCATCGCCGAGGTCGATGTAGTAGGTTTGATTGGCAGGGTCCATGTTGATGGCTTTTTCGAAGGCCTTGAGCATTTCAGGCAGTTGGTCCTGTTTTTGGTAGCTCCAGCCCAGTAGCGCATAAGCTTCCGCTGTTCCGTGCCCATATCCTATCGATGCCAGAAGGGTTTTTTCACAATCGGTATAAAGTTTGGCGCTGAACTGAGCGAGGCCCAGGTTGTAATTCAGTGCGGCGGCATCTGGATAAGTTGACTGGATGGAGTGAAACATCTCCTCGGCAGCGTCGTAATCTTTGAACTCCACGGCGAGCCGCCCTCCCTGGAAAACTGCTTCCGGCCCGGCCGGATGTTTGTTAAGCATTTGTAGCGTATTTCGCGCTTTGTCAGTTTGGCCGAGATGATAATAGGCGCGGGCGAGGGAGTCGATGGTCTCCGGGCGCTGGCGGACCAGCGGAATGACATCGGCGAGCAACACTGCGGCGCGCTCGTGGTCGCCCAAATCCTCGGACACCATTCCCAGAAGCAACACGGCGAGCGTGTCATCGGGGCGAGTCTTAAGAACTATTTCCAGGTTCTTACGCGCTTCAGCCAGCTTTCCCAGTTGCCAATAACTCGTTGCAAGGGTTCGCCTCGTCTCCATATCACCGGGATTCAGTTTCAGCGCCCCCTCGAGATACGGCACCGCCTCGCCCGGCTTGTTCTGCATGGCAAGGAGTGAACCAAGCTGGGCAAGATGCGCCGCATTTGCCGGAGCACGCCGGACGGCCTCACGCAACTCAGTCTCATGCTTCGCTGAGTCATCGCTCTGTGAATCGGGAAGCGTTCTTTGTGGAAACGCGGGGAGCACAGCACGGGGAGATGGGAGCGCGCTGGCTTTTCCAGAAGAACTTAGGAGGCCGAAAACAACGGGAAATAGCATCGAAATTCTTGTCAGTTTCGTTCGCAAGCTCATGCGCGAAAGCCTAAATAGTCTCGCTTCTATGATACCTGCACTCTCGAGCGCGCGCCTTCTGAATTCCTCGCGAGCGCGTACGTGCTGACGTCCATGAAACCATTGCAAAACAAGAAAGGGAAGCGGCAAGCCGCCTCCCTTTCTCTGCTCCATGTTCCCGGGGTGAGGGGTTAGAAGCTGAAACGGCCCATCAACTCAAAGACACGGCCACCAGTTGCGCCGGTCGCGCGTCCGAAGTTCGAGCTGGGCGCGAAGAAAGTGCCCGAAGTCGCGCCTGGCAGAATCGCCGCGCTCGATGGGCAAGTACTAACAGGAGAACAAGTCTGGAAACTTCCCAGGTTGGTGCTGCCGCCGTTGAACCCGAATGGGGACAGATTGAGCTTGTTGAAGACATTGAACGCATTGGCTTTGATTTCAAAACCAGCGTTCTCGCCGAAGATCGGCAGTTTTGGCAGAGTGAATCGCTTGCCAAACGACATGTCGATTCCCGTGTAATGCGGCCCCCGGAAAGAGTTCCGCGAGACACCAGGTACGGGCGGCAGAATTCCTGCACCCAGGGGAGAATCAACAACTGTGAAATACTTAGTCGTGCAAATTACTCGCGAGGTACTATTGGCCTGATTGCATGTTACTGCTGAGGCAGAAGACTGGCCAGGGAAATTGCCGTCCAGGGTCTGAAACGTGCTGTTGCTGTAATCGGTATGGGCACCACCAAGGTACGCGGTCGGCCGGGAGGGGCAGACATTTCCGAAAACGTTGCCCGTGCATGTCCCGACGACAGCAGTCCATGGGAAGCCGGAATTGAGCTGCAAAATACCGCTCAATTTCCATCCCCCTGCCACGGTGTACAGCCAATCGTGCCGGTTCCTCACTAAGGGAAGCTCGTACAATGCGAAGGCTGTAAACGAGTGAGTGACGTCGAAGTCCGAGGGCCCGTATTCGGTCTTCTGATCGAACGGGAAGGTTTGTTCGCAGTTTTGGTCGCTGGAACAGAAATCCATGCTCTTGCTCCATCGGTAGGTTGCGTTCAATTGGAGCCCGTGCGCAAACTGATGAGTAATGCGAGCAAGCAGGGCGTTGTAGTTGGAATCCACATCCGACCGGAACAGGGTGATGCTGTTAAACCGTGGGTTCGGCGCGAAGAACAATTGATAGTTAAGCCCGCGAGGGAGCTTTCTGCTTTCGCTACCTTGATAACCCAGTGACGCGACCCAGGAATTCCCCAGATCATATTGAGCCTCCAGCGAGTAGTGCCAAGTGTACGGTGTTCGGAGGTCTTGAACGGGGCCGACGATGCTTGGCACTGGTCCCCCAGGTGCGATGATCGGGAATCCATTCGAATCGAACGACACCGGGGCTATCGAACTCGGGAAACCAAGGAAAGAATGTAGCCCTCCAGAGCTGACTCCGTAAGTACCATTAATCTGCGCCGCATTATTTAAACTGGTGGGGAAGAAAGACGGCGGATTTCCTCGCGCCTGCAACAGGAGTGATTCGGGAATGCGGTTGTAAGCTACGCCCACGCCTCCGCGCCATACCATCTTGTTGTTCCATTCATGCTTGAACGTCGACCTGGGGCTCCACGCAAAGCCCAGTTGCGGGCCGAAATTGTTGTAATCTGGCTTTGATACGTTTCCGCCGACTTGCATGTGCGCCCCGGTTAGCGCGGCAGCTCCTTGCCCCAGGACAATATTGCTGAGGGCGCCGTATTTGTCGTGAAGCGGGCTTGTGTATTCCCACCGAAGACCCATGGTTAGCGTCAGATTGGGCTTGAATTTCCAATTGTCTTGTCCGAAGAAGGCAATATCGTACACCCTGACGTATTTCCGGAACTCGGTTATTTTACCAGTCTTAGGATCGTAGGTAGCTGTCTGCTGATCCGCTGGAGTATCGCTCGCAAAGGTCCAAAGACTGCTGAAATCATAGGTAGGGTGCGCACCCCATGCGGACGTGTCGTTGTTCTGCTCTTTGTCCAAGGCACCGCCAAACTTCAAAACGTGGCTATTCATGACCTTACTCAAGGTATCGCGGAAGGCGTACGTCGTCTGGTAAAAGATGCCGGGATTGGTGAACGGGCCAGCTTGAACCACATTGTTGGGAATCGAGATATTTACAAACGGCAAGCCCCACGGCATCTGCGGGTTGGACTTCAACTCGTCAAAATACCAGCGTGTGACGTTCATCCGCGCTTCATTCACCATCGTCGACTGGATGGTTCGAGTCCAAAGAAGTGCCGCAGTATCATGATGGGCATCCGTATTGTACTGATCGTATTGGCGGCCATCGACCCAACCGCCGGGCAAGAAAGTCTTGGTGACCGGGGTATGAAAAATGCTGAAGGCGAAGGTATCCTTGCTTGTCGCGTTGAAATCCACGCGGCCGTTGTACTGTGTCGCATGAAGGTTGTCTGGCATCCCATCGTATTGGATCAGCTGCAGATCCGGGATTCCGTCGGGGGCCGTACCCCCCGGGCCGCCGATGTCCACGCCGCCCGTCACCACCTTAGTCCCCATTGCGCCAGTGCTATCCTGACAGGTTGACGTGCTGACCGGCAGGCCAAGCACTGCACAAGTTGACGTCAACATCTTCGCGTTCTTGAAACCGCTGCCCGGCGGTGCAAAGAGCTTAGCAGCGATGCTGCCCGAAGGAAGACCGCTGATGAATTGCGGCGTCTCGACCCAGTTCTGATTACTGTTCGATCCGCCCGTCTTCATGTGCTCAAACGAGAAGAAGGCAAACAACTTGTTTTTCCAGATCGGTCCACCGAGACTGCCGAGATAGTTGTGCAAGAGCAAGTCATCACGTTGCGGGGTTGCGCCATTTGGCCCTCCCCAACGCTGAAAGGCGTTGAGCCCAGGACTATGAATTCGCATCACCAGGCTTCCATGCAAATTGTTGGTGCCATTCTGAGACACGACCTCGACGATTGCCCCTGCGCCGTGGCTATTCTCCGCCGAATACGGGCTGACCTCGATCTTCACCTCTTTCACGGATTCCTCATTCGGCGTGAGTACCGTCGCGCCACCCCAAGCCTGGCTGTTTGTGCTTACACCGTCGAGTTGATAACCATTGGCCTCGACCCGCTGCCCGTTCGCGCTGATTTGCACCGCATTTTCGTCCGAGAAAATGCTGCGATTCGACCCGCCGACGCCACTGTAGTTGGGCAGGTTCACGGCATTTCCGCCGCTGTCGCGCGCCCCGGTACCAAATACGCCGGGCGTAAGCCGCAAGAGCTCAAACGGATCCCCACGGAATTGTGGAAGTTCCTGCACTTCTTGTTTAGTAATCGTGCCAACCATTGACGCGTCTTCCGTTTGCAGTGCCGGGAGCGCGTCACCGTTTACAGTCACTTGCTCTGTCATGGCTCCCGGTTGGAGAACGACATTTACGCCGGTCGTTTCCTCTGCAGCTATCCGCACGTCCTTGATCACTTCTACCTTAAACCCAGTTAAAGAAGCACTTACGGTATACAGCCCAGGTCCAAGATGAGCAACGCTGTAGAATCCCGCATCGTCGGCGACGGCTTCTTGTGAAGCTCCCGTCTCCTGACTTGTTACGGTAATCTTGGCGCCCTTAATTATCGCCCCGGCCGAATCGGTAACGGTCCCCTCAATGGCCGCGCGGAACTGTGCGTAAGTTGCCGCAGACCATAGCGCTCCGCAAATCAGCAATACTAGCGCTCGGATGGAAAGCTTGGATAGGCTCATGACTCGCTCCTTCACCCCAAGAAGAACTCGCAAAAGGCCCGAAACTCTATGCTAAATCGGTTCACTACTGTTGCCGGGCAGTCTAATCATCGAATTTTCGAATGTCAAGCAATATTGATTTCAATCCTCCCGGGAAATGCCCGTGTTATGTTAGCCGGGTTGCCGCCCATTCTGGGGTTCTTGACAGCCTCATTTCAGGCGGAGCCTCAGTCGGTGCAAAAATGAACCAAAAGGAATGGTATGTAACGATCCTATGTGTTTCCTCCCTTGCGCTTTGCGCGCCGAGCGCTCACACGCAAAGTAGGGCCGATCGTCAACAAAGGGTCGAGTCTCCCATGGCCACCGATGAACGCCTGGAGACTCCTGGCTGGTGGCCAACGAAAGGCTCAAGCTCTCGCCAAGACTTCGTGGGCACGGCGGAATGCGCCCGTTGTCACGCCAAGCGGACGGCCTCTCAGCTCACCACACCCATGGCACATGCCTCAACTCCCGCGGCCAGCTCAGACATACTCCGCGAAAACGATCATCTCTCTCTGCAACTTGGTCCTTATAGTTACGCGATCTCCCGGAGCGGCGGGGCCAGCGTCTATTCTGTCAGCGATGTCACCAGCTCGATTTCCGAAGCGCTCGCTTGGGCATTTGGTCTCGGAAACAAGGGTCAAACCTACATTTATCTGCGAAATGGTTTCTACTACGAGAGTCGCCTCAGCTTCTACAAGACCATTCAGGGTCTTGATCTCACCACGGGCCATGGGGCCAAGACGCCCGCCAATCTTGAAGACGCCTTGGGCCGCCTCATTGATCCTGACACTCTGAGACGCTGTTTCGGCTGTCACACCACGGCTTCCACTACAACGGCGGGGTTCGATCCTTCACACCTGATGCCCGGAGTGACTTGCGAGGCCTGCCATGGCCCGGGCGCCAAACATGTGGACCTGATGGACGAGGAGAAGACCGCCCAGGGCCGCCTCGCCATCTTTAATCCCAAGCGCCTGAATCCCATCGCCCTCGTCGACTTTTGTGGCGCTTGCCATCGAACGCTGAATGATGTCTATGAAATGGGTGCCACGGGCGTCGCCAATGTGCGCTTCCAACCCTATCGTCTTGAAAACAGCCGCTGCTGGGGTGACGGCGATGCGCGCCTTACCTGCGTCGCTTGCCACGACCCGCACCAGCCCCTTGTCCATGATGCGGCCCTTTATGACGAGAAGTGTTTAGCTTGTCATGTCGCCGCGCCGTCAAAGAAGCCGTCGCAGGACCATCCAGGTAAGCCCTGTCCGGTCGGTAAGAAGGATTGCGTCACCTGTCACATGCCCCGTGTCAACCTCCCAAGCATGCAAGCGCCCTTCACCGATCACCGCATTCGCATCGTCCGTCCTGGCGCACCCTATCCGGATTAGAGTCATTCAGGATTGATCATGACGTGATCCATATGCGTGAGAACTGTCCACGAGGGCACTTCGGAAGCCCGAAGGCAAAGAGCAGCCGCAGAGATGTGCCATGAGCCAGCCCGTACGCGAGGCACTCATGGCGCAACGCAGCGGACAGACGGGTGCGGAAGCGGAAAATCTAGTCTTTGCAAGCCGCAAAGGCAAACCAATCACTCCGAAGAATCTTCTCCGCCGAGTGTTGCCACCCGCGTGTCGCGAGCTGAATTTGCCGGCCATCGGCTGGCATAGCTTCCGGCACACGCATGCAACATTACTCGGCGAAGTTGGGGAATCACTGCGAACGGCTCAAGCAATCCTTGGACACTCTGACGTGAAAACAACTCTCAACATCTACACCCACGCGATCCCTGAATCACAAAACCGCGCAGTAGCGAAGGCAGCTGGCTTAGTGCTCCCTAGTGTTCCCGAGTTTCAGGGCGTACAGAAAATGGAAAAGTGAACTGATTGAAAAGAAGTAAGTTAGAAAACTCTGGAGCCGAGAGTGGGAGTTGAACCCACGACCTGCCGATTACGAATTTAGACGTTCTCTGCTATCCCTTTTGTTTTCATTCTCAGCGACTCTCCTCTAATCTACCCCTTTCGCTCCCTTTCGCCATCCGATTGTGCAACGCGATGTGCAACGCGCGTCATCGCGTTCGCCAGTGATATCATTTTGAGTTTGAGGTACCGCCGAATGGAACCTATTTCGACAGTGACTGGTGCGTGGACGATAGCGAAAGGTGCCGGAGAGCTGAGTAAGAAGCTTTTTGAGTTGGGCAAATCGATCAAGGACCGCGAGATCAAGCAGAAAGTGGATGAGATCACGGATGCTCTCCGGGAACTCAAACACCAAGCGTCCTTGTTGGAAGATGAAAACCGTTCTCTTAGGGAGAAGCTCAAATTTAACGGTGACGAGTACGAGTTTCGCAATCCGTTCTGGTATAAGAAAACTGACCCGAATAGACCTCTGTGTCCGAAGTGCTTCTCCGCGCATGTAGAAGCTCCTATTGGTCGAGGAATGAACCCGGAATTCCCTAAGTGCCTGGTTTGTGCTACCCACTTCAGGGCGGATGGAGCTGCTGCATCCAAGCTCTGGCGTGAAACTTCGTAGCGTGCCCCTCCCTGAAGATGACCCATCAGCACGGCCACTTCTCATCTATCAAGTCGAGAATATGCGCCGCGCGTTCTATCGCCCGCTTGATGGCGACTTCGGCCCAAAACTCCGTCGCCATGTTCGGCTTCGACTCTTTTCATCTTCTTCGAGAAGGGGCTGCAACCGCCGCGCCGTCAAGATCACAGTTGCGAGCAGGATCGCGTGCTTCCGCTCTTCAGTCATCGGGGAGTCTCCGCAGTTTCAGGATTGAAATGCGGTAGAGGTAGGAGAGGGGATTCTATCACGCGCGCAGTGCTCCGGTAACTTGTGCGGCACGTAGTTGTGTTATAGCCTCGCAGCCAATGGAGACAAACCATGTCAGCGCAAGTTGAACAAGTCTACAGTCGCATGATGCACAAAGAAAATTTGCGAATGTGGGGCAAGCTCTACGTCAGTAGGTGGGGACAAGCGGCTGGTGGCTGGCTGGTAGACTCATGGGCGGAAAATGGCGCACCTTACTGGCGACCGAGAATGCATTGGCTCAGTAGAAAGGAAAATAAGCTCCAGAAGGTTTATTTGAACTTTGATACTGGTGCAATGCAGCTCGCTGGAGACGATAGCGAGATCGAGCCGGAACGCGCCAAATTCATTCGAGAGACAGTCGAGCAGTGGGAAACGGAGTGGCTGCAAGAGGAGAGCAAAAAGCCCTAAGGCTGGCCGTACTCATCCGATGTTTACCGCGCATGACCGCGACAAGGAACGCCGCTAAGAGTCTCCTCATATTCCCCTCTGGGATGAGAGACTAGGGAGCGTGAATGTAGTCTCAGTTATCATCATTACCGCGCTCGCGTTGGTACTTGCCTATCTCGCTTATCGCGTTGGTTACAAGCAAAGGAATCTGAGTGTCACCAAGGCGATTCCGAAAATCGGCGCTAGCGTTAAGATCGACAAAACTAGAATCTCGCTTATGGCTTTGGATTCTCATAGTTCACGGCTCAAGGTTGAATGGGCCGAAAAACACATCCTTGAGCTTTACCTGATGTTCCGCAACTTTTCCGAGACTGACTTTTACACCATCAGCGTCGAAGAAAACCCGGAAAAGAGAACACAGTCGCTGCGCGTCGATATGAACCTTGCTGCCCTCAACTTTGAAACGAGCGCCCTTATCATCGGTGACGCCCTTCATAATCTCAGGAGCGCCCTTGACCATCTCTACTACGAAGTTGTTCTGACATGCGGCGGGAAGCCATCCAACTGGACTAGGTTTCCAATTTCCGATTCGCGGGAAGGACTGGAAACAAATTTCATCAAGAGTGCTCTGAAACAAAAGCAAATCACTGCTGCGGTTGCCGACTTCATTCTGAACACAATTAAACCCTACGAGGCTGGGAATCTCGCCCTGTGGGGATTGCACCAATTGAACATCTTGGATAAGCATGAGGTGATCGTTCCAGTTCTGAAGCTTGTGGGGTTTTTTGGCGTTCGCCTTGAGGATGAGAATGGGCAAATGGTCGGAGCGACCGATTACATCGCTGATGAATCTTGTACTATTCCCATTTCTGGAACCTACGGAAAGAAAATCAAACTGAAGAACAAGGGCCGCGCGTCCACAAATGTAATTTTCGATGTAGGAGCTTCTATTTTCGCAGGTCAAACGGTTTACCCATCGCTTAAATGGGTCGCCGAAGAAGTCACGCGCACGATTAAGGCTTTCGAGATTTTGCTCGCATGAAACCTCGACTCTTTCAGCCGTCCCGCTCATCGTTCCTCCTGTCCTGCGCGCCTACACACTCTGCCAGCCTCCCGGCAGATACATCTCTTCGCGCTCTCTCTTGCCCTCTGACGACTCACGCGGAGCCGGGTCAACGGCGTGCGTCAGCATCAGCGTGTCCGCGCGGTCGGGACTCGCCAAGCCGCGCCGCGCCATGTTTTCTTTCGGCTCGATCATCAGCGCGCCGTGGAGCGACTGGCCTTTTCGGTAGTAGTAGTGCGGCGCGCTGATCTGACTCGCAAGATGTTCATCATCGGGAATCTCCGCTCCAGCTTCGAGCCAGATTTTTCCGAGTCCCCATGTTTCCGCGCGGCGATTGCCGTACTTGCGCGAATCGAAAGCAGACTCGCCGCCGTTGAACGCCTGCACCGTGTAGCCGAGTTGCGTGCAGGTGTCCACGACGCCGATTCCCAAGCCGCTCGCGTCAACCACTGTGGCGTCCGGGCTAATCTCTTTTATCCAGTGAATGACGCGGTTCGCCGTGAACGTGATCGACTGCCCGCGATACTTCTCAAGCTCGACGTACTTCCGGCCCTGCCTGTAGCCGAGAACTGTCTGCGCTCCCGCCTCGCTGCGCGCAACGTCGCAGGCGAGTATCCGAGGCAGTTCTTCATAGCCCACGGCTTTGTACTGCCGCGCACGCTCTACGATGTCGTGCCCGATGAATTGCAGCTCGCTCTGACGCGGGAACAGTCCGCGAACATGGACGCGGAACCAATCGGAATCCTCGCCGTCATCTTCGAGCCACTGCTGAATTTCTTCTTTGTTCGTCCCTTCAACAAACCGCGTATCAAGGTGCCGCGTGTTCCAGCGGTGCGCGTCCTTGTTGAAGCACTCGAAAAACGGCCCTTCGTTCAGCGTGCCGTTACCGTAGGCAAGCCAGATGATTTCCGTGTTCTTGTCCGTGAGCGCTCCGCGAATATGGTTCCAGATTGCCGGCGGGATGCCGCTCGCTTCATCGAAAATCACGACGATGCGCCTGCCTAAGTTATGAAGACCGCTGATGGCTTCGGGATTGTTCTCGCTCCATGTTTCAAAGTCGAGGCGGTAGTTCGTCCGATATGAAGGTTCGCTGATGGAAATTCTTGTCGCTTGAACGTCCCACAAATCGCGGACTTCGGAGAGCCTGAACCATTTCGCAACTTCCGGCTGAGTCTTGACGTTAAGCTGCGCTCCGGTGTTCGCGGTGATAATCACGCGGCAACCGGGGCAAGTTGTCATCGCCCACACGCTAACCATTCCGACGAGCGCGGACTTGCCTGGGCCGTTGCCAGAGACAACCGCCGCCCGATAGGGCATGTGCCGCGTCTCGGGATTTTGCAGGTGCGCGCCGATCTTGGCTAACTCTTCGGCCTGCCAAGTTCGCGGCCCGCTGATGCCCGCAAGCTCGCCTTCGCCCCACGGGAACATCACGCGGACGAATCCCTCCGGGTCATGGGCATAGCGGGCGATCTCTTCGACTAGTTCAAGCTGCGCGGTCATTTCCTGCCGCTACCTCGGATGCTTCGGGCGCTTTTTCCGCTTTGGCGGCCACGTTGCCATCGCTATACCTCCGCACTCTTGCAAAATCGTTGCGTGATTCCGTCGAGCGCCTGGGCTTCGTTCAGGCTCAACATATCGACGCCAGCCGCGAGCAGAACGCTCCTATTGCTGCGCGTCGAAATGTCGTACACAAAAGCATCCCCCCTGCGCACCATGCGGATGACGTAGCGCCCGCGATAGTGCAAAGTTTCTTTAGCGTCGTGGCCATTCGCGTCAATCGTAGTGAACCTCAAACTCGCCCGGAGTTCCGCTCACGGTCACGGACAAGCCGTCGCGGAATGAAACATCGCGCCCGTCAACCAGAAGGTGCTGGCCTGCGACGATAGGAACGGGAGTTGAGCCAAAAAGCGTGCGGTAGTTACCGGCAGAATCCGGGCCGTCCTTCACCGTGACCGCGTAGCTCGTTCCAGCCGCGACACCGATCAAATCATAGAGCTGGCCCCCGCCCGCCTTTATGAGAATCGTTCCCGCCGCGCCGTTGACGATTGCAACTGCCATGAGATTCCCTTCCGTTCAGCGGCGGCGATAGCCGTACATAAGTTCATGCCGCCGCTTTTGCAGGTAGTCGTCCGGCTCCATGTCGTCCATCGTGCGATTGCGTTTTAGCTGCTCCGCGATGCGGCCCACTTCCACAACCTGATCGTGAGCGGCCATGCCGTGGAGCTTGTGCGCAAGGTCGAAGTTTTCAGGCTTGGCGAGGTAATAGCCCACTTCTGGAGCGCCGAGCCGAACGATTTCAGCGACGGCCTCGGGCGAGATGGTCAACCCTTTTTCGTGCGCCGCCATCAGCGTGTCGTTGAAATCAGGCTTGCGCTCGATCAGCTTCCGGCCCTTTTCAAGAAATAATGTTGCTTTGTCTGGCATGGTCAGCTCCTCGCGTGTCCGTTCGATTTTTCATCCGGCAACGGATCGTAGCCTTCCGGCTCCGCTGCTGCCGGGAGTCCTTTGATTTTGCTCGGATGATCTACCCAGCCCTCTTTTCGGAGTTTGGCCTCTTCCGCCTTGGCCGCTTCGATGTCGATCGTCAAGTCCTCTTTGACGGTGCCCACCAATTTCGTAATCCACGGATGGCGCACAACGACGTTGCCGGGAGAATTGGACGTTTTGTTGATGACGCGGAAGCCTAAATCAGTGATTCCGAGTTGCAAGCAAAGATCATGGGGCCACGGGTAATTCGGGCTGATCTCGTCCCCGGCGGGAACGCCTTTGCGGAGAGCAAGGCGATACATGACCTTCGGATATTCCTTGTGTTCGTCCGCGCAAATCGCGTGGACTTGCAAAGTCCCCTCGCCCAGCTTCACGGGGCGAGGATCGTTTTTTTCCATTGCCTCGCGGACCTGTTTTGTTCGACCCATGCTGTCCGTTTTCTGGATTCGCAGTACCCTCTCCGAACGTTCGACAAATTCTGCTTGCATTGTGTCTCTCCTTTTCTAAACGACTACTCGCTTTACTCGTCCTGCTGGAACTACGGGAGCCTCTGAAATTTCTTCCGCCTGTTCTACCGCCATCGGTGAAGCGTGACCGTTTGGCTTTTCAGGCTCGCCGCCGATCTGCTCTGGCGTGGCTGATTGCCGCCTCTGCCGCTCCCGAATGCGTGTCAGCGCGTCCGTAAAATCGACTCTCGCGTCGAGGTCAATACCTTGCAGCGGCTTGCCCCAACCACGGTCCAGCAACATTTCCATGTGCTTCGCGGAACCTTGGCGAGCGCGGCGGTAGGCGATCTCCAACAAAACCCGCAGGCGCGCCTTGCCCGTCTTTGGGTTGTCGCACTCGCTCAAAAACTCCCGCGCTTCGACCTTGATATCGCTAGTCACTGGCCTGCCTGCGGGATTTCCGCTTTGGCCCTTCTTCCACGCGAACTGATTCCCCGGCTGAAACTGATTCGGCGGCCTGAGATTGTCTTGCGGCGCGTCCTTACTCCCATCGCAAGGCGGAGTCTCTTTGCGTTGCTTCGGAGTCTTGGCTTTCTTGCTGCTCATGCGATTTACTTTTCCTTGCGGCCTTTCGGCCTGCTATGCTGCGCGATCTCAGCGCGCAATGCTTCCTCTTCGACGGACGGGATTTTCTCCGCCCCGATCTTGTCCATGAGCTTTTTCTCTGCCTCGCGCTGTTCGTCGTCCTCGACGGTTTTCTTGGTGCGCCAGCCGACCATCCCGAGCAATTCCTTCTTCTCCTCTTCCACTCCCTTTATGTAGTCGTGGGCAATCTTCAATTCCTTTTCAAGCCAAGCGATACGCTGATTGAGCTTTTCCGTTTCGGTCTTTGGGGTTGCACACATTTCGATAAGTTGCTGGTGTTCAGCCAGCACTAGCGCGTTGGCAATGCGCGCGCGCGTGTGCTGCGCCGCTGTGTCCTTTACGCCGTTCTCGAAAGCTGAGACAAGCGCCTGCGTCACACCAGCTCGTTTCGCAAGCTCCGCTTGAGTCATCCCTAGGGCCTTCCTCATGTTCTTCAGGTTCTCCGGGCTATAGTCGGGATGCTGAGTGGAAATGAGGCTTGTCGGAACAATGCCTAACTGCCCGGCCTTTTTCTGTAACTCTGATTGCTCGTTTTTCAGACTGGCGATCTCCGCGTCACGTTTCTTGTTCGCCTCGATGAGAAGTTTTTCCATCGCATCGGCAACCCGGCCCCATGCTTCAGCGCTCAGATCGCGCTCGCCGCTCTCGAAGAGGGAGAGCATCGGGTACGACACGTCCGCCATTTCCCCTAATTGAGCAAGCGTCACGTCGCATGTTTTTCGGACTTCGCGGAAGAGTTCGCGGCGCTCGCCGACCGGAAGTCTTTCACGGGTAACAGAAGTTTCAGACATTTCAGAAATACCCCTCTCGAAAATACTTGTAAAAAAAGCTCGCCAAATCTTTACACGTCGTGTTAGACTATACGCGTTACGTATTCGAGGGTGCTAGAGAAAAAGGAGCGCTCGAAGGTCGCAGGGTGTGTAACAGATGAGCAAAACGGCATCGGAATTGACGCGGAACGGCGTTCGCAAGCTGATAAGGAAACTCACCAAGCGACGGAGAGAAGCGGAGCGTCAGATGGCAATCGAGCGGTGCTGCGCTCAAGGTTTCAAGGGTCTTGTGGCTTTGTTGAAGTAAGTGTTTTTCAAAAACTGAATCCGCGACCGGCCTAAACAGCACGGTCAGAAACGCACAAAACGCGCCCGACTCGGAACGGGAATCGCAGTCCCGGAGCGTTTTGTGGCTTCTCAAGAAAATTCCCACAGAAAACGTCATTACCCCCGCGTCCCTCGAAACCGCCTCAAAGATGCATACACGCGCTACTGCCGCGCGTGCTCCGCTCCGGCTGGGCACTACTGTATCTCTTGGCGCACCGGCAAGCGTTCGCTTTTCCCACATCGCACCCGCAGGCGAATCCCCGAAAAAATAAATCGTCGAGTCGAGCGTCCACCACTGCCCGATCTGCGCGAGTTCAATCGACTAATGGCTCCGTTCGACAGGCAGGGGGCCGCGCCCTGCCCGGATTGGTTGCGAGAAAGATTCGCAAGGCTCCGCTCGGAACAGCAAGAGGTAGAAGCATGAAACGCGCTCTCGCCTTTTCAGAGCGGCGCATGTCGCAGACGGATTGCAACCAGCGGCGCGCACCGACACAGGAAACACTCGTCCGACTCACGCCGCAAGGCGAACGGCTCGCCGCGCGGCTCGAAGCGCAGACTCCGCGAGAACGCGAGCGGACGATGCGTGAAATTATGGACCGCGCACGGAAAGCCGAAGCCGATCTCAAAACGTCACGGAAGAAAATGATTCTCGACGTTTTGCGGACGGAAGGCGACAGCGGGGGATGCGTTCTACTTGAACGGCTCTGCCAAGTTCTCGACATCACCGTGATGGAAACCTTCCTGCTTTTGCATGAGCTGAACCGAAATCTACTCGACCCGGACGACTGCGGATTGTACGTGTACTGCTTCTTTAACGATGGCAGCGGGCAAGTGTGGTGCGAGCTTTGGGAGCCGAACGGCACGGAGCGTGCGCGATGAACGCTCAAACGTTTTTCGAGTCTATCGCTATTCCTCTTGCGAAAGGCAACGGCTGGAAAATCGCGCCGTGCTTCCCGCACGATGCAACCGGAGAGTACAACGGGCAGAAGATCGACGGAAAAACCGTCCACATGAAACTGTGCCCCAAGCCGCTAGAGATGGCATCCTCCAGCCTGGAACAAATTCACAAGTGGGCGAAGCGCGAGCCGAACGCCAACGTCTGCGTCTACGCGCGGCAGGAAGCTGGCGGCTTGTGCTTTCTTGACAAGGACGGCGCTCACGATCTCCGCGCGGCCTACGAAAAAGAGACGGGAAAGAAATTCCCCAAGACTCTCCTAGTCCGCAGCTCGCGCCGCAACGGGACAGAGCGCGGGCATTTTTATTTCTTGCAGACGCCGCGCACGATAACTTTTGAAAACAACATCCCGGAATCGAAAACCGATGGATGGTTCAGTTTTCGTGTCAAGAATGAGTACGTTTGCACAATCGGCAGTATCCACCCGGAAACGAAAGAGCCATACACCGTCGTTGAGGACAATCCGATTCTGCCGATGCCAGATGACCTACTCGACTGGCTGCAAGCGCAGACGAAGCGCAAGCCAAAGACGCGGAAGGAAGCAGAAGCGCGCGGGAAGCTCAAAAAGGGTTATCGCTACACGGCGCTGATCTCGGAAGTTGGCAGGCTGTGGCAAGCCGGATGGAGCCGCGAGCTTGTCATTTCGGCGGGTATCGAGTGGGCGCGGCAAAACTATGAACTGCTCCCCACGGAGGGGGAGTTTGATGCACAGAGGGTGCAAAAGAGAATCGAGCATCTGATTGATTCTTACCCGCAAGATAATAAAGACGAGCTTTATGTTGTTCACGGCGGGGAACTGTGCGCCGTCCACTGGGAGCAGAAGGGGCGCGGAGATGCGAAGGAATGGATTCGCACGCTCGAACCGCTCGCCAACTTTGACGCGCGCATCGTCAAACAGATCATCCTTGATGATGGTGTCACGACGACGGCAGCGCACGTGATTCATGGCACGCGAAAGAACGGCAAACCGCTGCCAGAGACGCGCGTGCTTGCAACGGACTTTCCTACGATGGGATGGGTGGCGCGCGAGTGGACTGTCCACAGCGCAAGCCTGCGGCCTGGCATGGGAGTAAAAGATAAGCTCCGCGCAGGCATCGAGTTTCTTTCCGCCGACCCTGTTCTTGAGCGCATCTTCACACACACTGGTTGGGTAAGGCTCGAAACCGGCTGGGCGTTCTTGCATGCGGACGGCGCAATCGGCGGCGAGGCGCAAGTCGATCTAAGCGCGCCGAGCCTTCAGCGATACCGCTTGCCAAACTGCACTGACGGAAAGACGAACGCAGCAAGCGCGATGAGAATATCACTCGCTTTGCTCGACGTAGCTCCTGATTCGATCACCGTTCCCCTATGGGCCGCGATGTTCCGCGCACCGCTTGCGTCGCATCTGCCGCTGAATTTCACCATCTGGCTTGATGCGCCGACTGGCAACGTGAAGACTTCGCTAGCGACTTTATTCCTCTCCCACTTCGGAGAGTTTGACGTAAACCACTCGCCAGCGAACTGGAGCAGCACGGCAAACGCGCTCGAACACCAAGCGTTCTTACTGCAAGATTTACCGCTGCTAATCGATGAGTACGTGCCGACGAGTGCACGCGACGTGCGCGAATTGGAAGCGAAGGCGTCCCGGCTAATCCGTTCACAAGGGAATTTGACTGGACGCGGGCGTATGGACCAGAACCTAAAGCAGCGTCAGAGTTTTCCTCCGCGCGGACTTATCGTTTCAACGGGCGAAGGGCGTCCGCCTGGCGAATCTCTGGCTGCGCGTTGCATTGTACTCGAACCGCGACGCAATACGGTGAAACTCGAAAAACTGACAGAAGCACAGAGATTGGCAGAGCATCTGCCCTGCGCGATGACTAACTATCTTTCCTGGCTTGCGCCGCAACTCGACAATCTAGGACCGGAGCTTTTGAAGATGCAGCGCGATGGGCGAGTAACAATGGCCCGCGACGCAGCACACTTGCGCGTGCCGGAAACGGTTGGCTCCGTTGGAATAGGGGCAGAGCTTGCATTGCGGTACGCCGTTGGATGCAAAGCGATTGACGAGAAAAAAGCGGCAGAACTGCGTGAGCGTATCGACGCGGCGCTGACGAACACGGTCATCGAGCACGCAACCCGTGTGCGCGATGAAAATCCGGCGCGGCGATTCTTGCGCGTGCTGGCCTCTGCGCTCGATTCAGGGCAAGCGCTCATGTGGCACAAAGACAGCGACTTATTTCCGCCAATGGATGTGATCGGATGGTACGACAAAGATCGCCTTTATTTCTTGCCTGAAGTCGCACAGAAAACCGTCGCGGAGTTTTGCCAAAAGCAGGGGGAAACGTTCAACACGAGAGAGCGCGTCGTGCGCGAACAGCTTAATGAGCTGGGAGTGCTCGAACGGTCAGAAGGCAGCCTCACCCGTACCGCTGCGCTTGGCGGTAAAGTTCGCCGCGTGCTGCAACTCATTCGTAACAATGCAGAGGCACTTGTAGACGGCGCGAGCTTCCCGAATGACGAGCCGAAGATGCACGGAAAGGACGATGGCAGGGGAAAGAAATGACGCTAAACAAGTTTAACGAGATTAACAGGTTTAACGTGTTTTTTTTGGAGAGTAGAGCGCGCCTTGGGGAGTGTGTAATCAACGCAGGGGGGTTACATAGTCTACGCGGGGTTCTCTACTCTCCGGGGGAAAACTTGTTAAACCCGTTAAAAAAGTTAAAACTGTTAAGAGTCTCCCTCCTCCCCTCGGACTCAAGTAAAGCAAGCACCGTAAAATCAGCGTCTCTTAACACGCCAATTACGTCTAGCGTGGGTAAGCGCGTCGATCTCGCGCGCCGCGTCGAAACGCTCGTCAAAACGTCAAAACGCCGTCAAAACGCAGAGCCTGCGTGTAGCGCTCCCTCTAGGCTGGTTCTCGACGCGAACAACGCGCTACGGCGCTCAACGTCGCTACGTACGCGCTCGGTGGCGCGCGATCTCGCGGAGCACGCGCTCGGAGCTTTGAATCCTGAGCGCCGCGCTCACCATCGCAGCGTCGAAGCGCCGATAATAAATCGTCTACTCACTCGCAAGTCCTTGATAGCTAAAGGTTTAGAAGCAGCGTTGCACGCGCGTTGCAAGGAAGGAAGCGTTTAGCGCGAAAAACTCTTCGGTTGCGGGGACGTGTTCCAAGCGCAGTAGCCTCCCGCGCGGCCTGTACCGAGCCAGTAAGTGAAAGCCTTAACGCCTCGCTCGGATTCTTTGAGGCGAGGCGCTTTATGTCGAAAGCCGTTCAGACTGGACAGCCGCTCACACAGGGCGCACTAGCGCCGGGCGATCTTCTCACACCTAGAGAGCTTGCCAAGCGCCTGAAAGTCCCTGTGTCGTGGGTCTACAAGCACACCGACAATAGCCGCAGCAACGGCCAGCGGCTCCCCGTGCTTCGTTGTGACGGCTTCCTGCGCTTCTCCTGGCCGGACGTGCTCGAATGGCTGCGCGGCAAGAAATAGCTAGACAAATGGCCGAGTATTTGTATACAATTACTAGACATGGGAAGGCCACGCAAGCAAGCAACGGAGCGCAAGGCGAAAGTCTTGTGCCACAGGATTACGCAAGCCGAGTATCGAGCAATCCGCAAAGCTGCGAAGCGAGCTGGCCTCTCCATCGCAGAATATGCACGAAAGAAACTGATCGCGTAAGCGGCCCCGCCGAGTGTTATCAGCACTCGACGGAGCCTAACCCACAAAGCGAGGTACATCGCTATGCAGGCTCCATTTACTTTATCACCGCAACAAAGAAGCTCACTAGAGTCCGCGTATTCCTGCTTTCGAGGCGCGCGGGCTTTCCTCGAATCCATCGAAGCAAAACTCCAACCGGACGAAAAACTCACGTCGCAAAATCTCCGCGAGCTTGCGGACCTTTGCGAACGGAAGCTAGTCGAAGCGTTCCCCGATCTGCTGGAATGGCTCTATCAGTGGGAACGCGGGGGTGTGTCGTGAGTCCCCGGCTACGCGTGAAACGCCAGCGTTTTCCTCATCCCGACCGCTGGCTTATCGCCGCGCTCTTCGCGCTTCTGCTCTTGGGCGTCGCGCTCACGGTGCTGCGATGAGCAGCTACACGCGAAAGACGCGCTGCGTCGTCGCGCGCTGTCCGTATTGCAACTGGCTCGGCGTGTTCTTCGGCACAGATCGCGCGCAGCTAAACTTGCGCGTCGTAGCAGAAACCATTCTTCACGCGGTAACGCATCAAGCATCGGCGCGAAAGCGCGGAAAGGTGAAACCATGAAAGAGCAAAAGGGATATGTTTTCCATCGGTACGGAAGCTGGTTCGTCCGCTACCGCGACGATGTTCTCCAACCTGACGGCACGGTCAAGCGCACGCAGGTCTGCAAGAAGCTCGACGTTGAATATGGCGGCGAGTACCGCACGCGCAAGAGCGTGCAGCCGTTCATCGCGCAGATGCTCGCGCCGTTGAACGCTGGCCTGCTCAACCCGCAGAGCACGATGCTTGTCACGGAGTTTGTCGAGCGCGTCTACTTGCCCGAGTACGTCGAGAAGAATCTCCGACCTGCGACGTGCCGTCAGTATCTCGGCGTCTGGAAGCGCTATCTCAAGCCGCGCATGGGCAAGCTGACGCTTCGCGGCTTCCGCACCGTGCACGGCGAGCAGATGCTCTCTCAGATCGCGGCGCAGTCGCAGCTAGACCGCAGCTCGCTGCGTCATTGCAAAGCGTTTCTCTCCGGCTGTTTCAAGCAAGCGAAGCGGCTCGGGATTCTCGACGGCATCAACCCGATCATGGACGTTTCGATTCCGCACGCGCCGGAAGCGGAGCAGGACACTTACGCTTACAGCTTGAGCGAGATCAAGTCGATGCTCGCCGTCCTGCCGGAACCTGCTCACACGGTTGTGCTGACCGCCGCGTTGACCGGACTTCGGCACAGCGAGCTTCGCGGCCTCGTTTGGGAAAACTTCGACGGCAAGGAGTTGAGCATCACGCGCAGCGTCTGGAACAAGACAGTGAGCGAACCAAAGACGCGGAAGAGCCGCGCTCCGATTCCAGTAGTCAAGCAACTCGCTGACGCGCTCGCAGCGCACAAGCTCCGCGCGGGGAAGCTCGCACAACCGGGCCTGCCGATCTTCCAAAGCGGGAAGGGTTCTCCGTCGAATCTCGCCAATCTAGCGCGGCGCGTCATCATCCCCGCGCTCTCGCTTTGCGTCGTCTGCAAGAAGCTAGAGGATGAGCACAAGCCGGAAGCGCACAACTTCGAGCGCGACAAGTCGCTCCCCGAGTGGCACGGCTGGCACGCTTTCCGTCGTGGCTTGGCGACGAACCTTCACGCGCTCGGCGTCGATGACAAAACGATTCAAGCGATCTTGCGGCACAGCAATGTCGGACTGACGATGAACATTTACGTGAAGAGCGTGAACGAGTCGCAAGTCAACGCGATGGATTCACTCAGCGAAAAGTTGGAATTGTGCAACGTGCGTGCAACGTCCAGCGATAAGCGGGTGAACTGAAAGAACGTAACGCCTTAGAAATGAAAGGGATAGTTGGAGCCGAGAGTGGGAGTTGAACCCACGACCTGCCGATTTCTCCGCCGATATCATGTTGTTAGATTCACGCGCTTTATTCCTCACCATACCCTATGGTTTTGCATGGTATTTGGCTCGTTTTGTTCGGAAGTTGTTCACAACTTTTGGGGTGAACCCCTAAGCTGGCACAATTTTGCTCGGGCGCGGTTATCGATCGTGCCCAAGCCTCACGGGCGAAGTGTCAGCCATTAGGTTCCGCTACTCAACAAGCTGCAGGTTCAAGGCGATACGCACACCATTGACGAGGATGATGCTCTGATCTAGAAGCTGCTGGTTCGTGATTTCGGCGTTCACGAATTGCTTGACGGCGGCGCGCGGACAAATGAATTCGATGGCTTCGGAAGTGCCTTTGGGTCCGGGAGAGAGTTTGTTGAGGACGGAAAAGTCGAGGAACTGGAATTCCACGTCCGGGGAAATCCTGTCGGATAAGTCTTTCATCTGGGGGGCAAGGAAGAGGTCAAAACTTTGAGCTGCGCGCTTGTAGATGGAGCCTTTGGCAGGGCCGAACTGGAGAGAGTTGCGAAGGGTCATCTGTAGGGCGATTTGATCGCGGAAGACCATAAAGGTTGGCGGGGCGTAGTCGACAAAATGAAATTTTGCCGCGCCTAGCTTGGCCAAAGAAGCTAATTGTGCTTGGTACTTTTCGTTCAGATGATCGGCGTCGGCCGGCGCCGAAGGCGGAAGAGCTGGCGGCGGATCAGAGTCTTTGGGTGAGGTCGTAGATGGATTGGCGTTTGCGGGAGCGGGATCTGCCGGGGCCGCAACAGCGGGAGAAACGGCTGGCAGTGGATGATTTAAGTTGAGCAAGGGAGAGCGGGCCACCAGCGTTGAAGAACGCGCGGTGGAAGTGGCATCGGGCTTGGCCGGGATGGAGCGAGGTAGAGCTTGAACGTTAAGGGGATCGCGTTCCGTGATGGAAAGGCCGAAGTCGGTTCCGCTGACGTAGATTTTGTTACGATTCAGGATTTCCTGGCGAACGGGATCCGTGGTGGCGCCGGAAAGGGCCCAGGCGTCAATGCGGTCAAGCACCAAGACGAGGTTTTCCTTTCCTTCAAAGTCGTAGCTGCGCTCCCTGGAGCGGGCGTGGTAGGAGATTTCAAAACCTATCCCGTCGCAAGCTATGTCTTGCGGCAGGGTGGTTGTCGTCAAAGCCAAGATGGGAAGCACCACCGTGCGGAATGTATTGGCCGCACGTTCATTCTGCGTCATGCGATTGGTGTCATAGGCAGCGTTGTAATTCCCGGTTACCTTCAGAATGACGCGATCCTGGAAGCGGACAAACTCCAGGCCGCGTGAATCGGTTTCCGCCTGCTGCGCGGGGTCAATTCCAACGAAACGGCTGAGATAAAAAGGAAAGGGGAATTTGGCTCTGGCGATCGATTGGTTGAGCGCCTTCAGCTGAGGGAAGTAGGATTCTTCGAGCGCTTTCAAATCGGGATTGAGGATTTCGGCCGGGCTAACCTGCGCGGAGGCGAATTGCGCGGAGAGAGCGATGGCTATTCCAAGAGTTGGAAGAAGCAAGCGGCGCCAAACGTTTTCAGCGATGTTGAGTTTCATATTTCGCAAAGTGAGTATCTCCTATTTTGCGGAATACTGCGAAGCTGGGCGGCCAGGAGGCTGATAGGGCGGCTGGGCGACGGCGCGGGTGAAGGTAATCACGGAGCGAATTTCTTCTGTGGAGAGCATCTTGCCGTAGGGAGGCATCATGGCGGATTTGCCGAGGGCGCTACCGCCGAGCGTAATGATGTTCTGCATGAATGCGTCGCTTTCGGTGTTTAGCGTGGCTCCGTCGTTCAGCAAGGGCGGGACGGGCGTAAGGTTCGAGCGGTTGGAAGGGCCTGCCGGCGTGGCGTCGGCATGGCACCAGACGCATTGCTGATAAAAGATGCGCTTGCCCTGGGATTGCTGATAGCTGAGAGGAATAATTTTCTGCGCGTCGGTCCAATCGGTTTCCGTATCGTACGCAGCAAGAAGAGGATCCGCTTTGCCGGCTTCGGCATGCTTGCGGCAACCTGACACACAGGCAATAGTCGTTAGAAAGAGGGCGGTCGTCCAGATACGGAATCTCATCGGCCAGCTCCAAGAGTTGCGGTGCGCGAAGCGGAGGAGCTCGCTGTTTTTTGTGGTTTGATGCTCTGGCGCAAGGTCATCAGGTACGCCGTCAAGGCTCTGACCTCGTCTTCCGTAAAATTTCGACGGGGCTCGATTGTATCGGGAATGAGCGCCTGGGGATTTCTCAGCCAAGCCTCGACCCATGCGGGTGTCAACCAGCCGCCCGCATTGTTCAAGTTGGGTCCGACATATCCGCCAGTACCGCCGATGGTATGGCAGGATTGGCATTGATACTTCACTTCGTAGAGCTGCTTGCCGAGAGCAGCCATCGCTGGCGTGAATTGCCTGGCGTCCGCCGCCGCGGGGTTCGCGGCGGGATGCTGCAAGACCATGCTCATGTAGTCTGCGAGCGTGGTGGCATCCTTGTCGCTCATATTGAATTGCGGCATGCGCAAGATGAGCGTCGGGCGAATCGTTTGCGGATTTTTCAGGAAATCCACGATCCACTGCCGCTGCGCGCGGCTGCCCTCATAGGTGAGCTCCGGCGCGAGGTCACCTCCGTAACCGTTGAATTTGTGGCAGGTATAGCATTTGTAACGCTCATAGACCTCGGCGAACGCGCCGGTTGGATGGAACGCAACTTCCTTCCGGGGCACAACCAGATTCTGCAGGGCGCTGGTTTGCGGAGCACCTTTCATACTGAGAAGCGCGGTTGTAATGGCGTCGAGGTCCGTCTGGTTCCAGTTGTATTGCGGCATGCGCGCTGCGGTATTGACGGACGCGGGATCCTGCAGCTTCGCTTGAATGTAGGAGACAAGGTTATGCGGGATTTTTGAAGCGCCGAATTCCAGCTCCGAGGCGTTCTTTCCGCCGATGGCGCTCAGGTCGGGGCCAAAGTCTTTTTGAGGATTCAAGCCTTCGATCACATGGCAGCTGGCACAACCTTTTTCGAGAAATAGGCGATGCCCGAGTTGAATTTCGTCTTCAGTTGGCTGCCCAAGCTGCGGAACGCCGGTTAGGAGGTCGGAATCGGTCAGCTTGGTAGTGATGTATTGCGTGACCTTATAGAGATCTTCGTCCGACCAACCATAACGCGGCATTTTTGTATGCGGCAGGTATCCTTGCGGATCGCGGAGCCAGGTGACGAGCCAGTCCGGATTGACCTTGCTGCCGGCTTTGGTCAGCTCCGGGCCGATGTCGCCGCCGATCAGCTTTGTTTCGCCGGCGCGCGTGACGGCGAGGGAGTGGCAGGTCGAACAAAACATCTGGCGGAAACGCAATTCGCCTTGCGACGGAAGTTCGGGATTCTTGCTCCACGCTGCAACGACGCGAGCATCGATCTTGTACGGCACGAAAGATTTTGTTTTTTGGCCGCTGAGATAAGCGGAGAGGCCGCGGAGTTCCGTCTCTGTCAAACGGAACTTCGGCATGCGCGGCTCTTCTTCCGTTTCGTAGCCGTTTACGGTGACATTGCCATCTTTATCGACGATCGTGCGCGGTTCCTTTAGCCACTTGTAAATCCATTCGCGGCTGACTTTAGCGCCGACGTTTGTCAGATCGGGCCCGAGCATCGCGGGGCGCTCTATTCCGGGGAGGCGGTGGCAGCCCTGGCAATTCAGTTCGGCGAGCAGCGCGCGGCCACGAGTAAGTTGTGGTGTTTGGGGCAGGTTCGCGTCGTGACAGGTGCCGCACGAAGCCTGTATGAAACGGGCGGGCAGGATGGGCTGCTCCCAGGCAAGCGTGGACTCGTGGGCTTCGGCGACTTCGGTCGCTGGACCTTGGCCGCGATGGCAAACGGTGCAGCCCCAGTCGCGAACGTTGTGGGGAATCGGCGGGTGCGCACGGAACGGCCGAGGGACAGCCGGATCCGCAAGGCTGGTCTGCGTAATTCCCTGGTGGCATGTGGTGCAGCGGTCCACCACATTCATTCCCGGCAGCCAGATCTGGTCGATCTCGGCGCGGTAGTCCGCAATCAATTTTTTTGTGTCCGGGCGGGTCTGCGCGAAACGCAGGTACGAGCGCTTGTTTTGCTTCCATTCGCGGCGAAAATCCTTAATGGGTGAGATGGCCAGCACGGCCAGAAAGACGAGACTGGAAACCGCGAACACCAGCCGCATCCGGTTCGTCAATTTGCCCATTTCCTCAGCCGGCATGAGTTCTCCACGGCCAGACCCAGGACCACCCCGGACCCCGGAAAAAGGTGCCAACAACAGTTAAGCAAAGAGCGACGGCGATGAACCAGGTCATAACCCACCAGGAGACCGGCTTGCGGGCCAGTGCCTGAAGTAAGCCTTTTTCTCCGGCACGAGCCGTGTATGAGAAAAGCAGCAGAGCTGCAACCAGCGCCGTAGGGACGAATATTGTCCAGGCATCAAAGAAAGCCAGGAAGGCCAGCAAAAGGAAAATGGTGGCAACAACTATTTTGAGGTTTTGCGCCGGTCGCGACCAGATAGGCGCGCCTTCGACGTTTACGTTGAAATACGGGATCACTACCAAAGCGATCACCACAAGGGTCGGAATCAAAATTCCCGCGACGAAGGGCGGGAAGAAGTGCAGCAGTTCCTGAAGCCCAAGAAAATACCACGGCGCCTTAGCGGGGTTTGGGGTAAGCAGCGGATTGGCAAGCTGTTCCAGGGGAGCATCCCAGAAAAGCGCGACGAGTACCATAGCGATCACCAACACCTGAAACGCGATGGCTTCGCGAATAAGAAGATGAGGATAGGCCATCAATTGCGGGCCGGGATCGCCGACGACCTTGGCGGAGGTCTTCTTGGTCACAAAGACGATGCGCCGGGGATCTTTCTTTGCGTCCGAGCTTATCCCCGTCTCGATTTTATTCTTTTCCATCTTCGTCCCTGTGCTTCACAGTCAGGCCGCCATCTTTTTGCACTCGCCAGAAGTGAATTCCGATGAGCAAGAACGCCACAAGTGGGAGAATCACCACGTGCAGCACGTAGAAACGCAGGAGCGCGTTTTCACCGACGATGTTGCCGCCAAGCACCAGAAACCGGATTTTGCCGCCCACCACGGGCATGGCGGAAATAATGTTGGTGCCAACGGTCACGGCCCAGAAGGCGAGCTGGTCCCAGGGCAGGAGATAGCCCGTGTAACTGAGGAACAGCGTGACAAGAAGGAGCACGACGCCAACAACCCAGTTGAACTCGTGGGGCGGCTTGTAACCCCCGCGGTAGAACACGTGAAACATGTGCCAGAAGACGGCGAAGACCATCAAATGCGCGGCCAGCCGGTGAAGATTCCGAAGAAAGACTCCGTTGGAAACGACGAACTGCAGGTCCTTCATATCCCGGTAGGCATGAGGCGCAGCCGGATGGTAATAGAACATCAGCAAAATGCCGGTGACGAAAAGAACGATGAAAAGGATGAATGAGATCGAACCGAGGTAGTACGAGGCCCGCACGCGGAGAGACTTTTCTCGAACCTTGACCGGCAGCCAGTGCAGGAAAAGATTGCCGAAAACGGCCAGGCTGCGCGTGCGATTTGTGTTCGCGGGGCCGCGGCGAAAGATGGACTTCCACACTTTCGTCTCGCGAAGGTGTTGCAGCGCGGAATGAAGAGTCGTAGCCATCGTTTCCCTTAGACCTTCAGAACTTGCGCGGGCTTGATGTTTTGCAGCTTGTCCACGAGCAGCTCGCCATCCGCTGTCAGCGAGATAGCGAAATGAGGAAGTGGCCGTGGCGCGGGACCTTCGATTTTGGTGCCATCGGATTTGAACTTGCTGCCGTGGCAAGGGCACGCAATCATTTCAGTGTCCGGCTTCCATTGCGTAACACAGCCAAGATGGGTGCAGACTGCGGAGACCGCATAGAAGCCTTCCGGCATGCGCACGATGTAAACCTGCTGGTCCTGAAGAAACGTCACCGAATGCAAGGGATAAAGATCGGGATTCCCGGCGCGAAAGGTGGTCGGGGGCTCGAACAAAACATTAGGCGAAAAAAATTGATAGGTCACTGCAACGGAGCCTAGACCGGCGATGCCGAGGGCACCTAGAGTGATTTCGTTCAAGAAATCGCGCCGGGTGATCTCATTCTCCCCTTGGCCCGTCCGTAGTGCTTCCGTAACCGATGAACGCTTTGTGTCGCTCATGCGTGGAGAGCCATTTTCTCAATTTGGACTAGATTCGGATCACGATCGAACACTTCAAATGCTTCCATGGTGATGGTTTTCACCGGACAGCGCTCCGCGCAGAGCCCGCACCGGATGCAGATGGTTTCGTCCTTGACCATCACCGAGCCTTCCTCGGTAATCAGACCCTCCGGCGAGAGATGGAGGAACTCGAGCGCGCGCGAATCGGAGGTTGCCGCGAGTTGCTGGCGCGTTTCATCGGAAAATGCGAATTGGCTTAGCGGCACCAGTTGCAGGCAATTCTGCGGACAAACGTCCACGCACCCGCCGCACAGAATGCACTCCGTTCCTTCCGCTTCATTGCCTTCGAAAATCGTATTGATCCAGCATTGCAGGCAGCGCGAAGCCTCGCGGCGTGCTTGCTCTTCGGTGAATCCGAGCTCGACTTCGGCGACCCCGGTGCGGCGCTCCAGTGGAATGACCGGCACACCCAACCGGGAATACTCGTCGTACTGCTCCGCCATTTCGTGATGATCCAGTAGGGTGACCTGCACGAACCGTGGCTTGGGCTTCCATTCGGCGCCGCGAATGAATCTGTCGATTTCTTCGGCCGCTTTTTTGCCGTCAGCCACAGCATTGATGATCAGGCGCGGGCCGAAAGCCACATCTCCGGCAGCGAAGATTCCCGGCGCCGTGGTCATGAGCGTTGCGGGGTCAATCTTTAAGGTGCCCTGCCGCGTCGTTTCGATGCCATCCGCGGGCTTGAGAAAAGATGTATCCGAAGCTTGCCCGATGGCTAGAATCACCGTGTCGCAGGGAATAATGGATTCGGTTCCAGCGGCGAAAGTCGGGCTGAAGCGGTGCTGCCCGTCGAATACGGAAGTACAGTTGATCACTTCGAGCCCTGTCAATTTGCCGTTGCTTCCGACAAACTGCTTGGGGCCGAGAGAAGGATGCATCTTGATGCCTTCGACCAGCCCTTCCTCGATTTCTTCTTCGGAAGCGGGCATCTCGGCGCGTGATTCGAGGCACACCAGGTGCACTTCGCGAGCGCCCATGCGCAGCGCCTGGCGGGAAACGTCCATGAACTCCTTCATGGCCACGTCGTGTTCGCTGGAAGTCAATTCATCGGGGAGAGCCACGACTTCCGTGCCGGGCGCGAGTTTTTGCTGTTCGCGCATGGCGGAGCGCGCGACATCAATGGCCACGTTGCCGCCGCCAATGACCACCACTTGTTTGCCGATGGAAAAGCGGTATCCAAGATTCACGTTCAGAAGAAAATCGATGCCTTTGACGACTCCGTCCAGCTCATGCCCGGGAAGATTCAGGTCGCGGCTGCGGTGCAGGCCGAACGCCATCAGTATGGCTTTGTAACCCTGGCGGCGGAGATCCTCCAACGAAAAGTCTTTCCCTAGCCGCGCGTTGAGGCGAAGTTCCGGGCCCAGGTCAAGGATTTCGCGAATCTGCGCCTGCAACACATCGCGCGGCAGGCGGTATTCCGGAATGCCAAGATGCATCATTCCGCCGGGCACCGGCGCTGCGTCAAAAATGGTGACGGGATAGCCGAGCAGCGCAAGATCGTGCGCCGCCGACATGCCGGCCGGACCGGAACCGATAATGGCAATCTTTTCCCGCCGGACGGAACGGGGCGTTTCGGAAAATACGTCAATGGGATTGCGCGATTCCGGCCCATGGCGCTCGGTGACGAAACGCTTCAGCGCACGAATGGCGATAGGCATATCCAATTGGCCGCGCCGGCAGGCTGTTTCGCAAGGGTGTCCGCAGACGCGGCCACAGATGGAAGCGAAAGGGTTGGGAACCCGGGCATAGCGGTACGCTTCCTCGTACCGCCCCTCGGCGATCAGCGACACGTATCTTCCGGCTTGCGTATGGACTGGACACGCCTGCATGCACGGAAAGTTCGACTCCAGCCATTCAAGATCGACGAGTTTGGTGCGCGTGGTCACTTGAATGGCTCTCTCCGGGTCCCCAATTTGCTACTTCTTAACCGTCAGGTCAACTGTGGCGGTGGCGCCGCTCAGGTCCACGGCTTGTGTCGTTGGTTTGCCGTCTTCGCTCCAGGTTTTCAACGTATATTTCCCAGCCGGCACATTCTTGATCTCAAAATTGCCGTCCTTGTCGGTCACCGCAAAGTACGGCGTGGGGACAACAACGACATAGCCGGACATTTCAGGGTGGACGTTGCAGAGAAGAGACGCCGTGCCGAGATCGTTGAACTGGAAGGGCTTCTTGTCACCCTTCGGCCAAGTGCCAAGATTGTGGGAGAGCTTCTTGTTTCCGCTGATCGATGGCCAGTAAACATTGTGGCCCACGGGATCGCTGTTCAGAAAGTCCACCGTAGTTCCCTGCTGCACGGCCACAACATGCGGAAGGAAAGCCATTTTCCGCTGGTCGATTACGACATGGTCCTTGGGCGCATCGAACTTCTTGTCCGCAATGACATCCACGTATACAGCGATGTTTTCGGCGGACTTGATTCCCTGCACGCTAACCCTGCCCTTAATGTCATTGGCTCGGCCTGCCACTGCCAGGACCAGCGTGATACTCACTGCGACTGCTGCCTTTGCTGCGATTCTCGATAGATTCATGACATTCCTCTCGTATTTGATATGCCTGCAATAAGATTTCCGAGCCCGGTGCTACTAGAAAACGTAGTCGATGCCCGTCTGGAACGTATTTGGTCGGAAGAACAGAATATTTCCGGTTGCGGGATCCGTATAGGGATGCCCGAAGGTGTACTGGTATTCGCCGACGACTTTGATATTGGCTCGCACCAGCACCTGGAACCCAGGGCTGAAGCGGTTCCTGGTTTGGTGCTCGGAAGCGGGCGTGCCATTCAAGAAGTCTGCGCGGGAATTCACGGCATCGTAGTGGAACGTGCCGATCAGCCAGGGATAGAACCAGTAGTTGGCGCCGGCGAACCCACCGGAAAATTTAACCGCGGGAGCCGTGGCGATGGTCGGAGGAGCTCCGGGGGTTACCACGTGATTGTCGTCGTGACCAAACATTCCCAGTCCGAACATCTCCAGCTTGCGGTATTTGAAACGCAGATCGCCGCCCACGCGGTAGAAGGGTTCTTCGATGGTAGCTAAACCCGGGAACAGGACGCCGTCCTGATTCTGCTGATTCTTGCCGTAGTAATACAAAAATCCAACTCGGATGGAAGTGTGGTCCCGAGGACCGGTTGGACCTGCAGCCTGGATGGCATTGCGGCTTTCCGGGTCGCGCTCCAAGTTGAACTTCTGAGACAGCCGAACATAGACGTCCTTGGAACTCCTCGTGGCGGCTCCCACATTGCTCCCGTTAGTTACGGCAACGGACCAGTCGAAATTGCCGTTGTTGGGTGTGCCGCCGAACTCGATGCCGCGCTGCGGCGAACCGAAAATTGTCGAATTGTTAGTGGTACCCAACGGGCCTGCCACCGCAGTTTCGCTGTAAATGTCAAACGGAGAGAGATAGATGCTTTTCGCCTGCGTGAAGGGCAGATCGAGTTCGAATTGTCCGAACCGAACGTTCAGCGCGTTTTTCGGCAACCCGATGCCGTGGCCCAAATCGCTGTATTTCAGCCAACCGTCCCCCATAAAGCCATTGGCGTTGGCCGCTCCGACCGAGATGTCGTCATCAATCCAGAACGACAAATTCTGTCCGAAGCTCCCCGCACTGATGATCGTAAAGGTGTTTGGAGCAAAAAGGTCCGTGCGCGGCGCGAATCCGTTCTGCGCGATGACACCGGGAGGCTGTTTGCGATTGAGAGTAAAGTTCCCCTCGTACCGGAACGCAATTGGCAGGTATCCCGGAATCTCACCAGGATAGACCGCGCCGGGGAACGCTTCCTTCTGCGCCTTCGCGCCCAGAAGCACCGGAGGTTCCTTTACAAACACCTCGTCGTCCTTCGGGAACTTGAAGCCATTTTTCTTGAACGCCTCTCCGAAATCGTTCAGTTCCGGATAGTTGTTGTGGCAGGTGGTGCAGGACGTCTGGTACTTCCGCGAAAATGCGGGGATCGCAGAGGTCTTAGGGACAGAAGCGAGCATTACCCACAGAACGATCACAACGGCGGTTAAAGTCGCCATGATGCTGCTGTTAACCACGTGCCTTTTCATTTCGCGATCCTCCAAGTCTTGCCCACGGAACCGCGGGCCAAGTTCCCGAACTCACCGCTAGGCTTCAATGGTATGCATTGTTGCTTGAAGTTCAGTTAACCTACCGTGACGCACATCACCGATTGATGTGACGGATATCACACAGCTTTGAAGAGGGAGAATTTCCAGGAAGGGGATACAGGGAGCTAAAAGCCCACGACGCTTTGGAGCCCCGCCTTGAAGTGGCAATCCGCACGATGGCATCGCCCGGATCCTGGATGGCAAGGCGTGGATTGTCCTCCGATGAACCCTTGTCCGGACTGTGATTCGCCAGCTCTTTCATCGTAGTGCTGGTGGGCAGGGGTGGGCCGCTGTTACTGTCCGGTCGAGGTTCAGCAGTTGTCATTAATAGGTATTGAAAAACTGAAGAATTCTAAGGCGACTCACGATACCGCAACTGTTCAATATTGCACACTTACAACAATCAAAGAGAGACAGCCGTGTAGTGCACATTCCCGCGGGTGACATGCCCACCTCACGATCAGAGGCCGCCGCAGGCTCATGTTGGATTCCCGCATCTAGCTACCGTGCATAACGCCTGCCATCGTTCGCTGTACCGACGGTGACAGAATGAAAGCAGGAGAATCCGAGTGCAGATTTGCTGCAGGCCCGGCGGGAGAAATTGACCGGGTTAGGCGGCTGCGAGGTTTTCGAGACCGGCCTTGTTCTTAATGATGACCGTGGAACCTTTGACCTGCAGGAACTGCTTCTTCTTGAAATCACTAAACAGCCGAGTCACGGTCTCTCGGGAGGCCCCGATCATCTGGGCGATTTCTTCGTGTGTAAGGGTGAGCGTGAGCCTCACCTCGCCCTTTCCTTCATCGTGGTCTGCGGAAAGATCCAGCAGAAAGCGGGCCAACTTCTCACCTGCGGAATGAGAAAGACCAATGGTTCTCATTTCCGCTATCGCCGAATGATAGGTTTCACCGAGCTGTTGCGCTACGCGCAATGCTGCTTCGCCGTGTTCGCGCAGGAAGAGCAGGAAATCCTGCCGAGAGATGAAATTCGCCTGACTAGGTTCGATTACATCTGCCGTGAGCTCATAGGGTTTCCCTGTGACCGTCGCGGGCAGGCCCAGGACCTCTCCCGGTTCCGAGATCCTAAGAATGAGACTTCTCCCGTCGGCAGACGAGGTCGACAGTTTGACCTTGCCACTGCATAAAATGAAGACGCCACGCGGTGACTGCCCTTCTACAAAGAGAGTCGCCCCCTTCGGATAGGCCGCAGCCGAGGTGATGGCTGCCAACTTCTGCACCGCGGAGGGAGGGAGGTTGCAGAAGAGCCGATCCTCTCGATGAGGGCAGGACAGACAGCTCTCAATGATTTCTAAGCCGTACGGGGCGCGCATGAGTTCACCGCCCCGGAGTATACCTCCCTCCCTACGCGACACAAAACGAAACTCGCTCGGCATACGCCACCGTCCGGTAGATGAGGTCCGATTCCCTAGACTAGGTTGTTTCTACTAGAATCCAACGCTCTCTGGCTGTGATGGCGGTCACGCTGCCATGTGACGGGGGTTACAGCAGTCCCTTTCGGCTGAGTTCATATTTCGTATTGCGTCGGAGGTGCAAAATGCAAAAAGATGAGCGCGACCTGTTGGAAGTTCTAAAATTTGAACTTCAATTCCTCGAAGATGGGGGCTATGGGCGTTCGCCAAGGACGCCGTGGAGGCCTCAATATATTTTCGAGGACTCTCTCACTTGCATGAACTACGATTCCAAAGAGAATCCAGGTCCGTGCAGTGATTGTGTACTGATGCAACTGGTGCCGCCCGAGCGCCGCTCCGAGAAGATTCCCTGCCGCCACATTCCGTTCAACACATCGGGGGAGAGCTTGGATTCCCTCTACCAGTACAGCAATCAACAAGAGACTGAAGAAATGGTTGGAAACTGGCTGCGGGCAACTATACAGCGTCTGGAAGAGGAACGGGCAGCGGCTCAACAGGCTCGCAGCAAACAGCCGCCCGCCAGCGGCGGAACGATGAGAGGAACCCCTCTGTACCAAAAGCAGCATCCCAAGTGTGCAAACCCGGCGTGTCCGACTGCCTTTCATTGGACCGGCGGCGGCAAGTTCTTCCGATTTCGGCCGGATCCGGTTTCGGTAAATGAGATTAACCCAACAGCTGATTCGCCGAGCGGAATCCATGGCGTGAGGCATTACTGGCTGTGTGAGCGTTGTTCACATGTTTTCACGCTGGTGTACGACGAAGAACACGGTGTCACGCTCAAACTGATCTGGCCTGAACTCGCACCCGAAGAGACTCACAAGGAGTTGTCAGCGGCGTAGCGGGTCCGGCGCTTTGCGGCCGGTGCACGAATGAACGCCCCAGTCTCTTCATTACCCTAGTCCCTGCATACTGCTTACCAGAATTCACAACCTGGGCCGCTAGCTAGTTGTAATGGCCTGTTCAAACTTGTGGGGATAAGATTGGACCGTGGCCTCTGTGATGAGTGGACTCTTTCTTGTCCCGCCAGCGATGAGCGGCTTCGATCCAAAATAGGGAGGGCACTGATATGGCTTCAGCGGCACCCACAGGCTCAGCAAAGCCTTACGAATCCAAACGGCCTCTGTCCGAAGAAGAGCTGCGCAAGATGCATGCCTACTGGCGTGCCGCGAACTACCTCTCCGTGGGGCAGATATACCTCTACGCGAATCCATTGCTGCATGAGCCGCTCAAGATCGAGCACATCAAGCCTCGCCTGCTGGGTCATTGGGGGACGACGCCCGGGCTAAACTTCATTTATGTTCATTTCAATCGGCTGATCAAGAAGCACGAGCTGAACGTCATCTATGTCACGGGGCCTGGTCATGGAGGTCCTGGACTGGTTGCCAACACCTACCTGGAGGGCACCTACAGCGAATTCTACTCAAACATTTCACAAACCGAGGAAGGCCTGAAAAAGCTCTTCAAGCAGTTCTCGTTCCCAGGAGGTATTCCAAGTCACGTCGCCCCGGAGACGCCTGGCTCGATTCATGAAGGCGGTGAACTGGGATACTCGATTGCTCACGCATACGGAGCAGCCTTTGATAACCCAGACCTCCTGGTTTGCTGCGTGGTTGGTGACGGTGAAGCCGAGACAGGTCCACTCGCGGCCAGTTGGCACTCGAACAAGTTCCTGAATCCCGTTCGCGACGGCGCCGTTCTTCCTATCCTGCACCTGAACGGCTACAAAATCGCAAACCCAACCATACTCAGCCGCCTGACTGATGCCGAGTTGGCTCAGCTTTTCACGGGGTATGGTTACAAACCGTATTTTGTGGAAGGCCATGAGCCGGAGAGTATGCACCAACTTATGGCACACACACTCGACACGATTATCGAGGAAATTCATTCAATCCAGAATCAAGCCCGTGCCGGACGGTCAGCCGGACTCCCAGTGTCGCCAATGATCATCCTGAGAACGCCGAAGGGATGGACCGGGCCAAAGATCGTGGACGGAAAGCCTGTCGAAGACACTTGGCGTGCGCACCAGGTACCCGTTACGAGTTTCATCTCGCACCCAGACCACGTAAAGATATTGGAAGAATGGCTGAGGAGCTATCGGCCTGAGGAACTATTCGATGGAAAGGGCAAGTTGATTCCGGAATTGACGGAACTAGCGCCAAGCGGCGAACGCCGGATGGGTGCCAACCCGCACGCTAATGGGGGCCTGCTGCTTAAAGACCTTGTGATGCCGGACTTCCGCGAATATGCGGTTAAAGTGACGAAGCCGGGTACGGAGACGGCGGAAGCAACTCGAGTCCTGGGAAATCTCCTACGAGATGTTATGAAACGGAACGCGGACTCGAAGAACTTCCGGGTATTCGGCCCCGATGAGACGGCCTCGAACCGGCTCGATGCACTCTACGAAGTCACTGAAAAAGCTTTCATGCAGGCAATGCTTCCCACCGACGAGCACCTTTCTAGGGACGGCCGGGTGATGGAAGTCCTGAGTGAGCACATGTGCCAGGGATGGCTCGAAGGCTATCTGCTCACGGGTCGTCACGGGTTTTTCTCCTGTTACGAAGCCTTCATTCATATTGTGGACTCCATGTTCAATCAGCATGCCAAGTGGCTCAAGGTGACGAGAAATATTCCATGGCGGCGGCCGATCGCTTCCTTGAACTACCTCCTCACGTCGCACGTCTGGCGCCAAGACCATAATGGCTTCACCCACCAGGACCCTGGCTTCATCGACCATGTGGTGAACAAGAAGGCCGATATTGTGCGCGTGTATCTTCCTCCGGATGGCAACACGCTCCTCTCGGTAGCTGATCACTGCCTCCGCAGCCGAAACTACGTCAACGTCATCGTTGCTGGGAAGCAGCCGGCGCTGCAGTGGCTCGATATGGAATCTGCGATTGAACATTGTACGAATGGAATTGGAATCTGGCAGTGGGCCTCTACCGACAACGGAAGCGAGCCGGACGTCGTGATGGCCTGCGCCGGAGATATTCCAACACTCGAGACACTTGCCGCCGTCGACCTGCTGCGCCAGCATTTTCCAAACATCAAGGTCCGCGTCGTCAATGTGGTTGACTTGATGACCATCCAGCCCTCAACCGAACATCCCCACGGCCTCTCCGACCGTGAATTCGACTCGATCTTTACGACCGACAAGCCGGTCATCTTCGCCTACCACGGCTATCCCTGGCTGATTCACCGCCTTACTTATCGACGCACGAACCATGACAACTTCCACGTCCGCGGATACAAAGAGGAAGGAACAACGACCACTCCGTTCGATATGACTGTCCTCAACGATTTGGATCGATTTCACCTCGCAGGCGACGTGGTCGACCGCGTCCCTCGTTTGCAACGCGTTGGCGCACATTTCAAACAGTTCCTGCGTAACAAGCTCGTCGAGCACAAACAATACATCTGCGAGCACGGAGACGACTTACCGGAAATCCGGGATTGGAAATGGCCTCATTAGCCTATGAAAATCCTTGTACTCAATTCAGGTTCGAGCAGCCAGAAGAGCTGTCTGTACGACATCGGAAACACCCTTCCGGAACAGCCGCCTACGCCAGCATGGGAAGGCAAGATCGAATGGGTTGGCGATCATGCCGATATCCAGGTGCAGAATTCACAGGGAGCGCAGCTGAAAGAGCGCGTCCAAGTTGCATCGCGCTCGGATGCAATCGACCAACTGCTGGATACGCTATGGAATGGAAAGCTGCACGTCGTTTCCGCACCTTCAGAAATCGACATAGTTGGTCATCGTATTGTGAACGGTGGCAAAGACCTCAGTAAGGCAACCGCCATTACGCCGGAAGTGAAATCTGCAATAGCACGCATGTCCGAATTTGCACCGCTCCACAATCGAGCCGAGCTGGACGGGATCGAGATCATCGAGAAACGTATTGGCGAGGTTCTCCAGGTGGCCGTGTTCGACACTGGTTTCCACAGCCGATTGTCGGATGCCGCGGCCGTATATCCTGGTCCATTCGAATGGCTCGCACAGGGGATTCGTCGCTATGGATTTCACGGAATCAATCATCAGTATTGCGCCGAGCGCACCGCACAACTCCTCGGCAAGGATTTGGGGTTACTGAACCTCGTAACCTGCCACCTGGGAAATGGTTGCTCTCTGGCGGCCATCCACGAGGGGCAAAGCGTCGATACAACCATGGGATTCACACCGCTAGAAGGCCTGATGATGGGAACGCGATCTGGGTCCATCGATCCCGGGATAATGACCTACTTGATGCGACACGGTGGCTTCACGGGACACCAACTCGACGAACTGCTCAACACGAAATCAGGGTTGCTTGGAATCTCTGGAATCTCGGGCGACATGCGGCAGATCGTGGCCGCGATGAAAGAGGGTCATCTGCGGGCCAAGCTGGCCTTTGAGATTTTCGTGCATCGTCTTCAAGCTGCCATCGGCGCGATGATAGCGGTGTTGGGGGGAATAGATGCGCTGGTTTTCACTGCTGGGATTGGAGAAAATTCCCCGGAGGTGCGAGCCGCAGCTTGTGCCAACTTCGCATTTCTTGGCTTGAAACTAGACGGCACGAAGAATGCGCACTCATCTGCGGACCAAGATATTTCCCTTTTCGATTCGGCCGTTCGCATCTTAGTCGTTAGCGCCCAAGAAGATTGGGCAATTGCCCGAGATTGTTGGCGACTAGTGTCCGCAAGGATCGGCGGTCGGGCAGGCGCGAGATAGTCGAGAGTCTTACCCTGATCCGCAGTTCCAAACTAACTTCCTTCTTGTGCCTCAGCGTGACGGGGTTGAGGTCTGCAAGTTCAAACGTCATCGCTTACCTCAACCCCATTTATGCGCAAGCCCTCACCGCGGGATCAAATCGTCCTCAGCCACGAACGGTTAGGACTGGGCACGTCGCCTGTGACAGGACCTTATGAACCGTGCCCATGTTCAGATGTGTTGCAAGTCCTTTTGCCGGCCGGGCTCCCAGCACGATTAGATCGGTGTGCCTCCGATTCGCAACGTCCAGGATTTTCTCTGCCGCTGGTCCCTGCTCCACAATGTAAGTGGGTTCGCACCACAACCCGGCTTGCTCCGTAACCAATTGCTGCAACTTGCGCGCCTTCAAATTCACGCCCTCTGGGCTGTCTACCAAGTCCCCTGGCTTCGGGTCCTCGATCACGTGCAGCAGCACGAGATGCGCTTGGTTCTCCTGTGCCAGAGATATGGCGTAGGGAGCCGCTACTGGGGTGTCAGTCGCCAGGTCTGTGGCATACACGATTTCACGCATCTTTACGTATTCGTCAGACCAGGGGTTCACGTGTGGGCCGACTGTCAGCACGGGGCACGGCGATTGCCGCAGGATCTGTTCGGCGACTGAGCCGAGTAACGTTTTTCCGAATCCCGTGCGCCCGCGCGTCCCCACCACGACTAAGTCTATTTCCTTCTGTTGGATCACGTTGGATAACACTTCCCAAAGGCTACCTTCGCCGATCACCACTTCGTGTTCGACGCCCTGGAGCTGCTCATTCAGACGTCCGGCATCTTCTTTGGTCTCCTTCTCCGCCGCCTCAGCCATCGCTGCGCAGGCATTCGGTGCGGCAACCGTGTAGTCGTCGAATCGATTCACATGTACGCCATACACCTTTGCGCCATAACGTCGCGCGATCTGGATCGCAATCGGTGCGGCTGCGTCCGCAGCCTGTGAAAAGTCAGTTGCGAACAAAATGTTCTTCAGTGTAATTCTCGTTCTTGCTTGAACTGCTTGCATGGGCCACCTCCCTGCGTCTTATGAATACGGCGACACAAGGCTGGCTGGCTGTGACCGCCGTCACTTTCGAGCGTGACTCAAGTCACATCATCGTAGGGGCTCGCTTGTTAGGTTTGAATTGCTAACGCGGAGCTGGAGTCACGTACTGCTCCCGCTCTGAAAATGAGGGGAGAAGCAAATGGAAGCTCACCATAAATATCGAGTTCATGCATTTGGCGCCGGTGGACGCAATGGCGTGGTCCACGCGGAAGGAGTCCTATCGTCGATTTCGTTCAGCGCTCCTCCCGAGTTCTTGGGAGAGCCAGACCGCTGGACACCGGAACACTTCCTCGTCGCTGCTGTGGCAAGCTGTTTTGTCAGCACCTTCTCCGGTATTGCGGAGAAGTCCCGCCTTGAATTTGCGACCTTTAACCTGGACGCGGAAGGCCTGCTCGGCAACGAGGATGCTATCTGGCGTTTTACGGAAATCAAACTGTGGCCGGTCGTCACCGTCCTGAAGGAAGAAGATCGTGACCGGGCCATCCGCCTGCTTGAGAAGGCCGAAAAATCGTGCCTCATCGCAAGGTCCCTGCAGTTCAAAGTTGCCCTCTTTCCTGCTGTGAAGATCGCAGAGGAATTGCCTGTCTCTGCGAGACCTTTGAGGGACTTGCAGCGCCAAGATGATCAGCTATCGTTGACTACGCCAGCGGCGAGGCTACAATAACCGCCACAAGGCGAACCTCAGTTCGCGAGCCAGGATCGACCTCGTCCCTCTTACTTCCGGAGGATCATGTGATCGATGAACTGTACGACCTCATCGGTGGAAAGCGAGCGGTTTGGGCTGCGACCGAAGTCTTTTATCGAAGAGTCCTGGCAGACGACACACTCCGCCCCTTTTTCAAGAGTACCGATATGGCTCAACTACACGCTCGGCAAAGTATGTTCATCTCCATGCTTCTGGGGGGACGAATCGTGTACACGGGCAAAGACATCCGTGCCGCTCATACGCATGCGCGGGAGCAAGGGTTAAACGACGGGCATTTCGATAGGTTTCTTGGGCACTTTCGCGAAGCGCTGAATGAAGTTGGCGTTCAGGCTGATAAGGTGGGGAAGGTCACGAAACTTCTTCAAACTAAACGCAATGCTGTCCTGAATCCCTGAGACTTGGGAGCTACCGACCCGCGACCGCAGCCGAATAGCTATGTTCAGGTAGGCCTGATTCCCCTTGCTGGTGCCCACCTTCCCCTTCGAGCCGTTGGATGGTCTTGCGAAGCCAGTCGCTCACACCGGCCTCCAGTTCCTCGTGCGTGCCTAAGCGATAGTACGTATCAATCGTGTAGCCTTCGACGTTTAGAGAGATGTGCCGGCATGGAAACCTTTCACCTCGGCAATCCTGCGCGACGAAGGCCATCAAAACACACTCGCTGCACGGGATCAGCCTTTGCTTGCTGCCGTAATTCTGGCAGGTCGGTGAGTCTTCAAAAATGAACTGTGGTCTCGGATGTGTCCTTGGCGACGGCTTGTACCAGCCATGTTCCAGAAAGCGTAGCTCAGACTTTAGGACCTCTAAGACATCGCGATTATCCTCTGGCATGTGCTCCCCCTTTCTTTGTGGTCCGACTTTCATCACCCAGACAAGTGTTTCATCTACTTCAAAACGCTCACGCGCAGCGGGGTCTCGGGTCGATCCACAACCAATTCGGGATATTCCCGCCGAAACGTTTGTGCGATATGACAGTTCCAGCAAACGGGCCAGTGCGTGCCCAAAGCTTCCTGTAGCTTTTCGGCAGGGATCTCGTTCCATTGAACAGTCTTGCGCTCGGAATCGACTAGGGCAGGTGGATGATCGTGCCAGTGGATCTCTCCGAACGGTTTGTGGCAATACACGCAGTTCTGTCCCTGATACCACCGGTTGATGATCGTCCAGACCAGGCAGGCCTTCGGCGCTTCTTGGATTTGCGCCAGACATTCTTGCCCGCAGGCTTCCCTTTCAGGCCAACGAGAGCATTCACCCAACCTGAGTAGCTCGTTCCCAACTGTTGCTTCTAAGGCCGCCTTCCCTATGCCAACTCGCACAGCCGCACGCTTGTGCGTCTCCGGACATGAGACAAGCCTCTTTCCTCGAAACTTTAGATACGTCCGCAGTGCCCGGCGGAGCCCTACGATCACAAAGACGGCGGCCGCAATAACCAAAGTAAGAAAGATGTATTTCATGGGCCGTTCCTTTCCCGCGCCGCCTCCAGGACAACATGCATTGCACGTTGAAACAGCGCCATTTCAGCGACCCGAGAGAACCCCTTTACAAGCGAAAGATTGTGTCCTGGAGTGCTTCTCTGGGCCGCTTCCACCCTCTTATAACTACATCCGCGGCTATCCCTTTGGCAGTGACGTGGCTCACTCTACTGCGTGACGCCGGTCACTCAACCGCGCTGCGTTTCAGCCAACCTGTTGAAAAGATGGCGGTCGGCAGCAGGTTGGCTTCCGCGCCCTTCACTTCCGGTGTGATCTGTTCTTGAGAGAGATCGAAGCCCCTGTGCGCCGCGATGGGCGGCGCTCGCGCTAATAGAAAACGGCCCGGAACCGTTGCAACTCCGGGCCGTTTTTCCGTTGCTCGCCGCTTACGCAGCGATTTGCTTCACGAACGGTGCCATCGTCTTGATTTCAATCTTGCGCGGCAAGGCAGCCGCGGCAACGGGTGCCGTGATCTCCAACACGCCGTTCACATACTCGGCGGTCAGCTTCTCGACGTTCACGCCCTCTGGCAGCTCGATAGTCCTCTCGAACACGCCGTAGAAGATCTCCCCTTCCAAGAGTTCGATCTCTTTCGTGCTATGCGTGAGCTTCCTCTCCCCGCGAATCGTGAGTACATTGGCCTGTGCATGGATTTGCAGTTCCTTTGGCTCTACTCCGGGCAGAGTCACGCGGCAAACATACTTCTTGGCTTCTTTGTCCACGTATGCTTCCACCGCAGGAGTAATGTTGAAGGTCTTCTTGTACTCCGGCAGCTCAAGACCCCAGGGCTTGCCGGTCACGATCCGATTGAACATCTCGTTGAACTCGCGACGAAACCCAAACAAATCTTCGAACAACTTTTCATTGGTATACAGATTTCTCATGACATCCTCCTCAATTCGATGCGGCCTCTCCTAGAGGCGTAGGTCACTTCATTCGAGGCAGCGGCGGGCGGCGAAGCATTTTCCGGCCTGAAGGGCCGGTGCGTCGAAACCGCTGACGCTTCACTTGAACTTCGGGCCTCACCGCTGCCTTTAATCGAAGGGCACTGGCTTTGCCAGGTCAAGCCTTGGTCCGGCCATGATGCTCGCCGCCAAGGCACAGCTGCGGGCTTTGCCGTTGTTCTCCATTCCCGGCAGCCTCAACGGCCCGTTCCCTCGGCATTCAGTATCCTTCTACACGTCCTTCATACCTCTGCTTGCATCGCGAAGTCAGTGACGACGGTCACGGTTCGACGTGACGCCGACTACGCTCGAACACTGTCAAGCGTGCGACCATACAAGTAGGCTGGGCTCAGCAGTGAGCGGCATGCAGCGTCCCGGGCCTCGGTGGAAAGACCTAAGGTACTTGATGTGTGGACGAAGCCGAACAACATTGCGCTTCTGACAATCGCAGGCATTCTTCTCCATCTGTTTCTTCGATATTTTCTGCATTCTCCCCGAATCGCTTGGCAAGTGCCCCTTATCGTGGTCTTGATCGTCGGCGGTATACCTCTCCTTGTGACCTTGACGCAAAAACTCTTTGCGCGGGAATTTGGGTCGGATCACCTCGCCGGAATCTCGATCATCACCTCGGTAATTCTCGGCGAATATCTCGTCGCTGCGATCGTGATTCTAATGCTTTCGGGAGGAACGGCCCTTGAAGTATTCGCCAGCCGCCGCGCCTCCTCGGTTCTTGACGCGCTTGCTAAACGGATGCCACAAGTCGCCCATCGCAAATATGGTCCCGACTTATCGGATGTAAGACTCGGAGACATCGCGGTCGGGGACACGCTCGTTGTATTTCCACACGAGATCTGCCCCGTGGATGGTGTGGTCATCGAGGGTCACGGAAAGATGAATGAGGCCTACCTTACGGGTGAACCATTCGAGATTGCGAAAACGCCAGGCTCGGAAGTGCTTTCGGGCTCCATAAATGGCGATGCTGCCTTGCACATTCGTGCTGAAAAACTGGCAGTAGATTCGCGTTACGCGAGAATTATGCAAGTGATGCAAGACGCCGAACAACGTCGACCGCGCATCCGTCGCTTAGGAGATAAGCTTGGCGCCTGGTACACACCACTGGCTTTGTCGCTCGCAGGAATAGCTTGGGGCGCGACCGGCGAATCCCACCGCTTCCTGGCCGTCCTGGTCGTAGCAACCCCTTGCCCACTCTTAATTTCAATCCCCGTGGCAGTAATTGGCGCAATTTCTCTGGCCGCAAGACGCGGCATTATCATAAAGAATCCAGCCGCACTCGAACAGATCGATCGCTGCCGTACCCTTATCTTCGACAAGACCGGAACGCTGACCTACGGCAAACCTTCGCTGTCCGAAATCATTTGTGCTCCCAGATTTGCGAAGGATGAGGTTCTCCGAGTGGCTGCAAGCTTGGAGCATTATTCAAAACATCCCCTCTCCCGGGCGATTCTTGAGGCAGCTGAAAACGCAGACCTTCCCGTGGAGCTCGTTTCAGAAATCAGCGAACGCCCCGGTGGGGGACTCAGCGGAAAGGTTGGCCAGCGCAATGTCTGGATCACGAACCGCAAGAAGGTGGTCGAAAGACTGCTTGCCTTACCGCCGGTCGCTCCGGGGTTAGAATGCCTGCTCTTTGTCAATGACGTATATGCTGCCACTTTTCGTTTCCATGACATGCCTCGCAGAGAGAGCCGCACCTTTATTAAGCATTTAAGCCCACGGCATGCGGTCAACCACGTTTTGATCGTTTCTGGCGATCGCGATCAAGAAGTACGACACCTGGCCGAACAAGTGGGGATCACAGAGCTGTATTCGGCCAAGAGCCCGGAGGACAAGGTTGCTATCGTCCGCAAGGAGGCGGCGCAGGCCCCTACGTTGTTCCTTGGGGATGGCATAAACGACGCCCCGGCGATGCAAGCAGCAACGGTCGGCGTTGCCTTTGGAGTGCAAAGCGACATTACGTCCGAGGCCGCCGATGCAGTTATCCTGGAGACTTCCCTGGGTCGAGTAGACGAACTGATTCATATCGCGCGGCGCATGCGCCAAATTGCTCTTCAATCCGCCGTTGGTGGCATGGCACTGAGTATCTTGGGAATGATCGCTGCCGCGTTCGGTTACCTGCCGCCAATCGGAGGAGCCATCGCGCAGGAAATCATCGACCTCGCCGCAGTCCTGAACGCGGTGCGCGTTGCCTTACCCACGCGTTCCCTGACTGATTTCTGACCTGCAATTCGCTCGCACGCCGGAAGAGAGACGATTCTCTAACCTGATACGACATCAATGCGCGGACCGCAGATCTGACGCCAGAGCAAGCGATTTGTGAGCAAAAACTTGCGCTCTCATCTCTCATCACCCTGACTGGCAAGGGCGAACTTGCCTGCTAACTGCGTGTAAGCGTTTGCTTGGTTTAGCACATCTTCCCCTGCTGTGGTCTCCCTCATTGCTTTTGCGGCCTCCAAGAAAAATGTACTGGTACTGAAATTCTTTCTCCTTTTTTCCCTCCTGGATGTTCCTTATATAAGTAAGGGGGTTGCGGCTGAAATTCCAATCCGAGCCTGGGCCACGCAAAAAGTTCAAAATTCTTTCTTACTTTTCCCCGTTTCGATGTTCCTTAAATAAGTAGGGGGCCGTGGCAGGGAGTTCTCTTCCAGCCTGGAACCCCTCTGGGGGATAAAAGTTTTTTCTTACTTTTTCGCGACTGAATGTTCCCTAGTAAGTAGAGGGACCCGACGAGATTTTTACGACGATGCGACTCGCTACAGTTTCTTGTAGGTTAGGCGGCTAACATTGCTATTGAGCTTTTTCATTTTCGAGGCCTCTTACTGATGTGGGGCATGACTATTTCAAAGAGCCTCAATCGCTACTTGCAACGCGGGAAGGTGAAGTGTGCACGAAATACAAAGATCACCATATGCGTCACTCTCGCGGTCACCTTGGCGCTCGAACAAGTGCCCAAGGTACACGAGGTTGCGCATGGCCCGACGATCAATTTGGACGCGGGCAAAACCCTGTGTTGGGCTGGAGCGACCCCACTTTTGCACACGGTTCCGTGGCCAAAGCGATGCTTGGGGTCGCTCCAGCCCAGAAGAATTTCTTTCGGTGCGCGCGATGAGAATTTGGACGAAGCAGGTGAAGAAGGTAGGAATTACGTACTTCAGCTTCGTCTTCACCATCTTCTTCTCCTTGTGAACCTCATAAGTCTCGGGAAAACGAGGAAATAACAGACACGAGGTAAAGAAAAGTGACACACAAAAAATCACCAAATTGGGCGGGAGCGACCCCACTTTTTCGGCTTTCAGCCGCCCAAAAAATTCGGGGGGTCGCTCCCGCCCTCACAGGGACTTAGGGGCCGCGTTTTCGCGGTTCCATACACAGACCTGAGAATTTGTCCTACAAGAGGTGTGACAATTTGCATGAAAACAAAAGGAGAAGCCCGTTGTCTATATTGAAGTCACCACCAAAACAGCCCAAAGCAGTCACTATCCAAGCGCGTGTAGAAGAATCCGTAAAGGCCCAGCTTGAGCTCTATGCTGAGTTCATCGATGCTTCGCCGTCTTACGTGATCACCGAAGCCCTGAAGCTGCTCTTCCGCAAGGATGACGACTTCAGACGCTGGGCAGACCAACACGCAAACAACCACAACAATGGAAAAGCTAAAGGAGAAGTTCTTGCGAAGGCCGTCTAGCAAACATGAAACTCCGTCCAAACCAATTCGATGTGCGCGGGAGTACAGCGTCTCCAAGACAGCATGCCCCGCGCCTTGCAGTAAGCCACTCGCAATCCCAGTCGAATGGAGTGTCAGGAAACCGCAAGGGAGATGAGAGTTCCCCGCACATGCCCGTTGCAATCTCAATGTTCGAACCATCCCTCACGGAGGCCGCGAACGCGGCCACGGGGGGAGAGAGAACAGAGAATGGCCATCTTCTCACCGTCCACGACGTAGCTGACCTTCTGCGGGTGCCAGCCTCCTGGGTATACGGGCACACGCGGGACAGGTGTCCGGACCGCATACCTGGATTCCGTCTAGGAAAGTATTGGCGTTTTGATGAGGCGGACGTGCTCGCGTGGATTCAACGTCGACGGCTAGTAGTGCGCCGAAACTCTTGCGTCTCAGAGTACAATGACACACGGTGAGGAAAAGGGCGCGCGAATCGGAAAGGAGTTCACGATTCGCACGCGTTTCCAAGAAGGACATGTTTTTCTACGGCGCGGTAAGAGAAGAAAGGTCTGGACAGCTCGCTGGAGAGAAGACGTAATTGCACCCGATGGTGCAGTGAAGCGGATTCTTCGCTTTGCAGTGCTCGGGACAGCCAGTGAGATTAAGGGCAAGAAGGAGGCTAGGGATCTCCTTCAGGCCAAACTCAGGCCAATCAATCAAGGCCGTCAACGTCCACAATCGACCATGACTCTGGAGCAATTCATTAACGAGATGTGGAGGCCAGGCGTAATACCCACGCTTCGGTCAGGATCGTCTCGCTACTACGAAGTGCAGCTCCGGTGCCACATCCTTCCTACATTCGGCCCGAGGAGGCTTTGCGACATCACGCGGGTGGATGTCCAAACCTTTCTGGCCGACAAACGAAAGAACGGCTTTTCTGGTTCGAGTGCGCACGGTATGCGGACTGCAATTTCGAAGGTATTACAGGCCGCCGTTGATTGGAATCTTCTTGAGCAAAACCCTGCAAGAGGGATTCGCATTGGCGACCGTGCACCAAAGACAGAGAGGCTCTATCTCAATCCGAAAGAAGTTGGGCGATTACTTACTGCCCTTTCCGAACCTTGTCGTACTCTCGTGCTCGTTGCAGTTCTGACAGGCATGCGAATCGGCGAAATTCTTGCACTGCGATGGAAGGCCCTTGATTTAGATCGTGGTGTTATCCAAGTGCGAGAGACAGTCTCGGAAGGCAAGTTCGGTTCGCCAAAGACAAAAAGCAGTAGACGAGATATTCCGATCAGCCGGCCTGTGTGTGACGCGTTTCAAACACAGCTTGCCCGTTCTCGGCAAAGAGGTCCGGAGGATCTCGCCTTCACAACCCGCAATCAGACGCCGCTCAACCCGAAGAACCTACTTCGCCGTGTTCTGCGACCCACGTGCAAAACCCTGGGGCTACCCTTGATTTCCTGGCATAGCTTCAGACACACGCATGCAACGCAGCTCGCCGAGGCGGGTGAATCACTCCGAACAGCCCAGTCACTTCTCGGCCATTCGGACCTTGAAACAACGCTAAATGTCTACACGCACGCTATCCCTGATGCACAACGCCGTGCGGTCGACAAAGTTGCTGAGATTTTGTTCACTAATGTTCACAAGATTTCAGCGGCTACAGAAAATGAGAAGGTCAACTGATTGATGTTGCGGGACTTGCAAGAACGGTGGAGCCGAGAGTGGGAGTTGAACCCACGACCTGCCGATTACGAATCGGCTGCTCTACCACTGAGCTACCTCGGCCCGCTCTTACGACAATAGCATCCGTGGAAAATTACTGTCAATTTATCCACGAAAATGGCGTTCGCTCAGCGCGAGAAGGGATACATCGCCCATCCGATTCCCACGCCGATCAGGAGAAAAAGGAACAGCGACCACACGATATATTTCACGCGCTCGATCGGTCGCCGCCGGCCCAGGAAGCCGAACGCGATGGAAATCAGCACCGCGAAGAGCAGCATGGATTGCAGGTGGCTGATTTTGAATCCCATTTCCAGGGTCATGCCTTGCGTCCTCGGGCTGCTTCGTAGGCATGCAACGCCGCCAGCAGATTGAGTATGCCCGCCGTGGCCAGGAAGCGCGTCCCGTAATCCCCGCCAGCATGTGACACGTCCGCACCGTGCGTTTCGAGCGATCTGGCCATCAGATAAAACGTTCCAGCACCCAGATCCGCCAAATAGCCCAGCGAATCGAACGCATCGTTCCCGGTGGAAGTAAAAACATTGCCGCGCATCCCCGCGCCAAGAATCACAAGCATGCCTACCGTCAGAAAACACGCCACCGCGCGGCCCCACATCTTCATGAGGGCGTGGCCCAATCCAGGTACCAGCCATCCGGCCACGCCAATGACGAAAGCCACCGCCTCGCTTCTGGAATCCTGCGGCGGCGCTGTTGATGCTGCTGTCTCGTCTGCCATGCTCTTCCTTCGACTCCCGGCCTATGCCAGCAACGCCAGAATTTCTTTCTGAATCGCCCCCGTCACGCGAGCCTCGCGATCGCCGACGTACACGTTGACTTCGCTGCGCACCCCGAATTCCGGTAGATAAATTCCCGGCTCGATCGAATTGCAGGTCTTCGGAATCAGGCGCCTCACGTCATGCGTTTCCAGTCCGTCCATGTTCACCCCGTTGCCATGCACTTTTTCCCCTATGCTGTGACCGGTGCGATGGAAGAAATATTCTCCGTAACCCGCTTTTTCGACCACGCGGCGCGCCGCCTTGTCTACCTGCCATCCTTGCAACGGCTTCCCCGCCGCGACGTGTTTGCGAATCAATTCGGTCGCCGCATCGCGCGCATCGCGCACCACCCCGAACACCTTCGCATATTTTTCCGGAACTTTCCCGCCCAGGTAACCTATCCAGGTGATGTCGTAATACACGCTTCCAGGCGTCTTCTTTTTACCCCACACATCCATCAAAAGAAGGTCGCCCTCGCGAATCGGCGCGGCGGAGTCCTCCGTCGGTCCATAGTGGGGATCGCTGGCGTGGGCATTCACGGCGATATCCGGTCCTTCTTCGGTCCATAGCCCCGCGGCTGCGAATTCCTTCAATATCCAGCTCTTCAAATCGAATTCCGTTAGCGTTTTATTTTCGCGCACGCTTTTCGCCGCAGTCTGGAAGGCTTCGCGCACTATCCGGTCGATGATCGCTCCGGCGGAAAGATGCGATTCGAGCTGCTCCGCGCTCCAGCAAGCTTCGTACTTCTGCACCAGGTCCGCCGAACTGACCACTTTCGGCCCGCAGCTGCGCACCAGTTCAACCGTCCCCGCATCCACCATCGACACATAAGGAATCGCGTTTTTCGGCGAATATTGCATCGCCACGCTCTTCGCCCGGCCAAACATTTTTTTTAAGTTCTTTCGCAGTTCATCCTGCGCCGAGTAGTACAGCGTCTCCCCGGGCAGCGCCGCCAGCGACTGCGTCTCAATCCTGTGCACTAGCTTCTTCGGCGTTCCCTTCGCCGGAACAAAATAAAACCACCTGCGCGTCCTCATCCCTTCCGGCAGGCTCAGGATATTTTGGGCGATGGGATCGCGTCCGCGAAAATCATAGAACAGCCAGCCATCGATCTTGGCGGCCCGCAAATCGCTCTGGATTTCCCGAATATCTGCGCTCATCAGGGAGTCGGCTCCGTCGCCCGAACAAGATTCATTTGTGCCGCTTAAGCGTCTTGCACCAGCAGCCCCAATATCTGCTGTCGGGTCACAACGCGGATTTCCACGCGTTTCGTGCGGCTTCTTTCGCCGCTCAGAATTCTAACAGCCGACTTGGGCGTAATCAAAAGCTCCGCCAGGAATTCCACCAGCGCCTCGTTCGCCCGGTCCTCCACCGCCGGCGCTCGCAGCCTAACCTTTAACGCCCCTCCCATTTCTCCGGCAATCTCATCCTTGCTAGCTCGCGGCTGCACTCTCACTGAAAAAATCACGGCGTCTTCACGCTCTTGGACCTCCAGCATTTCACTCCTTACGATTTCTTATCTAACGTCGCGAGCCCCAAACAGGGCCGTGCCTACGCGCACTTCGGTCGCGCCTTCTTCGATCGCCACTTCAAAATCGTGGGACATGCCCATTGACAGCACAGGTAAGGCGACCCCTAGTTTCCTTGTCAATTCGTCGCGCAGCTCTCTCAACCGCCTGAAATAAGGCCGGACTTGCTCGGTCTTTTCCAGAAATGGCGGAATGCACATCAGTCCCGCAAGCTCCAAACCGGGGAGTTCGACCACCTTTTCCGCCAATGCCGCAAGCTCGCTAATTTCCACGCCGCTCTTTGCCTCTTCCGGCGCAACCCGCACTTCTATTAGCACCCGCAATTTGCCGGCGATGCCGGCCTCGGCCCGCGTGCGCTCCAGCCGCTGCGCGACGCCAAAATCATCGATCGAGTCCACGCTGTGAAACAGCCGCGCGGCCCGCGCCGCCTTATTGCTCTGCAAATGGCCGATCAGGTGCCAAGTCCCCTCCAACCCTCCCGTACCCGCACGCTTCCCTTCCCACTCCTGCACGCGATTCTCCCCAAAATGCCGGACCCCCGCTTCATACCCCTCGTGGATAGTGCTCGCCGGATGCGTCTTCGACACACCGATCAGGGTAATCTCATCGACGCGCCGCCCCGCGCGCGCCGCCGCACCAGCAATTTTCTCTTGAATTCGCAGCAGATTTTCCCGCACCGAAGTTTGCGTCATGTTCGAATCCGCATCCTAGCACGCCCGCCATTGCGGCGCGGAGTCTCTGCGGTTAGACTGACCTTCGGCCGCTAATCGCTCCGCGGCCTTAATAATAAATGACCGCTGCTGGAAAACTCATCGCCGTCGAAGGCATCGATGGCAGTGGCAAGCGCACGCAAGTCGAGCTCCTGACGCTTACCCTCAAGGCGCGTGGCCACTCTGTCTATTCCACCGGCTTTCCTCAATACGATTCCTGGTTCGGCAAGATGGTCGGCCAATTCCTGAACGGCGATCTCGGCCCGCTCGAAAGCGTTGACCCCCACTTCACCGCCCTGCTTTATGCCGGCGACCGCTTCGAAACCAAGCCTAAGCTCCAATCCGCTCTGCTCAACGGCCAAATTGTTCTGGTGGACCGCTACATCGCTTCCAATCTTGCCCATCAAACCGCTCGCGTCCCCCCGGCCAAGCGCTCCGAATTCCTCCAATGGATCGAGCATCTCGAGTACTCCATCTACGGCCTTCCCCGCGAAAACCTCATCCTCTACCTGCGCGTGCCCCCGCAAGAAGCGCAACGGCTCGTCGAACGCAAGTCTGCCCGCAGCTACACCTCCGCGAGCAAAGATCTCCTCGAAGCCAGTCTTCATCACCTTGAAGATGCCGCCGAAATGTACGACTCGCTTTCTCGCAGCGCGCCCTGGGCCACCATTCAGTGTTTCGATGCCACCCTCAGCGCCATTCGCGAACCGGAAGAGATCGCCAGGGACGTTCTCGCCGCCGTGGAGGAAATCCTTTCTTCAGCTCCCGCGGGCGAGGGGCGTTGACCCGTGGGTCTCTCCGAATTTCTCGGCAACGAACGCATCGTCGCGGCGCTCCGCGGCGCTCTCCGCAGCCAGCGTGTCCCCCACGCGTTGCTTTTCACCGGCCCGCGCGGCGTCGGCAAGTTTACTCTCGCTCGCATGTTCGCCCAGGCCGCCAATTGCGAACGCCTCGCGGACGACTTCTGCGGTGAGTGCGCCACCTGCCGGCGCATCTCCTTGCTCGCTGATCCGCAGACGCTCATCGAGCAAGGTCTCGCCGAGCGCGGCGAGAGCGCCGACGCAGCAACCGTCGAGCGCGTCCCTCTAATCCTGCAATCGCATCCTGACGTTTGGGCCCTCGTGCCCGATCCGGTCCGCCTGAATAGCCCCGTTGCGCGCCCGATGCTGCGTGTGGGCCAACTGCGCGCCGTGCAGCGCGCCGCCTACTTTCAACCCATGGGCCGCCGCCGCGTCTTCATTCTCGATGGCGCGGAGACCATGCGCTGGGATGTCGCCAACGTTTTCCTAAGGATTCTCGAAGAACCTCCCGGCTCGGCCACACTGATCCTCACCGCGCCTTCGCCGCACGCGCTTCTGCCCACCATCGTCTCCCGCTGCCTGCAATTTCATTTCGCCCCGCTCCCGCAGGCGGCCGTGGAAGAAATCCTGAAAGAAAAGACAGCGCGCAAACCCGCCGAAATCAAACTCGCCGCGCAACTCGCCGAGGGCAGCCCCGGCCTCGCCATCGAAATGGATGTCGCTTCCGCCGCCGAGCGCCGAAAGAGTGCGCTCCGCATCCTCGAACGCGCCGCGCAAGGCCGCGGTTTCGCTCAGCTATTCTCAGAAACCTCAGCCCTCGCCAAGGACCGCGATATTTCCTTCGAGGACCAGATCGGCGTCTTCTACGGCCTGCTCACCGATCTCCTGGAACTCACGTCCAAATTGAAGCAGCCCGTCTTGCGCAATGCTCCGCTCGCGCGAGAATTGGAATTTCTTTCCAAATCCGTGGATTCTGCCTGGGTGCTCCGCGCCATCGCCGGTTTTGACGAACTTTTCGCCGGCGCCCGCCGCAATTTGAACCGCCAACTCGGCCTCGACGCCCTGGCTGCCTCTCTGGCGCCAGCAAATCCGCGCGGTCCCGCGCCCCGCCCCTGATCACCGCTGCCCAATATTCGCCATTCCAATATTAAATCGCTACACTGTAACCCTCGGCCTTCCGCTTGCATCTCAATGAGCAGATACGCCACCCCGCTAGCTTAGAAGGAGCAGTCATGGTGAACCGTCGCATGTTTCGTCCGGGCTTCCCGGACGTCAAGGAGCCGAGCGTTCCCCGCCCTCAGCACAACGGTCCGATCCCCAACAAGAAGCCCGCTCCACCTGAAACGACCCATGCTGAGAATTTTTACTGGGTCAAGCAGATGCAGTCCCACACTCCGATGGCCGTCGTCCTCGACAATGGCGAAATCCTTCGCGGCACCGTCGAATGGTACGACCGCGACTGCATCAAGCTCACGCGCCAGGGCAGCCCCAACCTGCTCATCTTTAAGCGCGTGATCAAGTATGTCCACAAGGATGGCGAGGAATCCGCACAGGGCGGCGAAGAGTAAGCCGTCGCAACTTTCTACTTCTGAAGGGAATGCCCGGCAGTGGCTCCGAAGGTTAGCAGCGCCTTAGCCGCAAGTGACCCGTTTTCATTGAATATTTCGCACTCTGTCACAACAAAATTTCTCCCCGCCCGCAGTACTCGCGCGTCCGCCTTGATGCGTCCGCCCGGCACCGGCTCCAGGTAATTGATGCTCAGCTCCACGGTAGCGATCTCCGTCCCGTTGGGCACGGTCGTATAGGCCGCGATCGCCGCAGTAGTATCCGCCAACGCCGCCAAAATCCCCCCGTGCACCACGCCGTGAATCTGCTTGTGGCTTGGCCGAACGTCCAGCCGGAAAATCGCCCGCCCCGCCTGCACGCTTTCCACGTCAAATCCCAGCAGTTCCGTCGACCGGCTTTCCTTGATGCGCCGCCGCACCATCTCCGTAATCCGTTTTTCCTCCTGCGACATTTTCTTCGTCATAGTGTTTTCTAACCGTCAAGACGCCGTCACCCCTCCATCGAGCGGAATCGCCGCCCCCGTGAGCCACGACGATTCCTCCGAAGCCAAAAACACCGCCATCTCCGCCACATCCTCCGGCCGCCCCAACCGCCCCAGTGGAATCGTCGCCAGCCGCGCCTTCAGCCTCGCCTGTCCCTGTTCCGTCTCGTCGAACACGCCCTTCACCAGCTCCGTCTCCACAATCGAGGGGCAAGTGCAATTCACTCGGATTTTTTCATGAGCATGGTCGAGCGCCATGGACTTCGTCAACATTGTCACTGCGCCTTTTGAAGCCGAATACGCCGCGCGATCTTTCACCGCGAACAACCCCAGCACCGACCCGATATTCACGATCGCTCCACCGCCGCATTTCCGGAACTCCGGCAACACGGCCCGCGACATCAGGAACGGTCCCTTCACATTCACGGCCATCACCCGGTCCCACTCCTCCTCACTGATCCCCTCCACCGTCGACACATGCAGCGTCCCCGCATTGTTCACCAGCACATTCAGCCGCCCAAATCGCTCCACCGTTCCCTTCACCGCTCGTTCCACGTCCCGCGCCCGCGTCACATCGCACTCCATCGCCAAGCCCGCCCCGCCCTGCTTCTGTACCTCCCCAATCACCTCGCGCAGCTTTTCCAACCGCCGTCCCGCCACCGCTACGCTCGCTCCTTCCCGTGCAAACGCCAGCGCCGTCGCCCGCCCAATTCCCGTCCCTCCGCCCGTAATCAACGCCACCTTGCCCGAAAGTCGTGTCACGGTTTTCCCCATCCCCGCGTCTAATAGGAGCGTCGCACCGCCGCCTCTGTTCCCCTGCGGTGCGTAAATTTAGTGGTACGTTCCAAGCGGCCCGCGCGACTCTAGCATCCAGCTGCCTAGCCGGCAAGCCGTTGTAGTGGCGGGTCTTCAGACCCGTGGTTTTCTGTTTTGTGGTTACAACCCGCTGCATTCGAATCTGTTGTATCGTAGCGGCTCAAATTGACTTGACGAAAACTCGAAACCGTCCCATGCGCATAGGCATAACCTGTTACCCCACCTACGGCGGCTCCGGCGTAGTCGCCACCGAGCTCGGCATGGAACTCGCCGCCCGCGGCCACGACATCCATTTCATTAGCTACGCCCCGCCCATCCGCATGAACCCCAACGACCCACGCATTCATTTCCACGAAGTCGAAGTCGTCTCCTACCCCCTCTTCGACCACCCGCCCTACACCCTCGCTCTCGCCACCAAAATGCTCGAAGTCTTCGAGTCCGAATCCCTCGACCTCCTCCACGTCCACTACGCGATTCCCCATTCCGTCAGCGCCCTGCTCGCCCGCTCGATGGCCGCCCCGCGCCGCCTCCCTTTCGTCACCACTCTCCATGGCACGGACATCACTCTCGTCGGCAGCAACCGCAGCTATCTCCCCATCACCCGCTTTTCCATCGAGCAGAGTGACGGCGTCACCGCCATCTCCAACTATCTCCTTAAGCAAACCATCAAAGAGTTCGACATCAAGCGTCCCATCGAAGTCATTCCCAACTTCGTCAACTGCGATCTCTACAATCGCACCGCCGACAAAGGTCTCGCCTCCCAATGGGCGCCCAACGGCGAACCCATCCTCATGCACCTTTCGAATTTCCGCCCCGTCAAGCGCCTCACCGATGCCGTAGAAATTTTCGCCATCGTCCGCGCCAAAATGCCCGCCAAGCTTGTCCTAATCGGCGACGGCCCCGACCGCGGCGCCGCCGAATACCTCGTCCGCAAATATCATCTCCAGAAAGAAGTCTTCTTCCTCGGCAAACAAGACGGCGTCTACGAAAAGTTAGCCGCGGCCGATCTGTTCCTTCTCCCCTCCCAGCTCGAATCCTTCGGCCTGGCCGCGCTCGAAGCCATGGCCTGCGAAGTTCCCGTAATCGCCACCAACGTCGGCGGTGTCCCCGAAGTAGTCGAGCACGGCGTCGACGGTTTTTTAGTGCAGCCCGGCGACGTCAAAGAAGCCGCCCGCTACGCCATCGAAATCCTCTCCCGCCCCGACCGTGGGCGCGAAATGGGCAAAATCGCCCGCATCAACGCCAAGAAAAAATTCTGCGCCAACGACGTAATCCCCGCCTACGAGTCCTACTACAAGCGCGTCCTCGACGAATCCTGACTCCCGTGTGAATGTTCGAATTCTCTATCAGATTGCAAACTTCGCCCAGCCAGTTCCTGCCTGGCCGCCAAAATCGAAGCCAGGAATTGCCCTTGAGGACATTCGGGGACCTTATTACCGCATCACCGCCGCGATTCCGGCGGCACCAGGTTGTTCGCGCGGTAGTAGACCACCAGCTGGCCGAAGTGCTCGGTGCTGTGCTCGATGGCGGCGATCCAGATGTAAGAATTGTGGACCACGTGCTTTCCGGTTTCCCACCCGAATGGCGTCGTTTTGTCCAAGCCGGCATCGCCCTGCTGCTTGATCACCGCCGCGCCGTCGGCGACGGCTTGCTCTATGAGCTTCACGACATCGGCTTTTGTTTTGTAAGTCTCGCGCGAGGGGTTGTGCTTGTCTTTGCCAAAGTCAGGCCCGATGCTTGATCCGGAAACTCTGCTAATCAGATCGTAATCGACGGCAGCAACGTGTAGGAGATTTTCGCCAAAGGTGCGCTCGTCTTTCTGTACCTTGAAATCGTACTTCTCTTCAGGAAAATCCTTGGCCATGGCGATCAGCTTGTTTCCGATCTGGTTCCACCACTCGAGGGTCTCGTCCGCACGGGAACGCGCGGGACCTGTAGTCTGATTCTGCGTTTGGCCCTGAGCGTAAAGACTCGTCCCGGTGAGGGCGAGTAGAGTAACTACAACTAGCGCAAGCAAAGACCGCTTCATCGGGAGTTCCTCCTTTGGATTGGCAACAACGCGACCATGCCAATCAGTCCGATTTTGCGCGGCTGGCCGGCGGCACAATTCCGTTCATCCGCAGGTATTCGACCATCTGTCCGTAGTGATCAGAAGCATGAGCGACGCCAAATTCAGCCAAGTGCAGCCGGGAGGATTTGCTGTGTTCCGGGGCCTGCAGCATATTCTCAGGAGTCAACGTGGACGCGGCTTTGTGACCTAAGGCAAAAGAATCCTTCAGAAACTTGAGGATGTCGGCTTTGCTCTTTAGGCTTTCAGGACCGTTCCCGTCCTTTATGCTTTCGGGCACCTTATCGCCGGTAAGCGGCGACCATATGAAGTAATTGGAAGCGCCGATATGCTTGACCTGCACTGCAAACGTGCGCACACCCTTGTACTCGCTCCCGGGAATGTTTAAGTTCTCGGGCGAGAAGTTGAACTTATCTTCGGGCATGGCTTCCGCAATCTCGAGAATCTGCTTTTCGACCGCGCTGATCTCGCGATCCACGAGTGAAGCTATGGTTGGCGGCTGCTGCGGCTGTTGCGCTTGAGGAGCGCTCGCGGCGGCGGTGCCCTGTACGCGTTGTCCCAAGGCGGCCACGGCGAAAATGGTCGCTGCCGATAACAAGACGATTCGTATTTGTTTCATAAGCGTACCCCGCCCCCCTTAGACGAAGCAAACGCTAACTCGTTTTAAGGAAGCGGATAAAAATGTCCACCCTTGATCGCGCGTCCATCGAGGCTGGTCCAACTATTCGTAGCTCAGCGCGACCAGCGGATCGACGCGCGTAGCGCGCCGGGCCGGAATGTAGCACGCTGCCAGAGCGACGAACGAGAGGAGCAGGGACACGCTTATATAAGTGAGAGGATCTGTCGGCCCAACCCCGACCAGGAACTCGCCGACAACACGCCCAACCCCGACAGCGATCAGCAGCCCCAGCGCCAGACCGACTCCGACAATCGCCAGCCCCTGCCGGGAAATCATCCACGGAATGTTCTTCCGCTGCGCGCCGAGCGCCACGCGCACTCCGATTTCCTGCGTCCGCTCTCCCACTGCATAAGCCATGACACCGTAAATGCCGACAACCGCGAGCGTGAGTCCCAGAAGCCCGAGTGCTGCGGTAAGCTCCGCTCCTAAATTGAATAACAAAAGTCCGTTGGCGCCGTTGCTAACGACCTCGGTCATCGAGCGCACGCTCAAGACAGGCGCCGTAGGCGCTATCCTCCGGACCGCAGCCAAAACTTCTGGCGCGATCGCTTGCGGCGGACCCGCTGTGCGAATCTGCAGTGTCTGTACGGAGGTATAGCTCTGCGAGATGGGAACGTAGAATGCGGGGCCGCCTCGGTTCTGACTGCTTTCCTTGACAACTTAGGAGAGTGTGTTGTAGCCTCCTAATCTTCTTAGGAGAACGCATGACTGGCCAGGCTCAGCTCCTTCCCGGCACTCTCGATCTCCTCATTCTGAAGGCCGTTTCTCTCGGCCCTCTCCATGGTTATGGTGTTCTTCTGCGTATCGAGCAAATTTCTCGTGGAGCCTTGCTTGTCGAACAGGGCGCGCTCTATCCCGCCTTGTACCGCCTGGTGCGCCGGGGACTTCTCAAAGCAAGCTGGGGCACATCCGACAACAACCGCCGCGCCAAGTTCTACGAGCTCACTGCTGCGGGCCGCAAGCGTTTGCGCCACGAAGCCGACGGCTGGAGTCGCCTCGTCGCCGCAATCGCCTCTGCTCTCGGCGCCCGGCCGGAGGAAATATGAGATTCTTGGCCTTCCTTCGTTCATTTGCTTCCGCCTTTTTTCTTCGTTCTCGAATCGAGGCCGAGATGGACGAGGAGCTCCGCTCTCACATCCAAAGTCGCGCCGACGATCTGGAACGGGCCGGGGTGTCCCGCACTGAAGCCGAGCGCCTCGCCCGGCTCGAATTCGGCGGCTATCAGAAATTCAAGGAGGAATGCCGCGAAGAGCGCGGCGGCTTCTGGATCGAGACGGTGTTGACGGACATTCGATTTGCGCTCCGCATGTTGCGCAAATCCCCGGGCTTCACGGCCGTTGCGATTCTGACGCTAGCCCTCGGCATTGGGGCGAATACCGCAATCTTCAGCGTGGTCAACGCGGTCTTGCTGCGGCCGCTTCCTTATCCAAATGCAAACCGTCTGGCCATGATCTGGTCGACATGGGGGAATGAAACGCGCGGGCCGGCTTCCGGTCCGGAGCTGATTGAGCTACGCAAGCGCAGCCGCGCATTTGAGGAAATTGCCGGAATATGGGTAACCGGCGGCACGATTATAGGAACCGTCGAGCCGGAGCAAGTGCGATTGGCTCTTACGGCTGCGAATTTTCTGCCATTGCTGGCCGAAAAGCCGCAACTCGGACGTTTCTTTGCGCCCGGCGAAGACCGCAGCGGCGCCGCTCCACTCCTCATTCTGACGGATGGCCTATGGCACCGGCAGTTCGGCGCGAATCCGGGCATCGTTGGGCAAACCGCGCGGTTGAACGGGAACAACTTCACGATTGTTGGCGTTCTGCCGCGAGATTTCAAGCTGCTGTTTCCCGATAGCAGGATGGCAGACGTGCAGGTTTTCATCCCATTCCTGAATGACCTCGAGAAACAGAACCGCGACACGGGCTACATAAGAATGGTTGGCAGGCTGCGCCGGGGCGTGACGGTGGCGCAGGCGCAAAGTGAAGCGGATTCCATCGCCTCGCAACTTCGCGGTGAGGCAAAGGAATACGCCGAGCAGTCGCTGCGCTTGAGTGTATTGTCGCTTCAAGAGGATGATGTGAGGTCGGTACAGCCCGCGCTGGTTTCGCTGTTCGCCGCCGTTGTGCTGGTCTTGCTTGTTACTTGCGCGAACCTCGCTAATTTATTGCTGTCGCGCTCGGGAAGCAGAAGGCACGAAACTGCCCTTCGCGCCGCAATGGGCGCGGAGCGAAAACGCATTATCCGTCAGCTTCTGACAGAAAATATATTCCTTGGATGTCTTGGAGGAACAGCCGCGCTGGGGATTGGATGGGTGGCTCTGAAATGGATTCTCTCCCTTCAGCCGGAAGGAATTTACCTGCTGATCGCGGCGAAATTGGACGGTTGGGTCCTGGCGTTCACACTCGCGCTTTCGATCTTGACCGGCATTCTCTTTGGCTTGGCGCCCGCGTTGTCGGTCGCTCGCGGCGACTTGGTTGAAATCTTGAAGGAAAGCGGAAAAACCACAACCACAGGAAAACCGTGGCTGCGCCAGTTGCTGATTGTAAGCGAAGTGAGCCTCGGCTGCATTCTTTTGGTGGGAACCGGCCTGATGATCCGAACGTTTACGAGCCTGCTGCGCGTGGATCCAGGCTTTCACCCGCAGAACGTCTTAACGTTTCAACTTTCCTTCCCGGGGTCGCGCTACGGCACCGTCGAGTCCTTAACTAATTTTCTCAAGGAGTTGCGAACAAATCTTTCCGCAATGCCTGGCACGCAATCTGTTGGCGGCGTTTCCCATCTCCCGCTAGATGAAGGACTCGGAAATTGGTACAGCTACTATTGGCCCGAAGGCGCGCCCGTCCAGCAGCAAAACACGGTAATGGCGGACCATCGGTCCACCCTGCCAGGATATTTTCGAAGCATCGGCGCGACGCTGCTCGCGGGCAGGGAATTTGAGGACACCGACGACGCGGTCCATACGCACGTTGCCATCGTGGACGACACAGTAGCCGAACAAATTTGGCCCGGGCAGGACGCCATCGGCAAAAAGCTGAGCGTCGAGGATTCGCCGGCAGGTCCCTTCCAGTTTGAACGCGAGTCTGTGGTCGTGATTGGCGTGGTGAAGCACATCCAGGCGCACTCTTTGACCGCCAAAGGGCGCGGGGAGATCTATTTGCCTGTACCGCTGGCGCCGCGGCCCGTGTATTCGCTCGTTGTTCGAACTACCGCGCCGATGGAAACCTTTGCCGCTTACGTGCAGCAGGCTGTAAAGAAGCTCGACAAGGACATGCCCGTCTCGAATCTGCGCCCGCAAATGGACTACGTCGAAAAGGCCCGCGCGCAAACGCGATTCGTCACCCTGCTTGCAGGAGCGCTTGCGGCGTTGGCTCTTTTCCTGGCATGCATCGGCATTTACGGTGTGACATCCTATTCGGTAGCCCAGCGGAGCCGCGAGATCGCGATTCGCATCGTTGTCGGTGCGAATTCAGGGGACGTGGGCAGGATGGTGCTGCGCCAGAGCGGCCTGCCTGTAGTCGTGGGCGTGGTAGCGGGCTTGGCCATGGCTGCGGTTCTAATGCCCCTGCTTTCAGGGCTCCTTTTCGGCGTGCGTCCAAGCGATCCGCTGACCTACGGTGCGATCTCTCTTGTGCTTGCTGCCGTCGGCGTCCTTGCGTGCTACATCCCCGCGCGCCGCGCTACCAAAGTCGATCCTATGACCGCGTTGCGCGCCGAATAGTTCATTTCATCTTCGATTTTCCTCACTACGCTATTTTCCCGGAGCTGAAACTGACACTTGAGACCGATCGTGGTCGAGTCACGACACACTCGGAAATAACCCGCCGGGCGTCGCAGCCTTCGGTCCAAAAGCCGCGTGTTTTGAATGATTCCCTGCTATTCTCTTCTCTCGACAGAGTAATCACGAGGAGCGCTCGATGCCGCTAAAGTCCCTATTGCGTTTGGTCTTCCTCCCGCTCTTGGCGCTGGTCGCCGCGGTAGGAACACTTTCGCGCCCACAGAATAAGGTAACGGGAGTTCGCCTCTACACCCTCGATTGTGGCCACGCCGAATTGAAAGACATGTCCATGTTCTCCGACACCGGCGAATATAACGGCAAGTCTGGAGCCATCGCCGTGCCTTGCTTCGTGATCCAGCATCCGAATGGCATTCTCGTCTGGGACACCGGCCTGGGCGACAGCCTCGCCGAGAAGAAAGACGGCGTAGACAACGGCGGCATCCACATGACCGTCTCGGTCACTCTCGTCGATCAACTGAAAGCTCTGGGCCTTGCACCCTCTGACGTGACCTATGTCGCTTTTTCCCACTTCCATTTTGACCACACCGGCAACGCCAACCTCTTTACCAACTCCACCTGGATCCTCAACCAATCGGAACTGAATTGGGCGCTAAGCAGCCCGACCCCAGGCGGCGTCGTTCCGGCGGTGTTCAGCGGCTACAAGACCGCAAAGACCAACATGATCAATGGCGACTTCGATGTCTTTGGCGACGGGACTGTCCGCATCCTCAGAACTCCGGGTCATACGCCCGGCCATCAATCGCTTCAGCTCCAGTTGAAGAAAACCGGAACGGTCATCCTCTCCGGCGACCTCTACCATCTGCGCGACAATCTCCTCTATCACCGTGTTCCCGACTTCAATTTCAACCGCGCCGACACCCTCGCCTCCATGGAGCGCATCGACAAAATCATCAAAAACACTGGCGCCCGCCTCGTCGTACAGCATGACCTCGCCGACTTCCAATCCATGCCCAAGTTCCCCGCCTACCTCGAGTGAAGCGCATCCTCGACGAATCCTGAGCTATAATGCGATATTCCGTTGTAGGGGCCGCCTTCCGAGGCGGGCTGTCTTTCTTCCTTCGCATGGGCTAAGGCATGGGCAGACGAAACCATCGCTCGCTCGATCCGTTTTCTCTTCGTTAGGGGTTCTTATCTGTTCGTGTAAACTGATGCGCGTACGGAAAAGTAACTTCCATCATGAAGCCAAAAGAAGATGACTCCAGCGCATAAAGAGCTTCTGCAGGAATTTCAAGACTTTGCCAAAACCGCTCCCGCCGCCCACTCCCTCATGGAGCAGATGGCCAAACGTCTTCATGAGAAAATGACCCGCTACAACTGGACCGGTTTTTATCTCGTCGATCCTGCCGACCCCAACTATCTCGTCGTCGGCCCCTTCGCCGGGAGTTTCACGCCCAACGCCCGCATCCCCCTCGACAGGGGACTCTGCGGCGCCGCAGCCACCACCGGCAAAGTCATCGTCGTCCAGGATGTCTCCGCCGATCCCCGTTATCTCGCGGGCTCATCCCTGGTGAAGTCTGAAATCGTTGTCCCCATCTTCGCAAACAAGAAACTAGCCGCCGAACTCGATATTGAAAGCTACTTCGCCGGCACCTTCACTCCGCCCGAACAACAATTCATCGAATCCTGCGCCCAAGTCCTGGCCACCTACTTAGCCACATCTCACTGAATTCGCTCGATTAGAACGCACCTTCTGAATCCTAATCTGAAGAGAAAGTTTTTCCTCGTAGGGGCGCAGCATGCTCGCCTTCCTCAAAAAGCTTCCACCACGAGCATAACTCCTCCGCGGTCCGCGTTGCCCCGGATGGGTCGGGGCGCTCTCGGTGCCCTCTGTGTTGAGATGCCACATCACTTGACGGCAACCTCAGCCTGCGCTCGGATATGCTCCAGCACCCGCAAATGGATCCGGTGAATAATGTAGTCCGACCACAAATGCCAGTACGCCGCCGGCCACATCGTATGCTGATACCAAGTCGTCCCCTCGAGCCGCGTCCGCCCTCCGAGCAAAGCCGTCAGCAAAAACTGCCCTTGCTTGGAAACAAAGTACCCGTGCAGATGCGCCGGCTGAATATTCCCGTAAGGACTGAGCTCATTCAACGGCGCCGGGTTCACCGTCACGCCAAATTTCAAAAGCCGCGGCTCGTCCCAGACTTCAATGGGTTCCGCAAACGGTCCCGTCGAGAAAATGCAATGCCGCATCGCGCCGACGCCATGCCCGGAAATCTCCGCCCGAATCGGATACGCGATCCCCGCGCGAAACAACAATTCCGTTGGGGGCGGTATCTCCGCAAACGCCACCACCTGGTTCCAAACTTTTGCCGGAGGCGCATTCACCTCAATCGCCGTACGCACCACAAACACTTGCGACTGCAGCGCCGCGGCGTGCTCAATGCCAAACGTCGCCGGAATTAGCAGAATCACGATCGACAGCATCGCCGGCGTCTGCTTCGGCCGCCAGTGGTGCGCCTGAATCATGTACCCCAGCATCCCGCCGAGCCCTGCGAGCCCCACTCCAAACGGCGCGGCCATCAAGACGCAGATCACGCCTTCCATGGCAACCAAAATTAGTGCCGCACCCAGCAACAACACGGGAAGAAGCGCAACCTTCAGGCAAGACTGCCAATCCCGCGGCGAATGGTAACTGTAGAGCAGCACGGAAAACATGCCCAGGCAAAACGGCAGAGCCACAAACAGCCCCCAGCCGTACGCCCCAATCACCAGCGTCCCCAGTAGCAGAAACAGGAGCCCCAAAACCGTCGTCAGAAAAATGGAAACCACCGCGCTGCCCAGCGCGCTCCGCGGAATGATGTCGTCCAATGCACGCGGCCCCGGCCACGGCGCGCCCTCCGTCACCGCCGGCCGCTCCTGCGGCGGCAATGCGCAAAGCGCCAGGAAAAACAGAACGTTGACCACCGGAATAAAAAACAGCACCACGAGCCACACCGGCTGCCCCGCATCCCGCAGCCGCTGCACGGTCATCGCCACGCCCACCCACAAAAACGGAATCGAGAGCAGCAGCAGCGTCGCCAAAAATTTCGCTTCCGTGCTCGAGAGATGGTCAAGCCGCGCCGCCTTCCCCAGCGGCGCCCAGTAGTTAAAAAAACTTTTCTCGTATCCTAGAAACGAACCCGCAATGATCCGGTCAAGATTGTGCTTGATGAGTACGCCGATGAGCCCCACCGCCGCATATTTCCCACGCCCAACTTTTCCATCCCACCGCCACAACTCCGCAAATCGCATTGCCATCGCGGGCCCTCCCTGCTGCAGCGACTGCAACTCGTTACGAAACTCGCGTCGAAGACTCATTTGGCGGACAAGAAACTGCCGCGCAACTCCGGCTCGCGGCAATCCACCGGTACCCTTTGCGTAGAATTTCCATCATCCCGGGGATCTTGGAAATCCATAGCAGCGGCCGGCCCCACCAGATTTCGCGCGCCAGCGCCACCCCCGCATCTGCCCCGCCGTACTGGCTCCCGTCGCTCAGCAAGAATTTCATCTCCAGCATCAATTCCTCGCGCGGCAATCCCAGCAGCGCCCCCACGCGCGGGTCTTGCAACGGCGCCAGCGCCATCCCGCGCCGCTCCAGAATCGGCGCAAGCCACTTCGCAATCCTGGTGCAGAATTTGCACTCCGCGTCAAAAAACAGCCACCCCCGCGCGTGCCGCCCCTTCCCGTCCGTGTATTCACTCACCAGCGAAATCATGGTTTCTTATCCTGCTGCTTTCGTCTTGCTCGAACCTAGCAACGTGATGACTTTCCCGCGCAACTTCACCACGCCCTTGAGTGCGCCTGTCGGCATGCGGATGATCTCTTCGAACAATCCGGTCATCGCCGTCAAAAACTCCAGCATACTCTCCAGCCGCTCGCGCGTGTACGCATCGCCTTGCGGGTCGGATTTCACTTCGTGCACGCACTCCGCGAGCACCCGCAGCGTCGGATCGATCTCCCGCCGCTTGCGCTCCTCGGAAACAATCCGGAAAATCTCCCACACGTCCTTGATCGACTCGAAATGGTCGCGCCGGTCCCCGAGCACGTGAACCACCCGCACGATCCGCCACCCCTGTAGTTCGCGCAAGCTAGTGCTCACGTTCGAGCGCGCCACCGCCAGGGTCTCGGAAATCTCGTCCGCCGGCAGCGGCTGCGGCGACAGAAACAACAAGGCGTGCACCTGTGCCACCGTGCGGTTGATCCCCCACCGGGTGCCCATTTCTCCCCAGTGCAAAATAAATTTCTGCGCCACCGGGGTTAGGGTGTTTTTCGCTGCTTGGCTCATCTTTGGCCTTCCGACGCTGGCGTCGTCACCACTTTCGCCATGTCTGTTATTTCTGTCATTACAGAATATACAGTAGTGCCCGCCACTTGTCAAGCCCTTTTTGCCCCTGTCCCTTTTCTGGACTTTCCCACCTCCCGCCTGACTGTTACCGTTCTTAAAGCGGCTCGTGCATATACTTGAAAAAACTCTTGCGCCAAATGCTTCAGAGCACGCGATTCGCGTTGCTTGTTTTGCAGCTTTATTCATCGCCATCTTCTGCATCTTCGCCGTGGGCGCGTCTTCGGAGGGCCAGACTGGCGATGCCGCTCTTTTTTCCGCCGTCTGCCCCCTCGTTTATCAGCTTGATCAATCTCCATCGTCGCGCGGCTACCACTACAGTTTCTTTGGCAACAGTTTCTTCATCAACGAGCAGGGCTACCTCCTCACCGCCGCTCACGTCCTGGAAAGTTTCCGCAACGGCGGCCAGCCCTACATTCTCGTTAGCCGTCCTAATAGTCCTCCACTTCTCGTGAAGGCTTCCATCATCGCCGCGGACTCCGAACACGACGTCGCCGTCCTGCTCGCGACGCCAAATCCTTTCATCGGCAAACACAGTGTGACTTTCCTGCCGCTCTCTCCCGAACCTGCTTCCCAGGGCCAATCTGTCCTTGCCCTTTCTCTTCACCCGCCCAAGCAGCAAAACGCCAACACCTTCCAAGTACCGCGCGAAGACCGTTTCTCTGGAGAAGTGCTCTCCTACGAATCCACGCAGTTCGAGAAATCCGCCCCCGCCGCCGAAGTCTTCCTCCTCAGCCATCCAGTAAACCTCGGCCAGAGTGGCTCACCGGTCCTCGCCCTTGACTCACGCGCCGTAGTCGGTCTTGTCGAAGGCCGCTGGATGCGCTCCAGCGCAGTGTCCATTGCCAAATCTTCCTCTAGGTCGCCTTCTACTCCCGGAGCCACCGCCCCCATTCGCTACGCCATCGATCTCCTGCAACGCCAATCGATCTCGTGGCATACGCCTCAACCCTCGCCATCTTCCCAGCCAAGCTCGTCGAACTAAACGGGGCTGAGGATGGCTCTCGACCTCTGAGTGAGAGATTCGGTGGCTGGCCCGCTTGTGCTATCGTAACCATCCTTCAAACGAGGGAGGTGGATTCATGACCCCCAGCGAATTTCGCCGGCTGGCCCTCAGCTTCCCAGAAACAGAAGAGCGCGCCCACATGGACCACCCCGATTTTCGGGTGGCCGGAAAGATCTTCGCCACCCTCGGCTACCCTGAAGAGGGCTGGGCCATGGTCAAAATCACGCCTGTAGAACAGGAAATGCTGGTCAAAGCCCAGCCTAAGGTGTTCAACCCTTGCACAGGCGTCTGGGGACGGCGAGGCGCCACCAACGTCCGCCTGAAATCCGCTCGTAAGCCCACGCTGCGGCGTGCTTTGGAGGCCGCCTGGCGCCTCGCCGCTCCTGAAACCCTGGAGCGCCAATTCGACGAGAATCGCTGAAATTTCACTTCTGTTCGGAACTAATCGGCCGATAAAACGTCTATTCTCTAGCGAGTGGTCATTTGGCGCTATTGGGGGAGTCCACGTGTCAAACTTTGCGCGCAACGTTCGCTTTGGCCTTCGCTTGCTGCTCAAGAATCCGGGGTTCACGTCCGTCGCTCTGCTCGCTCTCATCCTGGGCATCGGCGCCAATACCGCCATCTTCAGCGTCGTGTACGCGACTCTTCTTTCACCCATGCCCTACCCCAATCCGGACCAGCTCGTCATGGTCTGGTCGAAAATCAATGGAGACCGCAACGGCGTTTCGGCGGGCGACTTCTTGGACTGGAAGGAGCAAAGCACCGTTTTTCAAGGCCTGTGCGCTTGGAGCGGCGGCAATTACACTCTAGCCACCTCTGATCATCCCGAACAAATCCGGACAAGGTTGACGACGCCCGGTTGCAGCAACATGGTGGGTACTCCATTCCTTCTGGGACGGGATTTTCTACCCGAGGAGGGAGAGATTGGCAGAGATCGCGCCGCCATCATGACCCACAAGCTCTGGGAAGAGCGTTTTGGCAGCGACCGCGAAATCATCGGCAAGCCGATTCGCCTGAATGGCGAGCGTTACACCGTCATCGGCGTGTTGGAGAAGGGCCAGCCCGACCGCCTCGAAGCGCAATTATTCGTTCCGCTGGCCTTCAAGCCTGAGCAGATCAACCACGAATTTCATTGGATTCTCGTGCTGGGCCGGCTGAAACCGGGAGTCACAGTCCAGCAAGCCAACGCGGACATGGACTCCGTCACTCGCCACATCGGCGAAGTTTATCCAAAATCCAACAAGGGATGGGGCGCCACCGTCGAACCCTTGCGGAATGATTTCATCAGCAAAGACACAATCAAGAATCTCTGGCTGCTGATGGGCGCGGTCGGCTTCATCCTGTTGATCGCGTGCGTGAACGTCGCCAATCTCCTGCTCGCGCGCGGCACAGCGCGCCAAAGAGAAATTGCCGTCCGCGCCGCGCTGGGAGCAACACGCTGGCAACTCTTCGCCCAGTTTCTGACGGAAAGTGTCGCGTTATCCCTGATTGGCGGCGTCCTGGGCATAAGTCTCGCGTGGGGCTTGCTCAAAGTGATCGTCGCGATGATCCCGCCCTATACCTTGCCGTCTGAGGCCGACTTTCGGTTGAACCTGCCGGTGCTGTTCTTCAGCCTTGGCGCATCGATCGTCTGTGGAGTGCTGTTCGGCTGCGCTCCTGCGTGGCAAACCGCGCAGCTCAATTTGAGCGACACATTGAAGGAATCGGGGCGCTCTTCATCCAGCTCGGTGGGCCGTCATGGTTTGCGCCGTACCCTGGTCGTCGTCGAATTCGCCTTGGCGCTCACGCTCCTTGCGGGCGCGGGCCTCGTGATTCACAGTTTCTGGAAATTATCGCGCGTGGATCTCGGATTCCGGCAAGACCACATCCTCACGTTTTTTCTGCCCATCAAGAACGACCGGTTCGCCAACGCCGATCTGAACAACGGTTTTTACCGTCAGCTCATCGATAGGATTGGCGCGCTTCCCGGAATCACGGCCGTTTCCGCTTCCACCGGCATGCCCATCATCGGCACTTACTTTGGCATGCCCTTCAACCTCGCCGGACACGCCGTCGACGATCCATCCTCGCGTCCCGGCGCAGGCTTTAATATGGTGACTCCGGAATACTTCAGGACCTTTGGAATCCGCATCGATAAGGGCCGCGCGTTCACCGAACAAGACGCCGCGGGCAGCCTCCCGGTCGCGGTCGTAAATGAAACCTTTGCCAAAAAGTACTTGTCCAACGTTGATCCCTTGACGCAGCGCATCGTTGTGGAGCAATTGATTCCCGGCGTCACTAAATTAGGCCCTCCCATCGAATGGCAAATTGTTGGCGTCTACCATAACATCCATAACGGCGGCGTTCGCGGCGAAGGCTTCCCGGAAATCGATGTGCCCTTTTGGCAGTCGCCTTGGCCGCAAGCGGGTTTGGCGGTGCGCACGTTCGGCGATCCCGCCAGCATGACCAAGAGCATTACCGCTGTTGTTCACACGGTGGATCCCGACCTCCCCCTCGACCAGGTAAAAACCATGGACCAACTCGTGCACGAGTCGCTGGCCAGCGACCGTTTTTCGACCGTCCTCTTCGCCAGTTTTGCCGGCCTCGCACTGCTCCTCGCGGCCATCGGCATTTATGGTGTGATGTCATTTGCCGTTGCCCAGCGCACACACGAAATCGGATTGCGCATCGCTCTCGGCGCCAGTCCGCAGCAAGTGCTTCGCATGGTGCTTGGGGAAGGCATGCTGCTCGCGCTGATTGGTTTAGGGGTGGGGCTGGCCGGCACCTACTTTGTGGGACGCGTGATGAAGACCGTCTTGTATCAGGTCAATGCCATCGATCCCGCAGCCATCAGCGCCGTCACCGCCGTGCTGCTGGTATCCGCGCTGCTGGCGTGCTACATCCCCGCGCGCCGCGCCACACAGGTCGATCCCATGGTCGCGCTTCGCGACGAATGACTTCGTTGGGATTAGTATTTTCCGTGGAATACCGCGTGATTGATGTCCGGCCAGAACTCTTTTAACACGTTGAATACACCATCCAGGCCCACCTGTGTTCCCCAACGTTGATACGTTTTCACCCAGGTGTTGGATTGTGCCGGGTAATAGGTATTGCCGATGCCTGCGGCCGCTCCAGCGCCGACGATCTCCGAAATATTGAAAGTGCTCTTTCCCCCATCGGTTCTGGTGATGAACAGCCGACTTACTGCATAGCCTGTCCGCTTGATGAATCCACCTCTGCCCAGTGTGTAGTATCTCGGGTCTTCTTTCGTCAGTGTGGGTATGATCGCTTCCACCATGTAGTTCTCAACGCCGCCGTCGACGAAGTTGTGCCAATAGTATCGGCCATAGCCTGAACCGCCTTGCCCAAAGGACGGCTGCGATTTCTGGGCCATCGAAAGTCCCGCGAGCCCCCCTACGAGAACGAAATTGGAGTAGTCGAAAGTATCCTCCGTCCCCAGCCAGAATTTTTCCTTAAAACTAAGAGCAGGCAAATGCGTGTTGGCGCTGACCGCACGGTAATTTGGGATGATCCACAGAATTCTCTTCGATTGTTTACCTTCCTGGTTATCTGGCTTATCTGGATCTACGGGGTTGACCTTGGGCGCCGGCGCGTCTGGTACCGAGGATTTTCTTTCTGTTGTGGTGCTCGCTTGCTGAGGGTCGCGGCCGACAAGCGAAACATTGTCCCACCCAACCGCTCGTTCTTGGGATGGTTCTAGCTTGCTCGTTGGTTCCTGCGCTTGAACGCACGCAGTTCCCGAGATCCCTGCCAGCGCTGCCGCCATGCAAAACGATCGAATCGGTTTCAAATCTTCCCCTGCATTTGTTTTTCCTTTCTGGCCCTATTTGCTCTGCTTCTCAAGCATTTCCCGCCAGCTGTAATGTTGGATTCTTTGAACCGGCTTTTGGATGTGTTCAATTTATCCTGACTTTCCGATTTTGGGCATTGACCCGCTGCCAGACTCCTCCCAACTTGACACTAGACTCGCGCCGTCCTAACGTCTTGCGCAAGGAAAGCGGAAGTCGCACGTTTCCGCCTACTCTCAAAGATTTCCGCTTTGGAGGTACCCCATGCCATTAAGCCTGATGACGCTATCCCTGGTGGACTCGCCGGTGACCCTGCAGGAAGGGCTGAAGATTCTGGAACGCGACGATCATCGCTGCCAGTATTGCGGATTGGACGGCCGGGCCAATTTCGAGAATGCACTGGCGATGCGCGTGGATTTCGTGGTTCCGCGGGCTCGCAAAGGAAAAAAGGATCCGAGCAACCTGGTGGCCTGCTGCACTCCCTGCAACACGATCAAGGGCACGCGCGTTTACGGCAGCTTCGAGGAGGCCAAGGCCTACGTGGTAAAACAGCGCGAGGAGTTGCGCAAGAATTGGGAATCGAAGACGGCGCGGCCGATGGCCAGGTCCGCGAGAGCATAAATCGCCCGAAAGGCGATGCTCAGCGAGAAGTGCGTCAGGGACGCGCCGGAGCGTCACTCCGCGCGTGCCAGCAAGGGTTGCGTGATCACCGCTGACACGGCCCTAGGTATCCTCGCCCGGAATTCTTGCTACGAGGAGCGCGCCTTACTTCCGCGCCATTCCTTCGCCGAAATGAAGCGCATGCACGGGCAGAAGCCTTTGTGGTCGCCCGGAGCCTGGCAAGAATACTTGTGCACCGCATGGCTGCTGGCGCGGTGCCCGCAGGTGCACAACTCTCGCGCTTGCGCCGGCGAAACTACCGCCCTGCGGCCTCGCGTACCGATCACCGGCTTTGCTTCTTGTACATTCTTGCTGGTCACAGTTCCTCTCCCTTTATCTACCCTGGGCACAGCACTTCCGCCCCATGGGTCTCGTTTCTCTTAGTCTCGCATCCGCGCGGGCAGAAAGCCAAACGCCCAAGCCCCGGTGGAAGGCCTAGAATTCCACGGCTGCTCGTTGAGAGAGATGAGACTCCCCAATATTTTGCGCTTCTGCTCGCGTAACTACAACTCATTCCAGCCTAATCTGCCCCTTACTCTTCTATCTGATTATATACTTACTTCGTTTTTTCATCCTTTCGGCTCACCGAACTTCCTGCATCGTGGAGACCAGCTCCGGTATTTCAATGCGGATCACCGTGCCCTCGCCCGGCCGGCTTTGGATGTCCAGATGAAAATCCGTTCCGTATAAGACGCGCAGGCGCTCGCGCACGTTGCTCAGGCCGATGCCTTCGACGTACACATGCGGCAGCTTTTCTTCGGAGATGCCCACGCCATTGTCTTCAATCTCGATGCGCAGGCGGCCGTCGCGGCTGGTGGTTCGCAGCTCGATTTTTCCGCCGCCGAGCTTGGGGGCCAGGCCGTGCTTGAGGCAATTCTCGACCATAGGCTGGAGCAGCATGCTGGGGATAAACGCTTCCAGCGCGGCATCATCAATCTGCTTGACGATGTCCAGATTGTCTTTTCCGAAGCGCGCCACTTCGATGTCCAGGTAATCGTCGATGAATTGCAGTTCCTCGCGCAGCGGCACGAACGTTTCGTGCTTGCGCAACAGTCGCCGCAGAATGTTGCTCAGCTTCAGGACCACGCCGCGCGCCGAATCCGGATCGAAGCGGATCAGCGCCGAGACGGTGTTCAGGGTGTTAAAGAGAAAATGCGGATTGATCTGGCTGGAGAGCGCGTCCATGCGCGCTTTCAAGAGCAACTGCTGGTGGCGCTCGAGGTTCATCTCCACGCGGGTGTTGTTCCAGATTTTCAGCGGGGCGGCAACGGACATCAGCGTGGCAATCACCACCAGCACCAGCCACCAATCCAGCTTGTCGTCGGTGGCAAACAGCCACTTGGGCTTGGTCGCCAGCACCAGCGCCACGCGGCCCAGCTCGAGGCCAACGCACGCGCCGAGCGGCGCCATTTCCCACGACAATTCCGCTTTTCGCAACAGGCGCATCGTCGCTTTGGGGATGTTCAAGAAGGTGAACGGGCCGAAGTTCCAGAGGTCTTCTTTGTTGGGAATAGCCTGGCGGATCAATCCGCCGAGCAGTCCGGCGGTGGAAGCCGCGGGCATCGCCAGCCATTCGTGCGAGATCAGCGCGGGAATGGTAATGATCGCGCCGCCGATCGGCCCCACCACGCGCCCGCCAAGCAGCCCCATCAGAAAAGCGCCTTCGAGCGACAAATCCGCGAACGCATACGGAGACCCGCCCACGAGCCGCAGCGTCACGCCGACGATCAGCGCGGGGGTCATGAACAACATTAGTTTGAGTTTTTGGTCGGGATCGCGCTCTTCGGTGAAGAGCACACGGCGAAAGGCGTTCCAGCGCGCCAGCAGCGCGGCGATGGAGGAAGCCACGCCCACCTTCAGCAACAGGGTGAAGAGCAGGTCACGAACGGAGGTGGCAGTGTCCATTTTTGGCGGCGCGTCTCAGGCTAACGCTAGCCAATCCGCTGCCCGATGTAAAGCCAGTAGCATCGGCTGGGCCCGAGCATCCAATGACAGGAAGGGAACGCATGGCTGGTCGTCGGCAGCACGGGCGAAAATCGGAACGAAAGAGTCCCTGCTATACTTCTCGTTTGCCCATGAGCGCAAAATCACGGCAAGGTAAGAAATCGCATCGAAAATCCATCGGCCCGCGGATGGTGGCGCATGCCGCGCTTCCGACGCGTTATGGCAGCTTCACAGTTTATGGCTTCCAGGGACGGGGCCCGCAGGAAGAGGCGGTCGCGCTGGTCCGCGGAAAGGTGAACGGAAAAACCGCTCCGCTGGTACGCGTGCACTCGCAGTGCCTGACGGGCGACGTGCTAGGCTCGCTCCGCTGCGACTGCCGCGCGCAGCTCGAATTGTCGCTGAAAAAAATCGGTCAGGCTGGGTCGGGAATTCTGCTCTATCTGCCACAGGAAGGCCGCGGCATCGGCTTGATGAACAAGCTGCGGGCTTACGAACTGCAGGACGGCGGGATGGACACGGTGGAAGCCAACGAAACCCTTGGCTTCGCGGCCGACGCGCGCGACTACGAATTTTCCGCGCAAATCCTGAAAAAACTCGGCGCGACGAAAATTCGCCTGCTTTCGAATAATCCGGAAAAAGTGCGCCAGCTTGAAAGTTCCGGAATTCGCGTCGCCGAGCGCGTGCCGTGTCAGCCGCGCGTGTCAAGAATTTCGCGGGGCTACCTCAAGACCAAAAAACGAAAAATGGGGCATCTGCTGAAAGGAATCTGAAGCCTTGAGCTGGGCCATCACCCGCCGCCCACGAATTGCACGATTTCGTAGCGGTCTCCAGGTTCGACCTTAGTTTCGATCCACTTCGGGCGCGGCAAAATTTCCAGGTTGCGTTCGATGGCCACGCGCCCGGAGTCGAGCCCCAAATCGCGAAGCAAGTCGATCACGTTCGCGCCCGGTTTTGCCGCGCGATTTTCTCCGTTCACGACAATGGAAAGGGTTGTCTGCATTCGCTAACTCGCGGACGGGATGCGCGGCTTGCCGCGCAACTGAAAACGCAAAACCCCTTTGGAATTTCCGTGCAACGCCTCAATAACCAGCGCTGAATCGGCGCCCGCCAGCCGCGGCATGTCGAATTCGAATTCGGCCTGGCCAAAGTCGCCGGTCTGCACGGAAAACTCCGCCGCCTCGGCAGCGCCCTCGACGCGGGCTCGCACGGTCGCACCGCCCACCGCCTGATGAGCCCCATTGCGAACGGCGACTTTGAGCAACGCGCGCTTGCCGGAGAGCCAGGTTTTGGCATTGACTAGCTCGAGATGAAGCACCTGGGGCGACGAAGCATGCGGCGCGGCGAGCGTTGGCGACCCTGATTTTTCGTCATGTGGCAAAGCGAGACGCAGCGTGCCGGTTCGAATCCCCTCGACAACGGTGTGGTGCTGTTCGTCGATACGCCGCTTCAGGGCTTTTTCGCTCTCCGGGTTCAACGGCAGCAAATCGAAGTAATTATTCGTGCGCCGGTGCAACACGCGGCCGCTGAAATAGACAATAGTATCGATAAGCGCATGGGCGGCGCCGCGGTCTTCCGTCTGGACGTGATACGTGGCGCCGCCGGCTTTGACGTTCGAATTGTGGCCGAAAAGCATTCCGCTGTTTGCCTTGACCTGCGCCCGGCCCGGAAACGCCCCGCAGGATCCTTTCCGCCTCATTTGACCGACTGGCAGTTGAATCGTTATTATAGCGCTTCAACTATGAGTGGTTCCGGTTTACATACGTACGTTCCGCTTCTCTTACAACTGCTGATGGCATCGGCGCTCGCCGGTGCGCTTACCGCCGTTTCCGTTCTGGTGGGCTGGCGCCGGCCGAGCCGGGCCAAGCAGCAGCCGTACGAATGCGGCATGGAACCCACCGGCGACGCGCGGGAGCCCTTCTCGGTCAAGTTTTACCTCGTAGCGATGGTTTTCATTTTGTTCGACGTGGAAGCCATCTTCCTGTACCCCTGGGCGTACATTTTTCGCAGTTTGCGGTGGTACGGCTTCGGGGAGATGATGCTCTACATTGCCATCCTGTTGGTCGGTTATCTATATCTGTGGAAAAAAGGCGCGCTGGACTGGCACAAATAGCCGGCGCATGCGGGATTCGAAATCGTGACGGAGTCTTCCAGTAAAAAAGCTAATGTTGTAGCCGAACGCCTGCGTTCGTGGAACCCGAAAGCGGTCGCGGAAGTTCTTGAATTTCGGGACGAAACCACCATCGTGGTGCCCCGCGAACTGCTGCGAGCCGCGGCAGAGCGCTGCCGCGAAGACGCCAGCCTGAAGTACAACCTGCTGACGGACGCCACTTGCGTGGACCGTACTCCCGCCGAGCCGCGCTTCGAATTGAACTATCACCTGGTTTCCATCCCGCGGCGGGAAAAAGTGCGCTTGCGAGTGTGGCTCGCCGGTAACGACCCCGTTGTCGATTCGCTGGTTCCCGTCTGGCCGGGCGCCAACTGGCTGGAGCGGGAGATTTTTGATCTTTTCGGCATACGTTTTTTGGGCCATCCGGATTTGCGGCGCATCTTACTTCCAGATGATTGGGAAGGCCATCCCTTGCGCAGGGACTATCCGGTGGAGGGCTATCGAGACGTGCCGAACACGGGAGAATTGTTCAGGAAGAGCAGCACGCCATGACCACCGTCGAAACCGCAGTCGGTTCAGCAAAAACGATGGTCCTCAATATGGGGCCGCAGCACCCGTCGACGCACGGGGTTTTGCGGATTTTGCTGGAGCTGGACGGCGAAACGGTGGTGAAAGCGGTCCCTGACCTGGGTTATTTGCACACCGGAATCGAAAAGTCCTGCGAGGACAAAACGTATTCCCAGGTCATCACGCTGACCGACCGCATGGATTATCTGAATCCGCTCGGAAATAACCTGGTGTACTGCCTGGCGGTGGAGAAATTGCTGGGGCTGGAAGTGCCGAAGCGCGCGCAATACATCCGCGTGATGATGGTCGAGCTGCAGCGAATTTCTTCGCATCTGGTGTGGCTGGGGACGCACGCAATCGATCTGGGGGCGATGAGCGTTTTTCTTTACTGCTTCCGCGAGCGCGAAGACATTTTGAAGATCTTCGAAATGTTTACCGGCCAGCGGATGATGACCAGCTACATTCGAATCGGCGGCGTCGCGCTGGATCCGCCGGCGGGCTGGCGGCAGCCGGTGGAACGATTCCTAAAGATGATGCCGAGCCGCGTGGACGAATACGAAACGCTGCTGACGGAAAACCGCATCTGGATCGGGCGCACCAAAGGCGTTGGATATATTTCCCCCGAAGATGCGATTGCCCTCAGCATGACCGGGCCGACGCTGCGCGCGGCGGGCGTGGCATACGACAACCGAAAAGCGTTTCCGTATTCGAGCTACGAGGAATTCCATTTTGACGTGCCGGTGCGGACGGAATCGGATTGCTACGCGCGGTACCTGGTGCGCGTGGCGGAAATGCGCGAAAGCCTGAAGATCATTCGCCAAGCTTTTGACAAGATTTCGAATGAAGGGCCGATCAAGGCGGAGGCGCCGGGAATTATTCCGCCGCAGCGCGAAAAGATGAAGACAGAGATGGAAGCGCTCATCTACCATTTCAAGATTTTCACGGAAGGATTCTCTCCGGCGCCGGGCGAGGTGTTCGTTACTGTGGAATCTCCGCGCGGAGAGCTGGGCTGTTTCATCGCCAGCGACGGTTCGCCGAAGCCGCTGCGCGTGCACTTCCGTGGCCCTTCCTACATCAATTTGCAGGCGCTGCCGAAGCTGATTGAAGGGCAATTGATTTCGGACGTCATCGCCTGCATCGGGACCATCGATATTGTTCTCGGAGAAGTGGACAGGTAAGCATGGAACTTTCCCCAGCACTTTCCGCCAAGTTTGAAAAGTTGCAGACCAGCTATCCGGTAAAGCGCAGCGCGCTGATCCCCATGCTGATGTACGCGCAGGATGAGTACGGGTGCGTCAGCGACGAGATGATCGCGGAGATCGGACGGCGGCTGGACTTGAACAACGTGCAGGTCGAGGAAACGTTGGCGTATTACTCGATGCTGCACCGCAAGCCCTGGGGCAAGCATCACGTGCAGATTTGCACCAACGTGGCGTGCATGCTGAAGGGCGGGAACGAACTTCTGGAGCGCGCCAAGAAACGTCTGGAAATCGGGAACAAGGAAACCACCGCCGACGGGGTTTTTTCATTGGAAGAAGTGGAATGCATCGGAGCGTGCACGGGCGCGCCGGCAATGCAGGTCAATTACGACTTTTACGAAAATCTTACCGCGCTCAAGTTCGACCGCATCATCGAGGAGCTCGATGCCGGCGGACACCCCGCTCCGGAACCGGTGATCTCCGGCGCGCTGCACGAACGGCACGCGCTGGAGACTCCGCTCATCAGCCGGCGCTGGGGGATGAAGGACTCGCACAAAATCGACGTGTACTTAATGCAGGGTGGCTATCAGGCGCTGGAGAAAGCGCTAAAAGAGATGACGCCGGAGAGCGTGATCGACGAAGTGAAGAAGTCGAATCTGCGCGGGCGCGGCGGCGCGGGATTTCCCACTGGAATGAAATGGTCGTTCGTGCCGAAGGATTCGCCGAAGCCGAAATACGTGATTTGCAACGCGGACGAATCGGAGCCGGGAACTTGCAAGGACCGGCCGCTAATGGAGATGGACCCGCACCAGATGATCGAAGGTATGGTGATTGCCGGGCGGGCGATTGGTTCACACCAGGGCTTCATTTACATTCGCGGCGAATACCGCTACGTGCTGGATATCGTGGACGCTGCGCTCGCCGAAGCCTATGCCCGCGGCTACCTGGGAAAAAACATTCTTGGCACGGGATTTGATTTCGATTTGCTGGCGCACACCGGAGCGGGCGCCTACGAATGTGGAGAAGAATCCGCGCTGATGGAATCGCTGGAAGGCAAGCGCGGCTATCCGCGCATCAAGCCGCCCTTCCCGGCGGTGGTGGGATTGTACGGATGTCCGACCATCATTAATAACGTGGAAACTCTGAGCGCGGTGCCGTCGATCATCCGCGAAGGCGGCGACGCGTACGCGAATCGCGGCACCCCGAAAAACGGCGGCACGCGCATGCTGTGCATCGCGGGACACATCGAGAAGCCCGGAATCTACGAAGTGCCCTTGGGCATGAACATGAAAAAGTTTATTTACGATGTGGCGGGGGGAATTCCGGACGGAAAGAAGCTGAAGGCCGTGATTCCCGGAGGGAGTTCGTGCCCTCTGATGACTGCCGACGAGATCGATGTTCCGATGGATTACGATGCGGTGGCGAAAGCGGGTTCGATGCTGGGCTCCGGCGGCATGGTGATCATGGACGAAGACACCTGCATGGTGGACATGGCCCGCCGCATCATGCACTTTTACGCGCACGAATCCTGCGGTTGGTGCATTCCCTGCCGCGAAGGAACGGCCTGGCTGCGAAAGATACTGGAACGTTTTCATGCGGGCCTGGGGCGCGCGGAAGACATCGATATGATCGCGGACCTGGCAAAAAACATGCTAGGCCGCACTTTCTGCCCGCTGGGAGACGCGGCGGCGATGCCCACCATCAGCATCATGAAGAAGTGGCGCGGCGAATTTGAAGAGCACTTGAAGGGACCTTGCCCCTATGAATCCGAGGAAGCGTTGCTTGTTGCGCGATAAGAATCCATGGCCGAACAGAAACTCATCAAGCTGAGAATCAACGAACGCGAAGTGCAGGTGCCGCAAGGAACGCTGGTGATTGAAGCGACGCGCCGCCTGGGGACGGAAGTGCCGTCGTTCTGCTACTACCCCGGGCTGTCGCTGCAAGCCGCGTGCCGTATGTGCCTCGTGGAAGTGGAAAAAGCGCCCAAGCTGCAGACCGCGTGCACGCTGATGGCGACCGAAGGCATGATCGTTCGAACGGACACCGAGCAGGTGCGCCAGGCGCGCAAGTACATGCTGGAATTCCTGCTGACCAATCACCCGCTGGATTGCCCGGTGTGCGACAAGGGCGGCGAGTGCGAATTGCAGGACATGGTGTTCCGCTACGGGGCGGACAGTAGCCGCTTCGTGGAAGAAAAAATTCACCGGCCGGAAGAAAAATGGTCGGAACTGGTTTATTACGATGCGCCGCGTTGCATCCTGTGCTTCCGGTGCGTGCGAGTGTGCGATGAAGGCATGGACGTGAAGGCGCTGGGCGTGGGCATGCGTGGGGCCAACAGCGTCATCATTCCGAATCGCGAGGATCACCTGGAGTGCGAAGAGTGCGGGATGTGCATCGATATCTGCCCCGTGGGAGCGCTGACCAGCGGGACGTACCGTTATAAAACGCGGCCGTGGGAGATGAATTATGTTTCGACGGTGTGCACGCACTGTTCGAACGGCTGCAAGACCACGCTGAGCGTGCGCAATCACGAAATTCTGCGTTCGAACAACCGGGACCTGAGCGGAATCAACAAGGATTTTCTTTGTGTGAAGGGGCGTTTTGGATTTGACTTCACGAAGCACGCCGAGCGCGTCAGGCAACCACTGGTTCGCAAGGGCGGCAAGCTTTATCCCGTTTCGTGGGAAGAAGCCGCGCAAGCCGCGGCCACGAAGTTGAAAGCGGTGTACGACGCGGGCGGCGCTAATGCGATTGGGTTCATCGGTTCGAACCGCACTTCGAATGAAGAAAATTATTTGCTGCAGAAGATGGCGCGCGCGACCTTTGGAACGAACAACATCGATCATCACCGCACCGCGGATTACACGGGATTGATCACCGCGCTAGGCGAGCGCGCCGGCGATTCCCTGCTCACCATGGAGCAGTTGTATCAATCGAAGACGGTTTTGCTGGTGGGCAACGATCCGACGAATCAGAACCCGTTGGTAGGCTGGCAAATTCGCAGCGGCATTCGCCACTTTGGCACGAAGCTATTCGTCATCAATTCGAACGAAATCAAGCTGAAGCGCAAGGCCACGCAGTTTGTGAAAGTGGACGCGGGGCAAGAAGCGGCCGCGTTGCGTTGGCTGGCGCATGAGGAAGGACAGCTTTCACCGCCGCTCGTCGAGCAACTCGTGCTATTGAAAGCCGGGCTCGAAGCCGAGAGCGATGTCGCGGTTGTATTTGGTGCGGAAGTTTCCGGCGCGGCGATCTCGCAGTTGGTGGCTTTCGGTTCGAAGCTGCCGGGGAAAACGCGCTACATGGCGCTGGGCGATTACGCCAATTCGCGCGGCGCGTCGGATATGGGCGTTTTGCCAGACCGTTTGCCCGGCTACGCGTACGTAGGCAATCCGCATGCGCACGAATCCTTTGAGAAAGTGTGGGGATGCGGGCCGATTCCGACGAAGCCGGGGCTGACGGCGCCGCAAATGGTCGAGGCGGCGCAAGGCGGCAAGCTGAAGGCGCTTTACGTGGTGGGCGCGAATCCGCTGGCGCATTTCGGCTCGCCAAGTCTGGGCCGCGGCGGTCTCGATCTGCTAATCGTGCATGAAATGTTCATGACGGAGACCGCGAAGGCCGCGGACATTGTTTTTCCCGCGGCTTCGGCGTATGAGAAAGACGGCACGGTCACCAACACTTCGGGCGAAATTCAAATGCTGCACAAGGGCGCGGAAGTGATGGGGCCGCGGAGCGACTTCGATCTGCTGAGGATTTTGTCGCATCAACTGGAAAAGCTGGGGCTGGGGAAAGCGTTCCACTACAAGACGCTCGCGGCGGTGTTTGAAGAAATTCGCAAGGCGGTGAGCGGGTATGATGTGCAGGGCGCGGGGCTGCTGCTGGGCGGGGCGGAGCCGACGCGCGTGCAGTTTGCGCGAAATGGGCACGCGCCCTACGACGTGCCGGTCGGATTAATTCGCTCCGCGAAAGACACTCTGTTTACGAGCGGGACGCTGGGGCGCTTCTGCACGATGATGGAATCCCTGCCGGAGGCCAAGACCGCGCCGTGAATTCCTTCTTGAATACGAACGCGGAGCTGCTAATCACGGTCGTCAAGATCGCGCTGCTGCTGTTCATCGTGCTGACGGTGAACGCGTATCTGACGTGGTTCGAACGGAAAGTCGTGGCGCACATTCAGTCGCGCTGGGGACCGCACCGCGTGGGCCCGCATGGATTGCTGCAGCCGCTGGCGGACGGCGTGAAATTTCTTTTCAAAGAAGATCCAACTCCGGCCGGCGTGGATAAATTTGTGTACTACCTTGCGCCGCTGCTGGCCCTGGCGCTGGCGCTGACGGCCATCGCGCTTATTCCCTTTGGGCCGGACCCGATCCGCTTGTTGGGGCACGACGTCTATTTAGGGATTGCCCCTCCGGACGTGAACATCGGGATTCTGGGATTGTTTGCGATTACGGCGCTTGGGGTTTACGGCGTGGCGCTCGCCGGATGGTCATCGAACAACAAGTATTCTTTGCTCGGGGGGCTGCGCAGCACAGCGCAGATGATCAGCTACGAGCTGGCGATGACGATGTCCGTGGTCGGCGTGCTGCTGATGGCGGGCAGCTTCAATCTGAAAAAAATCATCGAAGCGCAAGCGCACCACCCGGAGTGGGGCATCTTTGGCTGGAACATCTGGCCGCAAATTCTGGGATTTTTTTGCTTTTTCGTTGCGGCAATTGCTGAAACGAATCGGGCGCCTTTCGATCTGCCCGAGGCTGAGTCGGAGCTGGTCGCAGGGTTTCATACCGAGTACGCCAGCTTCAAGTTCGCGATGTTTTTTATCGCGGAATACACCAGCATGATCACGGTTTCGTGCTTGTGCTCGATCCTGTTTTTCGGCGGATGGCTGTCTCCCTTCCCTGCTTCTTGGACGTTCACCCATTATGTGCCGCCGGCGATCCTGATTTTGTTCGGCTTGTGGGTGATTTGGGACGGGCTTCACTATGAAACAATTTTTGGCCGAATGATACTGCCGGTCATTGGGTTCGTATTCGCCGGGCTGGGCGCGACTTTTATTTTGTTGCCGCGTGTGAACGGATTTATTCAGGCGCCGTTCTGGCTGCTGTCCAAGATTCTTTTTTTCCTGTTCGTGTACGTGTGGATGCGCGGAACGCTGCCGCGTTTCCGCTATGACCAGTTGATGGCGTACGGGTGGAAATTGCTGCTGCCGCTCTCGATCGTCAACGTGATTATCACCAGCTTTGTGATTCTGGCGAAGATGCAGTGGTGGGGCGCAAAATGACGGCGCCGCTCTTGGTTTTCTTCGTGCTGGCGGGGCTCGCGGTGATTGGCGCGGTCAGCCTGATTTTGCAGAAGCATCCGATTCACAGTGCGCTTTCGCTGATCGTGGTGATGGTCGCGCTGGCGGGGCTTTATTTGTTGCTGGGCGCGGAGTTCGTGGCTGCGGTGCAGATTATCGTTTATGGCGGCGCGATCATGGTGCTGTTCGTGTTCGTGATCATGCTCTTGAACGCCGGCGTGGAAGAGCACACGAGCATTTCTAAGATGGCCGGGGCGCCGGGTTTGTTGCTGGTGGTGGCGCTGGCGGGATTAGTGGCCGCGACGATTGTGCGCTCGACGGACAGCATACAAGGCACGATGCAAACCGGGGTGATGTCTTCGACCTCCGGCGTTTCCAACATGATTTTCAGGGAGTTCGTGTATCCCTTCGAGCTGACGTCGTTCCTGATTCTTGTGGCGGTGCTGGGCGCCACGGTGCTCGCGCAGCGGGAGAAGAGCTGAGATGGTGCCGACAAACTACTACGTGATCCTGAGCGCGATTTTGTTCGGACTGGGCGTGTTTGCATTTATTTTCAAGCGCAACATCATCACGATTTTCATGTCCATCGAATTGATGCTGAACGCGGTGAATTTGGCGTTCGTGGCCTTCAGTCAAGCGCTTGGCAAATTGGATGGACAGGTTTTTGTGTTGTTCGTGATTGTGGTGGCGGCGGCGGAAGCGGCCGTGGGACTGGGAATTATCATTCTGATCGCGCGTAACCGGCAGACGCTGAACGTGGAACGCGTGAACCTGCTCAAACTCTAATGCCGACATACCCGATGCTCGAATACTTGTGGATTATTCCGCTGCTGCCGCTGCTGGGCTCAGCGGTGAATGGACTTTTGGGGGCGAAGTGGTCGAATAAAATTGTCAACAGCGTGGCCACCGGCTCGACGGGGCTTTCGTTTCTCGCGGCGCTCGAAGCGGTGCGTGAATTTTTCGAGTCGGGGCAACAGCTTTTTCACAAAGAATTCTTCACCTGGATCGCGGCGGGGAATTTCCGAGCGGGCTTCGATCTTCAGATGGACCAGCTCACCGTCGTGATGGTGCTGGTGGTGACCGGCGTGGGCTGGCTCATTCACATTTACGCGACCGGTTACATGGCGCATGAGGGCGGTTACTATCGGTTCTTTTCCTACCTCAATTTGTTCATGTTTTTCATGCTCATCCTGGTGCTGGCGGCGAATTATGTTTTGCTTTTCGTTGGATGGGAGGGCGTGGGACTTTCGAGCTACCTGCTCATCGGATTTTACTTTCTGAAGAAGTCGGCTGCGGATGCAGGGAAAAAAGCGTTCATCGTCAATCGTATCGGCGATTTCGGGTTCATGCTGGGGATGTTCTTGCTGTTCCGCGCCTTCCACACCTTGGATTTCCAAGGCATCTTCACGAGTTCCACGCTGCAGGGCTGGCCCGTTGAATTGAGCGGGCATCTTGGAACTCTGACGTTTGCATGTTTACTGCTTTTCATGGGCGCCTGCGGTAAATCGGCGCAATTGCCGCTGTATGTGTGGCTGCCCGATGCTATGGAAGGACCGACGCCGGTCAGCGCGCTGATTCATGCGGCGACGATGGTCACTGCAGGTGTTTACGTGGTGGCGCGGTCGCACGTTTTGTTCATACATGCGCCGACGGCCATGCTCGTAGTGGCGATTGTGGGCTGCGCGACGGCATTTTTTGCCGCGACGATTGGATTGGTGCAGACGGATATCAAGAAAGTTCTCGCGTATTCCACGGTCAGCCAGTTGGGCTACATGTTTCTGGCGTGTGGCGTTGGTGCTTTTTCGGCAGGCATTTTTCACCTGATGACGCATGCATTCTTCAAGGCGCTGCTCTTCCTCGCCGCAGGCAGCGTGATTCATGCCATGGGCGGCGAGCAGGACATGAGCCGCATGGGCGGTTTGCGCAAAAAAATCAAATGGACGTTTGCGACCATGCTCACAGCCACGATGGCCATCGCGGGCATTCCGCCGCTGGCCGGCTTCTTCAGCAAGGACGCTATCCTGTTCAGCGCGTTCCAAAACAGCGGTGGCCAGCATCTGCTCTACCTTTTTGGGCTGCTCACGGCGCTGCTTACCGCGTTTTACATGTTTCGGCTGATCTTTCTCACCTTTCATGGTAAGCCGCGTTATGACGAGCATCATGTTCATGTGCACGAATCGCCGTGGAACATGCTCGTCCCGCTTGCCGTACTCGCGGTTCTTTCCATCATCGGCGGCTGGCTGGCCGCGCCGGCACTTTGGGGCGGCCCCAACTACTTCGCGGATTTCCTCGCACCGGTGTTCGGTTCGCCAGCGGGCGTTGAAGCGGCGAGCGAGGGAGCGGTGGGGGCGCACCAGCTCGAACTAGTCTTGGCAGGAGTATCCGTGGGCGCGGCGCTCATTGGGCTGGCGGTTGCCTACTGGCTGTATCTCAAGCGACCTGGGAAGGCCGACGGACTGGCGCACTCACTGAAGCCCGCTTACACGACTTTGCTGAACAAGTATTACGTCGACGAACTGTACGCCGCGGTGGTGGTGAAACCGCTGCTTTGGATTTCGACCGTCGTGCTCTGGAAAACAGCGGATGTGGCTGGCATCGACGGAGCCGTGAATGGAATTGCAGACGGCGCCAGGGCCATCGGCGACGGCGTGCGGCACACGCAATCCGGGAACACGCGCAGTTATGCGGTGTGGGTCGTTGTGGGCGCCATCGTGATCATCGCCGTCATCTTCTTCTGGCCGTTCGGCTTTAGGCCGGTTGTTGGGGTGGTGCGGTGATGCTGCACGGCGGACATTTGCTTTCGGTGTTGATTTTCTTCCCTGCCGTGGGAGCGCTGGCGCTGTTGCTGCTGCGCGGCGACGATCACAAATTCATCCGGATTATCGCGCTGATCGTTTCGCTGGCGGAATTTTTGTTTTCAGTCTTGATGATCCGGGCGGTTCCCGTTGGCACAACCGGATATCACCTCGAGGAGTACTTCAAGTGGATCAACCAGCCGCCAATCAACTATCACTTGGGCGTTGATGGAATCAGCTTGTTCCTTGTGATCCTGACTACGTTTCTGACGGCGATTTCGATTCTGGCTTCGTGGAAGAGCATCGAGCACCGCGTGAAAGAATTCTTCGTGATGCTGCTGATGCTGGAAGTCGGTGTTGTGGGCGTGTTTCTCTCGCTGGACCTTTTCCTGTTTTTCCTTTTCTGGGAAGTGATGCTGATTCCCATGGCGCTGCTGATCGGCATCTGGGGACACGACCGGCGCGTATATGCTGCGGTGAAATTCGTGCTGTACACCATGGCGGGCTCAATCCTGATGCTGGTCGGAATTATCTGGCTGTACAACGCCACCGGCACGTTTGACCTGCCGACGATTCAGACATTGCTGCATACTCCCGCGTCGCAAGGCGGTCTGGAGCTTTCTTCCTCGACTGAAATGCTTTTGTTCCTGGCGTTTTTTGTGGCGTTTGCAATCAAGGTGCCGCTTTTCCCGCTGCACACCTGGCTGCCGGATGCACATGTGGAAGCACCGACGGCCGGCTCGGTGATGCTGGCTGGCGTACTGTTGAAAATGGGCACTTACGGCATGATTCGCTTCTGCCTGCCGCTTTTCCCCGAGGCTTCGCGCCGCGCGGCTGGCTGGGTAGCCGCGCTGGCCATTATCGGCATCATTTACGGCGCGCTAGTAGCAATGGTGCAGCCCAATCTGAAGAAACTGGTCGCGTATTCGTCGGTCAGCCACCTCGGCTTTGTGGTGCTGGGCATATTCGCGTTTCACAACATCTCCATGCAAGGCGCGGTTTACCAGATGCTGGCGCACGGTATTTCCACGGGCGCGCTCTTCTTGCTCGTGGGCATGCTGTACGACCGGCGGCATACATTTGAAATCAGCGAGTACGGCGGGCTTGCTACGCCGATGCCGAAGCTGGCGGCGTTTTTCTTGTTTGTGGCGCTGTCGTCGCTGGGCTTGCCTATACTCAATGGTTTTGTCGGTGAATACCTGGTCCTGCTCGGCACGTACCAGCGGCACTGGGGTTGGGCTTCGTGGGCCGCGCTCGGCGTGATCCTCTCCGCGTGCTACTTGCTATGGTCATATCAGCGAGTGTTCTTCGGCGAAATCACGCGGGAGAAAAACCGCACGCTGCCCGATGCCTCGGCGCGCGAGAAGTGGATTCTCGCGACCATGGCGATCGTCACGCTGTGGATGGGGATTGGTTCGACGTTTATCACCGCGCGGACAGCAGCTGCGGCGCAAGACGTTATCGATCAGGTCGAACCACAGCGTCCGTATGAAGCAGTAGCGCCGAGAGTGATCGCGCCAAACGGGGCCACGATGCAGGCTGAGCACGTTTCTGCTAGCGCCGCGGCGAAAGTCGCTGCGACGGAAAGGCTAGGCCTCCGCTAAATGCTGCCCCGCGCCATTGACGCTTATCGAGTGCTTCCGGAACTGGTGTGGTGCGGCTTCGGCGTGCTGGTGATGCTGATGCAACCGTTTGTGCGCAGCCGCCGATTTTTTACGTTTCTTGCGCTAGTCGGAACGCTCGCGGGAACCGCGGCGTCCGTCACGGCGGCGATGCATGCGGGGCCGGGATTTGGCGGCTTGGTGCAATCCGATTCGTTCAGTTTCTTTTTCCGGCTGCTTGTGGGCGCGGTGGCCTTTCTGGTGGTGCTGGCGGCGGACCCGTACCTGGAGCGGGAACGGCTTCCCTTCGCGGAATTCTACGCGCTGCTGTTGTTTGCGACGGCGGGGATGGGCGTGCTGGCTTCGGCCCAGGAGTTGCTCACGGCGTTTATCGGGCTGGAGATGAGTTCGATCTCGAGTTACATCCTGGCAGGATACCGGCGCGATTCGCTGAAGTCCGGCGAATCGGCGATGAAGTATTTTCTGCTGGGCTCGTTTGCGACGGCATTTTTTCTGTACGGGATTGCGTTGGTGTACGGTTCGAGCGGCACTACCATGCTGACCAAGATGGATTCCGCGGAGCTCCTCCACAGCACGCTCTTCGAGCTTGGACTGGCTATGATCCTGATTGGGCTGGGATTCAAGGTGGCGGCGGCGCCGTTCCAAGTGTGGACGCCGGACGTTTACGAAGGCGCGCCGACGCCGGTCACGGCGCTTTTTTCCGCGGGACCGAAGGCCGCGGCGTTTGCTTTGTTGCTGCGCATTTTCGCAACGGTGCCGGCGGCGACACACTTCTGGTTCTGGGCGTTCTGGGGGCTGGCGGCTCTGACGATGTTTGTAGGGAACCTGGGCGCGCTGGTGCAGACGAACATCAAGCGGCTGCTGGCGTACAGTTCGATCGCGCACGCGGGGTACATCCTGGTGGCGTTCGCGGCGGTCACTTCGATGGCGCAGGGCGAAGGCGGCTCGGCCAGCGCGGGGCCGGCTTATGCGGCGGTGCTGTTTTACCTGCTCAGCTATGCGCTGGTGAAGCTGGGGGCGTTCACGATTGTTTCGCAACTGGGCGGCGCTGGCGAAAAAAATCTCTCGCTGGACGATTATGCGGGGCTTTCGCAGCGGCAGCCATGGGTGGCGGCGGCTTTGAGCGTTTACCTGCTTTCGCTGCTCGGGCTGCCGATCACCGCCGGGTTTTTCGGGAAGCTGTACATTTTCAAGGCGGCCGTGAATTCGCACCTGCTGTGGCTCGCGGTGCTGATGGCGATTAACAGCGTGATCGGGGCCTACTACTACTTCCGGCTCATCGTGGTGATGTACATGCGCGAGTCCAGTGCGGAAGCCACGGCGCTGGGCCCGGTGCGGTTCCCCTTTGGCGTGAGCGTAGTGCTGTTCCTGACGTTTGCGGGGACGATTTTGTTCGGGGTTTATCCAAACCCGGTGCTCAACTTCATTCTGCAGCCGACTCTGCTCGGGCGTTAGCACAATAGCCACGGCCAACCTGTTTGTTCTCAACATCTTAAATACGGACATTGTGGTACGCCAGATCCCTATCCTGCGCCGCCCCCACCCCCCTATTTTCTTGGAAGTGCGCATTCCAAAGAGCTTACAAGCAGGGGTTCGCTGAACTGCGGATTACAAAGGACTTGCGAGCGGACGATTTCGGTCAAAACCGGGTAAAACAAGGTGTTTGTCCGGAAGTGCGCATTCCAAAGGACTTACGCTGTCGCACTCCACATGTCGAAGTACTTCCCAGATTATGTTGTACACGATTTAGCTGGAGAGTCAATACTGATTTTAGGTACTAGGACGTGATTGGGCGGGTTGCTCGCCAAATGAAGCCGGCCCAGAGGATTGCGCCGCCGGGCCGTTTGGGAAAGCCTTTTGATTGAGTTAGATCTTCACGAAAATAATTACGAGCGTGAAGAGCGCGAGAGTCTCGACGAAGACCAAGCCGAGAATCATCGCCGCGCGAATGGCCGCGGCTGCTCCGGGATTGCGGGCCATACCTTCGCAGGCGGCTGAGGCGATTCTGCCCTGCCCCAGCGCGCCGCCAAATGCGGCGAGCGCCATGCCGAAGCCCGCGGCAATCGCCAGCAGGCCTTTGCCTCCCCCTGCCGCGGCGCCTGTTTCTTCCGCGAACGCGGACGGAGCAATCAACATCACCGCCGTGAGCGCTACCAACACCATCGTCCACTTCTTCATCACTTCCTCCTTGTCGAGTCAGGGTTTGCAAGTACGAACCCTGAAACCCGATGAATCGCCGCCAGGAGGTGGTTCCCGGACACCGTGCAGCCGGGCTCACACTGAAGCAGCGCCTTGCCGGAAACGAATCACCGGCAAAACTGGATTAATGCTCGTCGGCCGTGGCCATGCCCAGGTAGACCGAGGGCAGAACCGTGAAAATGTACGACTGAATGATGGCCACAAAAATATGCAGGCCGATAAAGGCAATGGGAATCATGGCCGGGAGCACAGCGATTACAATACCGAAGACTGGAGACTTCGACCAGGCGGCGACGGTAGCCATGGAGAAGAGGCTTAGGAAAATGGCGTAGAGCAGTTCGCTGGCCAGAATGTTGGCCCAGAGACGAACGGTCAGGGACAGGATGCGGGCTGAGGTGCTGACGATTTCAACGGGGAAAAGTAGAATGGCCAGAAACCAGTCGCCCAACTTTTTCGGGGAGCCCGCGAACGTGAGGAGGTAATGGCCGGGGCCGTGGTGGCGGATGCCCTGCCAGTTGAAATACAAAAACGTCAGGGTGGCGCAGGCCAGGGGAACCGACTTGTTGGCGGTGGGCGCGGCAAAAACCGGCATGACGCTGAGCAAGTTGGACAAGAGCACGAAAACAGAGATGGAACCAACGAACGGAATCAACTTGAGAGCGCCGTGGTGGACGTTTTCTTCGAGAAGATCCTTGATACCGAAGCCGAGGGGGTTGGTGAGGAGGAGTTCGGCGATCTGCTGGGCGGCTCCGGGCTTTTCGACGGAAAGGCGGGAACGGAGGAAGAGGGCCAGGAGCGTGCCAAGGATCAGGACCACAAAGGCCATCACGACATGCTCGGGGATAGGCGTTTCGGGATTTTCGGGCGTGACGTGGAGCCACGAGAGCAGCGCCAGGGCAAATGGCCCGAGGTAGTGGTTCACTAGCTGCGTCAGTCCGGTAACGTGTTCAGTCATCTGCTAATCCGCAGGATGCAAGATTTCGTACACACTCGCCGCGATGGTGGCGGCTCCTAAAGCACACAAACCCACGACCATGCTTACCAAGGGAACTCTGAGATAAATGAAAATAACATAGACGGCGAGGGCTATCAACACGTAGCGGAAGAGCATGGCGAAGTAGCTGCGGAGAGGGACTGCGGGCTCTTCTTTGCCGACTTGCGCGGTGGAGGCTACGACGAGTGCGTCCAAGCCTCGACGAAGCCAGCGAAAATTGAGCCAGGCGAGGACTGCGCCGATGGCGAGGCCCGCCCCCCACATACGGTCGCGAAGGATGCCGACCGATAGGGCGGCGACCAAGCCAATCAGGAGGGTTAGCCAGGAGATGCGCCGTTCGGTGACGGCGGCAGAGGGCGAAGAATCAGCGGCGATTGAGGCCATTGCTGCTTCACCCAAGCCGGCGGAGAACGTCGCGCACACCCGCGTAGAACCCAATGCCGCCGAGGATGAGCAGGAAAACGGGCTTGGTGTGCAGCCAGCGGTCGAGAAGATAACCGAGAAGTCCGCCCACAACGACCGCCGAGACGAGGACGAAAGGCAGCTCCATCGCAATGGTAGCCTGGTTGGAGATGTCTTTCGCTTTCCCTCGT
>Ga0210400_10000104_pt1 | contig 112911 bp, 91 predicted proteins | sample IncBWH26MmetaG_FD_155456 | JGI IMG/M metagenome (GOLD analysis project Ga0210400, IMG submission 155456) | Forest soil microbial communities from Barre Woods Harvard Forest LTER site, Petersham, Massachusetts, United States - Inc-BW-H-26-M | ecosystem: Environmental > Terrestrial > Soil >... | reverse complement strand
CATCAAGGAAGAGAACAAGGCGGCAGCCGCCGCCGGAGCACCCGGCGCAGGCGGCATGGGCGGCATGTACTAAGTTCTCCAGCTCGCCCGTAACCTCAATCCTAAGGGCGTCCTCGGCGCAAGCCGGGACGCCCTTTTTCTTTGGCATAAACTTATGCCCGCGGTAGTTATTGTTTCTAGAGGTTTTGGAATGTTCGAATACAACAGCCCCGTCCGGCGCAAGTCAGTCTTGGCGAAACTAGCAGGACTCTTGCTGCTCCTTGTCATCCTGCTTCGTATCCTTAGCTCAGTTGTCAACACGGAGAAGGCCTTCTGGGCCTGTTTCTTGGTCTGGGGCGTTCTGTCGCTGATCGAGGGTCTTTCTTCAAGGAAGGCAGAGAAATCAGCAGGCGCTGAAATCAGCCATGCGGGAGACTCCCAGGGGGAACCCGAGCTCCCAATCTGGTGGAAGGCCTTTGGCCCGCTTGCAGGCTTCGCAATCCTCACTATTTTTCTCGGGTTATGGCCCTTGGGCGGCCTCGGTGTGCTCCTCTGGCTGATTTCCTGGTTCATCTACGATTTCATCGAGTCGAGTCGGTTGGGTAGACGCGGATTGACCACCCTCTCGCTGCGCTAGTCCTTACCCTCTTCCTTGCCTCTCTCCCCTCCTTCGCCACACATTCAGCGCCAGCAACGCGCTGGCTTTCTGCTTAAACGCCCGCCGGCACCCTCACTTTGCCTTCTGCCGCACCCAGCCGCTCCCGGACCTCCACGACGATTTCGTAGGATCGCAAGCGCGCGGCCTGGTCGAAGATCAGGGCTGCAATCATCAGCTCATCAGGCTTCGTAATTTCAATGAATTCATTCAGTCCGCGCTCCACCGTCCTGGCCGCCCCCACCACCGAGCAGGCCAGCGACTGGCTTGCCATGGCCTTCTCCGCAGGCGACCAAGACGTTTCGATGTCGTCGATCGGCGGCGGAATTTGTCCCGGCGTTCCGCGCCGGAGTAGCGCGAAGGCTTGCTGGTGCGAAGTGAAAAGCCGGCGCGCTTCCGCGTCCGTACCAGCCGCGATCACGTTCACGCACACCATGGCATAAGGCTGGTCGAACTGCTTCGAAGGCCGGAAGCCGCTTCGATACAGGCGCAGCGCCTGCATCATGTCGGCTGGCGCGAAATGCGACGCAAAGGCGAACGGCAATCCCAGCATCGCCGCCAGTTGCGCGCCGAACAGACTTGATCCCAGCAGCCAAATGGGTACGCGCAATCCTGCGCCCGGCACCGCACGGATTTTCTGTCCCGGTTCCGCAGGCTCGAAATACGACTGTAATTCCTGAACGTCCTGCGGGAAGTCATCGCCGCTGGACTTACTGTCCCGGCGCAAGGCCCGCGTCGTCGGCACATCCGTTCCCGGCGCGCGGCCCAGGCCCAAGTCGATCCGCCCCGGATACAGCGACGCCAGCGTGCCAAACTGCTCCGCGATCACCACCGGCGCATGATTCGGCAGCATCACCCCGCCCGCTCCCACGCGAATGGTCTTTGTACCCCCGGCTACGTGTCCAATGACGACCGCCGTCGCCGCGCTCGCGATGCCCGGCATGTTGTGATGCTCGGCCAGCCAGAAGCGTCGATACCCCCACTTTTCAGCGTGCTGCGCGAGTTCCAGGGAGTTGCGGAAGGCGTCAGCTGCGGTCGCGCCCTCCGCAATCGGCGCTAGATCGAGAATGGAGAACGGGATCATGCCAAGCTCCTGAGCCGGACCTATATCTATCACGCATCAAGCGAACACTCCGGTGCTCAGTTCCTTGGATGAATCTCCCAGCCCCGTCGGCACAACGGGTGCCGAACCCTCGTCACTATCATCCGCCGCGACTCAACTCTTCCAGCCATTTCTCCAGAACGGCCTGCTGACTGGCCGGGACGCTCGTGAACATGACACCCATTCCCATGTTGGGGAATAGAAACACGACTCTTCCGCGTGCCGTAAATGTGGTATCTCCGCGAGAGATTCTGACCGCGATCTCTGTGCCCTCTGGAGACGGATTCATCATGTCCAGAAAGCATCCCCCCACGCTCAAGTCGCTCGTCCTGGCGCTCAGTTTCGTTTCGCTTGCGATTTCGGTTACTTCCGCATCCGCGATAATGGGATAGCGTGGAGCACGACGGCGCTCGGAATCCATTCTCACCGCCTTATTAGATGGTCAAGAATACGGATGGCCTTAGTTATACGTATCTTAGCCTAAAATAGCGCGCCGCACGTGGCGAACGTCGTTTCAAGTTGGGGACGCAAATGGCGCTGGAACCTTGACGGCGCGACAAGCAACTCCTGCATGACCTTTACTTGGGGTGTCCGGACTTTGACTCTCCCTCTGCTTCCTACCACACCCTCCCTTATCCCGGTTTCCCATTTTTCACCCACCCACTCCAGCCGACACCTTGTTTGCCCTGAGCCTCGAAGGGCCATCCCACACCAAACAAACCACTTAAAATAATCATTGATACACAGTACCAATGTGCTATAATGGGCTCGTTAAGGTCGGCAAGATTCTTTTCCGCCCTGTTAAGCCATGCCCCTCCGCCACGCGGTCCCTCTAACTTCTTCCGTATCTTTGCGTCTGCGCCGTAACTCCCATGGAATCATATCCTTTGTCGACCCCCACCCTTTAAACTCTTTCGTGTCATATCGTTACGAAAACATAGGGGGGAGGGCTTGCACGACCTCGACGTTCAGACGTTCCGCCATATTTCGACATATCCCCTTTTCTTTCAAGCCATTGCGCACTCTTTTGCCCTGCTGCAAAACTCAAACCTTTTCTTTTCAGGTGTTTCCGAACTCTTTGCCAAAAACCACCCGGGGTGGGGTATCCATGGAAGGCCGATTATTCTGTGCTTCTTTACATCCTGGCCTCATTACTTCTATCCTTTTCCCATGAGAGACGAATCTAAAATGTTCTCGACCGTCGAAGAAGCCGTCGAGGAAATCCGCCAGGGCCGCATGATCGTCCTCGTCGACGACGAGGACCGCGAAAACGAAGGCGACCTCGCCATGGCCGCCGAAAAAATCACGCCCGATGCCATCAACTTCATGGCCAAGTACGGCCGCGGCCTGATCTGCCTGCCGCTCACCGAAGAGCGCTGCGACGAGCTCCACCTCCCACTCATGTCGCCCATCAATACTTCCGTTCACGGCACCGCCTTCACCGAAGCGGTGGACGCACGCGTCGGCGTCACCACCGGCATCAGCGCTTCCGATCGTGCCATCACCATCCTCACAGCCATCGATCCGAAGACCAAGCCGAAGGATCTCGCGCGCCCCGGTCACATTTTCCCCCTTCGCGCCCGCAAAGGCGGCGTCCTTGTCCGCGCGGGACAGACGGAAGCCTCCGTCGACCTCGCGCGCATCGCCGGCCTCACTCCCGCTGGCGTCATCTGCGAAATTATGGGTGACGACGGCACTATGTCCCGCGTGCCGCAGCTAGCCGAATTCTGTAAGGAACACAATCTAAAGATGCTTACGGTGGCGGATCTCATCCGCTACCGCATGCAGCACGAGCGCTATGTCCGCCGCGTTGCCGAAGCGGTCCTGTCCACGCGCTTCGGCGATTTCCGCATGATCGCCTACGCCAGCGACGTCGACCATGACCAGCACATTGCCCTGGTGCGCGGCGATTTGGAAGGCGCGGAGCCGGCCCTGGTGCGCGTCCATTCGCACTGTCTCACCGGCGACGTTTTCGGCTCCACCACTTGCGATTGCAGCGAACTCGTCTCCCGCTCACTGGAAGCCATCGCCAAGGAAAACCGCGGCGTTTTTCTCTACCTGCATCACACCGGACGCGGCTTCTCCGTGGATGCCGCCGAGGAACCGGGAACGCTCCCGCAAATTCATTTTCACAAGCGCGGCCAGCTCGATCGCGAGCCCGCCCGCCAGCGCATGGTCCAGCACGAAAGCGGCATCGGCGCCCAAATCCTGATCGACCTCGGCCTCAAGGACATCCGCGTCCTCACCAATCACCCGAAAAAAGTCGTCGCCCTGGAGGGCTACGGCATCCGCATCGCCGACCAGGTCCCCCTCCGCCTCGGCCAGCCCAAGCCCACCCACCAGGTGCTCTGATGCCTCCCCCATCCGTCATTCCGAACGAAGCAGGCCGACTTTTTCTTCCCGCCTCGCTCTTGCGATCGAAGATTCCGATCCGGTCGGAAGGCGGTCGGCCTGCAAATGTGAGGAATCTCTCTTATGGTTCGTCCGGCGATTTTTCCACGGGAGGAGCAGCCTTCGCCGGCAGCGCGCTGCCCTTTGCCGCAGGAGGTTTTCCGACAGTCAAGTACTTGCGCATTTTTTCGAGGCGCTTGGGCCCGAGTCCGCGAATCGCCAGCAAATCGTCAACGCTCTTGAACGCGCCGTACGACTTGCGCATTTGGAGAATCTTCTCCGCCGTCGCCGGCCCAATGCCCGGAACTTGCTGCAATTCTTCCGATGTCGCGGTATTGATGTTTACCGGCCTCGGCGGCGGTTTTTTCTTGCCGCCAGGAACTGCCGGCGAACAGATCAAGCTGAGGAAAAGAAAGAGGAGGGAGAACCGAGACGAAAAGGACCGCCGCGCCATGGCGGAGCTATAATGCGCTCAATACGTCTCTAAATCAATAACAGAGACGAATCGGCGGGCTAACTCAGTCGCGTGCCCTGCGCGTCGTAGATTTCGAGATCGCCGAAGAGCGCGGCTTGCGATTCGATTTGCGCGCGATCGCCGACGACGACGATTTGCACGTTGGCGGAGTCGAGATATTTGCGCGCGGTGGCGAGCAGATCTTCCGGCGTGAGGGCGCGAACTCTCTGGCGATAGGTTTCGAGGTAATCGTCGGGTAATTCGTTCAGCGCGACAGTCGAGAGTTGCGAGAGCAAACCGTCTTGCGTGGCGAGGCCCATGGAGAAAACGCCGCTTAAATAATTTTGGGCATCGGCCAATTCCGCTTCCGGCACCAACACGGAGCGCAATTTGTCCATTTCGTAAAAAATCTCCGTCAGCGATGCGGCGACGACATCGTTTCGCACTGCGGCGGAAACAGAAAAGTAGCCATGCTGGCGCAAAGCGTTCACTCCGCTGCGCGGACTGTACGTGTAGCCCTTGTCCTCGCGGATATTCATCACTAAGCGGGAATTGAATGCGCCGCCGTAGAGAGAATTGGTCAGGCCGAGTTTCACCCAGTCCGGGTGCTTGCGGGTGATGGCGTGGCAGCCGGCGAGAATTTGCGTTTGCACCGCGCCCGGCGAGTGCACCAGGTACACGCGGCGACCACGCGGATTCGGGGGCGCCGCAGCTACGCTCGAATCGGGCTTTTTTCCGGACCATGCGCCGAAAACTTTTTCGGCGGTCTTCAGCATTTCGTGGGCTTCGAAATCGCCGACCAGGAGTAACAATCCATTTTCGGAAGTGTAAAATTCGCGGTATACCGCCAGCAAATCCTCGCGGCGGTACCCGGCCACTTGCGCTTCGCTCGGCGAAACTTGCCCATACGGATGCGCGCCGAACAAAACTTTTCGCAGACGTTCGCTGGCAAGAAAACCAGGCTCGGTCCGCTGGAGTTTCACTTCTTCCAGCTTCTGGCGGCGTTCGCGTTCAAATTCGGGTTCGGGGAACGACGCTTGGCGCGCCAGTTCATTCACCAAATTCAGCAGCGGCTCCGCGAATTCCGAGAGTCCCGCGAACGAAATCGCGCTGGTATCCGCGCCCGCGCCGGAAGAGAGGTCCGCGCCGATGCGTCGCAAATCCTCTTCGATCTGGCGGCTCGCGCGCTTCGTTGTCCCTGTTCGGACGACAGTGGCCGTCATTTCAGCAAGTCCTGGCGCGCGATCGGCAACCGCGGCATTTCCGGAACGGAAAAAGAGTTCGCCATGAAACTTGGGAATGGAGCGGGCTTCCGCGAGAATGACTTCGAGGCCGTTCGACAGTCGCGCTCTGGTGCGTTTCGGCCACGTCACCGCGCGTTCCGTGGCGAGTGCGGGAACGCCGACGGCAACTTCCACGGCACGGGTGGCCATTACGCTGCCTCCTTTTCGCCAACGGAGTTGGGAGCGCTGGACTTGACGGGGGTGCGAAAAACGATGGCGCGTTTTTCATTGTGCAAATATTTTTTCGCCGCGGCTTGAATCTCCTCGCGGGTGACCGCAAGGAATCCGTCCAGAATGGTGTTCACCAGTTGCGGCTGGTTATCGAAGAGCGTGAAGCACGCGAGGAGGTGCATCAATCCATACTTGGGCATGTAGCCGCCGCGGCCGCCCTCGAGCGTGGCGTAATAGTCGGAGCGCCATTTCACTTTCAGTTGCTCGAGTTCGTCCGCGCTGATGCCGTTTTCGCGCACGTCGCGAATCACGGCGTCAAACGCATCGAGTGTCGCTTCGCTGGAATATTCCGGCTTGTGCAGAATGCGCGTGGTCATTTGCGTCGGGCCGTTGTAGCCGAAGAGATCGTCGATTCCGCCGCCAGCCTCGACGGCAATCTGCTTTTCGAGCACCAACTCGCGGTGAATTCGTCCCGCACGACCGCCCTGTAGCGCTTGATCCAGCAGTGCCATGGCGCACCAATCGGCGGTGCGCCGCTTGGGCATGACGTAGCCAATGGCCATCGCAGGAAGCGTCCCGAATTTTTCCTCGACGTGGCCGCGGCGCTCCTCGGTTTGTTCCGGCTCGCTGGGATCGGCGAACGGTGGGCCCGCTCCCGCGGGAATGTCGCCAAAATACTTGCCGGCGAGCGCGAGGCCTTCTTCCGCTTTCACATCGCCCAGCATCAGCAGCACGGCGTTGTTCGGCACGTAGTAGGTTCTAAAAAAGGCCTGCACGTCGCCCAAATGCGCGGCGTCAAGATCGGCAAAATCGCCGTAAAAATTGTGCGCGTTGGCCCAATTGCGAAACGCCACCGGGGGCATGTCCAGCCACGGGAAACCGCCGTAGGGCTGGTTCATCACGTTGACGCGAACTTCTTCCTTTACAACGTCGCGCTGGTTTTTCAAGTTTTCGTCATCCACTTTCAGCGCACGCATGCGGTCGGCTTCGAGCCAGAGGATGCGCTCGAGCGCGTTCGACGGCACGGCTTCGTAATAATTTGTCACGTCATAACTGGTTGAGCCATTCAACATGCCGCCGCTGGAATTGACCAGCTTGATGTGCTGCATTTTCGGCGCGTTCGCGGAACCTTGAAACATCATGTGTTCGAAGAGGTGGGCGAACCCGCTGCGCCCCTGCGGCTCGAGGCGGAATCCGATTTTGTAGTAGACGCCGACGGTAACCACGGGCGCGGTGGTATCCGGCGCGACTACTACGTCCAGTCCATTTGGCAGTTTGGTGCTTTCTATTCCAACCTGGAATCGTTTCACGCGTTGCCCCCTATGACCTTTGCTTTTGGTTTCTCTGCCACGGAACTCTTGACCAATCCGGCCAGCGTGCTGGCGGGATCGTTTGAGAGCACGCCCGCTGCCAGACGGTTCAGCGCGTCATACGCATGCGCAAATTCTTTGGGTGATTCTTTGAGCGCGTCCAAATGCGCGCGCACAACCTGGAAATCTCCGCGGGAGAGCGGACCCGTCCAGGCGGCTCGCGGCCCCAGCCTTTCGAAATTCTCCAGTACCTGGCGCGTCAGGGGCAACAACGCGCGCACGGCTTCGCCGCGCTTCATCCCCAACGAGACGAGCAACTGCGTGGCGGCTTCCTCGACCGCGAGCACTTGACCGGCGGCCATTGTGGCAGCCGCGTGATATAAGAGTTTCTTGTTTCCCGCGATGCGCACGGGCGATCCGCCGAGTGCGCGGGCAATTCGCCGGGCAACTCGCACCGCCGGCGTCTCCCCTTCGACGGCAAAAACCTTGCCTTCCAGGGAAGGCACTGAGACCCCGCTGAACGATTGCAGCGGATGCATCGATCCAACCGCCGCGCCACGCGCCTGCAGCGCATCGAGCACACCCGAGTTCATTGCACCACTGGTGTGCAGGACAATTTTCCCGCGCAGCTCTTCGTCGCCGATGCGCGCGAGTTCCTGCGCAATAACAGCGATTTTATCATCATGCGCGGCGATCAAGATAATCTGCGATGCTAATATCTGCCGTGTCATTCCGGAGCAAGCTCGTCCTGCTCCGATGAATCGAACAGCTCGCCGCGCGGTGGCTTCGCTGCGGGTAACAACTGCGCCAATCTTCCATCCCTGTTCGCGCAAGCGGCGTCCGAGCGCGCGTCCCACGCGACCCGCCCCGATGATGGCCAGGCTATTTGGCATCCTTGTTAGGATAACCCGAGGCTAGGCCGAAACCAATTTCCGGGGCCTACGCTTGCGATGACTTGGCGCTTTGTTCCGTGTTTGCCGGTGCTACTTCGATGGAAAACAGGCCGGCGATATCTTTTTGCTTTAAGGAGCGGAGGCGGTCGCGGAGTTGGGCGGCTTTTTCGAATTCGAACTTTTTGGCGGCTTCGCGCATTTGGGTTTCGAGTTGCTGCAACATTTCCGCGAGTTGCTGTTCGTTCTTGATATTTGCCGTGGCGGCATCGAGGCTGGCGTCGTCCACGGGAACGGTGACGTAATCGGCTTCGACAATTCTTGCCAGTTCCATGTCCACGGACTTGATGATGGACATCGGGGTGATGTTGTTTTCTTTGTTGTAGGCGACTTGCTTGGCGCGGCGGCGGTTGGTTTCGTCGATGGCTTGGTTCATGGAATCGGTGCGGCGGTCGGCGTACAGGATCGCGCGGCCTTCGATGTGACGGGCGCAGCGGCCGATGGTTTGGATCAGCGAGGTGGTGCTGCGCAAAAATCCCTCTTTGTCCGCGTCCAAGATGGCCACCAAAGAGACTTCCGGCAAGTCCAAACCTTCGCGGAGCAAATTGATTCCGATGAGGACGTCAAACTCACCGCGGCGCAAATCGCGCAGGATTTTGATGCGGTCGAGCGTTTCCACTTCGGAATGGAGATAGCGGCACTTCACGCCGATTTCAGAAAAATACTCAGACAAATCTTCCGACATGCGTTTGGTCAGCGTGGTCACCAGCACGCGCTCGTTTTTTTCGGAACGCACGCGAATTTCTTCCAGGAGGTCATCCACCTGGCCTTTCACCGGGCGAATCTCCACCTGGGGGTCCACCAAGCCCGTTGGGCGAATCACCTGCTCGACGACCACGCCCCCGGCTTTAGTCAGCTCGTATGGACCGGGGGTCGCGGAGACGTAAACCACTTGATTGACGCGGTGCTCGAATTCTTCAAACGTCAGCGGGCGATTGTCGAGGGCCGAGGGCATGCGAAAGCCGTAGTCGACAAGGGTCTGCTTGCGCGCGCGGTCGCCGTTGAACATCCCGCGAACTTGCCCCACCGTCTGGTGGGATTCGTCAATGAACAGTAGATAGTCCTGCGGGACGTAATCAAGGAGCGTAGGCGGGGCTTCTCCCGGCAAGCGTCCGCTGAGGTGCCGCGAATAATTTTCGATGCCGTGGCAATAGCCGATGGTGCGCATCATCTCGAGGTCGAACATGGTGCGCTGCACCACGCGCTGGGCTTCGACGAATTTTCCCTGCTTCTCCATTTCTTTCTTCCACCACCAAAGCTCCTCTTGAATGCTTACAATGGCGCGATCGCGCTGCTCCTGCGGCATGACGTAATGCGTCTTCGGATAAATCGGCACGCGCGACAAGTCTTCCTGACCTGCGCGCACTTCTCCGGTCAGCGGATCGATCTGGCGCAGCGTATCGATCTGGTCGCCCCACATTTCGATGCGGTAAGCCTGATCTTCGTAGGTGGGATAGATTTCGATGATATCGCCGCGCACGCGGAAAGTGCCGCGGCGCAAGTCCTCGCTGCGGTCGTACTGAACGTCGACGAACCGGCGCAACAGCGCTTCGCGCGAGGTCTGATGGCCTTTTTCAAGCATGACGAGCATGCCGTAATAGGCTTCCGGCGAGCCGAGGCCGTAGATGCAGGAGACGGAGGCGACGATGACAACGTCGCGGCGTTCGAAGAGGGAGCGAGTGGCGCTCATGCGGAGCTTGTCCAGCTCGTCGTTGATGGTGGCTTCCTTGTCGATGTAGATGTCCGCGGAAGGAACGTACGCTTCGGGCTGGTAAAAATCGTAGTAACTAACGAAATATTCGACGGCGTTCTCCGGAAAAAAACCCTTGAATTCGTGATAGAGCTGCGCGGCGAGAGTTTTGTTGTGCGCGAGGACCAGCGCGGGACGATTGGCTTGTTCAATCAGCTTGGCCATGGTGAAAGTCTTGCCGGAGCCGGTGACGCCGAGGAGAACCTGGTGCTTCTCGCCGGCTTCCACGCCGCCATAGAGCTGCTCGATGGCCGCGGGCTGGTCGCCCCGGGGCTGATAGTTGCTGTGCAGCTTGAAATTCATGGGAAGGGTCTCCTGCTGCTTCGCCGGCTGCTGCCGAAACCCTCATTATACCCCGGCTTGCAAGCTGCGTGCTCGCAGTGGAAAAACGGAGGCGAATTCGAATCAGGGACGAGTAAGCGGCGGCTCCGTGACCAGCAACACTTCGGCGTGGCTCCTGGCGTCCACGTTGTAGTGGACATGGTTCGAGCCATCGGCTGTGGCCACGACGACATCCATGAATTGGGTGGTTTCTTCCGTGGCGCGAACAACGAGGCCGGTCTTGAGGGAAACATAGGTGATGGTCTCATTGGCGCCTTTCGCCGTTCCCATGGTGCGCAACTCGTGAAGCTTAAAATTCTCGGGGGTCGGGTCTTTCGATGAAGATTTCTGTTTCAGCTTTGCGGTGGTGAGCAGCACAGCGCAAGTATCGGGAGGAGCGCTGGAGGAGGAGACTTCTCCAGCGATCGAAAGCTGACTCGCCTGGCAGGGCTCGTCTCGCACGTAGGACAACTCGCGCTCCCAAAGTAGTCCGGCGATCGGCGCTTCGGCGCGTTCCGCTTGCTCGGACTTCCATTTTTCGCCGGACTTCAAGCCGTTGGCGGGAAGAGTCCAGGCGAGCGCAAAGCGAGCGACCCATTGCTGCCAAGCCTGCTGCTGCTCGGGAAAAAGAGCTTCCAAACCCGTTACGCCGTTCACGGAACCGTCCGGTGAAATGATGAACTCGATGCTCTTGGCATTAGGGTCGACGCGTTGTTTGTCCCAAGCGGCCTTTTTTCCGCCTGGCCTCTTCAGCCAAGCACCGGAGTCCAAAGTCAGAAACTGCCCGCGCGCGCGAATCGCCGACTTGCCGCTCGTTTCCCGCACATCGAGGATCTCGACACGCAGCAAACCGTGAGCATCGATCTGCGCGTCATTCGGGGCCATGGGCGCGACAACCCGGCTTTCGGTCTTGACGGTCTTGTCGCTCTGAAAACGGATGAGGTAGGTGATGGTTTGGCCCGGGCGCAATTTAGGCAGGAGTTGGACGCGTCTTTCGCCGGCGCAAAGTGGGGCCGCGGCAAGAAGCAAGAGTGCGCCGATGCGTTGGAGTTTGCGTGTCATGGCGTTTGCCGTTGCTCCTGGTGTCGCAGGGTCAATCCGCAGGCTGGCGGACACCCGCCTGTTCGACGGAAACTTTTGGTCCATCCAGAGGCCCGGAAATCTTCAGCACGTGTCCACCACTTGGATCGCTCGCTTTGCGATCTTTGTCTTTTGGCGGGTTGGCCGTTTCGATCTCTAAGTCGGCGTTTCGCCCGAAGCTGAGTGTCCCGTTCACCAGCGTCCATTGCTTTCCGCCATCGAGCCGGAAGTCTTCGAGCAAGATGCTGCTGTCGCGCAGGCGCAGCGAACCTTGACCCGTGGTCCAGCGCGAAACGCCCGTTTGCACCGCGCCATCCGCGACACTCGCGTTGACGTCCCAGCCGCGGAACTCCACCTTGTTCAAATGGAACTCGCCGCGGCCGGCGAGCTTTCGCAGAAGTTCTTCGCGGCCCACGCCTTCGGTTTTCACCTGCAGAGTTCCGGAGGCTACGCCGCCCAGGCGCTCGGCGATTCGGCCCGCTCCGGGAAGCTGGGCCAGATTCACACGATCCAATTCGGCGGCGATCTCATAGACGGGCCGCGGCAAAAACCTGGCGTTGATTTTCGCGCGCACTTTGCCGCCCGCCCATTCCGCCTGTGATTCGCGAACATCGAGTCGCAGATCGTGGAGAGAGCCCTTGGCGAGAACGTGCTCCAGTTTCAATTTTTCGATCGTTAATTGCGCAATGTCCATCTCGCCTTCTGCTTTCACGCGGCGGACCAGTTCGCTCGCGGGCGGGCTTGGCGCGGCTCCTCCCAAGAGAGTTGGCAGCAGCCTCTGTAACCAGTTGGGACGCGCCCGGGGGCCGACCCAGCGGTCCAGGTCCGCGGCGTCCAAGCGGTCCACGCCCAAATGAAAATTCCACTGCGGTTCATCTTCGGTCTCGGCTTGAAGCGATTCCTCAATGTTTCCGGTCCATGTGCCGCCGAAACCGTCGACCTTCACGATACGTGCGACGCGCCGGCCGTCAATCCAGTCCAATTCACCTTCGGAGATTTTCAAAGGCTGGTTTAATCCGGCAACTGTCAAATTCGCTTTGCTGAAAGCGATTCTGCCATTCCACGCGGCGCCGCGCGGCTTCTTCCACTCCCATTTCGTGACGGCGGTCGCCGGTCCGCGCAATTCCCAGCCGTGATTCAGCGGGTAGCCGAAGGCAGAAGATAATTTCAGAAAATCCTCCGCGTTGAGGATGTTTCCTTCGATGCTGATGCTTCCGGAGTGGGCATTCAGATCGTGAGCAAGCGTCAGGTCGGCGGCGTTTTCCATGACCGACGCCAAACGACGGCGCTTCGGCGCGAGTACGTCGCGAAGGTCGCCGCCGAGCGCCACGCGCACTGGTCCAATCGTCAACAGGCCGCGCTCGCGGCCACCGCTTACGGGGCCGATGCGAAGCGGCTGCGCGAAGCCGGGGACTCTCACGGTTCCTCCGCCGCTCGAAAGCGCCGCCGATTCCAGGGACAGCGGCCAGCCGCGGAAGATCATTCCGCCGGTAAAATATTCTTCCGCGGTCACACCTTCTGCAAGGCCGGGATGAAACGCGCGATACCAGGCGAGCACATCTGAGGCCTGAATCCCCATAGAATCCAACCGCAATTCGATCGACGGGGTCTTCTCGCTGACGAAATGGAACATGCCGCGGAGATTCGATCTTGGCCCCTCGACGGCGATTTCGTCCGCGGCCAAGCTGCCAGTTCCGACGTTCCAGCGGCCCTTCAAGTTGACATTTAGGCGGGGGTTGTCAGCGCGTTCGGTCAAATCCCAGCGGTGCATCTGGCCAGGGCGCGCTTGCACGGAGAATTTCCAGTCACCCGGTCCATCGTCCTTGGCCATTCCGCTTTTGGCGCTGCCATCCAGGGCAAACACACCTCGCAAACCATAATCCTGGCCGCGGAAAAGGCGAAAGACATCGGCGAGCGACGCTTCGCTCCAATGCAAAGTGATTTCCGCGGGCTGCAAGCGCGTCGAAGTGCCCGCCAGGTCGCCCAGCACTTTGATCGTTCCGGCCGATTGCAGAGAGACTCCGCTACGCCAGGGTTGGGCCGCGAGCTGCAATTGCCAGCGGCCGGGCGAGACCTGCTCGACACTCCCCGAAACACTGATGAACGCGAAGGGCAGCTTGTCGTCCCCGGTCTTGAAATTGATTCGCCCTTCCTCGAATTCGATTCTTTCCAACCGGTTCACGGGCGCGACGGGCCACGGCGGCCCATGGACAGGCGTGCTTGGCTCAGCGCTGGACTTTGCCGGCGGCAGCCACCTCTCCAGGTTCCAGCGGCCTTCGGAATTCCGCACCAGAATCAGGCTCGGTTTGTTGAGCGACATGGTTCCAAATTCAAAATGTCCCCGCAGCAGACCTCTCCACCGCAGGCCGGCGCTCAACTGTTCCGCGCGAAGGAAGTATTCGTGGCCGAAGGCGGGGTCCTCGCCGACGGTCACACCGTTGGCGTCCAACTGCGGGCTCGGCAGAATCCGCGCGTTGAAATTCACAACTTCCACCTGGCGACCGAAGGCTCTTTCCAGTTGCGCTACGAGGTACGCGTGAACGCGATGGGTATGCGCGAGAAGCGACACTCCGCCCTGCGCGGCGATGACGAGCGCCACGATCGCCAGCGCCGGTTTCCACCATTTTTGCAGCTTGCTCATCTCGCTCGGAAGTTTCGCAGACTCATGCGCAAAAGGGTAGGGGCGAGCCTGTAGGCACAACGGCCTAGTGAGTCTGTTTGCAGAAGTCTTTTCTAGCGCTTACCGGAATCCTAATGCACCGTGCGGAGCATCCGGCTCCAGCGCGTTCGCGAAGGGAGATGCACGAGCGTATCGAAAACGCCGGCCAATCGCGACCAGAACGTACTTTCCCCGCTGTAGTCGCTGCTCTTCGCGTCGACCGACCAATAAACCAGGAAAGGACGCCCCATGATAGCGTCGCGGTCCACAAATCCCCAGTAGCGGCTGTCCTGACTGTGGTCGCGATTGTCGCCCATCGCGAAATACTTCCCGGGCGGGACCACGATTTCGTCACCCTTAACATATTTCCGGATCTCCGGCTTCCATTCCGGGATGGTATTGGGCGACATCATTTGGCCCCGCGTGGGAGGAAAAGAATAATTGAAAGGATCGGCGAACACCGAAGCGTCATGGACAACATAGGGCTCATTCAAGCGTTTCCCGTTGACATAGACATCACCGTCGACGACCTTGAGACGATCTCCCGGCAGCCCAATGACGCGCTTCACGAAATGCGGGTGATCGCCAAAGGGGTACTTGAACACGATGATGTCGCCCCGTTGCAGCTGCCGGTAGGGCAGCACTCTTTCGTACCAGGCCCCCGTGCCTCCGAAAATGAATTTGTTCACCAGCAGATGGTCGCCGATCAGCAGCGTGCCCTCCATCGACGCCGACGGAATCTTGAAAGCCTGTAGGATGAAGCTGGTGCCAAACAGCGCCAGAATTACCGTCACCAGCAGCGACTCCAGGTATTCGGAAATCGTGGTCTGGTCTTCGTGATGCTCATGCTTCTTTTCCGGCGCTTGTTCCGCGACTTCCGTTACTGTCTCTTCCGGCATTCCGCCTCAGCCTTTCGTTTCCGCGCGTGCGAATTGTTCCAATGCGCTTCGCGCCGCGCGTTGCTCCGCTTCCTTTTTCGTGCTGCCTTCGCCGGCGGCCACGCACTCCCCCTCTATCCACACTTCGATCTGGAAAACTTTCTGGTGGTCAGGGCCGCTCTCCCCGGCCACGCGATATTCGGCCGGCGCCTGCCCGCGTCCTTGCAGAAGTTCCTGCAACGCGGACTTGCGATCGGATTCCGAGATGCGCTCGCCGCGCTCCTCGAGCGCCTGATCGAACAGCACCGCGCGCAATACTTCGCGCGCAGCACCCAGCCCGCCATCGAGGTACACCGCCGCCAAGACTGCTTCGAACGCATCGGCCAGGAGCGTCTGCTTGTCCCGCCCGCCGGTTTTTTCTTCCCCGCGCCCCAGCCGCAAGTGCTCTCCGAGACGGAGGCGCCGCGCCGCCGTTTCGAGGGAGCCTGCGTTCACGATGCGCGCGCGGCTTTTGGAAAGCTGCCCTTCGCTCCACTCCGGAAAATTCGCCAGCAGGTATTCGCTGGTAAGCAGCTCCAGAACGGCATCCCCCAGGAACTCCAGCCGCTCATTATCCCGCGGGAGCAAGACGGAGACTGCTTCTTCCGCGCCCGCTACGCGCAATTCGGGGACTGCTGAACTGTGGGTCAGCGCCCTCTCGAGGAGCTCCTTCGTCGAGAACCTGTAACCGAGACGCTCCTCAAATGCTCCGTCCGCGATCCGGATATCTTCTTGCATAATTCCGCCGTGCCGGCGGCCCGGCCTATTTCGGCGCGCTCAGTTCCGTCGCGCTCTTTTTCTTCGCGTCCTCCGCCTGCGCCTTGCATGTTCCCTGCATGGGCCCCGGCATGGCCGTACATTTGTTGAAGGCGGCGATCGCATCATCGAAATGCGACGTGGCTTTGTTCGCCATTCCAAGCAAATAGTAATTCACGGGGTCCGGGGTTGGATCGATCTTCACCGCCTGCTCCAGTTCCGGTATCGCTTCCGCATTCTTTCCTCGCCGCACGTAGACCAGGCCCAACCCGCTGTGAGCCATTGCCAGCGTCTGATTCTTTGCCGACGCAAAGGCTTCCTCGGTCAAGTTCTCGGGCTTCGGGAGCGTTGGCGTTATCTCGATGGCTTGCTTCGAATATTGCTCGGCTTTGGCCAGCACCTGGGCGTTAGCAGGATCGGAGGCGCTCCCGCGTAAGCCCCGCGGCAGCGCCTGCGCCAGCAGTGCGAGCGTGGAGACGTCCTTCGGCGCCAACGCGATTTCCTTTTCGCCATACTCCTGCATCCTTTGCGTGTTCCCGGCCTGCAAGTAGGCATACGTCAAAGCCCCCAATACCGGGGATTTGTAGCGGCTTTCGGGATATTTCTGGAGAAAGGCTTCACCGGTTTCAATCCTTTTGGCGGCGTCGTTCGGATTGACGGCTTGAAAGGCTTTGAACGCGGCATCTTCGTCCGCATTCGCGGGCGCCGGGACATCCAGCGTCAAAGGAGCAACCTCCGGCGTCTTCGGTTTGTCGCTCTGCTGCGCCGGAGGCTGGCTCTGGCTGCCCTGACCAGACAGCAAACTCTGCGCCGCTGCGACTCCGCATGCGGCCGCCAACAACGCCGCGAGACATGCGCATTCGAGGCAAATATTCCACTTCTTTGTCATCCCTGTTCTCCTATTCCCCTCTTGACTCAATTGGTCTTCCTGAGTGGCGCTACCTCGGCCACTCAGCCAAATCCGCCCGAAAAAAAACGCCCTTGGTTCACGGCCGCGCTACCGGCTTTTCCGCGCCCAACATGGCCAACTCTTTTTGTGCCGTCTGCTTGGCCTGATCCGGCCCTCCCTGCACCGCCAGGGCGGACTGATACTCCGTCCTCGCCACTTCCGAATTCCCTTCATCATCATAAATCCGGGCCAGGTACACGTGCGACCAAACCAGTACCATGGGATCCGCGGTCGCTGCGTGTTCCCCTGCGGTCAGGCGGCCGAATACTTGCTTGGCTCTCGCCGCATTGTGATCCAGCAGCGCCACCAATCCAATTCCATACCACGCTCGCGCTTGATCCGGATATCTTGCCAGAACTTTTTGAAACGAGGCTTCCGCTGCGCGAGGATTTTTTTCCGCGATCCGCCGCTCCCCTTCCGTCAGCGCGGTAATGACTTCGGCATCATTCGGCACCGTAGTCGGGGCGGCTTTTTTCGCGCGCGCTATTCTTTCATTCGCCGCTTCGTCCTCCGGATTCACGGCATCGGCCGGCGCGAATTTCACCGTCGCAATCCGTTTCGTCTCGGCGCCCAAATCAATGGCTCTCACCAAATCCGGAAAGAAGAGCTTCATGGACGGCTCGGAGTTCTCGAACTTAGGCAGAGCCTGGAAAAGCGGTTTCACCAGAACGTATCCGTCTTCATCGTCCCGGTTCATCGCCGCTTCCCGTTCGCCGGGCGACAGTCGCTTGAGTTTTAGCTCCACCGCTCGCACCATGCACTCCGCAAAGTACGACGCATAGTCGTCCTTCAGTTCCGGCGAGAGCCGCGGCGACGCGGCGGCCTTCTCGAATAACGGGCGCTTCACCGCGGTCACGTGGGCATACATCAGCGGCAGCGGGTCCAGCAGGAAATGCAGAAACGCATGACGCAGCAGGTCCGTCGGAATCTCTTCTCCTCCGCTCAGCACCAGCGCGTAGTGATCGCCAAAATTCCGCACGTTGGTGATGCGTCCCACCAGCGGTTCGACGACGATTTCAAACGTTCGCGGGGCGGACGGCTCCAGGATTTCGCGCAAATATCCCGATGTCACGAACACCATCTGCGACACCGGTTCATGCAGCCGCTCGACTTCGCGGTTGTAAATCGGCTGTACTTGCCGCCACAGTTGCCCGATCTTCTGTTCCTGGTAATAGCTCGAAAGGATTTCGCTGAAGCCTTCCAGCGCAATGACCTCCGGCGGCAAATCATCCCGCCGCAAAACGGGCTGAAATCCAGGCGCGGGCCCGGAAACCAAGCCAAACCACAAGTAGCGGGAAAGCGTCGCGCCAGGGTCCCGCAACTCGTGGTGCCGGTAGAACTCCCGCACCACCTCCACGGCCGGTCCTTGTTGCTGCCGCAAACGTTCACGCATCTGCGCGCGGAATGCCGTCCAGTTGTCGGAGCTGAGGTTCGACTCGAAGCCCGCGGCCAGCAGCGCGCACATCGTCGCGAACATGGCCTCGCTGCCGTCCACGCTGACGGTGCTCTGCGGCGCAATTCTCGTTCGCCGCTGTGGCGCAGGTTCCTGCGCTGTGCGTGGCGTTTGAGTTTGCACCTGCGCGGGCATTGGCGCGGGTGCCGGGGCCTGTCCGGCCGCGGGCAGCGCCATCACCGCACACAACCCAATCAACGTCATCTCTTGTTGAATTTTTTTCATGCCTTCTGCCGTAGTCCTCACTGGGGTCAGTCGATGATTTCATCTCCGCCTGTCGCGGTTCGTGGAAGGGCATGCCTCGCAGCGGTCTGTGTCCTCTCGCAACGCTACGGCATCATGCCAATCTACAAGCCCGCAACGCACTCCGTCAAGGTTTCGCGTTCTTCTCTGCTAATCTCTGCGGACTCAGCGTCTCTGCTTTATGTCTTGCTCTTCGCATTGGAACTCCACCGGTCCGGGACAACGCTTGCGCCTTGCCCAAGCATCTGCTAACAGTGGAGATGCTCCCTGGCCCTGCGCGGGATGGCCCGCTCCTATGATTCGACCGCTGACGAAGACCCTGCCATTGATTCTCGCATTTTCTTTTCTCGCGGCGGTTTTCCCGCATGCCGTTTTCGCCCAGTTAGTTCGAGAAAATACGCCGCCTCAGCCGCAAGCCAGTGCCAAGCAGGATGCGCCCAACTCCGCTTCCGCGCAAACGCCCCCGGGAATCAAGCGTCTTTCCCAGGAACTCCAATTGACCGGCGAAGAATCCTGGATCGACACTAGCATCGACGTTCAGGCAGGCGAACACGTGCTCATCACCGCCACCGGCAAGCTTCGCTACGCCGATGCCAAGGACGACAACGGCCCGGAAGGCCTCCCTCGCGGCTTCAAGGACCTACTGCGCGTACTGCCATTCAATGAAACCGGGCGAGGCGCGCTCATCGGCCGCATCGGCGACAAAGACGCCGCCCAGCCTTTTGTTATCGGCGCACGCCGCGACGTGATTGCCCCTGTCTCGGGCCGCATTTCCGTGGGCGTCAATCAGGCCGCGGACGATACTGGCGAGGGTACCTACGCAGTGCGCATTGAAGTTTACTCCCCAGCCGGTGGCGCCGCGCGCGTGGTCGCCAGGCAAGTCGCTTTATTCCCAGGCATCGACAATCCTTTGTTCTCGAAAATTCCTCGCCGCATTAGCGACAAAGAGGGCAACCCCGGTGACATGGTCAATTTTCTCATTCTCGGCTCGGAAGCCGCCATGCAGCGTGTGTTCACCACGGCAGGCTGGGTGAAAGTCGACGCCGACGTCCAAGACACCGTTCTCCACGGCATCCTCGGGAGTCTCTCGAAAGAATCCTACTTGACCATGCCCATGAGCGTGCTCTACCTCTTTGGCCGCCCGCAGGATTACGGCTGGGCTCACGCGGAACCCCTCAGCGTCGTGCGGTCTCGCAACCATCTGCGCCTTTGGAAAGCGGCCTTTCAGGTCCGTGGCGAGACGATCTGGGTCGGCGCCGCTACTCATGACATAGGCTTCGAGCGCGACCAGCGCAACAACGGCATCACCCACAAGATCGATCCCGATATCGACCTAGAGCGCGACTACGTTGAAAAAACGCTCGCTTCCACCGGCCTCGTCGCCGAAATCACTCACTTTCTCCCCGACGATCCGATGAAAGAAGCCAAGACCGCCACTGGTGGCACTTTTCACTCCAACGGCCAGGTGCTCATCCTCAAACTTGACGAATCCGCCGCGAACAGCAGTACGAAATAGCCGTAAGTATCCAGCCTTTGCTTTGCCGCTTCCAGTTAAAGGATTATTTTTCCAGCAGCGCGCTGAGCAGATTGGCAAGCTGTGACTCTTGCCGTACGACCATCTCTTCATGTGCGGCAGCGCCGTCGCCAGCTGTCAAGCGCGCGAGCTGGCCCGCCAAATGGCGCACCGCCACATCGCGCGGCACGTAAGTTCGATTCGTGGGTGCAATCGCTTCCCAGCCTGATTCGGTTCGCCGCAGCTCCCAGCGAATCATTTCGTGCCGCCGTTTAGAGTCCGTTTCGCCGCCGGCGATCATCGCCCGGGAGCTAATCTGCAGGCGCGCCCAACCGTGGTCACGCTTGATTTCCACTTTCTCCACGTCAAGTCGTTCATAAATCACAACCGGGAATTGCAGTTTGGAAGGATCGCTCGCGCGCAGGACGCTCCCCGTGGCGCTGCTCAATTCGGAGATTGCCGCGGCCACTTCGCCGCGCGAGGGAACTTTGCCTGCCGCGGTAATGATGATGCTCGATGGAACTTCGGCCATCGCGGTGCCAGTCTCCGGAGGCGCCACCGCTCGGCTATTCACCACAGCTGTCCGTTCGGAAGCCGCCTTCGGTGCCCTATTCGATGTGGAGTATTTTGCAGGAGAGCGCTCTCCAGCCGCGGTGGCTCCTTTGCGCTGCTGCCCGTTCTTAGGCACTACTGGCGCAGCCTCAGCCTTGGCAACGGTCACGCTTCCGGAATCTTCCACTTTATAGCGATAAAAATGCGGCCTTCCCCGCGATCTCCAATAGGGTCCGGCGTAATTCTGTGCCTCGAATCCGGTGTTCACCAGGCTATAGAAACTGTGCTGCAATGGATCGACCACGATTCCGACGTGTCCCGGCCAAGCAACCACGTCTCCAGCTTGCGGCGTTTTCACGCGGCTAAAATTCTCGTTCCCCGCATAGATATCGAACGAGCTGGCGTACGGATACTCGTAACCTGCATTCAAGTAGACTTGATGAACCAGGTGTGAGCAGTCTTGCGTGCCCTCGCCGGATGGCTCCCAGCCCCAAGCCTTATCGACGATCGCCCGGCCTTCTTCCGCCGTCAGCAGCCGCGAATTCGATTCCGCTTGCGCCGGTGGAGGCGCCATCTGTGCCTGTGCTGATGAGATTCCGATGACACAAACAAAAGCGGCGCAGCAGGCCGGCACAACTGCCCGTGCTGCATTCCAAATGAACGAAATCCTCGCGTTGGCCATAGCCCCTTGCCCCAGTAGTAGCCGGGAGACAGTTTTCCCTTCTCCTAGAATCCATTTTGGGCAGGGAGGAGCAATGGAACTTGCTCTGTGCGTCATCGGCCAAATGGCCAGTGGCCAAGAGCATCGATAATCAATGGGGTTTTAGGGCTGGATTCCGGAGGAGGGCTGGGGGACCCTGAGGTTCTTCTTAGTTCACGGTTATTTGGACCATTGTGGAGTGGCTGAGGTTGCCTGAAGTTCCGGTTATCGTGAGCGTGTATGTCCCCGCAGGAGTCCCAGTAGGGGGATTCACGGTGAGTGAAGCGGTCTTCATCGTGCCTCCGTAGGACGCGGTGATCGTAACTGGCGTGCTAGCGGTCACGGCACTGGTGGTGGCCGTGAAGTTAGCGCTGGTCGCTCCAGCCGCCACGGTCACACCTGCGGGCACCGTGGCGGCAGGCGCGCTGCTGGAGAGATTCACGGTGACGCCATAGCCGGAAGCTGGCCCGCTGAGAGTGACCGTGCCAGTCGAGGACGAACCGCCTGTGACCGTCGCTGGATTGACTCCGACCGACGAAAGTGTCGCCGACCCAGGCGGCGGGTTCCCGTTCCCGTAGCCGCCACAGGCGTAAGTGCAAAGCGAAACGGCAAGCACTCCCGCCGCAGCCGCAAGTCCGGGTCCCCAGCGGGAAGCACGGCAAGTTGCCGCCAAAACTGCCACGCACGCGAACAGCGTCGCCAGCGCCCACCATAGCTCCATTGGCGGCCCTCTTCGCGGCAAAACTAGTGGCGGAGACAATTCTCCGCGCATGATGGTCGTCAACGTCGCGGTCGCGGTCGCGGGATTCGACCCGTCCAGCCTCACCGACGAGGGCGAAACCGAGCAATTTGGCCCGGCAGGCGCTACAGAGCAGGTCCAAGTCAGTGTCTGGTCGAACCCGTGCGCGGGCGTAGCAGAAATCATGAAATTTGCTTGTTGCCCTGCGTTAATCGTCCCGCTGGTCGGCGAAGCTGAAAGGCTGTAGTTCGGCGTACCACCCAAAGACCCAAGGGTCATTACCAAGTCCAGTCGCCCGTGGTTCAGCCCGAGGTTAGGATCTAGCGGAGCCGCATTCGCCACCGCTGTTGCGGTCCCGGACTCGCCAAGGGCCGCCTGTAGGTTGTGCAGCAGCGCCGCTCCCCCTGAAACAAAAGGCGCGCTGAATGACGTTCCCCATCCGGCCGCGTACGTGTCGAACGGGTACGTGCTCACAATCGCTTCTCCGGGAGCCGCCACCCACACAATCGCGCTCCCGTAGTTGGAGAACGACGAACGCGTGTCCTGGTCGCTTGTTGACGCTATTCCCATCACGTCGCTTTGCAGCGCCGCCGGATAGACCAGAAGTGGGGGACCTTGGCCGTCGTTGCCTGACGACGCCGCGCAGATAACGCCCTGCTGGTTGGCATAGTCGAGCGCCTTCTGCAGCTCTGCCGAACTCGTCTTCATGTCGAAGCTCATGTTGATCACGTTGGCGCTGTTCTGCACGCCATAGTAGATCGCCCTCAAAATGTCGGAGAGCGACGCCGTCCCGTCCGAATGGAATGCTTTCAACGGCATGAGCTTCGCCGTCGGAGCCACGAGGTGGATGATGCCCATCACCATCGTGCCGTGGCCAAAAGCCGCATATTGCGAATTTCCATCAAGTACGGCCACGGACGACTGGTCCAGCACGGCCACCGACGACTGATTCACCTGCGCTGGCGCGGGGCAAGTAGCGGCACTGCACGGGGTCGGCGTAGGAAAAGTAGGAGGCAAATCGTTCAGCTCGGAACCACCTGACTGGTTCCGCGTGAAGTCGTAACCATCCCCCGGCACCAATACCGGTTGCAATGCCGGGTGGTTGGGATCCACTCCAGTATCAATGTCCGCGACAACAATGCCCGTCCCCGTCACATTGAACGTCTTCTGCGCGTTCTGCACTCCCACAATCGATGCCGCCGGTTGATTGACGTAGCTGTTCCACGCCGTCTGCGTCGTGGAACCTACAGGGTAGGGCGTCGAATTTCTGTCCTGCAGGAGTGCACTCGGAATTGACGACGGAACCAGGTTCGTCAGATTAACCAAGTTGAGAAGCTGATTTACTTCAGCATCCACAATCCCGAGCGGATTGCCCACGAGATTCAACAATCCGTTTAGGTCGAGTGGGCTCGTGATGACGAAGAGCTGCCCTAGAGGATCGCCCAGCCCGCTGACCACAGTGCAGATCGGGGCCACCAACAGAGGATTGCACGCCGTCCGAAGTGCTTGGAGACTCAGCGTCGAGCGCACGATGAAGCTGTTATCCGCCCGTGCCGGCGTAGCCCACAACAGGGCCACCAAGATCGCCACGAGCCACAATCTGCGTTTCATGGCGCGGCGCTCCTTTCTACACGGCAACTGCGCTCTTTCACCGCCCGTTGCGGTGACTTACTGTTCCCATTCAAACTCTCCGGCCCGGCCCTCCCCAATAATTCATACAGGCGCATGGACTCCCCCTCTCACGCGTCATTCGCACACGCCGAAAGACAATTCTGCGAAATGGATAACTTGAAAGATGGCGACATCGACGGGTTCCTGCCTGACTGGCGCGACATTATCCGGACTGGCCAACGCAGACCGTCCCTCTCGGAGGCAAATCGCAAAGAGGCCGGTCGTGCGAAGGCCAGTCCAGCTCGTCCCATCTAGTAAGTGCGAGAATGAAGCGGAAAAATAGGAGGAAAAGTCTGCAAAGATGGCTAGGGTAAATACCTGAGTCAAGTCTCTTAGCCCAAAAGATGAAAATGATTGTTGCGAGATCTTTCAAAAGCGACCCCGCGGTTCCACCATTGCAGACCGACGCCTTATACTTGATGGCGCCCATGGCAACTAGACGCTGCTGAGAGCCCGTTTGAGCACTTCGCGCGAAATATTGGCCCCACTCACCAACAAAGCGATGTTGTCGCCGTATCTAGTGCTGATTTGCAGTAGCGCCGCCGTGCTCGCCGCCCCGGCTGGCTCGGCCAAGACGTGTTCTTCCAAAAGTAAAGTCTCAATCGCGCGCAGCATTTGCTCTTCACTCACGAGCACCACCTCATCGACGAGGCTCTTCACCTCGCGCACGTTCATCGCCTCCGGCGTTCGCGTCGCCAGCCCATCGGCAATCGTCTCGCACGTCTCCGTCTCCACTACTTTCCCTTCCTTCCAGGACAAGTAGTACGACGGGGCGCCCTCCGCCTGCACGCCGATGATCTTCACTTTCGGCGCAATCTGTTTCGCAGCCGCTGCGATCCCACGAATCAGCGCCGTATCTCCCATCGGCACAATGATCGCGCTGATCTCGGGAAGCTGCTCCAGGATTTCGCAGCCTATCGTCGCCGGACCCGCAGGCAAATCCTCATCGGTCGCATCATTCAAGAAAAACACGCCCGGCTGCTTGGCGTACTCCTCAACCAGCGCGAATGCGGACGCCGGATCGCTGTCCTCGCTCTCCGTGATGGCCGCCCCGAGCGCCGCGATGCGACCTCGCTTCACCGTGTTACAATTCGCCGGCAAGAAAATCCTAGCCTTGATTCCAAACTCCTTCGCCGCATAAGCCACCCCCGCTCCATGATTCCCGGTGCTGCAAGCCACTACTTCCCGGATTGTTCCCCGATTCAATCTTTGCTCTAGCGCCCAAAGCGCGCCCCGCACCTTGAACGATCCATTTGGCAACTCCGTCTCTAACTTCAGATAAACGTTCTTGCCGGTTGTTTGACTGAGGAATGGCGCAGCAATCAGCCGCGTCGGCGCGAAATACTTCGCTACGAATTTTTGCGCCGCTCGAATCGTGGAAATATTTGGAACAATTTGCGGCCTAGCCTCACCCGTGGACGAATTCATCCGATCACCCCTTTGATTAGCTCCCAACCATCTCGAGCACGGCGCCCGAATCGGTTGTCAGTTCTTCCGCGGCTCTCCCGGGAAGTTGGAAAACAATGCGAGCAAGCGCCAAACTGTCATTCGCCACTTCAAACCGTCCTGCACAATCCGTCTTAACATACGGAAGCCGATGCACAAACCGTTCCCGCCCTGAAACGCGGACTTCAACGTGCGCGCCTTGCGAGTCGGTGCACTCCAGTTTCCATTCGAGTTGGCGTGAATCGCGCGCACTCTCGCGGAATTTTCGGAAGGTGTACTTCTCTCCGTTATGCCACAGCACCGCTTTACGAAACATCAAGCCAAACGGCATTTCATAAATCAGCGCCTCGAAAGTTGAGCTTTGCCCCCGCGCGCCCGGGAAATGGATATGCGCCCAAGTCCAGAAATTCCGATGCCGGTATCCGCAATTGTGACCCTGCATCCCGTACCCCAGCGGCTCACCGTGAAAAGTCCGTTCATTCAGCCCGATTTCGCCCGAGAAAACCGCGTCGGAATGCGGCGTGCGCGAAAATCCAATCCAACCCTTGCTGCTAAGCTCCACCCGAAAAGTTGATCGATATCGCAAATCCCAGGAGATTTTCTGCCCGGAAACCTCCATCCGCCCGCAGCACCCGTTCTCACCAATCCGGTTCTCGCCAATTTCCAGAAAAAAAGGACTCGCCCCGCGATTGCTCAGTCCCGCACCGCCCGCGCCAAGACTCTCAACCGGAAATCCTTGTATCCAAGTCTCCGGCTTCCCTTCCCGCGGAAACCACGTCGCCCAAACTTGCACCGGCTGCCCCTGCGGATCGCTCGCGCACCCGCCCCGCCCCGGATTCATCAACAAATACCGGAACCACCAAGCCCCGCTCCCATCGCTCATCCCCACCCGCAAGAACCAAACCTCATACCGCCGCCGCATCGAAAGCACGCTGAACCGCTCGTTTAGCGTCTTCATAAGTCAGCAAGAATAACACCGCAGCGGAAATCGCGGACTCAGACCTTGTCACGTAATTCCACCAACTGCCCGCCAAATATTTCGAAGTCTCTTGAATTAAGTCCCATCGAAAATTCAAGTGACCGCCACACACCCGTAACGAACGTCTGCGACTGTCCTGAGCGGAGTGTCGGTACTTGAGGTGTCGGCTAGGGCTGACAGTCGGCGAGTGCGATTACAGACCACCACAATGAAAAACCACGACTTGCAGATCAGCCCGCTCCGGCCTCTGAACTGCTTCGTCGAGGGCAACAGCTCCTCTGAGCTGTACGAATCGGATCCCTGAGAGACGCCTCATGAGCAAATTAGTCGGATTGTGCTCGCCGTTGGTTCTGCCGTTGGCAACGATTCCCGTTGAGAACGGCCCTACCGACGGTAACTCATGAGTTGCCCGGCGTTCAGTTGCGCTTCGGCCGCTACCGTCCATCAGGATCCGCTTTGAAATGTCAGGAAAGAAAAGGAGTCACACGTATGCAAATCCATTCGCACAAAACACGAGCTGCAATTCTCGCCGCTTTTGTTGCTTTCTTCTCGCTGGCCCCTCGCGCGGCCGGACAGAACGTCACCTACAAGCCTTACATTCAGCCGGGTGACAATGGCCCATTCGGTGCCAAGGATCAAATGGTGATCGCTTGGCAAACGGATGAAGCCTCGCCGAACTCGGGCGCTTTCACCGTGCAATTCGGCCAGAGCGTTTCCTATGGCCAAAGCGTGACGCCTCAAGGCCGTGTCGTCGACAATTATCTGGCTGCCGATCCGACCTTGCCAGCGCCGCTGCCGACGGCTTCGGGTCCGCACTCCAACTATTCCGCGGTGCTGAAGGATTTGGAGTACGACACAACGTATTTCTATCGGGTGAACGGTCCGGGCATGCCGCCGGGTGGCTTCGCGGCTTCGTTTCACACGCGCAAGCGCGGAGATGATTTTTCGTTCCTAGTTCAAGGTGATGAAGGATTTTTTCCGGTTGTCCCGGTTCCCGCCGGGAGTGCGCCGCGGATCGCTGATTACGAGGCGCGGATCGTTCACCTGATGTACAACGTGCAAAATCTTTTGGTGCCGGGCGTGCCCAAGCTGCCGAAACCTGACCTGGCGCTGAACACCGGCGACAACGTGTATAACACCGGTGCGGAAGGCAGCTACCGCGACTTTTGGTTCCCGGTATGGAACAGCGATGTCGACTCGAACGAAGCGGGCGCGCCATTCATTCGCTCGATTCCGTTCTACATCGTGGTGGGCAATCACGACATCGGGTCGACGGGAATCAATGTCAACATGCTGGGCAATGACAGCGCGGGCCGGTTCAGCGGCAATACGGACGGCGGCGATGCGCTCGCTTACTTCAACAACTATTACTTTCCGCTGAATGGGCCGATCGGAGTTGATCCGCAATTTATCTACAATGGCGACACCTCCACGCCGAACGGGATGCTGTTCAGCTTCATGGGACACAACTACAGCTCGCCAGCGGCGATTGCAGCGTACAAGGCTTCGACACAGACCGATTCCGGCAAAGGGCCGAAGCAGCAGATCGATCATGAGAGCAACTACTCATTCGACTCTGGCAGCGCGCACTTCGTTTTTCTGGACGCGAACCCGCACCTGTTCGATGGCGTGCTCGACGGGCCAGCCATAACCGCGGCCCCGCAGCTCACCTTTCCTCCATATCCGTCGGTGCTTCGCGATTGGCTGATTCATGATCTTGATTCCAGTTCGCAGCCGTGGAAATTCGTGGTGTTTCACCAGCCGGCGTTTTCTTCCGGGAATGCCACGGTCCGGAATAACCAAATGCGCGCGGCCGCAAAGTTCCTCGAGGACCACGGCGTGAATATGGTTTTCAATGGGCACGAGCACAACTACCAACGCACATTCCCCATCCGTGCCAACGCCAACGTCGCCGCTGGGCCTTCGACGCCAGGGCCCGCGGCGGTGTCGATTGACACTTCGTTCGACGGTGTCACGCAAACGGTGCCGGATGGCGTTCTGTACATTGTCGAAGGCGCTGGCGGAAATCGTGATTTCGACGGCGACCTCAGTCCCGCCCGCGGTTCCGGCTTGGGGATCGACCAAGACGATTCGGCGACCGGCCAGGGCACACTCGGAACCTTTATGTTCCCGAATGGACCCGCATCGTGGCTCGATACGAACCTGACGAGTATCTCGATGTCGCCGGTGTTTTCTGCCGCAGGAAGCGGGCCGAAAATCACCGCGAAGTTCAAAGCCAAAGTGTTCTCCTTCGCCGACGTGGTTGTCAGGGACAACAAACTGACGCTCTATCAAATTACTGAACCGCTGACTTCGTCTTCCTCAGCAACCCCGTCCAATCCAGCCCCGTTCGGCACCGATGTGAGCGGAACGCCGTTGAACGACCCCATCCCGGACACGCTAGTCGATCCAGCGACGGGCAACGTTGTCTCCGCGCCCGCAACGGGAGCTTCCGCCCTTCTCGACAAGTTCGTCGTAACCAAGCCGGACCTCTCCGAGAACTTGCGTGTTCACCTTTCGGCTCCACATTCTGTCGTCGGGGGCGGGCAGCTCACCTACACCTTGAACGTCCGGAATGGTTCGTCGCACGGCCTCAATGGCACGCAAGCTGTCTTCGAAATTCCCAACGACGTGACCTTTGTTGCCTCGCCCGATGGCACAGCAACCCAACTGGGCAACCAGATCGTGGTTACCATTGGCCGTCTCGACGCCGGTGGCGATGCCGTGGTGCACCTCCAAACTCACGTCAATGCCGAACCGGGCACTGCGCTCACGACCGCAGCTCTGCTCCGCTCCAGCACGGCTCTTTCGGTCCAAGCAAACGAAGCACACACAAAAGTCGCCATGGACTCCGAATAGCGTCCTCTATAAAAAAGGGGGATGCGAACAAGAATAAGCCGTTCCTTCTTGTCGCGTCCCCTGTTTGTTCCTGTTCGGAGAGGTCTCTTTAACGACCGCTGGGCTAGAAGAATTGCTTTAGCCGCATCACGATCCGCCTAGCGCCCGACAGGTGTGGTCGCTTAGAGCATTCCTTTACAGCCATCACTCGTATCGCAACGCCACCATCGGATCGACGCGCATGGCTCGTCGCGCCGGAATGTAACTCGCTCCTAGCGCGACCCCAGCCAGGACGAGCGCAGCGCCCGCCAATGTCACCGGGTCGCTAGCGCGAACGCCATAGAGGAGACTTGAAACAAAGCGCATGAGACCAAACGCGCCACCGAGACCTATGGCGATGCCCGCGGCCACGAGGCCTAGCCCTTGACCAACCACAAGCTTCAAAACATCGCCGGACCGCGCGCCCAAGGCCATGCGAACTCCGATTTCATGGGTGCGTTGCGCCACGGAATTTGCGATGACGCCGTAAAGTCCAACCGCCGCCATCACCAAAGCCATTCCTCCGAAAGCGCCCAGGATCAACATCATCACCCGCTGCGGCGCCAGCGACTCGGAGGCCAACTGGCTCATGCTCATCACAAATCCCACGGCTTGATCTTTGTCCACGGCCCAAATCGCGCGCTGCGCCTCCTTGGCGACGCTATACGGATCTCCATCTGTGCGAATCCCGAAACACATAATGGGCTCTGGAACTTGCGCGAAAGGCAAATAAACTTCGGAAGTCAACTCCGCGGTCATTCCCATATGGTGAACGTCTCCTACTACGCCCACAACCTCAACGGCGCCCTTCACACCTTGGACGTCGATTCTCTCGCCCAAAGGCTCACCATTCGGCGCAAGCCGTCGCGCGAGGCTCTTGCTGATGATCGCCACTCCCGGCGCGCCTTGATTGTCTCGTTCCGTAAACAATCGTCCTTTGAGCAAGGGAATCCCAAGCGCTCGAAAGTAGCCGGGGGTCACCGAGCTCCACATCATCTTAGGTCTTTGGTCCTCGGGCGTTGCTTGGCTCTCCAGGGCAACCGTGCGCCCTCCCCACCATCCGCTCAGCGGAAGAAAGGTCACCGTGCCCGCGGCTTTCACACCGGGAAGCGACTGGATTCGTTCCATCACCTGGTCGCTGAACGCAATCTTCTTGGCGTCCGTCTCGTACTTATTGTTCGGAGGCAAAACGCGAATGGTCAACACGTGATCCGCGTTGAACCCCAGATCACCTCGCAGCAAATGAACGAAGCTCCTCAGCGTAAGGCCGGCAGCCGTCAGCAGGACTAACGAAAGCGCCAGTTCCGCAACCACGAGGGCGCTACGAAAGCGCCGTCCTGGCACGCCGCCCGCCAAACCACGTCCGGATTCCTTCAGGGCTGCGTTCGTATTCAAACAAGCTTGCAACGCCGGTACCAGCCCGAAGACCGCACCCGTGAGCAGCGATCCCGTCAACGCGAAGACCAACACCCAACCGTCCAAAGGAATCTCTTCCACGCGCGGAATGTTGAGGTTGAAAATCGTGGACGGAAACATAGTGACCAGCGCCCTTGTGCACAAGGAAGCGAGCAGCACGCCGACTCCTCCTCCTAGGAGCCCCAGCAGCATGCTTTCCGTGAGGAACTGGCGCACGAGTCTCAACCTCGTGGCCCCCAGCGCGGTGCGGACCGCCACTTCTTTCTGCCGCCCGGCGGCTCGCGCCAGCAGCAGATTGGCAACGTTAGCGCACGCGATGAGCAGCACGAAGCCCACCGCGCATAGCAGCACCAGCAGCGCCGGCCGGACGTCCCCGCTAGTCCTCTCGCGCAGGCTGATCAGGTTGGTCGCATCGTCGTCCTTGTTTGTCTTCGGGTACTCCAGCGCTAAACGGCCGGCGATGGCGTTCATCTCGGTCTGGGCTTGTTGCATGGTCACGCCGGGCTTCAGGCGAGCCATCACTCGCAGGTAGCGGTACCCACGGTCATTAGCGGCTTCGGCGGCTACCGTGAAAGGGGTCCACAGCTCGGTAAGCGCCGGATACTTAAATTCCGGCGGCATCACTCCCACGACGGTGTAAGGCGCTGCGTCAAGCGTTATTGTCTTGCCCACGATGTCCCGGTCGCCGCCGAACCGGCTTTCCCACATCGAATAGCTCAATACGGCCACGTGGTTCTTTCCCGGCTGTTCTTCTTCGGGTAGAAACGTGCGGCCCAAGAGCGGCTCAACGCCAAGCACTCGAAAGTAATCGGCAGAAAACGCATAGGCGATGATGACTGCCGGTTCTCCCCGGCCTGTCAACGTGTATTGCAGGTCCGTCGAAGCCGCCATGCTCTCGAAAACGTGGTTCTGCGAACGCCAGTCCGCAAAGTCGAGCGGCGATACCAGGTCGGTGGTATAGCCGCGCGCCTTGTTATATCCCCAAACAGTCACCAACCGCTCGGCGTCCTTATAAGGTAGCGGGCGCAGCAGCACCGTATTGACCAGGCTGAAAATCGCTGTATTCGCCCCAATGCCGAGCGCGAGCGTCATCACCGCGATCATTGTGAAGCCCGGGCTCTTGCGCAACATGCGCAGGCTAAAGCGCAAATCCATGAAAAAGTCTTCGATGGACGGCCAGCGCCAGACGCTTCGGCTATCCTCTTCTGTCAGCGCCACGTTTCCAAACTCGCGGCGTGCAGCAGCAGTGGCTTCTTTTCTGGATATGCCTCTCGCAACCAACTCGTCGATTTTCTCTTCGAGGTGCTCCCGAATCTCTTCCGAGAGCTCGCCGTAGACCCTTCGACGCGAAAACAATTGTTTGATCCACTTCATGATTCACCCCCGGTCAACGCGTGCATTCAAGTCTTCGACTAGACCTGTCATTCGTGCCGCAACGCGACTATAGGATTGACGCGCATCGCACGCCGCGCGGGAATGTAGCACGCAGCGAGAGCCACAAGCGCGAAGAAAAGAGCAACAAACCCGAAAGTAGCCGGGTCACTGGCTTTGACTCGGTACAGCATCGACGAGAGACCGCGTGTGACTCCCCAAGCCGCGACGATGCCGAATGCCATGCCCGCGAGTGTCAGCTTCAGTCCTTGCCCGATAACCAGCCGCAGCACTTCGGCGGGATTGGCACCCAGCGCCATGCGGATGCCGATTTCGTGGGTTCGTTGTCCGACGGAATAGGCCATAACGCCGTAAATCCCAATCGCCCCCAGCAGCAACGCCAGCGCGCCGAAAAAGCCGATCATCTGCGTTGTGACGCGCATCAGCGTGTTCTGCTCGGTAATGAGATCATCCAGGGCGCGAATCGTCGAAACCGGCTGCTCGCTATCGACCGACCAGATCACTTCACGAATCGCTGCGGCAAGCCCCGTAGCGGGGCGCGACGTGCGGACGACAATCGACATGTAGCCGCTGGGAAATTGCGCCGCGGAAGCGTAGAGCTGAGGCTCCGGCTGGTCGCTCAGGCTGAATTGTTTGACGTCCCGGACAATGCCGACGATCGTCCAGGTCTTGTGTTGCAGCGGGATCTCAATTTCCCGGCCGATGGGATCCTCGTTTGGGAATTGCTCTCGCGCCAGAATCTCATTGATAACCGCAACATTCGAGGAGCCGGGGCCGTCGCTCGGATCAATCGAGCGTCCACGTAGCAATGGAATCTGCATGGTGGAAAAGTAATCGGGAGAGACGGCTGTGTATTGTGCTCCAGGTTCATCTGTGGGCCGCGCGAGTGGTCGCCCCACGATATGAATGTGCTCAGTCTGGTTTGAGCCGCCGAAAGGAATGTACTCGCTCGCACCCGCCGAAACGACTTCCGGAAGGGAACGAATGCGCGTCAGTATCTCATCATAGAAATTCCGTACTTGGGAGTCGGAAGTGTACTTATTTGGGGGGAGCACCAACTCCGCGGTCATGACGTTCTGGGATTGGAATCCGGGACTGTCATAAACCATGCGAGCGAGGCTCTCCACGAGCAAAGCCGTCGAGATCAGGACAACAACAGCCAAGGCGATCTCGCCGGCAACAAGCACACGCCGCATCCGCGGAGCCCAGCCGCCGCTAGAAGTTCTTCCCGCACCCTCCTTGAGAGCACGAGCGAACTCAAAATCCGAACTTTGGAATGCGGGCATCAGCCCAAAAACTGCTCCGCAAAACAGCGCGATCCCCGCGGTGTAGGCAAAAGTCGTTACATCGAGATCCACCCGGCCGTAGTTCACGAGGTACCCGCGAATGCGCTCCGGGATGGCATTCTCGACCCAACGGTTGCCGCTCGCGGCGAGGAACACCCCCGCAACACTTCCCGCCGTAAAGAGCAGCATCGATTCCGTGAGCAACTGCCGTATTAGTCGCGCACGCGACGCTCCCAACGCCCCACGCACCGCAAATTCTTTCCTGCGGCCCGCGCCGCGTGCCAACAGCAGGTTTGCCACATTCGCGCACGCAATCAACAGAACCAGTCCGACAATCCAGAAGTCAATCATGACCTGCTCGGCGCCCTCGTTTTTTCCGATTTCATATGTCATCGGGCTGAGCAAGGAAGTTAGATTTGTATTGGTCTGCGGGTGAAGTCTCTGCAGTCCTGCGGCGATCGTGGCAATCTCCGCCTCTGCTTGTTTTTGGGTGACACCCGGTTTCAGGCGGCCGAACGCCTGAAACCAAGACCTATTTCTGTCGGCGCGCTGTTTGTTGTCGAACGCGATAGGCGACCAGATGTTTGCGATGCCCATGAGCGGGAAATGAAAATCGGACGGCATGATGCCGACTATGGTGTACGCCTCGCCTTGCAGTTTGACCGTTCGGCCGATGATGTGTGGATCGGCGGCGAAGCGATTTTCCCAAAGCCCCCGGCTGAGGATAGCCACATGGCTCGAGCCGGGTTGGGATTCCTCCGGCAAGAAGGCGCGACCGAGCATCGGTTGCGCTCCAAGAGTCTGAAAGAAATTCCAGCCTACCAGCCCGCCCTCCATGCGGTCCGGGGGACCGTCACTTGTAAGGTTGAATTCCCAGCTTGTCCAGCACGCGAGCTGTTCGAAGACGGTATTTTGCGCCTGATAGTCGAGGAAATCCGCCGTGGAGGTAACACCTTTGCTAGTCCACCCCTTTTTGGTGTCATGCGAAAGGAGAACCATCAAGCGAGCCGCTTGAGGATAAGGCAAGGGCTTGATAAGCCAGGCGTTCACGTAGCTGAAGATGGCAGTGTTGGCGCCGATTCCGAGCGCAAGAGTGAGGACGGCGACAATAGTAAAGCCGGGAGACTTGCGCAGCATGCGCAGGCCGTACCGCAAATCTATGAAAAAGTCTTCGACGGAAGGCCAGCGCCACACGTTTCGGCTGTCCTCTTCGGCCAGCGTCACGTTTCCAAATTCGCGGCGCGCGGCAGCGGCGGCTTCTTTTCTAGGCATCCCTCCGGCGATCAACTCCTCAACTTTCTCTTCAAGGTGCTCTCGAACCTCATTCGAGAGGTCACCATAGAGACGACGACGTGAAAACAGTCGCTTCAGCCACATCATGATTCACCCGGCGCTAAGACCCGCGTAATTCCGTCAAGCATCGTTTCAAATCGTGACACTTCACGCTCCAGGTGCTTTGCTCCCTTGGCCGTCAGCTTGTAAATCCGCACACGCCGGTTTGTGGAGGACGTGCCCCACTCGGCTTTGACCAACTCTTCCTTGAGGAGTCGCTGGAGCGCCGGATAGAGCGAGCCTTCTTCAATCTGAAGCAAATCGTGCGATGTTCGTTTAATGTGCTGCGCCAGCGCATAGCCGTGAAGCGGGTGCCGCTTCAATGTTCGGAGAATCATCATCTCCAAAGCCCCCGGAAAAAGGTCCCGTTGCTCGCGGTTTTTCATGAATGGAAAGTTTTCTCCAAACCTCGACTCACCTAGTGTTAGTCAAGGCCTAGAGCAAAATAGTATGGAGCCGTCTCGATGTCAAGAGAAAAAAAAGGACCGCGCCGACAGCAGGGGCCGCGGGGCCCCTGCTTAGACACGGGAAGGATGGATGCCACGGAAAACGAGAGGCGCCGGGGACGCAGGCGCCTTCGCCGATGCAAGCCTGCTCACCAACTGAGCAAGGCATAACCTCCCTGGCCAGCGCGGGCGGGTGGAAACGTAGTCGCCCCGGCCCCGCCCCCACCAAACTGCCCATTGGGTTGGAAGGCAAAACCGGTGACCAGATAGCCCACTCCTCCATTGTTAAGGGGAGTGGTCGACGGGGCGGAAGCCCCATTGTGGCTGATCATGGCGTTCGGATCAGACGCTCCGCCAGCGGCGCCAGCGGCAGGTCCGCCACATGGCATGGAATCGGGTTGACCTCCGATACCGCCGTGGGCGACGGCAAGTGTCGCGCTATTGGCGTCTAGGACTTGGGTATCGCCTCCATTGCCTCCGGAGATGGAGAGGGCAGCCGCACCGTGGCCTCCGCTCCCGACGTCTATTGTTAAGGTTTGACCTTCTTGGACCGCCAGGATCGTGCTCGTGTAGGCGCCGCCACCTCCGCCTCCTCCGTTATTGCATCGCAGAACAGCTCCGCCTCCTCCGGCACCATACAGCTCGACGTACAGTCGGCTGACTCCAGTTGGCACGATGAAAGTGCTGTTGCTCTGAAACTCCAGTCTGCCAAGGAGCCCTCCAGTCGGGCCAGCAGGTCCCGCGGGGCCTTGCGGACCGGTCGGACCTGTGTTACCTGTGGCACCTGTGGCTCCCGGAGCTCCGGACGCTCCCGTAGCACCTGCCGGGCCAGTAGCACCGATGGTGCCTTGGGGTCCTTGTGCGCCGGCGAGCCCTTGGGGTCCAGTTGCACCGATTGGTCCCACGGCACCAGTCGCACCCGTATCGCCTTTAGCTCCTTGTGGGCCGGCGAGGCCTTGCGGTCCGGTTGCACCGATTGGCCCTACTGCCCCTGTGGCACCAATATCACCCTTTAGTCCTTGCGCCCCGGTGAGCCCTTGGGATCCGGTTGCACCGATTGGCCCCACGGCACCTGTAGCACCGGTGTCGCCTTTAACTCCTTGTGGGCCGATGGAGCCTTGCGGTCCCGTTAGACCGGCGGGCCCAGTAGGACCAACAGCTCCCGTGTTGCCTTTTGGTCCTTGCGGGCCAGCGGAACCTTGAGGTCCGACCGGACCAGCAGGGCCCGCAGGGCCAGCGGCACCGGTGGCGCCTTGGGGTCCCGGCGGTCCGGTTGGGCCAACGGTCAAGATGGGCAGCAACGTCACGCTAAGGTCGTTGTTGCCCGCAGTTATTTCGACGGTGCGCGTGTCCGCATTCCAGCCCGACTTCGGGATGGCAACGACCACCTTGTGCCAGCCCACGGCGACCTTCATGCTCATCGGCGTAGCTTTGCCGGTGTCCGCTCCGTCCACCCAGACCCTGGCACCCGTCGGAAACGAAGTCACCTTTAACGAGCCGTTCCCTTCCTGCGCCCCGGCTCTTCCTGGCGCAACCAAAAGCACAACTGCCATCATGGTCGTCCAAACAATCCTGCTCATCCACAGAACCTTGCTGGGGTGGTTCATCGAGTCCTCCTTGAACGCTTTGCTGCTCAACTCCTTGGCGCAAACCTGACGTGCGTTGTGGCTTACTTCGAGGACATAGTTAGCTGAATTAGCCGCAATTGCACCACCATGGCCCCCGCATGGTATAAGTCATTTGTTTTCAACAGAAAGGAAAGGAATTGCCAGCCTCAAGATCGGGACGCCCTGTAACGAAAGGTTACCTTTCGGGCACAAATCCGTGGAACCACGTAACATACTTTCGTCTTAAATTCGCCAAGGAGCGCAGCCGTGCGATGCCGCGATAATCTGATGCATTAATTGACGATACATTTAGCGGCGTCGGCCAATGGCTTTGCCACGTCCCTCGCGTTCATTGACTTGCCGGAAAGAGCGGCCTATTATCCATCCCCTACGGAGTTGTCCTCATTATGATTGGCCAAGCCCTCGGCCACTATCGCATCGTCGAGAAGATCGGCGCAGGCGGGATGGGTGAAGTTTACCGTGCCTATGACGGCCAATTGGAACGCGACGTCGCCTTAAAAGTTCTGCCTGCCGGTACCCTGTCTGACGAAATGGCAAGAAAGCAATTTCGCAAGGAGGCATTGGCGCTGGCCAGGCTCAATCATCCAAATGTGGAAACCGTTCACGAATTCAATACACAAGACGGCGTGGATTTCCTGGTCATGGAGCTCATTCACGGAAGTTCGCTGAAAGAAAAACTGAAGGAAGGGCCTCTGCCCGAAAGCCAAATCATACTTCTGGGATCGCAATTGGCGGAGGGGCTGGCCGCGGCCCACGAGCAGCACATCGTCCATCGCGACCTCAAACCGGGCAACCTGATGATCACGCCTGATGGGCGGCTGAAAATTCTGGATTTCGGTTTGGCTCGTCTTTTTCAAACGGCACAAAACTTGGATGCGACCGTAAGCGCCGCGACCAGCACTGCGGTCATATCGGGCACCGTGCCTTACATGTCCCCGGAACAATTACGGTGCCTTCCCGTGGATGCGCGCAGTGATATCTTCGCGGCAGGCGTTGTGCTGTATGAAATGGCCGCTGGTCATAGGCCGTTCCCGCTTTTGCAGAGTGCCGAGCTGATGAGCGCCATCCTGCACCAGACCCCGGAGCGTCCCACCTCGTGCAATCGCCTGCTCTCGCCGGCGCTCGAAAGCATCATTATGAAGGCGCTTGAAAAGGAACCTGGGCAGCGCTACCAGTCCGCGCGCGAGTTGCGGGTCGCGCTCCAGGGGGTGTCCGCTGGCAGCCCCACACGAATCCCTCCAAGCCGGTTTCGTCTTTTTGCGACCGCGGGAACTGCGGGAGCGCTCCTCCTGATTGTCGGGTTAGGGCTTGGCCTGAATTTCGGCGGGCTGGGCGATCGCTTCCTGCGTCGCGCGTCCGCGCCAGGTCGGATGCTGCCTTCATCACCGGTCAAGTCACGCCGGTCTGTCGCGGTTCTTGGCTTCAAGAACGTTTCAGAGCGCCAGGATGAAGCTTGGCTTTCCACCGCGCTTGCGGAGATGCTGACCACCGAACTGGCTGCGGGAGAGCAATTGCGCGCTGTTCCGGGAGAAAATGTCGCTCGGATGAAAATCAATTTGTCGCTGCCGGAGACGGACAGTTTTGGCCAGGATACGCTGGAGAGAATTCGCAAGAATCTGAATGCCGATGAGATTGTTCTTGGCTCGTATGTTCCTCTTGGGGGAGGCCAGATTCGCGTCGATTTGCGTCTCCAGGATACCCGCGCCGGCGAGATCCTCGCGGTTGCTTCCGTCAAGGGAGATGAAGCCCAGGTGGATGATCTTGTCGGCCGCGCCGGGACTATCCTTCGGGAGAAGCTCGGCGTCGGCGCGATCTCCCCGGCACAAGCGCTCGCCGTGAAAGCAACTCTGCCGCAAAACCCCGATGCCGCTCGCTTTTATTCAGAGGGGCTGCAAAGGCTTCATCAGTTCGATTATCTACACGCACGCGACTTGCTCCAAAAGGCCATCGAAGTTGAGCCCCAGTATGCCCTGGCGCATTCCGCCCTCGCCGTCGCCTGGAAGGGACTCGGCTACGATGCCAAGGCAAAGGATGAAGCCAAGAAAGCCTTCGATCTCTCTGCCGGTTTTTCTCGCGAAGACCGGCTGTGGATGGAAGGACAATACCGCGAGTTTACAAACGATCGCGCCAAAGCCGTCGAAACCTACCGCACGCTGTACGAATTCTTCCCGGATAATCTCGATTACGGCCTTCGTTTCGTCTCTTCGCAAACCACTGCAGGTAAGGGCAAGGATGCGCTTGCCACCTTGGACATGCTCCGCAAACTCCCCTCCGCGTCCACGGAATCTGCTCGCATCGATCTCGCCGATGCGGTCGCCTCGGCATCTCTCGGTGATTACAAGCGACAGGAGCTCTCCTCTGGAAAGTCCGTGGCCGCCGCCGACGCCCAAGGCGCGCGCCTTCTCGCCGCCCAGGCGCGTATTTCCCATTGCTCATCCCTGCGCTACGTTGGAAAACCTAAAGAGGCTATCTCCACTTGCGAGGACGCTCAGAAAATTTTTGAAGCCGCCGGCGATTATGGCAACGCTGCGCGTGCCCTCAATAACATTGCCGTCGTCCTGATGGAGCAGGGCGACGCCGCCGGCGCTCAAGCAAAGTATCAGGAGTCGCTGGCCTCTACCTCAAGAAATGGTGACAAGCGGTCGCATGCCATGGCCCTGAATAATCTTGCAGGTGTTCTTACGTTGCAGGCCGATTTCCCCGGTGCTCGGAAGCTGCTCACCGAATCCACGGACGACTTTCGCGAGATTGGCGACAAGCGCGGCGTCGTCACCTCCCTCGAAAATATCGGCATCATCCTGACCGGTGAAGGAAAGCTCGGCGAGGCTGCCAAAAAGTACCAGGAAGCCCTGATCATCGCCCGCGAAATGGGGAACAAGAGCCTGACCGGCTACGCGCTATATCTCTTGGGGGAGATTTATGCGTATCAGGGCAATCTCACAGCCGCGCGCAAAAGCGACGAGCAAGCTCTGCAAATTCGCAGCGAACTTGGCGAGCCGCGCACCATTAGCGAAACCCAATTGTCACTCGCGAACTTGTCGCTCGAGGAAAAACAGTATGCTAATGCCGAATCGCTTGCCCGCGATGCCTCTGCTCAGCTCGAAAAATTGAACTCCGTCGATGACGCCTCGGTTGGCTACTGCATTCTCGCCCGTGTACTGGCGGCGGAGGCGAAAACTGCCGATGCGCAAGCCGCCATTGAAAAAGCCGCCGCTCTCTCGCAAAAAGGGAGCGACATAGGCGCGCGCCTCAGAATTGCCATTGAATCCGCCTTGCTTCGCGCCAATTCCGGCGTTCCAGCCGACGTTTCCGAAGCCAAGAAAGCAATTCAGTCCGCCCTGGCTGACGCCACAAAACAAAACCTCACCGGCATTCAGTTAGAAGCTCGGCTTGCCCAGGGAGAAGTCGAAATGAAGTCCGGCGACCGAGCCAACGGCCGCGCCCATCTTGCGGCCCTCCAGAAGGATGCCACCGCCAAGGGATTCTTGCTGATCGCCCGCAAATCCGCCGCCGCCCGTCAATAGACATAGACACGTCGCCCGAGGTTCGGTTTGCTGGCACGCACAGTCCGCCCGATACCAACGGGAAGAATGAAGTTTGACGCACAAATCATCACTTGGAAGGCATTCAGCTGTTCGCAGCCGCCGCCACTTCTTTCATCCTGGATAGGTTCCAGAGGTGAATGTACGGTTCCAGGTCTCTCATCATTTTTTGGAATTGCGCGATGTCCAGCGATTGCGCGCCGTCGCTGATGGCCTTCTCCGGCGCGGGATGCACTTCCACGATTAGTCCGTCGGCGCCGATCGCCACTCCTGCGCGCGAAAGCGCCGGCACGAGGCTCCGCCTCCCTGTCGCGTGGCTCGGATCCAGAATCACCGGCAAGTGCGTCAATTCATTCAACGCTGGAATCGCAGCAATGTCGCAGGTGTTCCGCGTCACCGTTTCGAACGTGCGAATTCCCCGCTCGCACAAAATCACGTCGGGATTTCCGTGCGCCGTGATGTATTCCGCCGACATCAATAATTCCTTCACCGTGCTGCTCAGCCCGCGCTTCAACAGAACTGGCCGCCCGCATTTTCCCAGCGCTTTCAGCAGCATGAAGTTCTGCATGTTCCGCGCGCCCACTTGCATCACATCCGCATATTTCGCAACCAAATCTACGTCGCGGTCGCTCATCACTTCCGTGATGATCGCGAGGCCCGTCGCTTCTTTCGCTTTCTTCAGCAGCTTCAAGCCTTCTTCTTCCATGCCTTGAAAATCGTACGGCGAAGTCCGCGGCTTGAACGCGCCGCCGCGCAGCATTTTCGCGCCCGCTTTCGCCACGCCTTCCGCCGCCTGCATGATCTGTTTTTCCGATTCCACCGAGCACGGCCCGGCCATCACCACGAATTCGCTGCCGCCGATTTCCGTTCCATTTACTTTGATTCTTGTTTTGCCCGGGCGGAATTCCTTGCTCACGAATTTGTATGGCGCGGAAATCCGCACCACCTTTTCCACCTGCGGCATGGCTTCGACGGATTCGAGGCACGCGGTCACGTCGCCTACTCCGACGACGCCGATCACCACGCGCTCTTCTCCTTCGATGGAGTGAACTTTGTAGCCGAAGTGCTCCACTCGCTTTCGAACTTCATCGATCTCTTCGCGCTTCGCGTGCAGTTTCATGGAGATGATCATCTTTCCGGCCCTCTCAATTTATTTTTGTCCCTTAAAGCAAAAATTATTTTGTGTCCTAAAACAAAAAACCCACTCGGTTGGCGAGTGGGTCGAAACTTTTTTCTGTAGATTCGCTTACAGAAACGCCCCCCGCCACCTGGATGGATCCCAAGTAAATCGATACCAGCGATAGGAATTGGCGAGCGCAGCGTTCATGATTTCCGTAGTGTATTTCTTCTCATTCCTGGATGCAAGAATTTCTTTTTTGTTTTTAGCCCGCGTCCGATGTTCGTTCCAGCCTCAGAAAAATAAAACCGCGATGCGATAGCGCGTGAATCCTGCCGGCCCATTCGCGCGGCAGGCACCCACCGCCGCCCTGCTGTAAGGCCCGCTCCGAATCTTTTTTTCGAGCCCTTCGGGGAGTTTGTTCAAGTCTGTCACTTCAAATCGCACCATCGATTTCGCGGAGCTCCCCACGAGACCAGCATCGGTTTCGCAAGTTTTTCGCGCGGCATCCGAAGAGTTCGCAGAACGAAATCCTTGCTCCGCGAGCAAAGAAATTATTTTATGCTCCTGCTGCTCCACGCTCAATGCGGGAACCATTTGCGAAAAATCCTGCACTGCAAAAAGCCCGCCCTGCCCGTGCACCGCTGCGATGCCGACGGAAGTTAGACGCGCATCCAAAATGTTTTTCCGGTGGCCCGGTGAGTTCATCCACCCGGAATGAATCGTCTGCGGATTCGGACCGACGGCGATGTTCTCCGCGATCATGCTGAAATGCGCGCCTGCCTCCGCGAGGCGCCCCTCGAGATTGGACTCGCTGGGAAGCTGGTGCTCGAGCATATTCAAATCGGCCATGCGCAGAGCGTGGAGGCGGGCGGCCTTGAAAAGAGCGTCGTCCCATTGGAGCGCGTGGAGGCCTTGCCCGGAGCGTTCGCGATTGAGGGCTTCGAAAAGCTGGCGCTCGGAATCATTTCTCTGCAATTGCGCGCCGGCGTTCGCGGAAAAGAAAAAAAGAAATGCGGCGGCGAAGAAAAATGTGGCGGCGAAGAGAAATTGTAAATTCCTCATGCCGGTGAAATCTAGCCGCGGACGCGGACGGCGCTGAAGCTGAGAATGACATGGCCGCCGGCAGTGGGACGGCCGAAGCTGAGCATGGGGCTGAAGCGCGAGAAAAGCAGCATCTGGTCCAACTGGCGGCGCAGTTCCAGGCTGCTGGGGCCGGAAAGAATTTGATAATCGGTCATGTGGCCCTGGGCATCGACAGTGACATCCAGCAAGAGGCCGTGGGGCAAGGAAAGTTCGAGGTCGTGTTGCTCCGGGGCCCAGGCTTGCGGATAGTCGGAAAGAGAAAGCAGCTTGGCCTGGCGCATGAGATTGAGATCGACGTCGTTTTGCACGGCTTGCACGGTGATGCCGGGGACGATCATCTGAAGCACCAGCACGAAAACGAGGATGGCGGAAAAGAATCCGCCGGTGGCGGGAACGGTGAGCGGACGAAAAACGTTGTCGAGCAGAATTTCGGCGCGATCCTTGATGCGGCGCAGGCGGCTGGGCCAATCCTGCGAATGCTGAGCTTGAGCGGCGGCAACCTTGATGCGCACGGCAAGATCCGCAGGCGGAATGTTTTTGGGGACACGCGAAAGCATGACGTTCAACTTGCGGAATTTTTCCAACTCTTCGCGGCAAACGTTGCACGCTTCCAGGTGCTGGCTGATGTGGACGCGCTCTTCAACGCGCGCGCCGCCAGTGATAGCGTCATCGAGATAACCGGCCAGTTTGTTTTGTACCGTATGGCACTTCATCGGAAACCCTCGCCCGTGGAACTTGCCCGCGGGGACATCGATTCTGGCGACCGCGAAGCGGTCAACGATTCTGCGGACCGCGAAGCAGTCAGCGATTCCGGCGATCGGGAAACGGTCAACCCCTCGGAAGAAACTGTGACGCGCCGCGCGGCCGAATACGCATCGCCGAAAGGCGACGGCTGAGCTTCGGAAACATTGCCATGCGAAGTTGTTTGCGCATGACGGGCTGGCATCTGGCGAGCTCCCAAAAGGGGCTCGAGAATTTCTTTCAGCGCGCGGCGCCCGCGAAGGATGCGGGACTTCACCGTGCCGACGGTGCATTCCAAAACTTCCGCAACTTCCTCATAGCTCAAGCCTTCGAGGTCGCGCAAAATCACCGCGCTGCGAAAAACATCGGGGACCTGCTGCAGGGCGCCATGGACGGCCACTTGAATTTCGTGCGCGGCCAGTTGCTCAAAGGGCGTGGCGCAGAGATCCTCGATTTCGATGTGGGCTCGGCCTTCTTCCGGTTCGGCATCGATGGAAACGTTCTTTTGCAGATGGCGCTTGAACCAGCGCTTGTGATTCAGCGCTTCGCGGATGGCGATGCGGTAGAGCCACGTTTTCAAAGAGCTGCCCTGGCGGAAACTGCGAATGCCGCGAAAGGCTTTCAAGAAAACTTCCTGGGCGCCGTCGGCGGCATCGGAAGTGTCGCCAAGCATGCCGAGGATGAGGTTATAGACCGGCGCATGATAGTGCGTGACGAGCCAGTCGAAGGCCGTCTCCGAGCCGGCTTGCAGCTCATGGACGAGTTCGGCTTCATCGCGGCCCCATGACAGGGCACTAGCCCAATCGGACACTGCCGGCCTTTCCGACCCGCTTGCTGGAAGCGAGCCACCCTGCTAATCGGTCCAACTCTAGAACGCTGGACCTAGGCACGACTTGCGTTGGGGACCAAGATCGAGCCGTCCCCGATGTCCGCTCACTATCATTAGACACCGGGGGGAGCGGAGTTGTTTCCCCGGATCGTGAAGAATTCTCGTGCCTTCGCTCATTGTTGCACCAAGGGCGTTCGGCTGCAATGGGACGAGAGGATCGTTTGAAAGTTTGAAGGTTGCACGTTGGGAGTACCCCCACCCCGGGTCGTTTTTGGCAAAGAGTGCGGAAACGCTTGAGAAGAAAGGAGTTGAGGTTCGCGCGGGTGCAAAAGAGTGCGCAAAAATTTGAAAAGAAAGGGGATAGGACAAGACGCGTTGGTTTGTGAAACGTTTGAAGGCCGTAATGTAACGGAAAAGAGGCGGTTGGTTAACGATAACTGCCCCTCCCCCCACCATTTTTTGGAACTGCGCATTCTAAAGGACTTAGATCGGAGATTGGCAGAGGTCGATGATGATAGTAAAGAAGTTAGCGGGAAGTTCAAAGATAACTTCGCGGAACTGCGCATTCTAAAGAACTTAGGAGCGGGTGCAAAATTGAAAAACGAGGGTGGAAAATGTCGCGGAACCGGAAAACAGGCGGCGGCCAATTTTGGGAGAAAAAAGAGCGGGCGAGGATGGCATTCGAGATACACGATGGAGAATAGCACGCCAGGTATCAACTTGTTAAGTGAAAAGCAGTGAATGGTAGAAATTGACGGTTGAATGGTCGTAGGGGCTGGTTGAATGGTTGACGGGGCGGGAGGCGCGCAAGAAAAAAGCAAAGTCAAAACCCGCACCCTTTCCCAAAACCGGAAAGGGATGCGGCACCCGAGCTCGCCTCCTCATTTAAGGGGGCGCCACGCGCCTGATGTTAGCTAAGTAGCAGCGACCCGCCTAGTAGGTCCACGAATGGTCTGACGCGCCGTGTTCACACGGCCGAATCGTGCCGCGCGGGGCCCTTTCCATCGCAATCGTGAGAACGCCGTCCAAGGCAAGTCCAGCATTCCCGAGTTGCACCTGGGAATCGTGCGAGTAGAACCGGAGGCTTCGAATCCGGTTCTCTCTCGGGGGAAGGTTGCATGTGACTTTTGTGATCTCATTCCAAGGAATCAATCTTTGTCGATAGCGCAGCGGTGCCGCACCCACAAGGATTCCATCCTGCGAAATGATCGTTGGCTGTGTTGTCTCTAGTGCTACGAAGAAGACAGTCGCACCAACACCCACCGCCAGAATCACGAGATAAAAAAATAGGCCAAGCACTAGGAACGGACGGCTGCTCCCCGGCGGCAACGGTAATTTGCCCTGCGACATCCGGATGCAAAGGCGGAGGTTCTTGGCCCCCCAGGAAAGAGCGAGTGCGGCAAAAATGAGAAGGGGTATTCCGCAAACGATTTTGAAGGACGTTGGGGCAAACGGCACGCTTATTGGGTCCATCATTCGCTGTCTCTGCCACCAAGGGGCTTCAGACCAGCACGGGCTCTTTCGCCATTCTCACGTTGCCGTTGTTGTAGTTCTTTCCACACGAATCGCAGAACAGCGCCCGGTACGTCGTGCCATCTTTCGCGCTGGCGTTCTGGAACGGGTTCCAGCCCTGGGTCTTGGTGAGCTTGCCAGTCTGCGTTAACGCCTGAAAGAGATGCTCGCAGATGTAATCCATTCCATCCGCCTCTCCCTTTTTCGCGCCGTTGAGCTTGTGAATCCAGATTGTTTGCGCCATGAGGTTCCTCCCGGTTCAGCTCCACTGTGGCACACGCGCAGACACCCAAACACCTGCCCGGAGGGGCAGATGTGCTTCGTTGGGCAACCAGCAGAGGGGGTGGGACTTACGGGATCGGCGGAGGGTGGAGCGAAAAGTCACAACCCAAGAGAGCGGGCCCAGCCGCGTGCCGAATTGCGCCTGGATTAGGGCTTGGGTGGTTCTTTTGCCGGGGTTGCGGCGGGGGCTGGCGCCCTGGTGTAGATGATCTTCTTTGTGCCGCCTTCGCAGGTGCCGACGACTTTGCCTTCCGCGTCCTTGTCCTTCGCTACGATATCCAGGGTGTAGCCCTTCACGCCTTTGGCGTCGAGCTTCTTGGTGATTTCATCCTTCAGCTCTTCGCAAGGCTTTGCCGCCTGCGATGGTGCTGGCGTTTGTGTTTGCGCTGCGGCTTGCGCGTGGGCGGACGCGGAAACGAAAAGTAGAACGCCAGTTGCGGTTAACAGTTTCATGGTATGACCTCTGTGGCTGGTTGCCGGATCACAACGGAGCATAGCATCGGTTCAGCGCATCCCGCTCCTACTGCACAGCACATTCACCCTAAGAGATACGGGATAGGTTCAAGCTGCCAACGCCAAAGTCAAAAGCCCCAGGTATGAAACCGTACCTGGGGCACCCGGCATTTCGATGAGCGGTCGCCACCTTACAAACAAAACGACTCTTTTCAAACAATATGAGAAAACGTTCCGTCTGTCCCTGAGTTTCCAGATAGCAATCGACTTCCCGAAAGATTAGAATTTATGAGGGAACCAGGGAGGTTAACGTGTCCCGTATTCCATTCTGCGGCCAACGAACTAAGATGTCGCGAGAGGAAGCGATCGACCACTATATCTTGCTGCGGCTGCGCTTCGAGGACATCAAGCGCTTAGCGTTTCTGGTGGAGAGTCTTTACGCAAGAACGATTCAGCTTCCGAGTGGATCTCCATTCACCCATACCGATTTGAAAGACACCGCCAGAACCGCCTTCTTCGGCTGGTTTGCGACGTTGACGGATAAGGATGGGAGAGCCATATACGCGTTTGATCCGCTCTTCGTTCTCTTTCCTCACCAGCGACATCGGATCGGTCTTGTACAAATGGAATGCGAGGCATGCCACAGCGTGCTTCATCAATTTCGCAACAACGTCGCGTTCCATGGCCGCGCGGAGGTTGCTGCCCAAATCAAGGCGCGCCAGGCTCTCAGGGGAGAGGACACATTCCTGGATTTGGAGTCTGCGCGACAGGATTTTCGCCAGCTCATGACCGAGCTGATCGCAGAGGAGTTGAGCGCCATCGGGGAACTGCCACAAAAGCTCGCCGATCTTGGTGTCTCCCGCCATCCCGCCTTTGCAAACGTCGCGGCCGCCCGGTTGGCTCTCGACTCTGCGTACTTGAGCTGCGAGGTGTTGGAATAAGAGACGCCAAGGTTCGACCGATATGGACCCCGGAGGGCGCGCTGTGAAAAGAAAGACCTACTACGCTCATGCACTATGTATCTATGGCCACCTACACGAAAAGAAAGAACTGGCGGCGATTCGACGGCGGCTTAAGCCTACCCAAATCGTGAATCCAGCCAGATACGATGACGACCCAGAGAAGCGGAATGACACGCTGGGCTTCTGTTTTCGACTGATCGACAAGGTTGATGTGCTGGTCTACAGCAAACTTCTCGGAAAGATCACTGCGGGCGTCGGGGCTGAAGTGAATCATGCGCTGAAGCTGAAGATGCCGGTCTACCAACTCCGGGATGGGAAGCTGGTAAGACAAACCAAACCCGTAAGCTACCTGTCGAGAGATGCCACGATTTCCCTGTACGGGGAATGGCGGTCGAAGTATCTGTGGTCTTAGGTACCGCCTTCGTTTAATCCTTTCGTGGGCGCCGAGCCTTTTTCCCCTTGGGCTCCAGCCTCTTCAGCCACGCGTTGACGATCCTGGCCATCTGCTTCCCGACGTCCTTACCAAACTGACGTCCTCCGCTAATCGCCGCTGCTCCGAAGAAAGTCACAACAAGGCCCTCCACGGCTCCGGTCAGGAGCATCGCCATGTCCACCATGCTCGGCGGCGGATTTGGTAGCCGGTACCTGATTTGGACTTCTTTGATCGGCCAACGCTCGGCGAGTTCCTTCTGGAGTTCTGGCAGGGCGGCTTCCAGCGTTTTCAGGTCGTAGGTTCCTTCCGGAAAGCGTATAAATACCCCTCCCGGTTCGTCCTCGGAGTCGCCTCCGACAAGTCTGACAATTGGGGACATACGTCGGCCAGAGTTTATCACGGCGTTCTTCCATCAACACCTCGTTTTACATTCTTACTGCACGGCGGGGGGGCGCGGAGTCGGAAAATCCATATTTCCAGGCATTGGGCTTGTGGAGAGAATATCAGTGCGGTACTTCTCGGCAAAAGTATAGTAGGGCGGAGGGTGGCCCAGGTTCGCTTTTTGAACAGTTCGAACAACGAACCTGGGGCACCCTCCGCGTTGTTTTGATTCTTGTGTGTGCTACAGGCTTCCTCGTTGGATGGAATGGAGCGAAACGGGCAGGGCTGAAGCCCTGCCTCCACAAGGAAGAAAGGCACACACCGGAAGATTGCCCCACTGACTGGGCGTGGCCAGCCCCGCCACTAAGACAAAGGCATGAACAGCACGGGTCTGAAGACCCGCCACTACAGGATTACAGAGGCTTCCTCAAAATTGAGGCGAGGATTGCGCGGGTGGAGCTTGCTTGGGTCTCCATAGCCGAGATTGCAGATAAGGTTGACCTTCCATTTGCCGTCCGGAAAGAAGGCCGCATTGAGTTTATCCGCGTCGAAGCCGGACATCGGTCCGCAATCCAGGCCCAAAGCGCGCGCGGCCAGGATGAAGTAGGCGGCTTGAAGCGAACTGTTGCGGAAGGCGTTCTCCTCAATAAGAGGTTTATTTCCGACAAAGTAGGAGCGGACATCCGCCTGGGGAAAGAGCCTGGGAAAGTTCTCGTGGAATTCGGTGTCCCAGGCGATGATGACTGTTACAGGAGCGGCCATGGTTTTGTCGACATTGCCGGGCGCCAGGACTGGCTTGAGGAGCGCCTTGGCGCCGGGAGTGGTTAGAAAAACGAATCTGGCAGGCGAGCCGTTGGCACTGGTTGGACCAAGACGCGCGAGTTCGTAAGCCTTGCGCAGGAGCTCAACTGGCACGGGCTCGGGGAGCCACGCGGAGTGGGTGCGCGCTTCCCGGAATAGTTGATCGAAGGCATCTTGCGAGATCGGGGTTTTGATGGCAGCAAGACTTGTTGTTTCAGATTGATTTCGCATTTTGGTTCGCTCTTTCTGTTGGCGATCAGCGAGAGCGCCGGGCATCCAGGCTGAACGGTCCTGCTCCGAGCTGAGAAATCAGCAAGGCGCCACCGAGCATGGCGACATTCTTCATGAACAGAATCATTTGGATCTGCGCCATCATGGGGTCGGTTACAGTCCAAAACTTGTGCATCATCAAGGTAACTGGAACCAGGAAGACTACGAGGAGCCAGGCGCCAAGTTTTGCGCGATAGCCCAGCAAAATGCTGAGGCCGCCGGCGATGGACAGCACACCAGAAAGCGGTACCGCGATGGAAGCCAAAGGTACGCCTGCTGAAGCGGCGTAGGCGATGGTTTGGCTGTTGAAGTGATTGGCGCCGGCCATCAGGAAAATCAGCGCGAAGAGAAACCGGCCCAAAACAACAACTACACCCTGGGAAATGCTTCTTGTTTCCGTGCCGCTGGAAATTGCGATTGAATTCGTTGCCATGTTGTTCCTCCTTATGCGCGTTTGGATGAGCTGAGATGCCTATTGGTTACTATAAATAACTACTTGCATTTGTACAGTAGGAACTTTAAAGTAACTGAGTGAGGAGCTACCATGCGACAGTCCGCGATAGAACCACCCCATTGTCCCTTCGGTGAGTTGCTGGAAGTGCTGGCCCGGCCCTGGACCATGCACGTTCTGTGGGTTCTGAGCACAAACGGCCCCACGCGCTTCGGAGCGCTACGGCGGCAAGTGGCGGGGATTTCTTCGCGGGTGCTGACGGAGCGTCTCCGCGTTCTGGAGCAAAAAGGCTTCGTCTTGCGCGACTACGAGCCGACCATCCCGCCGTCGGTGACCTACAGCATCACGAATCGGATGAAGGACATCAGCAAGGTGCTGAGCGGACTAGACGAACTGGCGCGGAAGTGGCAGCAGGAAGACGCCCACGTGCGGACGAAGCCGGAGGGCGGTAAAGTCCGTGCTCAACGCGCGGAGGTTCGAGAAGGCGCTCCTGCTTAGCTATTTGTGACGGAGAAAACTCCCAACTTGGGTGGGGCACTCGCTACTCCGCAACTGGGGTGATCTTATTGACGTGAATTGTCTTCTTCGCGGAATCAAACTGGCCGACCAGCGCCACATGGGCGGCAGGGAAATTTTTGACGGCTTCGGGATTTTCGACGATCCAGATTGCTCGATCATCGTCCGCTACAAAAACGGCCCGTTGAGGTTTCCACTCCGGGTGACCGACCGAAGCGCCTCCCCGCCAGCATTTCTGCACGCAGTCTGCGCGTCCGGGCTTCGTGTGTTGGGTTCCGCAGCTTTCATCACTGATCCAGCCGGTACGAGGCGCATTCTTTTGTTGTGCCGAGAGTGGGCCGAGCGCCGCGAGAACGCCCGCAAACAAGAAAAGAAAAACTATTCGGCGACCGATCATCTCTTTCCTCCCGCTGGGGCAACCCGCCTTCACATGTACTCCGCCCACCCGGCTGAGCAAAGTCTAACACCCTGTGAGGCGTAGAGATGCCTCCGCCCTTCATCCAGATAGAGATTAGTTGGAATCCGAATCGGCGTCGGATTCGGATTCGATGCCGGCGCGGGCGATGAGTTGGCGGAGGGCGTCTTCGCCGCCGGCGCCGCGCTGGGTTCCGGCGATGAAGCCTTCGCGGTCAATCACGACATAAATGGGATAGGCATTGGCCTGATACATGGCGGCGAGATTGGTGTCTTCCATCATGACGAGCTTGCAATTGCGGGGATGCTGCTCCAGATATTTTTTGACGGTCTTTTTGGATTCGCCGACGTTGATGGCTAGGAGGATGAAGCCTTTGGGGGCGAGCTCGTGGCCGATTTTGTCGACGAAGGCGGCTTCGTCAGCGCAGAAGCCGCACCAAGTGGTCCAGAACTCGAGAAGAACGACTTTGCCTTTGATGGTGTCGTTGGTGAACTTTTCGCCGGTGGTGGTGGTGGCGTTGAAGCGCGGGGCGGGCTCTTTGTCCTTGGGTGCGGCGAGCGCACAGAGAGCCGCGAGCAGCAACGTGCAGGCAAGGGTTATTCGCGCTGGGAGGGTTGGCGCCAAGATTCGGGGAATATATCACAGACTAGCGAGACACAGTGCTAATTGCTTGATTGGTAGTAATCGGGTGCCCGGATGATCAATCTTGCAGCTTGTGCCACCACTCGCGGAGGGACCGGCAGCGGCCATTCTCATCGAGGGAGATGAGGAAGATGCCGTCTAGTTTGGTGCGAATGCCCTGGGGAACAATGACGAAGGAAGCCCACCAGCGAGCGCTTCCCTGCTCCGGGGTCACGGAGAGGATCTCATATCCAAATTGAATTTCCTGTTCAGTCTGGGCTACGTGCCTCCAGTAGTCGAGAATGGCCTGCTTGCCGCGCATCGGCTCGACGAATGGGTTGACCTGATAGGTGCCGTCTTCCGTGAACAGGTCAGCAGCAGCCTGCGCGTCGCGGCTTGTCCACGCGCGACCGTAAGCATCCAGCCAGGATGCGAATGTTTTTGGGGTCATGCTCATGTCAGCGCCAGAGGGTACACCAAGAATCTTGGATAGTCCCGTGGCCTTCAACGTTCGCGATGCAAGAGTACCCGCGTGAGTAGCAATCGGGGCGGGGGTGTGTTAAAGAAGGCGCGCACGGAGTGGAGGGATTATGCGCTTGAGAATGAAATTCGGGCTTGTGCTGATTGTGGCGGTGATGGCGGTTCCGGCGTTTGGGCAGGGGCAGCCGGTGGACAAGACAATCGTGGTGTTCGGGCAGTCCATTCATTATTTTGATTTGGGGTCGGGGCCGGTAGTCGTGCTGCTGCACGGATTGGGGAGCCGCAAGGATGATTGGCTGCCGGTGCTGGAGCCGATGGCACAGAAATACCGATTGCTGGTGCCGGACCAGATTGGGTTTGGGCGATCGGACAAGCCACTGCTGGACTACAGCGTTCAAACGTGGGTGGATTTTCTGAATGAGTTTTTGCGGCAATTGAAGGTGGAAAAGGCGAGCCTGGTGGGCGAATCGCTCGGCGGATGGATCGCGGCGCTGTACGTGGCGGAGTTAGGTGGCGGCGCGCATTTGATTCCAGTGGAGAAGCTGGTGCTGGTGGACGCGGCGGGGCTGAAGCAGGAGCAGCCGATTCCGGATTTGAATCCGAGTTCGCTGGCGGCGATGCGGGGAGTGATGGAAGCGGTCTTCTACGATACCAGCTGGGTGAATGAGGACGCGCTGCGGAAAATTTTCACGGATAAGCTGGCGGTGCACGATGGCTACACGGTGCGAAGCTTCCTGGCAAATCCCAAGCGCGATAAGGAAAGGCTGGACGAGCGGCTGGGGAGCATCAAGGCGCCGACGCTGGTGGTGTGGGGAAAACAGGACAAATTGTTGCCCATCGCGTCCGGGGAACGGTACGCCGCGGGAATCGCGGGGGCAAAGATGGTCAGTTTTGAGAAGTGCGGGCATGTGCCGGCGGTGGAAAAAACGGAGGAGTTTCTCGCGGCGGTAATGCCTTTTCTTGGGGGCGGGGCGGCAGCGGCGCACTGAACGGTGTTGCGGCCGGATTCGCTGCCGTCCGGCGACCGAGGCTGTTCATTCTCGTGTGGCAAGTGCCGGCTTGCGGCTATTTGGAAAGAGCGCGGTCGATGGAGAAGGCGCCGGAGCCCTTGATCATAATGGCCAGGGCGATGGCGAGCGCGAGAAGATGATACTCGATACCTTCGCCCTTTTGATCGCCGGCCCAGTTTGCGAACAAGCCGAAGTGCCGATGCACCATGACGACGGCGACCAGCATATTGCAGGCGATGCCGAAAGCGGCGACGCGGCTAAGCAGGCCGACAAGCAAGCCGATGCCGCCGAGGAATTCCGCGCAGATGGCCAGGAAAGCCAAGGGCGCGGGAATGTGCATGGCGCCCGTGAAGAAACCCATGGTGCCGGAGAATCCGTAGCCGCCGAACCAGCCGAGAGCTTTTTGCGCGCCGTGGGCGAAAAAGACTACACCAAGGATCAAGCGAAGGATGGTGATGACCGAATCATCAGTGGTATTGATGAGCTTGCGAAACATGCGCGTGCCTCCTTATCTTGGAAGATTGGACGGGATTCCACGAAGGGGAGATGTTACACCGATTTAGCTTTGTAGAGGACGCGAAAACGGCGGAATGTCGCCGAGCGGATGCCAAATGGTGAGGGGAGTTGGCAATCCGAGGCGGTGGCGCCGGAGGTTTTAAGTTGGTTACTAAAGTTTTGGGATGTGGGGCGGGCTGGCGAAAACATCGTATCATGTTGGCAGGTTTTCCAGCCGGAGGCAGCCATCGCATACCTAGAGAAACGGCGTTCGCCGAGATACTCGTTCATAGCCAGTGCCGAGCTGATCGAACAGAAGGCCGATGTGCGCATCGCATCGCGGGTGAGCGAATTGAGCCTGCACGGGTGCTACCTGGACATGATGAATCCTTTTCCAAAGGGAACGATGGTGCTGGTGAAAATTGCCGCGGGGGATGCGTTCTTCGAGGCCAAGGCAAATGTCATTTACGCGCAGCCGAATATGGGCGCAGGCCTAGGGTTCCTGGAGATCAAGCCGGATTCGCAAGCGGTGCTGGAGCGCTGGTTGGATGAGGCGGAGCAGGAAAAACAGAGACAGTCCGGGTAACCCCGTTTGCTCCTTGCGCGGCGGACGCGGCGGTTGAGCTTCAACCTAAACCACCATTAGAAGTCTTCCTTGGACTACATCGTGGAAAGGGATTCCATGAGGGCCAATTCCAATAGAAGAGAATTTCTGCGCGCCACGGCGCTAGCAGGCGCGGGACTGGCGCTATCGAACGCTCTGCCCGCAGCGTCGAATAAATCTGTTTTGGTGTTCACAAAATCGTCGGGATTCGAGCATGACGTGGTGAAGAGAGTTGGCGGAAAGCCGAGCCTGGTCGACGACACGGTCAACGAGCTGGGGAATCGGCATGGATTCAGCGCCGGTGTGACGAAGGATGGACGCATTTTTGACACCAAAGAGTTTCACTCTTACGCCGCCGTCGTATTCTTCACGACGGGCGACCTCACGGCTTTGGGCAAGGACGGCAAACCTCCGATGTCTGCCAAGGGCAAACAGGCACTGCTGGACGCCGTGCGCGGTGGAATGGGGTTTGTGGGCGTGCACGCGGCGACCGACACCTTTCATACATTGCCGGATCCCGCAGACCGCTCCAATCGCTATGTCGCTCATGGAGATCAGGAAGATCCGTACCTCCGGATGCTTGGCGCCGAGTTCATCACTCACGGGCTGGAGCCGCGGCTGCAGGATGCAAACTTGACTGTGAACGACGCGAAATTTCCGGGGCTGGAACGCGTGACTTCACCGGTAAGCTTCAACGAAGAGTGGTACTCGATGAAAGATTTCATGCCCGATCTGCACGTGATCCTCACGCTAGACACGCAGGGCATGAAGGGCGAGTGCTATCAGCGCGCGCCGTATCCGGTGACGTGGGCGCGGATGCACGGCAAAGGCCGCGTGTTTTACACCGCGATGGGCGACCGGCCGGAGAATTGGAAGAATAAATTTTTTTTGAACTTGCTCGCCGGCGGGATTCGCTGGAGCATCGGAGAGGCGAGCGCTCAACTGGATGCGAACCTGAAGCAAGCCGCGCCGGGTTATGCAGAAATCCCTCCAAAGTTTCCCGCTGCAAAGTAAGTACTTTCCCGTCCGGCAATCACTCGATACGAAAGACTGAACCCGGAACGATCACATGGGGATCGGCTGGTTTAGCCTTGGCTTGACGTACCAGCAGGGTGAATAGCCGTAGTGGGGGAAGAGGGAGTGGACGCAGGTAACGGTCTGCTCCGGATTCTGGGCGTCCACTTCATACTCCGTCTTGCCATTCTTTTCGGGGATGGCGAGGACGCGCAGAGTCTTGAGGGTTTCGAACGGGTCGGCAGGCTTCGGGTGGAGCAGGCGAACGCGAAGGTATAAATAGTCGGTGCCGTAGAGTAGCGCTAGAACCAGCGCGACGCCAATCAGAATTCGTTTTGCGAGAATGGATGCAAGGGTCAAGACAGATTTGGCGGCGCCGATGGGATTATCTCCGTCACGCAGATATGCTACCCCGAGTCGCAGCTCACTTCACTACGCCAATCACGGAGAGCCCGCGGCTCGGCCTGCGAATACCGCTAGAGAGTTGGAGGAGGAGGGATCCTCCTCCGCCGCGGATTCTCTCGCCGTGATGGCTCGACGGATCGCGGCCAGCGTGGCGTTCTCAACGAAGCGGACGCTGGCTCTGTCCAATTGAACACCGAGTTGCATCCACAACCTATCAAGATCCACACTCACCGGCTTGTCTTTCATCTTTGTGTACAGCGGCTGAAGAACATTCACCCCGACCGCGCGGTCTCCGGTTCTTAAAGCATCCTCAAGACTCCACTCCTTGCGGATGTCGCCACCGGCGCCGAGAATGCCACGAAGAGCATGCTCCAAGCTCTTGGCATTGTTTGTCTGGCGGCGAATCTCAACGTCAGCCAGGAGGCAAAACAGCGCCCCTCCCCAGTAGGTTCTCCCCCAGGTAGGTGTGTGATCCAGTCCGCGATCTCCAGCCTGCGGGAGTCCTTGGGGCATGTCCCGAACAAGCTCAAACCACATCTGCTCCGCTTTGAGGTGTCCTGCCTGAATCCGCGCGATCGGTTCGACATAAGTCGCGATCCCCTCTTCGATCCAATGGTGCCTCTCGTCCACGGAGGGAAACGCCAGGTGAACCATTTCGTGGGTCAGCATCCAGTCGGAGGCAAGCTCTGAAGGGGAAGTCTCGTTGCCGACGCGTATGGTGATTCTTCCGCCTCGATCGCCAAATGTCTTGCCGTTGCGGATGCCTTTTCCTTCGAAAGGAGTGATATGAATCAAGACTTGAGGCACGGGAAAGCGGCCATAATAGACAGTCACAGACTCAGCGGCCGAACTGACCCAGCGAAGGATGTCCTTCTCGGGCACTCGCAGCGCGCTGCCCTCGGTCCGCACGTCGATCCGAGCGTTCCCGATCAGCAGACTTGAACTCATCTCATCCTTCGCAAGCACAGAGGAGAAAGTAGCCAGAAAAAACAGCGCAGCCAAGGCTGCCCGGGCGAAGAAGCCCACGGTAGAAGTTCGGAGCATTGAATAACCATGAAACCCGTCGTGCTGAAGAAGCAGGCGATCAGGCTGGGACTGAATTCGCTTGCTTCACCCGCGGGAAACCAAAGAAAAATGCTATCGCCGTATCCAAAGAGATCTTACCCGCGCCAAAAACCAGCACGATCAAAGAGACTAGCAGAAACGCAAAAGGAGCGGCAGCAATGAACTTGTCTGGATCGGAGAAGAAAGAGAACAGCGCCTCGTGGTCTCCGATGACGTAGGCCATGATCATGTTCACGGTGAGCACCAGGGCGGTGATTCTGGAGAGCAGGCCCAGGGCAAGGAAAATGCCACCGAAAAACTCTACACAGGCAATGAAAACGGCCATCCGCGCGGGCATCGGCAAGCCCAGGGTGCCGAAATACTCCGCAACATTAGACAGATGATGGAGCTTGCCCCAGCCGCTCTGCGCAAGTTGCCATCCCCAATAAAGCCGCACGAGCAGCAAGAACGGAGATTGCAAGTAAGAAACCAAACCGAAGAACTGGTCATGCCACTGCCGAACTTTGGTGATTCGTTTACTCATGATTTTCACCTATGCTCTTTTCTTTCGGATTTTTTCGCCGCGCACGTTCTCCCCTAGCCGGCAAAACCAGCCCAGAGTTGCCCAAGTCTGAAATGAGTGTTGAACAAATGCGGCGCGGCCGGCTGCGGGGACTGCACTCTTTCGGAAAGCCAACTCGATGGCGCGCTCGATCGTTTTCCTGCTTCGCAGCGCGCCGAGAAGCGCAAACTCCTCCGGTTCGATGCGGCGAAAATAGACGGAGAAATCCAAACGATGAACGGCTAGAAAGATTTGCGCAGGTTTAAGCTTCGCAACCGCCCGGATCTTGCTGCGTTTTCTCCGTTCCTGAACCGCGTTGCTGGCAAAATCACCTGAGTCGTCGCCGCGCCGCACTTCCAGGAGCAGATTGTCCACGGGATAGTGCAACTCGAGGAGCTGAACATAAGGCTGAATGCCAAGCTGGAGATTCGGCGCCTCGACCTCACGGAGATCCTCGGAACGAAGGGGAGGCTTGGCTTGACCGTCGAAGGCTTCAATGTCCGCCCATTCGAGGCGAACCATATCGAGGGCCAGCACCCGCCTATCGCGTATCCAGCTCGGATTCTGGCGCAACCAACTCTCCAAGCGCGCGCCCAGATTTCGCAGCGTGAAAGAGCGCGAGGGACATTCCGTAAGATAAGCCTTGCACATGGATTCGAACCGCGGCCCGCCAAGAACAGCGCGCAAACCCGGAAAATCTTCCATCATGCTCGACAAGAGGCGCAGCCAGTATTGCCGATTGTAGATTTCCAGGCGTTCGAACGAGGTGAGGCGGTCATTCGGCTTGATGAAACGGGCTGCGTAAGAGCTCATGCGCCCTCCGCCAGGCGCGCGACGCTGCATACGCTCCGACGGAGTCAGGGGCTGCATCACGGCGCGAGCAACGGCCCGCTGAAGCGTGGCGAGCTTCACACCGCCACCGCCAACGCCGTATCGGCTAGGAAGCGGTTGGCCTTCAGGGCCTCCCGGTGAACTTCCTGAAAGGAAGGGATACTGTCGTCCCACTCCAGCAACGTAGCGGTGTGGCCCGCGCGCTGAATGGCGCGTTCATAGAGTTTCCAAACGGGATCGATCACCGGATGGTCGTGAGTATCGAGGATGTATTTCTGAAATTTCGAGTGCCCCGCGATGTGGATCTGCGCCACGCGCTCCGCGGGAACGCTGTTCACATAGGTGAAGGGATCGAAGCCATGATTTCGCGAGGAAACATAAATATTGTTGACATCCAACAGAATACCGCAGTCAGCGCGCTCCACCACCTCGTTTAGGAACTCCCATTCGGTCATTTCCGAAACATGAAATTCGGCGTAACTGCTGACATTCTCGACAGCGATGGGCACTTCAAGGAAATCGCGCACGTCACGGACCTTTTGAGCCGTAACGCGTGCCGCTTCGAAAGTGTAGGGCATGGGAAGGAGATCGTGGGTGTAACGTCCGTCCACGCTTCCCCAGCACAAATGGTCCGTGAGCCAGGAAGTTTTCGTCCGCTTGACCAACTCCTTCAGCCGCCGCAGGTGCTCGCGGTTGGGCTTCTCCGCTGAGCCGAAATACATCGAGACGCCGTGCTGTACTACTTTGTATTGCTCGAGGATCTGATCCAAAATGTGCAGCGGCCGTCCGCCGTCGATCATGAAATTTTCGGAGATGATTTCAAACCAGTCGACAACCGGCTTGCGGGAGAGGATGTGATCATAGTGCGGAGACCGCAGGCCAATCCCTATTCCATAATTTGTGAATCCATTAAACTTATTTTCAGGCATGTAAGCCTCCAGTGAACTAAGACGGGAGAGGGCCGGAACTACCGGCCCCCTCCGCGGAGAGAACCTCGATCCGAATTGGCGGTTAGGACGGCTTTGTCCCGCCGTCGGTCCGGCAGCCACCCTTGCCCTTGCAGGAGTTTTTGCCCTTGCAGCCGTTGTCGCCGGACTTGCAGGCACCTTTGCCCTTGCATGAGTTTTGGCCCTTACAGGCGTGTCTGTCCTTCTTGTCCTTGGCTTTTTCCGACTTCTGATCCTGGCTCTGGTCCTTATCCTGCGCGCTGAAAGAAGTCTTCAGCGAAGGAAGCAGAGTCGAGGCCTTGATTGCCGAAGTGGTCCCGGCGAATAAACCCGCGAACGCCGCGCCAGCCAATAAGGCCTTTGTCGTCTTCGTCATATGGGTAGTCTCCTGTCGATTAGATTGAAATACCAAATGCCATCCGGACGCCCCGTCCGCCTAGGAGATCGCAAATCTTGCTGCTGGGTTTGAAGACACTTGCTCGTCCCGCGATTTCAAGGCGGCTTGGACACCCGAAAAGGTATCCGGCACTTTGAATAGGAGTCAAGAGTTACCAAAAGGTTTCCGAGATTTTCGACCGGGGTTAGGTCGCGAACCGCCGAAAAGCGGGGCCGGCTCATAAAGATTGGAACCCTTTGACGACCTCCGACTCATATAGCCGCGGGGATTCTGGCTTTTGGGCTACCCTCCGCCGGCCATTCTGAAGGAATACATTCAATGGACCCGATTTTCCGCCGGTGCTCTATTTTGAGTGGGGCTGGTGCTGGTACGGTTTTGACAGCGACGTTGCACCCTGGCGTTTGGAGTTTGATTCTGGCCGTCGTCACAGGGACGGCTTATTCCGCAGCTCTGCGGCCCGCACGCCGGGCGTATCTTGACAACCTTATGAATGACAGGCGGCTCGCTGGGTGTCCCGCTACCTGGCGGTGGTTTCGCTTTGCAGGACGTAGAGGAAATACATGGGTAAGAATATGGTGGAGCCGATGGGATTCGAACCCACGACCTCCTCGATGCCATCGAGGCGCGCTCCCAACTGCGCCACGGCCCCACCGGAGTGAATTGCCTGCATCATTTTACCTCAGGGGATTCGCGGCGTCCATCTCCTGTGAGCAATCATTCTAAGCGGCACCTCCCCCAAATTAGCGTCACGACAATCTGCAAGGAACCCCTTGCCTTTAAGAGAGGAGGCGCGAAGAGGACGCGCGGAGATGGACGAGAAAAGCGTTGTGTGCGCGGGTGAGAGAGCGGCCGCGTAGAACGGCGGCGCCGATAGTACGAACGGCCTGGTCGTCGGCGATGCGGATGTAGCGGCACTGGGATTTTTTTTCGACAGCCATTTCGGGAACGATAGAAACACCCATGCCGGCGCCGACCATGCTGAGCAAGCTGCTGAACTGGCCGCTTTCGAAAACGATTTGCGGGTGGAGACGCGCGCGGTCGCAGGCGGCAACGGCGGTATCGCGGAAGCAGTGGCCGTCGCGCAGGAGCAGGAAAGGTTCGGCGCGGAGATCTTTGAGGGAAAGAGACGGGCGTGAGGCGAGTCTGTGTTTTTTCGGGATGGCGGCGAAGAGCCGCTCGGTCAAAAGAGCAAAAGTCTCGAATTCGTGGCCACGGAGGGGCAGCGCCAGGATAGCTACGTCAATGGTGCAGGAGCGGAGGCGGTCGAGAAGTACGGGCGTAATTTCTTCGACGACGGTGAGTTGAACCTGGGGGAATTTGCGCGAGAAAGCTGTTAAGCGCTGCGGAAGGAAGTACGGGGCGACCGTGGGAATCACGCCAACCGTGATGGGACCTCCGACAAACTCTTTGCCTTCGACGACGTCGCCCCTGGCGGCTTCCAGTTCGCGAAGGACGGCGCGGGCGCGCGGGAGAAACGTTTTGCCGAGTTCGGTGAGCCGGACGGAGCGCCCGAGGCGGTCGAAGAGGCGAGCGCCGAGTTCGTCTTCCAGTTTGAGGATCTGCTGAGAAAGCGAAGGCTGGGAAACGTGCGATTGTTCAGCGGCGCGGCTGAACGAGCCGGTTTCAGCGACGGCGCAGAAGTAGCGGAGTTGGTGGAGTTCCATCAGGCGGACCAGTAATCAGTTATCGATAATCAGTAAGAGTATGCCCTGCCTTGATCCAATTTTCCCGTCTCAGGGATAAACAGCGAACAGGAATCGTCGAATCTGCCATAGGCTATGCCTATTCATTGTATCCGAAGTAGATATTGGAACAATAGGTGGGCGAAACTTATTATAAGCCTTGGCTGGGTCTGGTCCCTCCGCGATGTGAGGCTGGCCAAGCGGTTGTATTTGTTTCAAGGATGGGTGATTCTTAGTCTACAAAACGCGAAAAAGCGAAAGACGATTGGAGAGAAACATGGCAACTGAAACGAAGTGCCCATTCGCGGGAACTCCCGCGCACACAAACCGGGAGTGGTGGCCGAACCAGCTCGACGTTCAAATTCTCCACCAGCACTCCATGCTGTCCAATCCGATGGGCGAAGAGTTCGATTACGCCAAGGAGTTCAAGACTCTTGACCTGAAAGCCGTGATCAAGGACCTGAATGCCTTGATGACCGACTCGCAGGATTGGTGGCCGGCCGACTTCGGGCACTACGGCGGGCTGTTCATTCGCATGGCGTGGCACAGCGCTGGCACGTACCGCATCCACGACGGGCGGGGCGGCGCCGGCGGCGGCCAGCAACGATTCGCTCCCCTAAATAGCTGGCCGGACAACGTGAACCTGGACAAGGCTCGCCGCTTGCTGTGGCCGATCAAGCAAAAGTACGGCCGCAAGATCTCCTGGGCCGACCTGATAATTCTTGCAGGAAACGTCGCTCTGGAGTCCATGGGCTTCAAGACATTCGGTTTTGGCGGCGGCCGCGCGGACGTGTGGGAGCCCGAAGAAGTCAACTGGGGCCCGGAAGGCAAGTGGCTGGGCGACGAGCGCTACACCGGCGACCGCGAGCTTCAGAAGCCCCTCGGTGCCGTGCAAATGGGACTGATCTACGTAAATCCGGAAGGACCGAACGGCAAGCCGGATCCCATCGCGGCGGCCAGGGATATCCGCGAAACTTTTCGCCGAATGGCGATGAACGACGAAGAAACCGTCGCGCTGATCGCCGGCGGCCACACATTTGGCAAGACGCACGGCGCCGGCGACGCTGCAAACGTGGGCGCAGAACCCGAAGCTGCCAGCATCGAGGAGCAGGGCCTCGGCTGGAAGAGCAAGTTCCGCTCCGGCAAGGGAGGCGACGCGATCGGCAGCGGCCTGGAAGTGATTTGGACCGAGACGCCGACCAAGTGGAGCAACAATTTCTTCGCGAACCTCTTCGGCTACGAATGGGAACTGACCAAGAGCCCGGCAGGTGCGCACCAGTGGACACCGAAGAATGGCGCAGGCGCCGGCAAAATGCCGGATGCGCACGATTCGTCCAAGCGTCACGCGCCATCCATGCTGACCACGGACCTCTCCTTGCGCTTGGACCCTGCTTACGAAAAAATTTCACGGCGCTTCTACGAGCATCCGGATCAGTTCGCCGACGCGTTTGCCCGGGCGTGGTTCAAACTTACGCACCGGGACATGGGCCCGATCGTGCGTTATCTCGGCCCTCTGGTTCCGAAGGAGACGCTGGCCTGGCAAGACCCGATCCCCGCGGTGAATCATCCGTTGATCGGGGAGCAGGAAATTGCCGGTCTGAAAACGAAAATCCTTGCGTCTGGGCTGTCCATTTCCCAACTGGTGTCGACGGCGTGGGCATCGGCGTCGACGTTCCGCGGCTCTGATAAGCGCGGCGGAGCGAACGGCGCGCGCATTCGCCTGGCACCGCAAAAGGACTGGGCCGTCAACCAGCCGGCTCAATTGGCGAAGGCGCTGCAGACGCTCGAAGGCATCCAGAAGGAGTTCAACGCGTCTGCATCTAACGGGAAAAAGGTTTCGCTTGCTGACTTGATCGTTCTCGGCGGCTGTGCGGCGATCGAGAAGGCCGCGAAAGCCGGCGGGCACGATGTGAAAGTCCCCTTCACGCCAGGGCGCATGGACGCGTCGCAAGAACAAACCGACGCCGACTCCTTCGCGCCGCTGGAACCAGCGGCGGATGGGTTCCGCAACTATCTCAACGGCAAGCAGCGCGTGTCGGAGGCGGAGCTGCTGGTGGACCGGGCGCAATTGCTTAGCTTGACGGCGCCGGAGATGACGGTGCTCGTAGGTGGCCTGCGTGTGCTGGGTGCAAACGTCGGGACCACCAAGCACGGCGTCTTCACCAAGCGGCCGGAAACCCTGACGAACGACTTCTTCGTCAACCTGCTCGACATGGGCACGGTGTGGCAGCCATCCAATGCGTCTTCCAGCTCCGAAGCTGTCTACGAAGGCCGCGACCGCAAGACGAACGAGGTGAAGTGGACCGGCACGCGTGTGGACCTGATCTTCGGTTCGCACTCGCAGCTGCGCGCTTTCGCGGAAGTTTATGCGTCCGCAGACTCGAAGGAGAAGTTCGTGAAGGACTTCGCGGCAGCGTGGACCAAAGTGATGAATCACGATCGCTTCGACCTCGCCTGAGATCGGCGGATCGAGCGAAGTCTCGGTTGTACATTTATTGCTGTTAGCCGGGAAAATAGAGCGGAGCGAGTTCGAAGTGTAGACTCGCTCCGTTTTATTTTTTCAGCACGAGCCAAGATTCGACTTCCGAATGTGGTCCGATTCTGTAGAATAGCCGCCTATGACAAAACTCACTTTTTTGGGCGCGGCGGGAAGCGTTACGGGTTCGAAGTATCTGGTCGAGGCGGCGGGCAAGCGGTTGCTGGTGGATTGCGGAATTTTTCAGGGCTCACAAGAGCTGCAGGACCGCAACTACAAGCCGCTTTCGATCGACCCCAAGACGATTGACTATCTCGTGCTCACGCACGCGCACCTGGACCACACCGGATGGTTGCCGGTGCTGGTGAAGGCGGGCTATCGCGGGCCGATCTTTGCGAATCCAGCTACGATTGAACTCACAACCATCCTGCTGAAGGACTCCGCTCATCTGCAGCAAGAGGACACCCTGCACGCGCGGATTCATAAGGATAGCCGTCACGCCAACCCCGAGCCGCTTTACACCCCGGAAGATGTTGATCCCACATTGAAGCTGATCAAGAGCATGCCGCGCAGCGGCAGCTTTGATATCAGCCCGGAGTTTCGCGTGACGTCTTACGATGCAGGCCACATTCTTGGCTCCTCAAGCCTGGAATTGGTCATCACCGAAGGCGGCAAGAAGAACGTCGGAGTGTTCGCCGGTTATATCGGACGGTACAACCAGGTAATTTTGAAGGATCCGACCACGCCGCCCTCGAACGCGGATGTGCTGATTTGCGAATCGACTTACGGCGATCGCGAGCATCCTGAAGGCGACCCCGCGGAAACGCTGGCGCAAATCGTGAACCGCGTGGCGAAACGCGGCGGGTCGATTGTGATTCCGTCATTCGCCATCGGGCGGACGCAGACGTTTATGTACTACCTGCGCCAATTGGAGGACCAGCAGAGAATTCCGCGCTTGCCGGTCTATGTGGACAGCCCGATGGCGCTGGACGCGACGGATTTGTACTTGAAGCACAAAGAGGACCATGACCTGGAATATGTTCGAGAAGAAGGAAGCGACGGCAAGGGCGATCCCCTCAACGTGCATGAATTCCATCTGACGCGGTCGGTGGAGGAATCTAAGGCCATCAACAACGTCAAGAAGCCCTGCATCATCATCTCCGCGAGCGGTATGGTCAGCGGAGGCCGCGTGTTGCATCACCTGGTTCAGCGGCTGCCAGATGCGCGCAATGCGGTGATCCTCGCAGGATTCCAGGCCGAGGGCACGCGCGGCCGCGCTTTGCAAGAAGGCGCAAAATCGCTCAAGCTCTACGGCCAGGATGTGCCGGTGGCCGCGGAAATCACGGAGATGGGGCAATTCTCGGCACACGCGGGAAAGAGCGAGTTGCTGCGCTGGCTGACGGCGCTGCCTGCGCCTCCCAAACAGACGTATCTCACCCACGGCGAACCAGTTGCAGCGCAGGCGTTGCAGGCGGCCATCTCGGAAAAGTTCCATTGGAAGGCGGCGGTGGCGCGGTATCTTGATACGGTGCCTGTAGGCGAATAGCTCTGGACCGGCCACAAATTATTTTTGGGAAGTCAGGAAACTATTTGCGGGCTCACCTCGTCTATGTAGGCAAGACCACTCGCGGGGTAGGGGGCTAACCACCACAGGGCAACCGACCGTCAGTCTCCTACCCCTAAAAACCTCCAATAGCCCCGAAACTTTAACAATTTAGATGAATTTTAGAAGCAGGAAAGTATTCTTGGAGACCATGGACGTGGATTCCAGTGAGCGCATCTGCTTTTTGGCATTGCGAGCTATTTCGCCGCGAGCGCGATTCGCGTTGTGGGGGTTTCGCGGGACATCGGAGGGATTTCCTCGAGTTCCAGGCCGGCGACAAACATTGGTGTCGGGGCAACTCTCCCCCAGCGGAACAACTCCCATCGAGCACGGATGAATTTAGTCTCCGGACGCAGCGAGAGATCGAGGATCATCTTGGTGGTGCCGCGGTAGAACTGCTGCGGCAGAATGAGGAGCGGCTTCTTCGACCAGGTTTCGCCGTCGGCCGAGCCCCAGATCGACACATCAAGTGACTCCTGTTCCAGTTGATCCGTGACGGTGAGGCGGCAGAGAAACGTCCGCGTGGCGTTGGCGGAAATGTCGAACGCGGCGCCGTCGCCATTGGCTTCCATGCGCGTATCATGCGGAATGAGATTCAGCGTCGCGGGTAGAGTGCTCATCAGGCGGGGATTCTAACACACAGTTTGTCCGTCTGCTGCCGATGCCACCGCAGCCAACCGAGACCAGCGGTGAATTCGTCAGGCGTGCAGCTTTGTCAGGCGCTGTTCGGCGGCGGCGAGCGTTTCTTCTTTCTTGCAGAACGTGAAGCGGACTTGCGAGGCGCCGTCGTGCGCGTTGTTATAGAAGCTGGAGCCCGGAACAACAGCGACGCCGATCGATTCGACTAGAAACTTGGCGAAGCGCACGTCTTTGGTATCGGCGTGAAAACGAACAGGATCGGGATCGGCGAAACGCGAGATGTCCGTCATGATGTAGTACGCGCCACGTGGCTTGAACACAGTGAAACCAGCGCTGCTGAGAATTTTCAGCAGCCGTTCGCGTTTGGCCGCGTAAGAAGCGGCGAGCTTGTCGTAGTAGCTCTGGGCAAAGTGCAAAGCGCTGGCGCCGGCCTGCTGCAGCGGGGCCGCCGCGCCGACGGTGAGAAAATCGTGGACTTTGCGAATGGGTTGCGTCGGTTCCGGCGGAGCCAGCACCCAGCCCACGCGCCACCCGGTAACGCTGTACGTTTTCGACAGGCCATTGATAACGATGGTGCGGTCGCGCATGCCGTCGATGCGCGCCATGGAGATGTGTTCGGCGCCGTCATAGAGAATGTGCTCGTAGATTTCGTCGGTGATGCAATAGGCGTTCCAGCGGACGCAGAGATCGCGGATGAATTCGAGTTCGGCGCGCGTGAACACTTTGCCGGTGGGATTATTCGGTGTGTTCAGAATGATCGCTTTGGTGTGCGGGCCAAAAGCGGCCGAGAGTTCCTTTTCGTCGAAGGACCAATCGGGAGTGCGGAGCTTGACGAAGCGCGGCGTGGCGCCGCTCAAAATCGCATCCGGCCCGTAGTTCTCGTAGAACGGCTCGAAGACCACCACTTCATCGCCGGGATTGATGATGGCCATCATCGCGGACATCATCGCTTCGGTTGAGCCGCAGCAGATGGTGATCTCCCGCTCGGGATCGTACCTAACACCCTGGGTGCGCTCGAATTTCTCGACAATAGCGTCTCGCAACGGCTTCGCGCCCCAGGTGATGGCGTACTGATTGATGTCATCGGAGATGGCTTGGCGCGCGGCTTCCTTGATCTCCTCGGGCGCGGCGAAGTCAGGAAACCCCTGGGATAGATTGACGGCGCCGTGCTTCAAGGCCAGGCGCGTCATTTCCCGGATTACGGATTCGGTGAATTGCTCGGCCTTAGCCGAAAGCATTCGGCGCGAGATTTGTGCCATCGAGAGGTCGGGAGCGGTCATTGCACCTTCTTAAGAGGATGAAATTGTAGCTGTAGAGGCGCAGCACCTGTCCCGACCTTGTCGGGATGCTGCGCCCCTACTAAGAAAGACTTAATTATACTTACGATTTCTCAGCGCGCGTGGCCGGTGGCGGCCTGCGTAGCCACGCTCGGCTGCCCATAAATCATGCGGTAGACTTCGGTGTTGCGCAAGACGACTTGCACGTATTCGCGAGTTTGCGTGAAGGGAATGGACTCGACAAGTTCCGGGATCTCCTCGTAATTGCGCTCCGCTTTCCAAGCAGCGATACGATCTTCGCCGGCGTTGTAGGCGGCGGCGGCATATTCCAGGGCGCCCGTCAGCCGCACCAGGCCCGCAATGTAAGCCATGCCAAGCTCGATATTAAAGTCTGGCTCGAACAGTCTGTCTTTCGCGAACCGGACGCGGAGCTGCTTGGCAAGCAGTTTGCCCGTTTTTGGCAGAACCTGCATCAAGCCGATGGCATTGGCGGAAGAGACCGCATCCGCCTGAAACGTGGATTCCTGGCGAATCAGCCCCGCGGCAAACATGGGATCGAAGTCGTTCCTGGCAGCTTCGCGGCGCAACGCGGCCTCGTAAGGGAGCGGATAGAGCGCCTTCCACGCGGCAACCGGCACATCGCTAATCTTCCGTGCATCAAAGTTCGGCACGATGATCCGGGCATAAGCCATGCCAGCGCCGTAGTGCCCTTGGTCGAAAGCCGCCTGCGCGGCTTCCAGCAAAAACCGCGGCGACGCTGTCGCGAAGTAAGCGTTCTTCAACTCCTGCTCGGCGGAGGAATCGAAAGCGATGGCGCGCAGCGCCTGCGCGCGCGCCCAGCGGTCCGCGGCGGCATCCGGAATCGGCTCGTCAAACGGATGAAGCGATGGCGGCGGCGGAATCTTCTCAACAAGCTCCGTGGGACTCTCTTCACCGGGACCAAGTTTGGCCAGCCGGGCAGCGGCGGCGTTGCCAAAGTAGGTTTGCGGGAAACGCTCGACCGCCTTGCTGTAATAGCTGCGCGCGCGTGCGCCATTCCCGCCGCGCTCAGCGATGCGGCCAAGCCAATAGAGGGCGTCGACGGAGTTGGCCGATGCGGGATACTTCGACAGAAATGTGGAAAGCCGGTTGTCGGCGTCCGGCTGGCGATTCAGGTAGGCGACCCACGCGATGCGCCATTCGCAGTTAAATGCGTATTTTCCGTTCGGAAAGGAATCCAAGACGCGCTGATAGGCGACGGCGGCTTTCTCACGTTCGAGTTCCACCCAATGGTAGTTCCCTGCCGCCATTAGGCCTTCTTCGTTCCATTTGCTCTCGGGATAATCCTTAGCCAGAGTGTTGAGCGCGTTAAACATCTCCGTTTCTTTTTTGGCGGTGCGATAAGCCTGGGAAAGGGCGTAGAGCCGCTCGGCATCCACGTCCAGGTCTGGGGTCTTTACCTCGGCGATCAAGGAAGGCGAACCCTTCAATTGCACGCGGCACTCCGCAGCGCGAAGCTGCGCCCGTTGGCGCGTGGGATTCGCTGGATCCTTGAGCATGGTGAGAAGTTTCTCGAATTCCGTGCGCGCTTCTTTCCATTTGTGCGCATCGTAAAAAGCCTGGGCGCGCTGCTCCTGCAATTCCACGCCGGGATAAACGTATTCTTTTCCAAGGGCGTGCATCAGCGGCGGTAAAGCAGAACCGGCAGGCTTGGCTTCGTCCGCCAGAGGGAATTTGTAGAAGACGGTCTGATAATCCTTGGCGGCCCGCGCAAGCTGATGCGCAGCCTGATAGGCATGAGCGCGATCGAAAAGCAGCGTGGGCTTCGACGCCGTGGCGGAATAGGCCTCGAGAGCGTCGATGGCCTCTTGCGGGTGCCCAAGCTGAACCGCCGTGGGCGCGAAAGCTTCCAGAAGTGGCTCGCGCATGGCTGTGTTTGGGTAATCGTGCTGGATGGTTTCGAGCGCTTTGTAAGCGTCCGCATTGCGTCCCAGAGCGCGCTGCGCTTGTGCGGTCCAGTAGAGCGCGTACTCGCGGAGCAGCGTGTCGTTCTGCGCCTTCAGCAACCACCCAAGTCCTTGCGCGGCGCGGTTCTTCGAATACTCTTCATAGCCAAGAGCCAGCGCGGCGCGCGCCCCCGACGCATCCGTAGTATGTTTGACGGCAAACGCCGAAAGTTTCTCGTACGCGCCGGGCGCGCCGTTGTGCAGTTCGCGTGCCAGGCCAGCAAGTTCTTTTTGCGCCGCCTCGTCTTCCGGCGTATCCGCGGCCACCTGAGGAGCGGGCGTCTCCAGCTTGCAGCCGGTCCTGCAGGGCGGCGTTTTGGGCTTTTTCGATTTGCGGTGCTGCTTGGACGATTGCGCAAAACTGGCTGACGCACCGCCAAACAACAATCCGAGAATGAGCGTCAACGCGACGAGAGCCCGTGACATAGAAACACAGAATAATACGGCGCTCCGGGAAGCGCCACAAAAGCGCGGAGCCGGCGTTCGATCAGTGATGGCGGGCGGGCGTGGCGTACGGGTATTCGCCGAGGGCGTGGGCGTCCCCTTCGGCCAGGATTTCCACCATCCAGCGATAAAAATAATCGACGGGGTGATCCATGATCGGTTTGAAGCGGCGGTCGTATTCTCGATGAGCTTTTTCAATGTCGTCTTTCAATCGCATGCAGAGATCCCTGTTTTGGCGGCCCAGACGCACCTGCTCCGGCCGCAGCATCTTAATATCCTGCATGGAAACTTTGGCCACCCGGTTGGCGCGGCGGTGCAATTCCTGCTCTTCGGGTGACAGGCGGTTCACGTCAAAGTCTTCGCCAAACTCAGTCTCGGCGCCGCCAACCGTGGGTGCCGGCTCGATCAGTTCGAGCGCTTCCGGCTCAGGATGCAACTCAAATTCGGTGGCTACGGGCCTTTGAACCACGGGGGTGGGCGGAGCCTGGGCCGCCTTCGGCGCTGGCTGCGAAGGCACGGGGCGCGCTGGCGCAGGTGGCGCCGCGGGCGCAACTTTGCCAACCAAATCGGTGATTTGCGCTTCCATCGGCGACCGCGCGCCAGTATGCATCGAGACCGCCACGAATCGAGAAAGCACTTCCAGAGTAGCGGCCAGAGAAGCCGCGGATGCTTGTGCGCGGAGCAGTGACGGCAGCGCGTTGGTAGGCTTGTTGCTCGCACACGCGGACACCACGTCGCTGACGGCATGATGCAGCTCATCCGCCGTTCGCTTGACACTCTCGAGATTGTCCCGAAGCGCTCGCACGATCGCTTGTTCCACCACGCTGGATTCTTGTGCCATGCCGGTTTTCGGCCTGCCTGCGCCCAAAATACCCCGTCTTCGCATTTTGGAAGGCAAGTGCTTTGGAGTCAACGCCCCAACGGTACCGGTGTGCCTAATTGTTGCTTAACCAGCAGGAACCGTGAACCACAATCCGGTACCGGTCCAACTGGTAATCGCGTCTGGAAGGCAGTTCTTCCTGACGCTGTGCAGTTACCTAAGACGCGGCCCGCCCCTGTCCCAATGGTATAATCTATACGGAGGGGGCGACACGGTTTCGACGGAAGCTGTCGCGGCCCGAAGGCATGCCGGGACCCACCTGCCCGTAACTTGGTGGAAACTAGAAATGCCAACAACAACTTGGCACTTGCAGCTTAATTAATTAAGTTGCCGCTTCCCCGGGCTTTGCTCATGGGCCCGGTCAGAGGCGTCACACAGTGAGCTGGCCCGCTCCTTTCGGTCCGTAAGGCGCGGGCGAGAACCATCGGACTAGCCGGCTGCGTTTCTTGCTCATTCTGAGCGTGGCGGGCGAACCAAACGGAATTGAGCTAAGCATGTAGGCTTCGTGTCGTAGCGCTTTTCGGACGGGGGTTCGACTCCCCCCGCCTCCACCATTTCCCGAGATGTTTACGCCCTTTCAGGATCTCGCTGCCGACCCGCACATTCGCGGCTTCTTGCACGCGCCTTCACAGAGCGGCAAGACCATCGTCCTCACGCACGGTGCCGGGGCCAACTGCCAGTCGAAGTTATTGATCGAAATGTCCGAGGCGTTCGCCGCCTCCGGTTTCGCCGTGCTGCGTTTTGATTTGCCATTCCGCTTGGAGCGCCGGTTCGGGCCGCCGTCACCCGGCAGCGCAGCGCGGGACCGCGAAGGTTTGCGCCGGGCAGCCATGCTGATGAAAGAGAAGCAACCTGGGCTCGTATTTCTCGGCGGCCATTCCTACGGCGGCCGGCAATCGTCCATGCTCGTTTCGGAAGATCCTGGGCTTGCTGACGGTTTGCTGCTTCTCTCTTACCCGCTGCATCCTCCTAAAAAGCCTGCCCAGCTTCGCACGGCCCATCTCCCGAAACTAGGTAAGCCTGCTTTTTTTGTCCACGGCACACGCGATCCTTTCGGAACGATTCCGGAAATGCAATCCGCCCTGAAGCTGATTCCCGCCCCGCACGCCCTCCTCGAGGTCGACGGCGCAGGCCACGACCTCTTCGCCAAAAAGGCTCTTGGCGAATTACCGGCCCGTGTTGTTAGCGAATTTTGCGGCTTCCTCGGAAAGTCCGTTGCGCGAGAAGGCCAGTCAAGTGCGTGAGGAGATCTGGAACTTTTCCAGCCTCAAGTTCCGAACCGCAGCGCGGTCCGGGCTTTCGCTTTCGCTGCCTCTTCTTCCCGGTTTTTCGGCGGTGCAGTCGTTTCGAGAGAATGAATCAGACGCGCTGATACTCTTGCGATTTCCTCGATCGCCGCTTGAAACGCCTCTTCGTTGGCCTTCGACGGCTTGTGGAACCCGGTGATTTTTCGGACGAACTGGAGAGAGGCCGCGCGCACCTCTTCGGGGGTGACGGGCGGATCAAAATTGAAAAGCGGTCTGATATTCCTGCACATGTGATTCAGCCTCTGAGTGATTTTAACGACGGAGGACTAGGAAGTGCCAGCTGTTCTTGTTTTGGCGCCCGCGAGCCGCTGGCGCGCGTATCCGCACCAAGGGCTTGACGGATCGAGCGTGATGTAGGCCTGCCAATGCCGCTGCGCTTCGTTGCGCGCGCCGAGCTTCTCGCAAACAAACGCGAGGTTGTAATGCGCGTCCGGATAGTTTGGATCGAGACGCACGGCGTTGCGAAGATGCAGTCGCGCCGCCTCGAGCCTGCCGACTTCTTCCAGAACGCTGCCTAAATTGAAATGGGCCAAAGCATTCTCGGGGTCGACTTGCAAAGCACGCATGAAATATTCCGCGGCCTTTTTCAGGTTCCCTTCTTCGTAGCAAAGCGTTCCACAATTGAGCAAAGCATCCACCTTCTGTGGATCAATGCTCAAAGCATGGTCATACGCTTCGATCGCTTGCGCCCTGGTATTTTCCTCGGCGTCATATTCGAGCGCGGTAGCCAGCCAGTCATCGGCATTGGGCCCGGCCATGACGCGCACTTTTTCCCCAAGCTCGCGCGTCTCGAAATTCAAAACGAACTGACCCGAGAGCGGTTCCAGCCGCGCTTCACCGCGCTCCACGAGGATATCTTTTCCGTCGGAAAAGACGCGCAGCTCCGCCAAGGGCGCTTGCGCATGAGAAAGTTTTTCACGAAGCGCAGCAAGCGCACGGCGCAGGCGGCTGGCGGGCACTCCTTTTTCGACCAACTGCTTCACGGTCCGGAGGCCGATCAGGTCGCGAAAATCGTAGAAGCGGTTTCCCTGTTCTTTTCGAGGAGAGACGAGCCGTAAGCGATCCCAATAATCCAGCTGCTTCGCGGTCAGGCCCACAATGCGCTGGACATCTTCTGTGTTGAATGTGTCCGTCGCGCCCATATTGAAATTAACCGCTGGCCTTCTTTCCTGCCCTCTTCGGCACGGAGGAGATCGGTTGCACGGCTCGAGCTGGAGGCTTCTTGCCCACGGGCGCCTCCGCTGCCACTGCGGGCACGGAGGCCGCAGCCGGCGTCTGCTTTTCCGCGAGGCTCTTCTTGAGCGCTTCCATCAAATCAATCACGGGAGCCATATGCGGCTGCGCCACTTCGGTTACTTCCTGGCCTTTGAGCTTGGCCGCGATCATCACCTTGACGTTTTCTTGATACTCGTCTCTGTATTTTTGCGGCTCGAAGTGAGCTGCAAGGCTCTCGATGAGCTGTTGCGCGAGCTTTTTTTCCTGCTCTTTCAATTCCACCTTGTCCGTCGGAACGGATTCAGCCGCGCGAATCTCATTGGAATAGAACATGGTGTGCAGCGTCATCCCCCTGCTACCGGGCCGAAGGATCACGATGTGTTCTCGTTGATGCATGGTGAGCTTGGCGATGGCCCCGTAGCCGGACTCTTGCATGGCGTTCAACAGCAGCTTGTACGCCTTCACACCAGCGTCCTCCGGCGCAACGTAGTAAGAGGAGTCGAAATACAGCGGGTCCATGTCGTCCAGTTTCACGAACTCCAGGATTTCCATGACCTTTGCCGAGGAAGGCTCGATCTTGTCGAGCTCCTCCTCGCTGAACAGGACATACTGATCCTTTTCATACTCGTGACCCTTCACGATTTCGGAGCGTTCCACGTTGCGGTTGCAAACAGGGCAAAATAGGGGCTGTTTGAGCCGCGAATGGCACACATTATGGAGCTGGTTGAAGCTGATGCGCTCGCCGCGCGCGGCAGCGGACATTCGCATGGGAATGGAAATCAGCCCAAAGGTGAGGTGACCTTTCCAGACGGTCGAGGCCATAGCGACACTCCTTCAAAAACAAGCTGGGACAGTACACAAGCTTTTTAAGGTTAGCCGCCCACCCCATCAGGAATCAAGACGAATCGTCGACGCGTAGTTTATCAGTCAGCTTAGTCTTAACTGCATTTGGTCAGGGAGGCCTGAGGTCCCCCGGAAAGGTCTGGGATAGAATGCCATCATGGCCAGGCTCGAGGAATACAAGCGAAAACGCCGCTTCGACCGGACGCCGGAGCCACCCGGCGAGCCCGCACCGGCCGTCAAAGCCGCCACGGCGGGTAAACGCGCGCGGCTGCCAATGCCCAGATTGCCGCAGGTGGAGGTCCGCCCCGGCCAGGAGCATGGCGACACGTTCGTGGTTCAGAAGCACCGCGCAACGCGGCTGCACTACGATTTCCGGCTGGCCATCGATGGCACGCTGAAGTCGTGGGCCGTGCCCAAGGGACCTTCTCAGAGCCACGCCGACAAGCGGCTGGCGGTGCACGTCGAAGATCATCCGCTGGACTACGCGAACTTCGAAGGGAAAATTCCGGAAGGCAATTATGGCGCGGGAACCGTAATGGTATGGGACCGCGGGACTTTTCACGTGGAGGGCAATCCCGACGCGCTGAAGCAGCTGGAAAAGGGAGAAATTAAGTTCAGCTTGAACGGGGAAAAGCTAAAAGGCAGCTTTGTTTTGGTGAAACTGAAACAAAGCGAAAAAGGCAACGAATGGTTGATGATCAAGCACAAGGATGCCGCCGAAGATTCTTCCTGGGATATCGATGAGCACGACGGTTCCGCCATTACTGGACGCACGATAGAAGAGATTAAGGAAGAGTTGCCGCCCAAACGCAGGGCAATCCCAATTCAGGCGTCCGAGTTGCAAGGCGCACGCAAGGCCACAATGCCATCTCGCGTCGAACCCATGCTGGCGACGCTCGCCGACCACGCGTTTTCCGACCCCAATTGGCTCTTTGAGATCAAGTGGGACGGCGTGCGCGCATTGGCGCGCATCGAGAATGGCGCCCTGACGCTGCGCTCTCGCAACAGCATCGACATCACCAAACGCTATCCCGAACTGGCGTCTCTTCCCGATGCGCTGGCTGCCCGCCAAGCAATTGTTGATGGAGAAATTGTAGCCCTGGATGCCCAAGGTCACAGCAGCTTCGAACGCCTGCAGGAACGCATGCACGTGCGCGCGCCGAGCGAAAACTTGTTCGCGCAGATTCCCGTCGTCTACTTTGCTTTCGATCTTCTCTACTGCGACGGCTACGACCTTCGCGAGAGCCCGCTGCTCGAGCGCAAGCAGCTCCTGCAGCGCTTGCTTTACACAACCGAGCGGTTTCGCTACGCCGACCATCAGTTGGAGCACGGAAAAGAGTTGTTCGCGCTGGCGGGACAAAATGGTTTGGAAGGGATCGTCGCGAAGCGGGCTGACAGCCCTTACGTTTCCGATCGAAGCCCGAACTGGGTGAAGCTGAAGATTACTCAGACGGTGGACGCGGTTATCGGCGGCTGGACTGAAGCTCGCACTCCCGCTCTTCCCTTTGGCTCGCTGCTCTTGGGCTTGTATGAAGGCAAGAAACTTCGATTCATCGGGCATGTAGGCAGCGGATTCGACGGGAAAAAACTGAAAGACCTGAGCAGCAGGCTGAAAGAGCTAGCCGCTCCAAGGTCGCCGTTCGAGGCCGTGCCAGAAACCAACGAAAAGCCTTCCTGGGTCACACCTGCCCTGGTCGCACGCGTCAAATTCAGCGGATGGACGCAGGAGCACGCCTTGCGCCACCCTGTTTTCCTGGCGCTGCGCGAGGACGCGCGCCCCGCGGATTGCCAATGGGAAAACGAGGTTGCCGCCGCCGCGCCTGCCGCGGCGCCCACCGTAGTTCGCGCGCCCGAAGTTGTCGGGAACATTCTCAACACGACAGCACAAATCGAAAACGAATTATTCAAAGGGCGTTCAGAGAACGCCACGATCGAACTGGACGGCAGACGGCTGCGCTTCAGCAACCTGAACAAAGTTTATTTTCCCGAGTCCGGCATCACGAAACGGAATCTGCTGGCTTACTACTACCGCGTGGCGGACTCCATCTTGCCCTTTCTGCGAGATCGCGCTTTGGTTCTGCGACGCTATCCCGACGGAATCAAGGGCCAGGCTTTTTTTCAAAAAGATTTGCGCGAAGGCGTCCCGGAGTGGTTCAAGACCGTGCCGATCGATTCCGAAAAAAAAGGGGAACCCATTAGCTATGCGACCGCCAACGATCGCGCTTCGCTGCTCTTCCTGACGGGCCTGGGATGCATTGATCACAATCCGTGGTCCAATCGTTATGACGATTTCGACCATCCCGATTACTTCTTCTTCGATTTGGATCCCTCGGATGGCACGGAATTTTCTGTGGTCGTCACCATCGCTCAAGCCCTTCATAAAAAGTTGGAAGAATTGCGCCTGGCGCACTTTGTGAAAACATCAGGCGCAACCGGGATGCACATCTTCATTCCCGTCGAACCCGTTTACACGTACGAGCAACTGCGTACCTTCGGCGAGATTATCGCGCGAACGGTGACTGCCGAGCACCCCAATCTGGTCACCAGCGAGCGCATCGTTGCGAAGCGGCCAGCGGGCCGGGTGTTGATCGACGTTCAGCAAAACGCGCATGGCCGTCCGCTGGCTGCCGCGTATTCCGTGCGCGCTTTCCCGCAAGCGCCGGTTTCTGCTCCTCTGCTGCCCCGCGAATTGCGTCCCAGCTTGCGCCCCGAGACGTTGAACATAAAGACGGTCTTTGCGCGCCTAAAGGAGAAAGGCGATCTCTGGGCCGATTTCTGGAAGCGGCGCCAACGTCTGGAACAAGCCATCGAACTTCTCAGCGAGCGCATGCCGCCGAGATCAGTGAAATGACATGACAATCTGCCGCGGATACGCTAATTTTGAGTTATGGAAACTGTGCGCATAGAATTGCCCGCAGCGCTTCTGAAGGCGGCAAATCTGAAGGGAGGCAACCTCTCTCAGGAAGCTGCTCGATTGCTGGCGCTTGAGCTCTATCGCGAAGATAAGGTCTCGCTGGGACGCGCCGCTGAACTGTGCGAGACGCCGTTGGCGGCTTTCATGGACTTCGCCGCGAAGCATGGTGTCCCGCCCCTGCGATACAGCGACGAGGACCTGGAAGAAGAACGCCGGTCCGTTACTCGCTCCAAAGGATGACCGTCTCGAGGCGTGACCGTCGTATCCGATTCATCTCCTCTGGTCATCCTGGCGAAGCTAGGCTGCTTCGAACTCCTTAGTCGCCTCTTCGCACACCTTTACATCTCTGCGGAAGTTCACCACGAAGTGGTCGTCTCCGGTGTTGGTCTGCCCGGATCGTCAGAAGTTGCGAAAGCGGAATGGATCGAAGTGAAAAAACTTCAGAATCAAAAGGACTTATCGGCGGCTCGACAAAAGTACGCTCTGGGTATTGGAGAGCTCAGCACAATTCTCCTGGCGAAGGAAGTCCATGCGGATGTGGTGCTGCTTGATGATTTCAATGCGCGCAAACTCGCCAGGACGGAAGGTATCCAAGTCCAGGGCAGTTTGGGACTCCTCGAAACGCTTTACTTGCAAGGTCATTTAACTGATCTTCGCGTAGCCTTTCGACAACTACTGCAGCACAGTTATATCGACGGGCGACTGTTAGATCTCCGGTTACGAGCCTTAGGGCTTCCTCCGCTCTGAGCTGTTGGAGCGCAAGGTCGAAGGCGTCACACGACAACAATTGAAACGAAGTCGTTTTCCGAGCGCGGTGCCTGTGATTAAATGCCAGGGCACGGAGGTGCATCATTCCTAGCGCGGGCCGGCTTCTCGTGGGGACTTCTGGATACTCCTATAAACAGTGGAAGGGCAGCTTCTATCCCGAGAAGCTTCCGGACAAGGAGATGCTCAGTTTTTACTCCAAGCAGTTCCCGACAGTCGAAATCAATCACAGTTTCTATCGCATGCCGACGGAGAACGTGCTGCTGCAGTGGGCGAAAACGGTTCCCGAAGGCTTTCGCTTTGCCTTGAAGGCCAACCAGCAAATCACGCACATTCAAAGGCTGCGCAACTGCGAGAGCACTCTGAAACGTTTCCTGGAAGTCGCCAGTGTTCTAAATGACGGCGACCACCTCGGCCCAATCCTCGTGCAACTCCCGCCCACGTTTAAGTTCGATCGTCCCCTGCTGGAAGACTTTCTGGCCCTTCGCCCGGAAGCTTTCTCGTTCGCCTTCGAGGTGCGTCACCCGTCCTGGTACACCGATGAGACGTACGCCGTTCTTCGCCAGCACAAGACGGCGCTTTGCCTCTCCGAGACCGACAAGCAAACGCCTCCCGACGTGCTCACCACCGGCTTCACCTACGCCCGTCTGCGCCTCGAAGATTACACTCCGAAGCAAATCGCGGCCTGGAAGAAACGCTTCGACGCTTGGCTCGCCCAGGGCGTCGATGTGTTCGTCTACTTCAAGCACGAAGACGCCGGCAAAGCCCCCGGCTACGCCCGCCAGCTCCTCGGAAAAACCTGACTGTTCACCTTCCGTCCAGGAGGGTACTCCCCCCCGGTTTTTTGTAAGTGTTGCATCTAAAGGATTTAGCCTGGCCGTAAGTCTTTTGTTTGCAACACTTGTGGGATGTCCATAAGTGTTGCAGATAAAGGACTTAAAGCAATAGTTGGGAATGGTCGGTGCATCGTGATCAGAGGGGAAAGGAATGGAGTGCCCCCTCCCCCCACGTTTCTTGAAACGATATGATTCCAAAGGGGTTAAGGGGTGGGGGTCGGTAAACGATGTGATTCCATGGAAGTTAGAGGGACGGTGGGTGCGTGCGGAAGGCGGAGGATCCCCGAACCAAAATGGGAAGAGTACCCCCACACCCCGGCTGTTTTTAGAAAGAGTGCGCAAACACTTGAGTGCAAAAGAGTTGTGAAACACTCTACGGGATACGGAACTTGGAAGAGTGTACGGAGAATGGGAGGAGGTTCGGCCCTTCGCCCGGAGAGCTCCAGGTAAACGAGAGTGGCGGCTAACAATCACAAGGGATGTTACTATGGAAGTAAAGTATTTGTCAAGATAAAATTGCAAGAAAATTGGAAGTGATTGGTGGGGCTGGGGTTAGGGCGGGAAGGGAAACTAGAAACTAGAAAGCAGAAACTAGAAACAGGTTCAGAGGGCAGGGCCGCTCACTTGCTGGTAAAGGTATTTTTGGAAGCCTGAGAACACCACGCCAATTTCCTCCGGCCTGCCTAGGTCGGCCACGGCATCTGCTAGGGAATCGTTGTACTTGAGACGGAGCAGCGGTGTGAGTTTCTCCTGATCGAGTTCGTGGACGCCTTGGCTGACGTAGTGGGCCAGAACAAAATCCAGGAAAGTCTGCTGCTTGCCGTTGAAAGTGCTTCTGATTCTCGCCTTGGCCCGGGCCGCCCTCTCTTCGCGGGTGAGAGTGGGCAAGGCGTAAGCTATATAGGCCAAGACGTCGAAGAGGTCGCTCTTTTCCGCGTTGATGATGTTCTGCATCTCCGCCAACTGGGCGGCGCCGAAACCCTTTTCGGCTAATCCCTGCAAAAGCTTTGCGCGTGTGTCAGGAGCGCTCCAGAGGGCACGCAACTCGGCTTCATTCTTAAAGAAGTCCGGCAACCTACCAAAAAGCATCTCCATGAACTGCTGTGCGGACATGGGGGTGCCATCGGGGTGCCAGAAGGACGTGACCATCATGTGCTGGATGGTGCGGGCTTTACCGTCAGCGAGTTTGACCTTGATTCTGGGACGCGGCGGCATGGGTTCCGGTCCGGGCTCCGGCGGAACGCGGGGCAGGCGGGGCGCTCGCGGCTCTCTGGGTTCGGCGGGTTCGGGCGCGATGGGTTCACCGTCCCACTCGGGATCATTGAAGTGCTGATGCGCACGGACGAAATCGTAAATAGTGAAATAGTCTTTGCCTTCATAGAGCCTGGTTCCACGGCCGATGATCTGCTTGAACTCGATCATGGAATTGATGGGGCGCATGAGAACGATGTTGCGGATATTTCGGGCGTCGACGCCGGTGGAGAGCTTTTGCGAAGTGGTGAGGATGGTAGGAATGGTCTTTTCGTTGTCCTGAAAGTCGCGCAGAAATTGCTCGCCGATGAGGCCATCGTTGGCGGTGACGCGAGCGCAATAGTTGGGGTCGCGACTGGTTTTCATCTGGTTGATGAGGTCGCGGGCGGCAAGGGCATGGTCCTGAGTGGAGCAGAAGACTAGAGTCTTCTCAGTTTGGTCAACCTGATCCATGAAGATTTTGACGCGGTGGGCTTCGCGTTCCTTGATTTCGATGATTTTGTTGAAGTCGGTTTCGGTATAGCGCCTGCCAACTTCTATATCGCCTTCGATGAGTTTGTCGTCGGGGGTGTAGACGTACTCATCGAGCGTGGTGGAGATTTGCTTGACCTTGAAAGGGGTAAGGAAGCCGTCGTTGATGCCCTCCTTAAGGGAGTAGATGAAAACGGGCTCGCCGAAGTAAGCGTAGGTGTCGACATTGTCCTGGCGCTTGGGCGTCGCGGTGAGGCCAAGCTGCACGGCGGGAGAAAAATAAGTGAGGATGTCGCGCCAAGTGCTTTCGTCATTGGCTCCGCCGCGATGGCATTCGTCAATGACGATGAAGTCGAAGAAGTCCGGTGGATATTCGCCGAAATAGGGCGAGGGCTTGCCATCTTTCGGCGGACCACTCATGAAGGTTTGAAAGATCGTGAAGAAGAGGCTGGCGTTTTTGGGGACGCGGCCTTTCTTGCGGATTTCGTCGGGCTCGATGCGCTGGAGGGCGTCTTCGGGAAAAGGAGAGAAAGCGTTGTAGGCCTGATCGGCAAGAATGTTGCGGTCGGCGAGGAAGAGGATGCGCGGGCGGCGGGTCGGCTCGCGGGTAAGGTTCCAGCGGCTATAGAAAAGCTTCCATGCAATTTGAAAAGCGATGAAGGTTTTGCCGGTGCCAGTGGCAAGGGTTAGGAGGATGCGGTTTTGTCCGGCGGCAATGGCTTCGAGAACGCGGTCGATGGCAATGTCCTGATAATAGCGGCCTTGATAGAAACCGCCCTTGTCCTCAAAGGGCACTTCGGCAAAGCGATCACGCCAAAGGTCAGCTTTCGCGAAGGTGATCTTCCAGAGCTCTTCCGGAGTTGGGTAGCGGTCGAGGACGCCTTCCTTGCCGGTTTGCATGTCCGTGCCATAAAGGCCGCGGCCGTTACTGGAGTAGGCGAGGCGGATGGCGAGCTTGTCGGCGTAGTCCTTGGCCTGCCCCAGACCTTCTGTCATGGATTCGTCCCAGGCTTTGGCTTCGAGGACAGCAAGTTTGGTGTTGCGGTAAACCAGAATGTAATCAGCGAATAGTGGTTTGCTGCGCCGACCAAAGCCCTCAAGGCGACCAGGAGCTATTGGATATTCGCGGTGGATACGGCTGCCTTCGACCACACCCCATCCAGCCGCCTTGAGGGCGGGATCGATATGCTCGGCCCTGGTCTCGGCTTCGTTCACTATTTCTTCTTATCAACCTTGTCACTAACTTTCCGCCCTCGGCCCTTCGGAACGAAGCCATTTGTTTTCATCCATGCAATGGCCTTGAAGAATCTCTCGCGGGGAATCTTCAGTTTTTCGGGATGCCAGTTTTCCCTTGCCTCAAGAACAATGTCCTCATCTGTGACCGACCGTTGATCAAGCAGAAGATTGTTCCACGCTGCGTACACCGTGGAGAAAATCTCTGCCTTCTCGGTATTCATGGGCGTCATAAGTTCAATCAAGCGATCTATCTCTTGGTTTCTAGCTCCGAGCGCCAGTCTTGTTCTTAGGATCAAGCCGTCAAAATTGCGTCCCCTGGCGATCCTGTATCCAGCCCGTTCGGATCCTTGAAACGTGAAAAATCTGGCTTTTTCGGATCGATGCTCCACCCTTTTCAAATGCGGGTAATCGTTTGGTCCGGCCGCGTCCTTGATTGGCGTTCTTCCCAAATCGATACCCAGGTGGGCTTCGACCATATGCGCAATCTTCTCGGCTTTTACATGCCCGAGCGTATCCTGCCTGCTTCTTTGCTCGTGAGATTGGTGAGCAATGCCTATAAGGCCCGCATGCAAATCCGTGGTCGTTATGTTGGGTATTGTCGCGGGAAATGTGAAGATAGTTAGAGGAGGCTCTTTCGCGGTGAGTTCACCGGAGAACGCTTTAGCTAGCAAGGATTTTTTCAATTCTTCTAGGGCGGCGAGCTTTTGCTGATAAATGGATTCCAGGCGCTGGATATCTTCGCGCAGGGCGTCAAGCGTCGAGACAATTCTTCCTTGGATCTTAATGCTCGGAAACAAAAAGAACTGATTTTCGAACGTGCCTATGTTTATGTTGTCTTGCGCGCTGCCCTTCCCTTGCGCCTGTAGCCGCGTCTTTAAGCTCTGAAGCTGATATTCCAGAAACTTGTTGGTCGCGACGGATTCGTTTGTCACTATGCCGATAACGCTGTCAGGAAAGCAGGCATCAAAGGTCAAAATTCCTGTTTCGGCGATATTTGCAGCGATGGTGATGCAGACTGTCCCGGCAGGCCAGAGTTTGCTTTGTGCGAGTCCCAAATTATTGTAAGTCTGCGTGTAGGAAGTGATCAGGTGGTCTGAATTTCGGATGTCTCCTGTCTGGATGAAGGGGTATTCGCCGCCGTAGAGCTTGGGATCGTTTCGCGGGCGATGCTTCGACTTGCCACGACCGAACTCTTTTGAGATTTCACTCAAGCGCCTTTGAGTCCAGCCATCTCCATGCTGGGTGAAGACGGATTGCAAGTGGCTTTCGAACAGGGCGCGGGCGTTTTGGAGGTTTTTTTCGGCGTTGGCTTTGGCGGTGGCGATGCCGTCAAACGTTTCGTCAAGAATGTCGGCGATGCGCTTCTGTTCAGGGAGGGGTGGGAGTCGAATGGTCCGATCTTCCATCGAACCCTTGGACACGTGGGTCATTGTTGTTCCCGTGCCCTGCTCCTCTTTGACTAACTCTGTGTCCCACAGGAAAAACAAAAATAGAAAGTTCTGGTCGATCAGCGCCGGATTGTGGACGACCTTCCAAATGTGATAGTGAAAGATAACTTTATCGCCCAACCAGATACGAGGGCCGAACGACGCAGACCACGCGTAAAGAAGGTCGCCAGTATCGCAATATTTTCTCTCGTCCAATTCCAAGTCCGAGTAGTACCAGTGATCGTTGGTGAAAAAATTGCCCACACGGAGCACCCGATACTTCCCGTTAGCTAGTAGCTCCGGTTTGCTGTAAGCTCGCCCGTTTATCAGCTCGCAAACGTCACGGAGCTTCATTGATTTCCAGCCATCTCTCACATCAACCCCTTGATTGTTTGCAGCACTTCTGCGCTTTCGGCATCGAGAACAGCAATCTCATCGAGGATTTCTTTTGGGCTGCGGTGTTTGACTTCGCCGTTGACATTCGGGTTTTTGACGGAGAGGTCAAACGTATCCTTCTGGACGGTTTTGGCGTCCACGGTCCAGGATTTGGGCGAGTCGGCGAAGTTTTTCTGCAGCTTTACAAACTCAGCAAGGTCGTCATCGTTGAGGGGATTGGTTTTGCCGAGATTGCGGCCGGGATCGAGCTGGTAATACCAGATTTTGCGCGTGGGCGCGCCTTTTTCAAAAAAGAGGACAACGGTCTTGACACCAGCGCCTTGGAAGACACCGCCGGGATTGTCGAGGATAGTGTGAATGTTACAGCTTTCGAGGAGCAGCTTGCGGAGGCTGACGGAAGCGTTGTCCATGCCGGACAGAAACGTATTCTTGATGACGATGCCGGCGCGGCCGCCCGCCTTGAGAATCTTGATTAAGTGCTGGAGGAAGAGCAACGCAGTTTCGCCAGTTTTGATGTTGAAGTTCTGCTGAATTTCCTTGCGCTCGCTGCCGCCGAAGGGCGGATTGGCGAGGACGACTTCGAAGCGGTCTTTTTCCTGAATGTCGTTGATGTTTTCCGTGAGCGTATTGGTGTGGAGAATGTTGGGCGCTTCGATGCCGTGGAGGATCATGTTCATGATGGCGATGACGTAGGCGAGGGATTTCTTCTCTTTGCCCAGGAAGGTGCGTTCCTGGAGGATGGTGCGATCCTTTGTCGTGAGGTCCTTGCCCGCTTTGCGCTTGAGGTATTCGAAGGATTCGCAAAGGAAGCCGGCGGAACCACACGCACCGTCATAGATACGGTCGCCGATGCGGGGCTTGACGACCTGGATGATGGCGCGAATGAGCGGGCGAGGCGTGTAGTATTCGCCGCCGTTGCGCCCGGCGTTGCCCATATTGCGGATTTTGGCTTCGTAGAGGTGGGAGAGCTCGTGCTTTTCGGTTTGCGAGCGGAAGCGGAGTTCGTCGATATGGTCGATGATTTCGCGGAGGTTGTAGCCGCTCTGAATCTTGTTTTTGATTTCGCCGAAGATTTCGCCGATTTTGTATTCGATGGTGTTGGGGCCGGAGGCGCGCTGCTTGAAGCCGTGGAGGTATGGGAAGAGCTTGGCGTTGACGAAGTCGCGGAGGTCGTCGCCCGTTTTGGCCCGGTTGTGGTCGATGGTTCTCGGAGCGCCAATCGGGAGATTGGCGTTCCCGGGGGCCTTGGGAGCGGCCCATTCCTCCCAGCGGTAGGCCTTTTCGAGGATGGGAGAGTATTTCTTGTTGTTCAGCTTTGCATCAGTGGTGCGCTCATCTTCGAGCGCGTCGAGATATTTGAGGAAAAGGAGCCACGAAGTTTGCTCCGTGTAGTCCAGCTCGGTGGTGCAGCCGGCCTCTTTGCGGAGGACGTCGTCAATGTTCTTGAAGGCTTGTTCAAACATGGTCGGGGGGATTATAGCTGGGTTCGAGCGGCTGGATGGGTTGGAGTTCTTTCCGGGTGAGCGTTTTGTTCACCGTGGGGAGCTGCTGCTGCGCGGCGGCCTAGAACTCCAGATGCAGCCGCAACGTGGGCACTACTACCGGTCCGCGGTCGCGGTTGTAGCCGGGATTATTGATGTGCTGCACTCCGGGCGCCACGTAGATTCCGCGCCAAACGTGCGCCGTGTAGTAGGACTCGACGATGTTCTCCCGCCCGTAATTCAGCTTGCCATCACCCAAGAGGAAACCAAGCCCGCCATCCGCCAGATAGATTTGGTGATCTTTCTTGATCCCGTTCGATACAAAGGCTACCCCGGCACGGTCTTGCTTGCGATGCCACCTCGCGCCATTCACCGTCACGCCTTCCGCGATCGTCAAATCGACTTCGGTATAGGCAAAGGACTCGGTCTTTCCGTCGTCCCATCCCCAACGGGCAAACGCGGTGATGTCCCGCGCGAGATTCTGTTCCAGGTTGGCGCCAAAACCATACTTGCGGGTGATGTGCCAGGGATGGTTGGTGATATTTGGCGCCGTGACCAGCCCTGCCTGAAACTGGGCGATCGCATTTCGGTAGATGCCCATGTTGGCGTAGTTGGTGTAGGCCAGCAGCCGGATCACGCCGCCTTTCTTCGGCACTATGCCGTGACGCAATTCATATTCCCAATTCTCGGCGTGAGCCTGCCACGGCTTCCACACCAGGTCGATTCCGTTCGCGACCTTCGGCATGAGCCCTTCGGCGAAGCGAAAACCCCAGTTGCGGTCCTCGTAATCCACCACGAATCCCACGGTGTAGCCGCGCGTATCGGCGGCGTAGTCCCAGGCGCCGCCGTTGTCGATCGTCCAGTTCATGAATTGAAAATGCGTGTCGGACCCAACGGAATTCTGATCGAAGAAATCGGGCATGCTGAACTTGCCGAAGCGAATTTCCAGGCGGCGGCGCGGCAGTTCGTCAAACAGCGAAAGAAAATTCCGCTGGGTCTCAATCTTATCCTTGCTCAACGCGAACACTTTGTGGATCATGCCACGCCCGAGGTACGGCGCTTTGCTCAGCGCAGGATTGCGCACGATGTCCAGATCGGTATTCCCGGCCAGTCCCAGCCCGGTGCTGAGCGCCGCGCCGCCGGCTTCTTCGATATCCACCAGGATCTCGGTGGAATTGTTGAGCCGCACACCGGTGTAGAGCGTCATCACGCGGGACGTGGCTTTCTCATAGCGCGGGCTGAGGCTGTTCTGTCCGCTGTAAGCAGCGTGAAAGTCAGGGTGAGTTTGGAAGATGAAATTCGCCTGCCCGGAGAGCCAGAAGCGCGTGTCCTTGAAATGCGGGAACATCGCTTCGGGATCGTTATCGGCGGGCGAACTGGCCGGATCGTCCGCCGGCGCAGGAGGCGTTTGAGCCTGAACCGGCGGCGAATCTTGCGCGCGCAGTCCCGCCGCCGCGATCGAGAACGCTCCGAGCATCGCGCAAATCACGGCAATAAATTGGAATGTCCGCCGTAGCATTTTTAGCTGTCCGAATACTCTTTCGCCTGCGCTTGCAGCTCGCCTTTCCATCCTTGCAGGGTAGGTCATCGTCGATGAACGGTCGATGAATGTAGCCGCCTTTTCGCGGCGCGCCGCCAGTCTGTCCCTAGTTAAGCATACTAAATATATTTTGTAAACTATACTTAACTAAAATCCGTCCATGGCCTTCTGCTTTTCGCTGGTGGGCCCCAAAGCCCTTCCGCGATGGCGCCCGCGTCCAAGCGCGCGAAGGCTGTACCCACCGGCCCCTTTCTCCGCTATGCTTTGGGGGCCTTGCGTGCCGTCAGGAACCTTGATACCATACCCCGATAGGGTAGGCAACCGAAATGTCGCACACTTCTCGCGAAAAACTCGATCTCGTCAACCGCACCAAGAAAGTCATCGGGCAGCTCGAAAGCGTTTTGCGCGCTCTGAACGAAGACGATCCTTGCGCGGACGTCCTTCAACGCCTCTCCGCCGCGCGCGGCGCCATCAACAGCCTCATGGGCGAGCTGATGGAAGACCACATCCGCAACCATATGCCTCGCAATTCAAAATCTTCGGAAGAAGCCGCCGACGATGTCATCCAGATTGTCCGCACCTACCTAAAGTAAAATGCAAGAAAAGTCGCCTTTCGAGCGAATTTTCTGTATCTTTTCTGCACCAAAAACTTGCGGCTGGAATCGAAGCTCTGTAGGAGCCATAGCGTTGAGTAGAATTTTAACGGTACTCGTCTTTGCAATGCTCCTGAATACGCCCGCGGTTCGTGCGCAAGCTGGACCCGTCGAGGGCGGCCATGAACTGCAGTTCTGGACCGGCGGCGGCCACGGCTTCAATGGCAGCCAGTCAGGAGACGGTGTCTGGAACGCGGGCTTCCGTTACGGCCTGATCCTCACTGCGCCGCACGGTCCCGGTTTTCTCCGCGGCCGCCTGGAATACGCAGTCGACGCCGTCCCAGTCTTCCTGGTCGTTCAGAAAACAAACACCGCCTACGGCGTTGGCATAAACCCTTTCGCCTTCAAGTGGGCGCTAGACACCCACACCAGCGTGGTTCCGTATTTCGAACTCGGCGGCGGCACTCTCTTTACCAACACCAAAGTTCCCGAAGGAACGTCCCGCATCAATTTCACCAGCGGCGGCGCTCTTGGCCTGCACTTCCTTCGAAGCAAGCGCAACATCAGCGCCGAAGTCCGCTACATGCATATTTCGAACGCCGGGCTAGCCGCGCCAAATCCCGGCGTCAACACGATTCAATTTCGGATCGGCTTTGGCTGGTTCAGTCAGAAAGAATAGCCGTCTTGGCAGCGCGTCAGATTCAAAACCAGCGGTGAGTGAGCGAGATGAAAATGATTTGGATCTTCGGAGTGGCAATAGTTCTGCTTATTGGAGTCGCCGTCGTCCGCGGCATGCGCACCGGCGAGAAAGCTCCTTCCTCAGGCAGTCTGGCTCCGGACTTTACGCTGAATTCTCAGGACGGCAAGCCACTCCGCCTCCGCGATCTCCGCGGCAAATGGGTCGTGGTCTATTTCTATCCCAAGGATTTCACCAGCGGCTGCACCAAGGAAGCGCACAATTTCCAGCGCGATCTCCCTCAGTACGAGCAGAAGAACGCGATTATCCTTGGTGTCAGTGTCCAGGACGAAGTTATGCACCAAAAATTTTGCGCTAAAGAGGGCCTGAGCTTCAAGCTGCTTGCAGATACGAAGCACGACGTGTCTTCCTCGTACGATTCGCTAGTGAATCTGGGCGTCGCCAAACTTTCCGCGCGCCACACCTTCCTCATCGACCCTGCCGGCGTGGTCCGCAAAACTTACCTCAACGTGAACGCCGAAAAACACAGCGCCGAAGTCCTCGCCGACCTCGCCCAACTCCAGCAGCCTCAAGCGGCGATGTAGTGGCGCAGCATGCGACGCCACTACTCGGCAACGCCGTTTCCACGAGAGGGGTTTCGATGTATTTATGGCCTACAACGAAAATCCTCATAAGAAAAATGGATTAGGTTCCGCAGGTTTCTTCGGCGGCTAAAGTGGGAAAGTCAGGCAGCGCGGCAAGTCCGCTCTTGCCGAGCAACGTATTCAGGGCCGCCGTTTCTTTCTTCAACTCCTGCCAAGCCGCAAGCGCTTCGTTCTCCGCCTTGCAAATCCGCCGGTACGCTGCAAACGATTCCTCTGATGGCGCAGAGTCCGCCCCGTCGACCAGCGCCATCAGCGCCGTCACAGTATCGTTTACCGCCATAAAACTGACGGTTTTGGGTGCCTCCAAAATCGGAGTGGGCTCACCTTGCAGCGCTGCAACCTTCGCATCCAGCGCGCTGGCCGCAACGGCAACAGGGTCCTCCTTGGGACGCTTCATCAACTCGGCCAGCTTCGCTCGTAGCTGCTTCACCTGCTGGTAGGCGTCAAAGTTTTTCCCCAACAGAGCGGAAATACTCAGTTGCAGGTCCAGCGAGCTCTGTAATTCGTTGCGCGCCACAGTCACGCGCGGGTCCATTTTGACTTCCAGCGGCTGGCGAAATACTTGTCCCCCTACTTTGAGCCGCGCTTCATACTTCCCCGGCAGCACCAGCGGCCCCTGCGGTGGCAGCGGCGTCGACCCCACGATCGCCGCGATCGGATAGTTGTACGGAGACTGCGGATGCATGGCTCGCGGATCGGCGTAGCGCAAATTCCAAACGAAACGGTGCATTCCCGATTCCTTCGAAAGCGGTTGCGGATGCGCGATCCAGTATTCCGCGACGAACGGAACTTCTTCGGCTTCCTTTGGCAGCGGTGCGTTGGAATAACTCCGCACCAGTTTTTCATCCGGGTCATAAATTTCCAGTTGAATGTCTCCGCCGGATTTGGCCGGCAAGACATAATTCAGGATCGCGCCGTCGGGTGGATTCTTGCCCGCGGGAACTTCCGGCGGCAGCGGCGTGTCTTGATTTTCGTCGCGACGCACCCGGATGGCGGTTCGCGGGGCAAAAAGGTGCGCGCCCGAAGACCCGGCGTGCGCATCGATTTGGCGCAGCGGCGTGACGTCATCCAGTATCCAGAACGAGCGCCCATACGTCGCCGCCACCAGGTCGTCCTGCTCGATGGCCAAATCACGAATCGCCACGACGGGCATGTTCAGCCGCAGCGATTGCCAGTGATCTCCGCCGTCAAAGGAAACGTAAACGCTCTTTTCGGTTCCCGCATACAGCAATCCCTTGCGCATTGGGTCTTCGCGCACCGTGCGGACAAAATCGCCGTCGTGGATTCCGTCCACCGTTTCCTGCCAGGTCTTGCCAAAATCGCGCGTCCGGAAGAGGTGCGGCCGCCAGTCATCCAGGCCATTTCGATTCACTGCCGCATAAGCGGTACCAGCATCGAAGTGCGATGCTTCGATAATGCTGACCGAGCTCCACTCCGATACGCCCGGCGGCGTAACGTCTTGCCACGCTGCTCCTCCATCCTTCGTCAGTTGAATGTTTCCATCGTCCGTTCCAACCCAGATCAGACCTTCCTTCACCTCCGACGGCGCGATGGTCAGGATCGTTCCTTCCCTCTGCTTCGCATCCTTTTTATCCGGGCGCACGCGCGTCAAGTCCCCGCTTAGCGCTTCCCAGCTTGTGCCCCCGTTCCCGGTTTTCAACAAGAATTGCGTCCCCAGATAAAGCAGGTGCGGGTCCTGCGGCGAAAAAACCATGGGAATCGTCCAGTTAAACCGGTACTTGCTTCCAAACGAAACCGGAGCCGGTGAAATGTCCCGCACTTGCCCCGTCGTTTTCGACATCCGCACAACGCTCCCGCCCGGCCCCGCGTTGTACACCACGTCCGGATCCAGAGGATCGGGTATCGTGTAACCGCTCTCTCCTGGTCCGACCGGGAACCAATCGCGTTCTGTGATCTGTCCGTTGTTTCCGCGGCTGGCGATTGCCGCTGTTCCGCTGTCCTGCTGCGGTCCGTACACCCAGTAAGGAAACCGGTGATCCGTCGCCACTCTATAAAATTGCCCCGTAGGCTGGTTGTACCAAGTGGACCAAGACTCGCCACCGTTCAAACTGATCGTCGCGCCCTGATCCACGCCCAGCATGACGCGCTGCGAATTCATCGGATCGATCCACACCGTGTGGTAGTCGTCTCCCCCCGGCGCGCCCTTGATCGCTGTAAACGTGCGCCCGCCGTCGGTCGAGCGGTACATGTTTTGCGACGGGACATACACGATGTCTGCGTTCTTCGGGTCCACGAAAATCTCGCTCATATACCAATACCCGTCGATGCGCTTGTCTTCCGTGGCTTTCTTCCACGTCGCTCCCGCGTCATCGGATCGGAACAGCCCGCCTTTTTTCTCTTTCACGTCCACAATCAAGTACACGCGTTGCCCATGATTTCCGGGCGCAACTGCAACTCCCGCTCTTCCCCAGTCTCCCTCGGGAAGGCCGTGTCCCTTGATTTCCGTCCAAGTGATGCCTTCATCCACGGACTTATACAGCCCGCTTCCGGGCCCGAATGTTGTTCCCTTCTGGCCTGCCTTTCGGATGCCGTGCCAGAGCGTGGCGTACACCACGCGTGGATTTCCCGGCTCAAAACACAGATCCACTGCCCCCGTCACATTGTCTCGGTACAAAACTCTCTTCCAGCTCCGCCCGCCATCCGTTGAGCGGAACACGCCGCGCTCTTCGTTCGGTCCGGAGGTGTGGCCCATGGCCGCCACCAGCACGACATCCGGGTTGCGCGGATCCACCAGGATTCTCTCGATGTGTCTCGAGTCCTCCAGCCCCATGTGCTGCCACTTCTCTCCGCTGTCGACGGACTTATACACGCCCTCTCCGTAGCTGGTGTCTCCGGAAATCGTGTTCGTACCCGTTCCCACATAAATGATATTTGGATTGGAAGGCGCAAGCGCCAGCGCGCCAATCGACGCGACCGGCTCTTTGTCGAAAATCGGCTTCCACACCGTCCCGCCATCCGTCGTCTTCCACACGCCGCCGCCATCCGCCCCCAAATAATAGACCGCCGGATTCCCCGGCACGCCCGCGACGGCGTTCACTTTCCCCGCCCGAAACGGCCCGATCATCCGCCACTGCATCTCCGAATAAAGCGAAGGGGATATTTCCTGCGCATTCGAAAGACTGATCGTACACAGCCCAAGCAAGGTGCCAACAGCAATTCGAACGAGACGGTCTTTTCGGCGAAGCATTCTCATCGCATACTCCTCTAAATGGTGGGGACTCAACGATTGGCCAGCACTTGAATTTCAGGAACCCTCAACAGCCGCTCATCCGCTGTCACAAGCGTCAAATCATATACCTTCGCAGTCGCCACCAGAAATCGGTCCGCCGGATCGCGGTATCCGAGCATCGTGAATCGCAGTTCGTGCGCTACCTCCCAGCTCACGGGCACTTCATTCAAATTCAGTTCTTCTTTCGACTCGCGGAACCACTCTCCGAAGTCCCTCCTGAATTGAATTCGCTTTTTCTCCAGCAGAACGATCACCTCCCACACGCTCACGGCGGATAGGAAGCGATCGTTCCCTGGATTCGTCAATTCTCGAGTCACCTCGGAACTGATTTTGTGCGGTTCGAGGTAACTCCAGATCCAAATGTGCGTGTCCAGCAGCAATCTCATTTGGTTTTGCGCGTCTTCGTCTTGTTTTCCGCTTGATCGGAATCCTGCGCCGCCTCCCAATCCGATATGTCTCCGGTCGGTCCGACGATATCGCCCAGAATTACAGCGGTACCCGCCCCACCACCCAGCTTAATTTTCTTTGCAACTCCAGGTGGATTAATTTCGGCAACGGGGTGACCGAAGCGCGTCACAAGAATCGGTTCGTTGGTCTTGCGCACCTTCTCTAGAACGGCGAGGCAGGTGGCCTTGAATTTCGATATAGCAATTTCTTCCATGGCGGTAACTCCCAGTTTCACGATAGCATATGTACTGACCATAGTCAAACCATAGTTTATTCATAGCCCGACTATAGTCTGGCCATGGTCGCTGCACTATTTGGCACCCATCTCCTTCCGTTCCATCCCCATGATTGATTAGGGTTCGTCGTCTCCATCCGCATCGGCGGAAGGTGGCGCATCCGGTGCTGTATTCGAATCGACCGCAGTAAATCCTGCTTTCTTGAGTTCGACGTTTAGCGCTGGAATATCCTGCTCCCGGATTTTCGTCCAGCGCGCGACCAGTTTTCCAAGAGCTTCCTCGAGCTCTTTGTAGACGGTCGTGGCCTGCGTCGTAGGTGCCGTATCGGCGCTGTCCGCCACCGCCAAGATGCCGCTGAAGTGCTGGTTCAAACTGGAAAAATTCTCCGGCTTCTTGGCTCCTGGCGGCAGACCAAAGAAATTGCTCTGCGCCGCGCCTTCCAGTTCGGCAGCTTGTTTGTCGAGGGCCGCGATCCTTTCTGCAGCAGTGCCCTTCCCTGCTTTTGCGGTGCGCTCCTTCAATTGCGCGCGCACGGATCGCACCTGCGAGAGTGCTTCGAAGCTCTTATTCATGCCTTCGACCGAGCCACTCTCCATTTCAAATTGCTTGCGTAGATCCGCAAGCGAGGTCTTGATGCGCGGGTCCATCTTCACGGTCAGCGGCTGCGTGGAAATCCTCCCATCCACCGTCAGCCGCGCGGTGTAATTACCGGGCAAGGCCCACGCTCCCAGTGGGTATTTTGGCGTGTCGTGCACAATCGCCGAAATCGGAAATTCATGTCCAAGCGAATCCGGCGAGGCGTAATGCAAGTCCCAGACAAATCGGTGCATCCCGGGACTCGCGGAGAGAATTTGCGCCGGACGCACCCAATACATCGGGATGGGATGTTCCATCGCTATTTTCTCCATGGGCTCCGGTTTATCGGCGCTGCTGTACCGGCGCACCAGATTTTGCTGCTCATCAAGGATTTCCAGCGTCACAGGTTTGCTCGGCCAGGCGGTCATGTAGTAATCGATGATTGCGCCGTCAGGTGGATTTTTTCCCGCCGGAAATTCCGGAGGCAGCGGCGTGTCTGGATTGCGGTTCCAGTGGAAGCGCATCGCCTCCTGCGGTGCGAAGAGATGCACGCTTTCTTTCGCGACGTCCGCGTTCATTTGGCGCAGCGGAGTGACGTCGTCGAGAATCCAGAACGAGCGGCCGTGGGTGGCGACAATCAGATCGTCACCATGAATCGCTAGATCGCGCATCGACGTGTGCGGCAAATTCAGCTGTAGCGGCTGCCAATCGTCTCCGTCGTTGAACGAAACATAAACAGAGCCTTCTGTTCCCGCGAACAGCAAACCTTTTCGCACCGGATCTTCGCGCACCACGTTGCTGGCGCCGCCATCCGGAATCCCATGCGTGATTTCCGTCCACGTCTTCCCGTAATCGCGCGTGCGGTAAATGTGCGCGCGCAAATCGTCCAGCCGGAACGAATTGATCGCCGCGTACGCCGTGCCCGCATCGAAGTGCGAAGTCTCGATAGTCGAAACTTTGCTCCATGGCCTCAATTGCGGCGGCGTCACGTTTTGCCAGGATTTTCCGCCGTCGCGCGTGATGTGAATTAGCCCATCATCCGTTCCCGCCCAAATCGTGTTCGCTTCCTTGAATGAAGGCGCTACCGCGTAAATAACGCCGCGATGCTTCCCTTTTTCCGGATCGCTCGCCGCGAAGACGCCAAGGTTCGCGGGAATTTCGTACGTTTCGCGCGTGAGATCGGGACTGATGACCTCCCAACTATTTCCCGCATCCGTTGTTTTGAAAAGTTTGTTGGCCGCGAAATAAAGCGTGCGCGGCTCGAGCGGCGAGAAAACCACCGGCAGCGTGCGCGCGTAGCGATATTCGCCGCGGCGAATCACCTCCGGCGTAATTTTCGCGTATTCTCCGATATCCTGCTTTGTGCGCGTGAGCCAGTCGCCATACAAAATGTTCGGATCGAGCGGGTCGACGGCGACATATCCGTACTCGAAAATGCCAATGAGATGCCAATCGCGAAAGGTGATTTCTCCATAGTCGCTGCGGCTCAACGTCGCCACTGAGCCGCTTTCCTGTTGCGCGCCGTAAACCCAATACGGAAAACGATTGTCGGTGGTGACGTGATAAAACTGCGCCGTCGGCTGATTGTACCAACTGCTCCACGTCGCGCCGCCATTCACGCTGATGACCGCGCCCTGGTCGGAGCTAAGCGCGATGATCTGCGGATTTTCCGTGCTGATCCAGATGCGCTGATAGTCGTCGCCGCCCGGCGCGCCTTTGAATCCCACAAACGTTTTCCCGCCGTCCGTCGATTTCCATGTGGTAGTGTTCGCGACGTAAATCACGTCCGGATTGTCCGGCGCGATGGCGATGCCCATTGCGCCCGGGCCCCGTCCGCCGATGCGGCGGTCGCCATTTACCTGCTTCCACGTTTCTCCCGCGTCGTCGGAACGGTACACACCACCATTTTTCTTTGCCTCTACCGTGGCATACAGACGGTTGGGTTCGCTGTGTGAGACGGCAATGCCAATGCGGCCCAGCCCATCTTCGACTGTGGGAAGACCTTTGGCGAGCGGCTGCCAGTGGCTTCCGCCATCGGTGGATTTGAAAATGCCGCTGCCCGCGCTGATGAAGGATTCGCCGCTGCGAATCTCCCACGGCGCAACGCGCGCGGCCCACAGTACCGCGTAGATTGTTTGTGGGTTCGTCGGGTCGAAAGCGAGATCGGCGGCGCCGGTGTTTTCATCTTTGTAGAGAACTTTCTGGAAGGATTGGCCGCCGTCCGTGGAGCGGAAGACGCCGCGCTCGACGTTGGGGCCATAAGGATGACCCTGGGCGGCAACGAAAACGCGGCTGGGATCTTTCGGGTCGACGAGAATCGCGGTGATTTGCTGGGCGTCGCGCAAGCCGAGGTGCGTCCAGGATTTTCCCGCGTCGGTGGATTTGTAGACGCCATCGCCCGTCGCAAGATCGGGGCGCTGCAATCCTTCGCCGCTGCCCACATAAATGATATTCGGATCAGAAGGAGCCACGGCCAGCGCGCCGACGGAGCCGCTGGGCTGGTCATCGAAAATCGGATTCCAGGTGTTCCCGAAATCGGTGGTCTTCCAGACGCCGCCGTTGACGGCTGCCATGTAAAAAACGTTCGGCTGGTGCGGCACGCCTGAGATGGCCACGGTGCGGCCTCCGCGGAACGGGCCGATGCAGCGCCAACGCATTTCCGAAAAGAATTTTTGATCCCATTGCTGCGCGTTCGCCGCAGTGGAAAAAGAAAGACAAACAATAGTTGTGAACGTAATTCCAGCGATGAACCACTTCCTTGCCGCACCAATGCGCATCCGAGTCCTCCGTGAGAAAAGAGAGGATACTCTGCCCGCGAAACCAGAGCAACGTATTGGGACCGTCCACCGGATCCAGAAGCCTGCCTCCTATAAACACCTGAGTGAAAAACACGGTGTTTACCCCATTTACCGTAACTCGACGACTGCCTAGCCTCCTTCAGGCTGCCACTGCGTATGAAAATGTAGCCACGAATAAGGTCAGAAGGGGGATCTTTCTGTGTCCAGTCACACCGCCAGCAATGTTACTCGTGCCAGGAGGTTCAGCTTGCAGTCGGGAATCATTCTCGCCCTGGCTGGGTTCTGTTTCGCAACTCTGGTTTTCGCGGCAACTCCATCTTCCAGCACTCTGAACCCCGTAAATGGCTCTTCCGCCACCTGGGCCGGCAGCGGGATTGCCGGGGCAACTACGGATGAAACCACCTGCGTCGACGGAACCGATTGCGACATATATACCGTCACTCTTACGGGGTCGCCGGCCAATTACAAAGGCTTGCTTTTAGCCATCAGCATTTCCCACCAGGTCAGCCTCAATGATTACGATCTATACGTGCACAAGGGCGGTCTCACTGGTCCAGTGATCGCCAGTTCGACCAACGGCATACCGGAAACCAGCGAAGCCGTGGTGATTGACCCCACGGTTTCCGGAACCGGCGTGTACACCGTGCACGTTGTGGATTCCAATGTCGCTCCCGGCGACCCGTATAGCGGCGTGGCCGCCATCACCACCCCTCCGGCCGACTCGCCAGCTCACGGCACCGCCCCCACCTACGCAAACTACCAATCACCGCCAGGTCTGGGTGACAGCTCCGGCGAACCTTCGATTGGCGCCAACTTCAACTCGGGCCGTATCATGACGCAAGCGGTTTTCGACACCTTGCAGGTCACTTTCAACACCAACACGTCCCCGGCCACGGCCACTTGGCTGCTCAAGGATGGACCGAACACCAACATCACTACTCTGGACCCAATCCTCTTCACCGATTCCCACACCGGCCGCACGATTGTCTCTCAGCTCTTCGGCACTACCAGCCTCTCCGCTTTTACCGACAACGATGGCGAAACCTATACCGTAAGTCAGGGTGGCGGGATCGCCTCCGGAGTCGACCACGAAACCGTCGGGGGCGGACCGTTCCGGCTTTGTACCGCCGACCAGTTGCTTGTTACTCCCGTGCCCTGCGCGCAATTAGCCGTTCGCGGCCCGCTCAGCCAGTATCCGCACGCCGTCTACTACGCGTCGCAGGATATCGGCGATGCGGAAATGGCACTCAGCCAGGACGGCGGCTTGACCTATGAAGAAGCTCACCCCATGTACACCCTGGTGGATTGCGGCGGCTTGCATGGTCACATTAAGGTCAGTTCCAGTGGGATTGTCTATGTTCCCAATAAGAGCTGCGGAAGCACCCAAGGGCTCATCGTTTCCATGGATAACGGACTCACCTTCGCGGTGCAGCCGGTTACCGGAAGCACTCCCAATTCGAGCGACCCCTCCATCGGGATTGGCTCCAAGGGACGAGTTTATTTTGGCTATGTTGCCGGCGATGGGCATCCGCACATCACCGTTTCCGATGACCAGGGCCGTTCCTGGCACAATGACTTGGATGTGGGAGTGCCCTTCAGTATCCGCAATACCGTCTTCCCTGAAGTGGTTGCCGGCGACAATGACCGCGCGTCCTTCTTCTTTCTGGGAACGCCCTCGGCTGGCGCTGGCACAGGCGCGGACACCGGACCAGCTCCATTCGACGGCGTGTGGCACGGCTACATAGCCACTACTTACAACGGGGGCCGCACTTGGTTCACTGTGGATGCCACTCCAAGCGATCCGGTGCAGCTCGGCGTGATCTGTACCCAGGGCACCACCTGCCCCAACGGCACCAGAAACCTCCTGGACTTCAATGACATTACGGTGGATAAGGTCGGTCGCGTCTTCACCGCGTATACCGATGGGTGCATCACCGCCGCTTGCATCGCCAAGGGTAACAATCCCACCGCCAGCCACACGCGTCTGGATAACGATCAGGCCACCAAGGCCACCATCATTCGCCAATCCACCGGGTTGGGTCTCTTCAAGAGCCAGGATTCAACTCGCTTGCAACCATGACCATGCGGCGTGCTGGAGTGGCGCGGCTGCAAGGGCCGCGCCACTCTTCCGGCCCAGTTGACAAGGGAATGCCACAATGAGAAGAGCCGTACTTCCAGCCATTCTACTTCTTAGCGCCGCTCCGCTGGCCGCCGCCAGGCAGACTGTTTCGCAGATCCTCGGGCTTCGCCTGGGCATGTCGTATGATCAAGCGCACTCGCGCCTCAAGGAGATTGGCCAATTCAAGTCCGAGGACGAGGGCCAGCAGGTTTGGATCCTCAGCCATGACCAGCGCTATCAATATGCCATTGTCGGCTTTGACCGCAGTCGTCACGTGCGCTACATCACCGTGCTGGCTCGCCCTGAGGGCAAGCCGGTCAGCTACTCGGATGTCGGAGATCTGGCAAACGCCACGCGTTCCGGCGGCCCGGGGAACCTGCGCTACACTTGGAAAGCCCACGATGAAATTGGCGGCTTTGAATACTTCGTTATTGCGAAAGGCAAAAACTTGCGCTACCTGGATCGCTTTGCCGTCAAGCGCTTGGAAGTAGAGAACGAGACGGAAGATCGGGACTTAGAAGCCCATCCCTAAGCGTTGCCTGTCGGGTGCGCCAACCATTATGAGATTTCTATCAAGACCACCGACACATCATCGGTGGCAGGCCCGTTCCGCCACGCCTCGACGCGATCGAGGATTTGTTGTTTCATGTGTGACAAAGATAGCTTGGAAGCATCGCGCACGATCTCCGAAAGGCCCTCGACACCCAACATTTCCTGTTTGAGGTTGAAATTCTCGGTAAGTCCATCTGTATAGATCAGCACACGGTCCCCCCGTTCGACGGCCGCTTCGAAGGTCGACTCAGCGTCCACGACATTTTCGAACAACCCCAGGATCCCGCTCCTGGATTCGAGCAGCCTTGGCAATTCTCCCCGTCGAACGATCATCGCCGGAGGATGCCCCGCTCCCGCGAATTGCAGCGAACGGCAGCTTCGGTCAAGCCGCACAGCCGCCACGGTAAAAAAGAAAGTTGAAGAGGCAAGATTCTCCACTACAAAATGATTTAGCGACCGCAACATCGCTCCGAGTTCCGCCGAGCGTTCAATCTGCGTCATGGTTTCAGAGTAGATGCGATTCGCCACCAGCGCCGAACTTATCCCGTGTCCCGAAACATCGCAAACCAGCACGTCCAGATGGTCCTCGTTTGGGACCACAAGCCCGTAATCTCCGCCCACCGACCATGCTGGTTGATAGTAAGTCTCGACGGAGGCTCCTCCCCAACTCAGGCTTCTCGGCGCTAGACTCTGCTGAACTCGTTCGGCAAGCTCAAGCTCTGCCTCCATCTGCCGCTGGCGCGCCAGGAGCGACTCATTGGCATCGCGCAGTTCCGCTTCGGCGCGTTTTTGTTCGCTGATGTCGGTGGCAGTGACTACCGCGAATGTTCTTCCTTCCGGGTCTTGAATCTGGCGGGATGTGACCACCACCGGTAAATGTCCCCCGCCGGCCTGCGGAATATAAAATTCGTAGCGCGCGCGGCCCAGCACTTCTCTTTGCCCGATGAACTCCTTCAGTCGCGCGACGTCTTCGGCTGGAAACAAGTCCGTGACGGAACGCCCCAGAAGCTGTCCGGCATCCATCCGAATCATCTCCAGGAACATCGAGTTTGCATAAACAACCCGGTTCGAGCTGTCGTTGAGAATGACGCCCTGATTCAGCGTCTCCAGCACGCTTGCGATTTGGTCCAGCCACCCCCCGTGAAGTGAGCCCAAGAGTCCCTCCGCGCGCTGTCTACTCTAACGTATGTCCGGCGGTATAGTCGCTCACACAGCGCGCCCTCCCGCCGAATCCGGTGGAACACCCTCGACTTGTCGCAGGTCGCTTCTTGACTCGGTTCCCGGATTGACGAGCCGTTCCTTGGCACAAAGTAGAAAGGGCGAATGGGAAGCGTAGTGCAAGCGCGGTGTGTCGATAGAGAGACCGGTTGGGAAGATTCAGGCGGCGGGGCGCTGAGTATGGAGATTCATGACCTGGCGAGCGACTTCTTTGACGTTGGGGACGCCGCAGAGGCTTACGATGCCTTGGGAGACGGAGTTGTTCGAGCGGGTCAGGGCGTTGGTGCGGATGATGATGTCGCCCCTGCCATCCGCGCGTTCGACGTGGTCCACGGAAACGATGTCGGCGGGCGTGCAGGACTTCACCGAGCGGGTGCTGCCGCCGCTGATGACCATGACGCGCTGGTTCGTGACGGCGTAGACGGTGCTTCGCCCTCTCAGGTAAGCCCACAATGGGGCCAGGATGATGCCCAGGCCGACAAGAAAGAAGGGTATTCCAAACAAGGGGAAAAAGCTGAACGCGCCGGCGAACGAGTTGCTGGATCTGTTCATGGAGTGAGTGCCGTGGTAAGCGGCGTTAATCCAGAAGAGGGCGAAGCCGGCGAACGGAATGCCAAACAAAGCGGCGGGAAGCGCGGAGATAGCGGCACGGGCGGGATCGGCAACGCCGGTCCAATACAGGCTTTCGCCGGGCTGCAGCTCGGACTGGGCACGGAGTTGGGCGTCGCCGGGATTCATGGCGGAATCCTCCTTCGCAATGGCGCGGGATACTCTCTCAATTTTAGCTGCGCGGGGGAGGGCTGCCTATTGGCGGTTTGGAACAAAGTGGGCAGTTGCCCAAAGTGGCAAGGAAGGCGGCAGCAGGCTTTAGAAATTGAGCACAGGAGGACGATGGTTCTATTCCCTGACGAGATGGAGTTTCCTACTTTCGATGAAGAAGGGGGATCCTCCACATGTCGATAAAGACTTATGCACTTGCGGGCTGCCTGATTTTTGCGGGCGTGTGCGCAGCGAAAGAGCACACCGACTATCAAAAGGGAACTTTGCTGCGGATGGACTCAACCGCGTGCGGAATGCAGGAAAAGGGATCGAAGTCCGTAGCGGGCGAACTGCTCGGGACGGACGGACAAAGCAAGAAGACCCAGGAAACGCTTTGCCAGGAATATGTACTGCAGACCGACAAGCTGGTGTACCGGATTAGGCCGAAAGACGACAAGCACCCGGCGCTGCTGCCGATCGGGGAGACGGCGCAATTCCGTATTCATAAAGACAAAATGATCCTGAAAGTGGCGGAAGCAGACGATAAAGAGCGCGAATATATCGTGGTGTCGATAACGCCGCGGCAGGACGCGCCTCCGCAGGTGGCGAACAAGAATTAGATCTCGATTTCAAAAATTTGTTTGGAATCGGCGTTCCGTGAATCGTCATGGGGCGCCGTTTTTTTTGGGGGGGGCGCAACGGAAACAGGAGAAAGGATTTAACACAGAGAGCACAGAGTTCGGAAAGGGCACAGAGAAGAAAAAGGGCTAGGCTCCCGACCCGGTCGGGATAAATTCTGCCCGCCATTACGGCTTTTTCGGTTTGGGCTGGTCGAAGGACATAGTGCGCAGGATGCCTTCGCCTTCCTTGACGAAAATAACCTGGTTGGGTTTGATGTCTTTGAGCGTTTCGACCAGGCCGCTGGGCCAGCGGATTTCGAGGAGCTCGATGTTTTCCGCTTTGCCGATACCGAAGTGGACGCGGAGATCGTTCTGGGAAAAATAGCCTCCGCCGCTGCGCACTTCATCAATTTGCGGATGCAGACTCTTTTCGCCGGGGAGATGCGTGACGCATTTGATGCGCGCACCGATCCCGCTGCGATTGGATTTCGTGCCAATGGTTTTGATTTTGATCCAGTTGTTGGCAGTGCGTGAATCGCAACGAAGAAGCTGGGGAAAATCGTTGACGGTGTTGACGACGACATCGAGGTCGCCGTCGTTATCGAAATCGCCGAAGGCGCAGCCACGCGCGGCAACGGGCATGGAAATGCCAGGGCCGGCGTCGTTCGAAACGTCTGCGAAGTGGCCGTTGCGGAGATTCTTGTACAGCAGCTTGCGCTGCGGGTAGCCGGCTTCGGTCTTGAGTTGTTCGACTTCCGGGTAGACGTGGCCGTTGCAAATGAGAATGTCGGGCCAGCCGTCGTTGTCGAAATCGAAAAAGCCGCAGCCCCAGCCTAGATACTGAGTGTACTTGCCGAGGCCCGCCTGGTAAGTGGTGTCCTCGAAATTGGCGCCGCCGAGATTGCGATAGAGCGAAGGAGTGTCGCCGGCAAAATTGGTTTTGACGAGATCGAGATTGCCGTCGAGATCGTAATCGGCAGCGGAGATACCCATGCCGGCTTGGGGCTTGCCGTCGGCGCTGAGGGCGCAGCCGGCTTCGATGGCGATATCGGCGAAGGTGCCGTTCTTTTTGTTTTGATAGAGGGCGCTGGCGGTGGAATCGTTGGCGACGTAAATGTCGGGCCAGCCGTCATTGTCGAGATCGGCGGTGAGCACGCCGAGGCCGTAAGTGCCGTTGGCTTTGAGGATGCCGGATTTTTCGCTGACGTCGGTGAAGGTGCCGTCGCCGTTGTTGTGGTACAAGATATTTTTTCCACCATTTAATCCGGGAGGTCCGCAGGCGACCATGACGCCTTTGTAGAGACATGGGCCGGATTCGGGGACCGGGGCAGTTTTCAGGTCGAGATCGATGTAGTTGGCGACGAAGAGATCAAGGCGGCCGTCGCGGTCGTAGTCGACGAAGGCGCAGCCGGTGTTCCAGCGCTTGCCAGTGCCGGCGACGCCGGATCTTTCGCTGACGTCGGTGAAGGTGCCGTTGCCGTTGTTGTGGTAGAGAACATTTTTTCCGAAATAGCTAACGAAGAGATCTTCGAAGCCGTCGTTGTCGTAGTCGCCGACACAGACGGCTTGTCCCCAGCCGGAATGGTGGAGGCCGGCTTTGGCCGTGACATCGGTGAAGGTGCCGTCGCGATTATTTTTGAAGAGGTGATTGGTCGGTTCCTGGCCGGGAGGAAAACCTTCGAGGCGGGTGCCGTTCACCAGAAAAATATCCAGCCAGCCGTCATTGTCGTAATCGTAGAAAGCCACGCCGCAGCCGGTGGTTTCCAGGAGATATTTGTTTTTGTGCTCGCCGCCGAAAATGGTTTTGGCGTTGAGGCCGGATTCGCGCGCGACGTTGAGGAAGCTAACGCCGAGCTCGTTCGCGGGCACGGCGGGCGAATCGAAAGCTTCGCGCGCGGCGGCAGAGGCCGGACCCGGCACGCCTGGACGCACCAGCGCCAGGATTTTCTCCAGTGGCAAGACAAGCGCGGAACGGGTCAACGATTTAAGAAAGGCTCGGCGCGAGGAAGACAAATCGAAGGGTACCATCCCGGCTTTGAATCATACTAAAATCCGCTGCCATCCTTTATAGTAAGGGCCGAGCGGCTTTGCAAGCCGGCGGGGGCGGCGAAATTCCGCGCCTTTTGCGGGGGCCAGAAACTCCTACCATGACGAACAAGCAAATTGCGTTTTTGTTGCGGCGAATCCTGCGAGCGGACTCATTCACGGCGGCAACCTTGCTTTCGCTGCTCGCGATGGCCGGGGCTGCGCGAGCGCAGGAAGCCACGCCTTCGCTGGAGCTCTCGCGAGCTGTGCGCCCGTGGGAATTCCTGCCGGTGACGGGAATGCGGGCGGGATTGCTCGGGAACGAATCCGGGCGGATGGAAGCGTGGGTGTACCCGCTGAAAATCCTGCGGGAGTTTCGCCTGAAATTTCACATCGAAGGACACGTGCTTCCCGCGGAGGCGCTGGCGCGAAAGATCACGGTGCGCCCGGAGTCGAGCACCATTCTCTACGCCGGAGATACGTTCACGGTGCAGGAAACTTTTTTTGTTCCGGTGCACGAGCAGGGCGCCGTAATCATTCTCGACGTGGAAACGGAGCAGCCGTTGGAGATGGAGGCCGCTTTTCACCGGGATTTTCAACTGATGTGGCCGGCGGCACTGGGAGCGACCTATCTGGATTGGGCGGGGGCCCAGCATGCGTTTTATTTTGGCGAAGAACAGAAGAAATTTTCGGCGCTGGTGGGTTCGCCGACGGCGGCGGAGCCGCAGCAGGAATACCAGACGAATTATTCAGAAGGGCGGGAAAATTCGTTTCGGCTGGGTACGACGGCGAAAGGCAAAGAAAGAAAGTTGATCGTCATTGCCGGATCGATGGAGGGACAAGCGTCGGCGGAGAAAACCTACCACCATCTGACGGCAGACTACGCGGGTTTGTTAAAGGAGTCCGCGGAGTATTATCGAAATTTTCTGGCGCAGACGGTCACGTTGGATTTGCCGGACGCGCAGATTCAGCGGGCCTACGATTGGTCGCGGGTGAGCATGTTGCAGGGCATGGTAACGAACCCTTTTCTGGGCACCGGGCTGGTGGCGGGGTACCGCGGGTCAGGGGAGACGCAGCGGCCGGGATTTGCCTGGTTTTTCGGGCGCGATTCGTTCTGGACTTCGCTGGCGCTGAATGCCGAGGGGGATTTTGCGAATTCGCGCGCAGCGCTGCAGTTCATCAGCAAGTTCCAGCGCGAGGACGGCAAGATCCCGCACGAAATTTCGCAGGGCGCCAATTTCGTGGATTGGTTCAAAGGCTACCCGTATCCCTACGCCTCCGCGGACGCCACTCCTTTGTACATCATTGCCGTGAATGACTACGTAGTGGAGAGCGGTGACGCGGCGTTTGCAAAAGAACAATGGGAACGTTTGCAGAAGGCCTATGCGTTTTTGAAATCGACTTATGACGAGAGGGGCTTGCCGCAGAATTTTGGTTTCGGGCACGGATGGGTGGAAGGTGGGCCGCTGCTGCCGGTGAAGACAGAGTATTACCAGAGCGGGTTGGGAGCAGAAGCGCTGCGGGCGCTTTCGAATCTAGCAAAGGTGACCGGCCAGGAAGAATTGAGCAAGACGCTGGCGAAGGATTTTGAGAAGCAGCGAGCGCTAGTTAACGATAGCTTCCGGATCGCGGATAAAAAACGCTTTGCGTTTGCACTGGACAAGATCAACAACAAAGTGGACGAGCCAAGCGTGCTGGCGACAGTGCCGATGTGGTTTGGCCTGCCCGGGGAGGCCGATGGCGCAGCCATCATCGGGCAACTGGCGGATTTCGATCAGCAGACCGATTGGGGGATGCGGATTATTTCGAATCGTTCGCCGCTCTTCAGCGGCGGCGGGTATCACTACGGCTCGGTGTGGCCGTTGTTCACGGGCTGGGCGTCGGTCGCGGAGTATCGCTATCACCAGACTTTTCCCGCGTGCGCCAATTTGCGGGCCAATGCCTTGCTCGCGCTGGATGGCTCGCTCGGCCATGTGACGGAAGTTCTTTCAGGCGACTACTACCAGCCGCTTTCGACGAGTTCGCCGCACCAGATCTGGTCGGCGGCGATGGTGGTGAGCCCAGTGTTGCGTGGGATGTTGGGGCTGGAGACGGATGCGATTCATCGGAGCGTGCGATTGACGCCGCATGTGCCGGCGGATTGGGCACGATTCAGCATCGCGAACGTGCGTCTCGGCAAGAACACGATGTTGTTGAACTACAAGAAGACGGACGATGGAATTGTTTTGGAGACGAGCCTGACTTCGGGAAATGAAGAGTGCACGGTGGAGTTTCGTCCTGCGATCAGCCTGAAGGCAAAAGTGCAAAGAGTCGATTTGAACGGCAAGCCGGTTCCCTTCCAAGTGGAGACCGGGGAGACCGATCAACACGTTCTGGTGCAGTTTCCGATCGCGGCCGGCAAGTCCCTTCTGCGGATTGGGCTGCTGAATGAGTTTGGATTGAGCGAACAATCCGTTTTGCCAACGCTCGGCAGCGCGAGCCAGGGACTGCGGATTCTTTCGGAAACGTGGTCGGCATCGAGAGATCAACTTGTAGTGGAGGTTTCCGGAGCGGCAGGCCGTGAATATGACCTGGGAGTATGGAACGCCGGCTTGATTCAAAACGTGGAAGGGGCGGAGTTCCATCCGGGCGCGGCGAAGGCGGCGATCGCAGTCCATATTCCGCAAAACAATTCAGAGCAGTATCCGCACATGAAGATCGTCGTCCATTTTTCAGCGGAGCAGAAAAGAGGCAAGCTGGGAAAGCGCTAACTCGCCGGTAAGTGTAGGTGGCAGACCGTAGTGCAAAGGGAGCTGGGCATGGGAGGAAGAAGCGTGATTCGAAAACTTTTCGGTCTGAGCATATTGATTCTGGGCCTCGGAGCGTGCGTTCCTTGGTCGGGCGCGCAGCAACAAACGACAGATGCGGAGGGACACGCGTGGTGGCAGCACGCGGTGTTTTATGAAATCTATCCGCGGAGCTTTGCGGACAGCAACAACGACGGGATCGGCGACCTGAACGGGATCGCTTCGAAACTGGATTATTTGAAAGAGCTGGGCGTCGACGCCCTCTGGATCACCCCGTGTTTTCCTTCGCCGCAAGTGGATTTCGGCTATGACGTTTCCGACTACGAGGCCATCGACCCGATGTATGGAACGATGAAGGATTTCGATCACCTGGTGAGCGAGGCGAAAAAGCGCAACATTCGAATCATTCTTGATTTCGTGGTGAATCACACTTCGGACAAGCACAAGTGGTTCCAGGATTCCAAGTCTGCGAAAACCTCCGAGCACCGCGATTGGTATATCTGGCGGGATGGCAAAGGGCCCGGACAGCCGCCGAATAACTGGCTTTCGACGTTTGGCCTGTCCGCGTGGAAGCTCGACCCGAAGACGAACCAGTATTACTACCACTACTTTTATCCAGAGCAGCCGGACTTGAACTGGCGCAATCCGGCCGTGGAAAAGGCCATGCTGGACGTGACGCGATTCTGGTACAAGCGCGGCGTCGCGGGATTCCGGCTGGATGCGGTGGACACGCTGTTTGAGGATCCTAAACTCACGGACAATCCGTTGCTGCCGGGCACGGACAAATTCGGCCGGCCGAACATGGAGGAGAAGTACAACAAGAAATTGCCTGAAGTTCACGACGTGATGCGCAAATTGCGGAGCGCCGCGGACGAATACGGGTCGGTGCTGATCGGCGAGACGTGGACTACGAATGTTTCCGAACTGAAGGACTACTACGGGGCGAAGAACGACGAACTGCAACTGCCGATGGATTTGATGATGACGGAGTTCAAAGGGCTCTCGGCGGATCGATACCGCAAACACATCGCCGCGGTGGACTCGGCGGGCGGATGGCCCACCTACGTGATCACCAATCACGACATCGTGCGCTCCTACACGCGTTACGCGGACGGGACGCACAACGACGACATTGCCAAGATGATGGCGGCGCTGTACCTCACGCTACGCGGCACGGCCATCATGTACTACGGCGAAGAGATCGGCATGGAGAACAACGATCCGAAGAGCAAAGACGAAGTGCAAGACCCGATCGGAAAGCTGGGCTGGCCGCTGGAAAAAGGCCGCGATGGCGAACGCACGCCGATGCAATGGAACGACGGCCAGAATGCAGGTTTCAGCAAAGCAAAACCGTGGTTGCCGATTCCGGCGAGCGCCAAAACGCACAACGTGGCAAGCGAGATGAAAGAGGAAAATTCGGTAGTGAGCTTCTACCGGCAGCTTCTGGCGCTGCGGCACAAAGAACCGGCGCTGCTCGAAGGTGATTTTCAACTGCTGAACGGTGACGATCCGAACGTGCTGAGTTACGCGCGGCGGTATAAGGACGAAGCGATCCTGGTGATGCTGAATATGTCCGGCACGGAGCAGCAGGCGCGGTTGGACATTTCTCCCCTGAGGTTTGGCACGGCGCGAGTCAGCGTGCTACTAACGAGTTCTCACAAACCGCTACCACCGGCGAGCGGCACCGTGCCGATGGAACCGTACTCCGCATTCATCGCCAAGATCACGAAATAAAGCCGAATTCTGAAGTTGCAGGAGTGCAAGGGCAAAGTGACTGGTGACTCGTGGCTGGTGCTTGGCGGAAGCCCGGCTAACGTCAGATTGCTGATTTTAACTGTTGCAGCTGGACTTGCACCGTGGCCCAGGCTTTGGCGTTGCGCTTTGTGGCATACGGCGCATCGGGCTCGGCAAAAAAGCGCAATAGCTCCGCTTTGACTTCCGGCGAGGCGTCCGCGAATTTAAGTTCCGCCAGCTTGCCCAGCAGTTTCGCATGGGCTTCATCGTTCAAGCGGTATTTTCCAGGGCCGGTGTTCTCGCCGACGTCGAAATTATCATTGGGCAGGTCCAGCCGGCTTTCGCGAAGCTCTGTAAGAAGTTCGCGATAGCGGTCGAGCGTCGCGTTGAAGCTGGCTTCAAACATCCGTTCGGTCTGGGGCGTGGGCGTCTTGAATTGCAGGATCTGGAGCGGGCCGAACTTGGGGACCAGCTTAAAGAGAAACGCGAGAAAACGCTCGCCCGCGTTGGGCTTGCGATAGTCCTTGCCCCACTCGCGTTCATAATTCGAGCGCGAGAGGTTAAAAAGAAATTTTCTTTTTGTGGCGTCCGGAATATCGTCCTTGATCTCATCTTGCTTGAGGTGCCAGGCGATGCGGGTGGCTTTGGGAATGAGCTTGCTGACGTCGCGGCGGTAGGAGTTGAGAGCCTTGTCTTCGTTCACCAGCACATTTTTCAACTCGAGGCCATAGGTTTCGCGGAAAGCTTGATCGAGAAGCTGGCGGGAAACTTCGAAACCGATGAAGTCGTGATAGCTGTCCGGGGCGTAGCGTTCACGCGCGATTTCCAGAACGTCAAAACCAAATTCGGTTTTCACGTGGGCCAGCGGATTGTCCGCATAGGAAACGCTGTCGCCGAATTTTTTGCGCAAACGCGGATACAAAATCGGAACGGCGCGGTTGGTGCCGAGACGGTGGCCATTGTTGTCCGCGGCGTAATGGGCGAGAGCGCCAGCGGCGAAAGCGTACTCGTTGACGTCTTTGGCGTCTCGCAGCAGCGCCAGGATGAAATCGCCGCTGCGAACGTAATGTGTGAGGTCGCTGAAAAAAGGGCTGCCGTACGGGTAGTAGCCCATATCCTGAATGATGGCGCCGCCGTAAGCATAGGCTTGCGCTCTGCTCAAATCTTCCTCGGTGGCCTGCGGGAATTTTTTCAGCAGGAGCGGCTTGATGTGTGTCTCCCACACGACGTCGATGATAGCTTCATGCGAGAGGACCGCATAGGCCTGAGCAGGAGCCGGCATCGCCAGCAGAATGGCGATCAGACAAACGGCGATCAGACGAGCGCGAACGAGCGGGTGGCTCATGTTCCGGATAGCAATAGAATACGGCGTTTCGGCTCCACGTCCGAGAATAAAACAGAACGGCCGGCCCTTTATGGCTTGAGGAGCGGCTGGGCGAAGCGAATAGGCACGCCAAAATTCGAGCCGCCAAAACCTTTAACAACCGCGAAGGTCACGCCAATAACTTCTCCATCGTGATTGATGAGCGGGCCGCCCGAACTGCCGGAGGTGGTTTGCGCGTCATATACAATTTTGTCCGGAAGAATGTCGCCGATATGGCCCTGCGTCACCAGCGGGCGGATAAGTTTGCGGCGGAGCAGTTCGTTGACCACCTCTGTCGGCTTTCCGCCGGTGCTCTTGGCGATTTCCTGCACGGCATCTTCTCCGGCGCGCGCGAGTATGGCGCTAATGCCTGTTGCGTAGCCAACCGAGAGCAAGGGCTGGCCACTGACGGCCGCATCCTTGCGCGCATTCATTTTCAGGATAGGTTTTTTCAAGGCGGACAAATCGCCTTTCAATACCGCAAGGTCCGCCTCCTCGGAAATTTCGGAAACGCTGACGGGAACGCCGGCAGACGCATCCGGGAAATAGGCGGTCATCTCGGCGATGGCGGGATTAAGCCCCTGGCTGGCAATGCCGGCAAGCTCGTCATTCTTCCACCAGGGTTGCGCCACATGGTGATTGGTGAGAATGCGGCCGTTGGCGGCGATGAATCCGGTGCCAAAGAAATCCGCGCGAACCTCGGGTGCGCGGCCCTCCAGCGTATAAACGGGATTGCCATCGCTGTCGTGGAGCGGCTCGCCATCGGGATTGATCCCGCCATAACGCAAAGGCCGGCCGGAGGCGCGGTCGATGAAAGAAACAGATACATGCAGCAGACATACGCTCGGAGCATAAGCGCGAATCACTTCTTCGGCGGATTGCGACTCGGTTTCCACGCGTTTGAGCCGGCTGGTGGTCTCTTCGAGCTGCTTGCGGAGGGCGGACACGTCGCCGGGTTCGGCGCCGGAGATTTTCTGGCGCAACTCATCGGATTGCTGTTTGAGCTGTTGCTTTTGCGCCTGCGCATCGGACTGCTGGAGATCGGCGCGCGCGCTGCGAGCATCCGCCATCAATTGCTCCTGGCGGTGAGCGCCGCGCTCGAGCTGGGCGATCACGGAGAAAGCGCGCTTGGCCTCCTTGTCGGCGCGCCGCGAGTAAAGAAGAAAAATTCCGGCGATGACGACGGCGACGGAAAAAAGCGCGGCCACTCCGATTTTCAGCGCGCGTCCGAGGGAAAAAGCATCGCGCGTCATTTTTTCAGTGACCGCAAGCGCCTGGAAAGCGGTCTGGGCCATCTCGCGGCCTTCATCGGCGATGCGTGTTTTTTCCTGGAGTTGGTCAAAGGCGTGCTTGTCGCGCAATTGAACGCGGATGCGCGCGAGTAGCTCCGCGCCTTCCCAGGGCACGGTAAGCACTTCGTCGGCGCCGAGATCAAGGCCCCGAGCGCGCGCCGCTCCCCCACCCTCGATCAGGAGAATTACGCGCGTCCCCGAGGTGGCCGCATTGCCTTTGACTTCGGTGAGGGCGTCGCAGCACTGGATGTCGGCAAGGTCGGCGGACAGAATCAGGAGGTCCACGCCCGCGTCTTGAACGAACTTGAATCCTTCTGCCTGAGAGGACGACACAGCCACGTCATAGCCGGCCGAACGCACCAACTCCTCAAGCACCGCGCGTGAGGCCGAATCGGGTTCGACGATTAAGATGCTTTGGCGTTTCGTGGACAAGTTCGCGACCTCACCAGCTCTTGGATATTTCTCTTGAACTTCCTTCAGCTTCCTGTCCCCTGCCGCATTGCTTCCCATGGCTTCAAGAGAATAACGGGGACACTATTGTGATGCACACGGTTGGATTCTGACACAAACATTTTATGCACGGAAATACGCTGGGACATCGATGCAGCTTGACAACCAAGCTCAACAGGCCGTTCAAAGCCAAACAGTTATGGTTGAAGTGAGGAACCGCTGGATGTCACAAAACTAGTACTTGCGAAGGACGCCGATGACGCGGCCCTGAATTTTCAAGTCGTTCGCCGCGACCATGATGGGGGCCATTTCGGAATTGGCCGGCTGCAGACGTACCTTGCCAGGGCCTTCGCGATAGAAGCGCTTAAGCGTCGCTTCTTCACCACCGATCAGCGCCACCACGATGTCACCGGCATTGGCGACTTGCGTTTGCTCGCAAACCACGAAATCTCCGTCCAGGATGTGATCTTCGATCATGGAGCTGCCCTTCACCTGCAGTACAAAGGAATTGCCGCCACGCGCAAAGTCGCCGAGCGAAATCGTCTCGCGTTCTTCCACCGCTTCCAGCGGACGCCCCGCCGCGATCCTGCCCACCAGGGGAAGCTCCTGCAGCTTGCGGTCGCTCACTTGATCCTTGACGGACTTCGGCAATTGGATGATCTCGATGGAGCGGCTCTGATTGTAGCCGCGGCGAATGAAACCTTTTTTCTCGAGCGTGGTGATGTGCTTGTGCACGGTGGCCAGAGAAGTGAGCTTGAGGCCTTTGCCAATTTCCTCGAAGCTTGGCGCGTAGCCGTGTTTGGTTTCAAAGGCCACCAGGTAATCGAGAACTTCCTTTTGCCTTTTGGTCAGAGTCATGCGCGCCTCCCTTTGCCAATCTTTTCCACAGGCACTTTAGGCGAAAAGAAAGCGAACGTCAAGGCCAATCTTGCGCTTGTTGCCAGCATCCGGTCCCCCGCGTTTGGTAAGGGGAAATGCTCTCTCCAAATTCCGTTCTTTACCTGATTGTCGCATCCGTGCCAGCCACTGAGACTAGCTTGGGAGTCCAGCCCATGTTAGTCGGTTCTGCGGCTTGGGGAAATGGGACTCTCATTTGGCGGCATGACGAACTGGGATTCTCTCGATTTCTTCCAGTCGCGGTGATGGCCTATGTCGAACGATCCGACCAGCGAATCTGCTAAGGATGTTCTCGGCGCGGGGCATGCCCCTTTTTCTGCTGAGGATAATAATCAACGTGAGAGCGATCGTGTCTTTTTGTCCTTGCACATTCGTGTCTGCGGTATTGCAGAACACGGTAGAGATTTGTGGAAGGAAGGACGGACAGTAGACATCAGCCGCCGGGGCGCTGCGATTATGGCGGACCTGGAGATGCACGCTGGCCAGAACATCAAGATTCAGCGAGTCGGATCTGGCAAAGAAGCTACTGCTCGAGTGGTGGGCCGCCTCCCAGGATGGTCCGAGGCCCGTGTGTTTGGGGTTGCCTTACTCGACGCGGCGGCCAATTTGTGGGACATTGCTTTTCCTCCCGCACCCGAACGGGAGAAAGCGGTACTACGAGCCTTGCTTCGCTGTATTGCCTGTTCCCGATTGGAGGTAACATACCTCAGTGAATTTGAGGCGGATCTTTTCCTCCGCCACCATTGCATCTCCCGTACCTGCGCGAGTTGCGAAGGCTGGACTACGTGGACCCGGCCGTTCGGTCATACTTCCGCGGATCCTCACGTCCCGGCTGAACTGGATAGTGAGATTCAAGGGTCACAACGGTTCCTGGCCAATGGGAAGCAAAACCTGCGGTCCCACAATCGGATTCAAGTAGAGGCGGTTGGATGTGTCCGTCATTCTTCGCTGGGAAATGAAGTCGTGCTGGTCAGGGATCTCGCGCGTGGTGGCCTAAGCTTCTACAGCGCCAACCATTACCCCGAAGGAACACGCATGGAAATGGCCGTTCCCTACGCTTCCAGGGCTCCAAATATCTATTCACAAGCCAAGATCGTTAGTTCGCGCAAGGGGGCGGGAAAGGGATTGATAGAGTATGGGGTCGCCTATCTCCGGTAACCGCTCACGGAACTCGTCATCGCCGCTCAAACCCGATCCGCTCACTGTCAACTCAAAGCCCGCCTATAATTGTGAGTGATTCGATTCCCATAAAGTCTTTCTTGATAGGGCACATCTCCTCTCGAAGCACCCTCGTTCCGGCGATGCGCTTGCCGATGTGATATCCTCTGGTTGTCGGCTCCTGGCGGGCTGCCTTAGAAGCCATCCTTTCACCGCACCGCCTCATCCTTATGATTGAGCCACACACCCCTGGGGTAGGGGGGAGTTCGTCGATCAGCGGAGGCCTGGGACAAGAATGTCTACGCTCGCGGAAGTTCCACCAGTAAAGAATAAGCGCGAAGTGCTCGATCAGGCGGTCATTCGCTTCGCGGGCGACTCCGGCGACGGGATGCAGATTACCGGCAACCAGTTCACCAATACCGCCGCGCTTTATGGCAATGACATCGCCACTTTCCCAGACTATCCAGCGGAGATTCGCGCCCCTGCAGGAACGATTCCCGGGGTCAGCGGCTTTCAACTGCACTTTTCCTCGAATGAGGTTTACACCCCCGGCGACGCCATCGATGTGCTGATTGCCATGAATCCGGCGGCGCTGAAAGTAAACGTTGCCGACCTGAAGGCCAACGGTATCCTCATCGTCAACAGCGACAGTTTCAAGGAAGGCGACCTGCGCAAAGCGCAGATGACCTCGAATCCGCTGGAAGATCATTCGCTCGATAAATTCCGCTTGTTTTCCGTCGAGCTGGAGCGGCTCACGCGGCGTTCCCTGGAGCATCTGGGCCTCGACGCCAAGTCCATGGACCGCTGCAAAAACTTTTTCGCGCTGGGCATGTGCTACTGGCTTTACAACCGCTCGAGCGAGCCCACCGTCCGTTGGATTGAGGACAAATTCAAGAACAAGCCGCTGCTGGTGGAAGCGAACAAGCTCGCGCTCAAAGGCGGCTATTCCTACTGCGAAGCGACGGAGGCATTCCAGGTTAGTTACGAGATTCCGCCAGCGCAGCTAACGCCGGGACTCTATCGCAGCATGAGCGGCAACCAGGCGCTGGCGCTCGGTTTTGTGACCGCGGCGCAGAAATCGGGGCTCACGCTTTTTCAAGGCAGTTACCCCATTACTCCGGCTTCGGACATTCTGCACGAGCTATCCCAGTACAAAGACTTTGGCGTGATGACCTTTCAGGCCGAAGACGAAATCGCCGCCATCACTTCGTCCATCGGCGCGGCGTACGCCGGCGCCTTGGCCATCACCACGACGTCCGGCCCTGGAATGGCCCTGAAAACAGAAGCGCTGGGTCTTGCCGCGGCGGTAGAGATTCCACTGGTGATTTGCGACATCCAGCGCGGCGGGCCGTCAACGGGCCTTCCCACCAAGACCGAGCAAGCCGACCTGCTGCAAGCGCTTTTTGGCCGCAACTCCGAAGCGCCCAT